>Ga0209635_10000981_pt1 | contig 20754 bp, 19 predicted proteins | sample DeeMarSWOR230_32_FD_187463 | JGI IMG/M metagenome (GOLD analysis project Ga0209635, IMG submission 187463) | Marine sediment microbial communities from White Oak River estuary, North Carolina - WOR-2-30_32 (SPAdes) (version 2) | ecosystem: Environmental > Aquatic > Marine > Intertidal zone >...
TGCTTCAATCTCCTTCTGTAAAGAATCAGATGCGAGAAAGGCCCGGGCTCCGGGGCAGTTCTCCAGCTCCGGGACGCTCATAATATCGAGGTAAAACTCGTTCCAGAGAAGCCGGCTGGCGGGGATATAGGGGCTGGGGTCTGAGTTATCGTCGAGAAAAGACGCGAGTAACGGTAGCGTACCGACAATATTTCCACCCATATCGCCTATCCAAGAGACGAGTGCCTGGAGGTCAGAAAGGTCGCCGCTGCCCCACCCCCTTTTTCTGATGAGAGCATACAGGGGGGCAAATACGCCCCAACTCCGGTGGGCTTCCCCTTCGGGGGGATGATAAAACCGGGATGGGGCGGAGATGATCAGGGTCTCGGCGGTTACTCCTTTGATTCGGACCGAAAGCCGGTGGTATCCGGGTGGCAACATATCTTTCCAGCGGAGCTCCTTTACTTCGTACTTCATCCCCTCCAGTTCTGCCGTTTCCAGCGTCTTGAGGTCGCGGGCAGGATATGACTGCTCCCGGCACTCGCCATCCTCCATCGTCAGATGGCAGACTAACGTAGCTTCGGCCACGGAGGCAGGAAGACGTAGACTGAGTGAGGAAAGGTTGCCATCCCAGGCCACTGTCACCGGCTCAAGGATGTGCTGCCAGAGCTCCTTTCGTCGCGTCCGCAGGGCTGAGGGAATGTCCTCCAGTCTTTCTAGGGAAGACCCTAGAGCTTTCAGGATGGAAAGCAACGTGTTTACCGAGGCCGGTCGGCGTTGGTGGAGAACATTGTAGTACGCCGTTTGAACACCGTAGAGGCGGGCAAGTTCGTGGAGAGGCCCAATAGCCGTATTCATCTCACTCCTCAGATTCCAATATCTGCAGGACGCCCTGAAGTGGCAGATTAACCCAATCTGGCCGGTTATTCAGTTCGTAGTTTATCTCGTAAAGGGCCTTCTCCATGAGATACGCATTCAGGAGGGTTTTTTTACCTTCCCTGGATGCTGGCAGAATCGGCAAATCAGAGACCAGTTCCAGATAAGCCTTGAGGAACGCCACCGATACCCACAGGTACCAGACCTTGGACCATTCCTCCAGTATGGGGATATCTTCCGGCCGAAGCACCGTAGATGCCCGGCTGCGCAGCGCCGCGTATGTTGCGTAATGAAAGGAGCGTATCATACCGGCCACATCCCTGAGAGGAGAGCGCTTTATGCGCCGTTCGGTGAGATAGCGGGCGGGCTCACCCTCAAAGTCAATGATGACGAAATCATCGCCCGTATAGAGCACCTGACCCAGGTGGTAGTCACCGTGGCAGCGGATGCGCATACCCCCTATATTTTGCCTGGTGATTTCCCGAAAATGCTGGATAATAGTGCTTTCTTTGTCAAGTATTGCTTTGGCAATAGGTATGGCATCATCGGGCAGCTTTGACAATCGCTGCTGCAAAAGACGTAACACCCGATTGGTGTAACTTCTCATCGAATGGAAAAGGGAACGCTGGTAGGCCAGAGAGAACGGCTCTGGAGTGAACCGGGGGTCAACACTGGCTGACGCCAGCATCAGGTGCAGCTCGGCGGTTCGTTGCGCCAGATGCTGCGCTGATACCAGGTAGGGGCCAATGGTCTCCTCTGCTGATGTGGGTATGCTCATTTCCATGATGTCTAACAAAGAACCCTCAATTAGCGGTGGCGCCTCAACTTCTGGATGGGCTAACACACGGTCGAAGAAAAAGCCGAGTTCATCCAAGGTATAGCGCCAGGCATCGCCCTCGTTGGGTACATAACCGTGAAGTATAGCGAGAGTCACCGGTTCCGGGATGAGCCGGCTGTGGTATTCAATGGCACCGGCTACCGGAGGTGCATTGGGGAAAGCTACTTTCTCGGTGAGAAAACGTCCTATCTCAAGTTCTGGACTTGTCCCTTCTTCCATACGGCGAAAAAGTTTGAGCATCAAACGGTCACCGTATATGATTGAGGTGTTGGTCTGCTCTGTCTTCATGGCAGACTGGGACAGCGTTTCCGTGGTCGGTCCCCGCAGCTTCTGGAATACGCGGGTGGGGAAAGCAGCCATCCTTCCCTCCTGCCCTTTCCAGTGTCGGCGCCGGGCTATGGCCTCAAGGAGAGTGGCGGTGAAACCACCTTCGATCAGGGCATCGAAGATGATGCCTTCCCCCTTTTCACCCCTGCGCCTTGACTCCACCCGTGCCATAACGGACTGCGGAGATTCGTTGGCTATTTGATTGGCACGTTCTCCAGAGACGAAGGTGATGGGAATAAGGTAGGTCTCCGGGTCGTCCTCGGTGTATTCTATGTCCAGGAAAATAAACTGGGCGCTGGAACCATCAAACGGTATGCTGATAAAGTCGCGTATGCTCGCGGCACGAGGTTGGCGCGCCTTGCCGCCAAACCAGCGCTTCTGGCGCATATGGCGGAGCAGCACCGTGGCTAAAAGGGGTTGGATTTCACGTTTTAGCAAGTCCATCCAGTCTCCCCTTACGCGAAGCACGGGCACAGGGAGCCCGGCCGGTGTTGCGGTTGGGCTTATCTCAACTGGCTGTCTCGATTCTAAAGAGAACCAGTAGAAGGCGAAAGGGCTTAAAGTGAGCGGGTATGGAGAGTCCCCAATGATGGGAAAGTCTGACTGCCCGAAGGCCTCAACAGGTACCTTGCCCCCATCTGTAGACAGGTCGAGGTTGACATGCTGTGCCAAGCGAGAGAGGTTGGCCACCACCAGAACAGTTTCTTCCCGAAAGCGGCGGGTAAAGGCCAGAATCTTTCTATTATCAGCCTGTACAAATTCGAGACTGCCCCGCCCGAAGGCCCGGAACCGTTTCCGGTGGGCAATCAGGCGCTTTGTCCACCAGAGGAGGGAATCGGCATTGTTCTGCTGGTTTTCCACGTTGATTGCCTGGTAGTGATATTCAGGGTCGATAATCGGTGGCAGGTAGAGACGCTGGGGATTGGCACTGGAGAAGCCAGCATTCTTCTCCGGGCTCCACTGCATCGGCGTGCGGACACCATTGCGGTCGCCGAGGTAGAAGTTGTCTCCCATGCCGATCTCGTCTCCATAATAAAGTACCGGCGTACCGGGCAGTGAAAATAAAAGGCCGTTCATTAATTCTATTTTCCGGCGGTCGTTGTTGAGCAGGGGAGCGAGCCGGCGTCTTATGCCCAGATTTACCCTCGCCTGCGGATCAAAGGCGTAAACGCGGTACATATAGTCCCGCTCCTCGTCGGTCACCATCTCAAGCGTGAGCTCATCGTGGTTGCGCAGGAACAAAGCCCACTGACAGTTGTCCGGTATGGCCGGCGTATGCTGCAGGATGTCAATGATGGGGAAGCGGTCCTCCATGCGTATAGCCATGAACAGGCGTGGCATTAGCGGGAAATGATATGCCATGTGGCACTCATCTCCATCACCAAAGTAAGCTATCGCGTCCTCTGACCACTGGTTAGCCTCGGCAAGCAACATGCGATTCTGGAATTGCCCGTCAAGCTCATGGCGTAACCTTTTAAGGTAGGCGTGCGTTTCCTCAAGGTTCTCGCAGTTCGTCCCCTCTCGCTCGAAGAGATAGGGCACGGCATCAAGGCGTAGCGCAGAAACTCCCATATTCATCCAGAAATTTACTATCCTGATAATAGCCTTCTGAACCTGCTCATTATCGTAATTGAGGTCGGGCTGATGAGAGTAAAACCGGTGCCAGTAATAAGCTTTGGCCAGAGGGTCGAAGGACCAGTTTGATAGCTCGAAATCCTTGAAGATAATTCGCGCTTCCTTGTATTTATCCGGTGAATCGTTCCAGACATAGAAGTCCCGGAAGCGGCTTCGTTTCCTGGCGCGGCGTGCTCGCTGGAACCACGGGTGCTGGTCAGAGGTATGATTGAGCACGATCTCGGTTATGACACGCAGGCCGCGGGCATCAGCTTCTCGCAGGAAAAGCCTGAAATCCCGTATCGTCCCGTATACGGGCTGAATATCGGTGTAGTTTGAAATATCGTAGCCGTCGTCTTTGAGAGGAGACGGGTAGAAAGGGAGAAGCCAGATGGCAGTAATCCCCAGGTCCTGCAAATAATTGAGCTTCTCGGTGATCCCTGGAAAATCACCTATACCATCTCCATTACTGTCACAGAAAGCGCGGGGATGGAGCTCGTAGATGATAGCGTCCTTGTACCAGAGGGGGTCGCTATCCTGCCAGAAATATTCTTCGGCTTTGGGTGACATTTTCTGCTATCCTCGCTTTCTCTGGCTCTGTTTTTCCACGCGGAAAATATGGGCAGGCAGTTTCTCGGGGCTGAGTTCCACGTAGTTGCGCGGGCCCTTCCATGTATAAGTGGCATCAACTAGGAGGTCATGTACCTGATATTCCCGGTTCTGAGCGATCTTCAGTTCTTCGAGAGAGAGGGTCACCCAGCCCGATTGTCTGTACCGGTAGTCCAGATTCACGACAACTAAAATAACGTTGGAGCGGTCCTGAGTACACTTGCTGAAGCAGATAAGCTGGTCATTGTCCACATGATGAAAGCGCAGGCTGTGGTCGCTCTGGAGCGCCGGGTTTTCCCGGCGAGCTTTATTCACCAGCCTGATAATACCCCTCAAGCTGTCCGGCTTCTCGATGTCCCAGCCTTTGATTTCATATTTCTCCGAGTTCAGATATTCCTCGCTTACGGTGTCCTTGCGGCAGTTTTCACAGAGCTCAAAGGCCGGCCCGTAAATCCCGTAGTTTGCCCCAAGGGTAGCGGCCAGAACCAGCCTCGCGATAAAAGCTGGTCTGCCTCCATCGCGGAGGTAATCGCTCAGGATATCGGGCGTGTTCGGCCAGAGATTGGGGCGGTAGAACTCCCTCACCGGCGTCTGGGTCAGTTCGGTAAAGTACTGTTCCAGCTCCCATTTGGCATTGCGCCAGGTGAAGTACGTGTAGGACTGGCTGAAACCGAGCTTGGCAAGCTGGTACATGATTTTGGGGCGGGTAAACGCTTCGGACAGAAAGATGACATCAGGGTGGTCAGCTTTGATACCGCCGATTAACCATTCCCAGAACGCGAACGGTTTGGTGTGCGGATTGTCAACGCGGAAGATGCGCACCCCGTGCTCTATCCAGAACAGCACCACGCTTTTCAACTCCTCCCAGAGTTCCTGCCACTTTTTGGACTCAAACTCCAGGGGATAGATGTCCTGATATTTCTTCGGCGGGTTTTCTGCATACTGAATCGTGCCATCAGGGCGCCAGCGGAACCATTCTAGATGCTCCCTGACATAGGGATGGTCAGGAGAGCATTGAAAGGCTATGTCTAGGGCTACTTCCATGCCGTAATCTCTGGCCTTACGCACGAACCTCTGGAAGTCCTTCAGGGTGCCCAGCTGCGTATGGATGGCCCTATGTCCCCCCTCCTCGGAGCCGATGGCCCAGGGGGTTCCGGGATCATCTGGAGTCGCGGTGAGGGCATTGTTCTTCCCTTTGCGATTGGTGTGTCCTATAGGATGGATGGGTGGTAAGTAGAGGACATCGAACCCCATTTCTGCGATATAAGGGAAGCGTGATTCGCAGTCCCTGAAGGTCCCGTGCTGGCCCGGTTTGGGAACACAGGAGCGAGGAAACATCTCATACCATGTGCTGAAACGGGCTTTCTCACGGTCAACTGATACTTGCAATTCCTTGGGATAGGTAGCGGCAAATCCACGGTCAGCGTAACGCTGCATAAGGCGGGCTACGTCATCGCTCAACGCAAGCCGCACCTTTTCTTTCCGGGTAACCTGCTTTGACTGCAGGGTGTCCAGCCACTCTGCTATCAGCCTGCGATCCCGGCCAGAAGCTTTTTGCTGTGCCTGCGTCATAATCCGGGCGCCGACCATGAGATTGACCTCAATGTCCTTTTGCCGGGCCTCCACGCGTTTGATGAGGTCCTGGCGCCATGATTTGAACTTGTCAACCCAGGCAATTATGGTATAGCGATAAAACCCCATTTTTTCGACAACGAAAGAGCCACGCCATCTGTCGTTTACCAGGAATGTCATAGGCGTCTCAGTCCATTTTGTCTCGTCTTCACTGCGGTACAGGAGGAGGGCCGAGAGAGATTCATGGCCGTCGGTAAATATGTCTGCCTCGACCGAAACCTCCTCGCCAATCACCCGTTTAATGGGAAAGCGCCCCCCATCGATTTCCGGCTGGACTCCTTCAATAATTACTCTTGTTTTAACTTCTACAATCGGCATGATGCGACCCAGTTTTAACGATTATTATGTTATTATACCATTGCTGACAGTCTCTTGCCTTAGCGGCTCTGCCACTTGACCCACGGCGGCCAAATGGGCTAACATTGCTAGGTAAAGACGTTCTTGAGAGGCGGAAAGTCCGTGTGCTCCCAGTTAGATTCCGGGTCCCGGCACCGGCAGCTTGCAAGAGCGGGAGTGGCTCAGCGGTAGAGCATCTCCTTGCCAAGGAGAGGGTCACGAGTTCGAATCTCGTCTCCCGCTCCACGAATAATTACGGGCCGAAGTGGCGGAATGGCAGACGCGACAGTCTCAAAAACTGTTGGGGGGCAACTCCCGTGTCGGTTCGAGTCCGACCTTCGGCACTTGGCGCCAAAAATCCGCCAGCGCCCATCGCAGAGACTGCCGAGTTGTGTAGTGGTAGCACAGGGGACTTTGGATCCCTTAGCCCAGGTTCGAATCCTGGCTCGGCAGCCACGATTTAAGAACCATCTTTCACCGTCAGCGAACGGAAAAAGGAGACAGTAATGGCCGACTACGAGGATAGACTGAAGCTGGAGAAGGAAAGGTTGCGCCTGGCCATCTATTTTGCCCGGGAATTCATGGAGGCGCTGGGTAAAGAGAAGGCGCTGGATATCATCGAGAAAGCGTGGGTGAAGTACGGCGCCGATAACTGGAAAGGCCGTCTCGGCGATGTCCCGCCGCAGGACACTTTCAGGGCAATGGGCGAGTGGTTCCAGGCCCAGGAGAAAGTCAGGCCGGAGCTCAAGGTCATCGAGGCAACCCCGAAGCGGCTCTGCATTGAAATAAAGAAATGCCCGACCTATGACGTCTGCCAGGAGCTGGGCGTTCCCGAGATTTGCCAGAAGTACTGCGACTCCGATTACGGTGCCGCACCACTGATACATCCCAAGATAAAGATGGTTCGGGATAAAGAGCTTGCCTACGGGGCCGACCTCTGCAATCACTGCTGGATTATGGAAGAATGAGCAAGACCAGAGTTGGCATCATCAACGTTACCGGCTATGCCGGCGTCGAGCTGGCGCGACTGCTCCACGGACATCCGGAGGTCGAGATAACCTCGGTCACCGGGCGCAGCGCCGCTGGCCAGTCGCTGGGGACGGTTTTTCCCCACCTCAGTCGCCTTGATCTGACTGTAACCGAAGCCCTCGGCGAGGTTGACCTTGCCTTCTCGGCAATGCCGCACAAGGAAAGCGCCAATGTCATCCTGCCACTGGTCAGCGCTGGCCTGAAGATCGTGGACATCAGCGCCGACTTCCGCCTCAGAGACGCCGGCGAGTACCAACGCTGGTACGGCTTTGACCATCCTGCACCCGAGCTGCTCGTCAGGGCTGTCTACGGGCTACCCGAGCTCTACCGAGAGCAGATAGCTAAAGCACAGATCGTGGCCAACCCGGGCTGCTACCCTACCGGGGCTATCCTCGCGCTGGCGCCGGCAGTTAAGGCGGGAATCATCGGGCCGGACATTATCATCGATAGCAAGTCGGGCGTATCCGGGGCGGGGCGTAGCTTAAACCTTCAGACCCATTATTCCGAGGCAAATGAAGACGCCGCCGCCTATGCTTTGAGTGGGCATCGCCACCTGCCCGAGATAACGCAGGAGCTGAAATTGCTTGGCCTGGACCGGCCGTCGGTCACCTTTATCCCGCACCTGATACCGATGACCCGGGGCATACTGACCACTGCCTACGCGCCGCTGGTATCCGGCAAAATCGCCGGTGGTGAGAAAGGGAAAGCCGAGCTGCGACAGCTCTACCTGGACTTCTATCAAAGCGAGCCGTTTGTCAGGGTAACCGAGTCCCCACCCCATACCAAACACACATGGGGAAATAACTTCTGCCTGGCCTACCCCACCATCGATGACAGAACCGACAGGCTCGTTGTTATCAGCTGTATCGACAATCTGGTTAAAGGGGCGGCGGGGCAGGCAATTCAGAACATGAACCTGATGCTGGGCCTGCCGGAGACAACCGGACTGGAAGCAATCGCGATTTACCCGTAAACATGGTGCTATTCCCCCTCTCGGGCGTATGTCGCCTAAGGGAAATTCATTCTCGTTATGTCAATTACTTTATAATTGCCTGCTAAAGCCCCGCTCTGCTATGCTTTAAGGCAATGAGAGATAACTTCAGTCGCTTCGATTACATCAAAATAACCATTTATGGGTTCGCTCTGGCTGCCCTCTGGAACAGCCTGCACAGCATTGTGCTGCCGCTTCGGCTGCTCGACCTGGTGGCTGAGGCAGAGAAAAATACGCGCCTCGGCCTGCTTACTTTCGCCGGGCTTATCCTGGCGATGATTGTGCAGCCGATAGCCGGCGCCATAAGCGACCGCTACGGCTCCAGATGGGGTCGAAGGCGGCCCTATATCTTAATCGGCAGTCTGCTCGGCATCCTGCTCCTGCCAGGAATAGGCTTTTTCCCGAGCTATGCTGCTCTTTTCGTTATCTACTGCCTGCTGCAGATGACCAGCAACACGGCACAGGGGCCATATCAGGCATTCATTCCCGACCTTGTCCCACCGAAAAGGAGAGGTCTTGCTTCCGGCGTCAAAAGCCTGCTGGAAATAGTCGGCGGCATTCTCATCGTCCGGCTCATCGCTTATTTTATGGGGAACTATACCTTGGATGAAGGCAGTTGGTGGCTCTGGCTCGTGCTGGGAATGCTGGCAGCGGTGCTGCTGGGGGCGATGCTGGCAACGGTAATCATGGTAAAGGAGCGGCCGGCCGGTAACAATCAGGGACAGCGTTCACTGGACAAGACCTTGCGCCGCAGTTTCAGGCTTGATGTCAAAACAGACCGCGATTTCATCATCTTTCTTATCTCCCGACTCCTCATTTTCATGGCGCTGGCAACCATCCAGACGTTCACCCTTTTTTATCTAAGGGATGTGATTGACCTGGCCAATCCGGCAATGGCCACCGCCGACCTTCTCATTGCCGCAGGCGTCGGTATGCTGCTGGTGGTTTATCCGGCGGGAAGGCTTTCGGACCGAATCGGCCGCCGACCGGTGCTCGTTTCCTCCGGCCTCGTGGGGGCGGCTGGCATAATGGTCATATTTTTCTCCACCAGCTATGGGGTGATTATAGCCGGTGGGGCTGTTATCGGCATTGCCATCGGGGCTTTCATGAGCTCAAACTGGGCCCTGGCTACTGACCTCGTGCCTGATGGTGAAGAGGCACGCTATCTTGGCTTGACCAATCTGGCCACTGCCGGCGGGGCAGCTCTAGCGCGACTCATCGGCCCGGTGATTGATTATTTTAACCACTACAGCGCTAACTTGGGCTATCAGGTGATGCTCGGAGCATGCTTCACTTATTTTGTGGTCGGTTCACTGTTGCTTTTGAAAATCAGGGAACGGCGTTAGCCGAACAGGGGCAGTATAGCTTTCCATCCCAGCGCCGCCAGTGTCACAAAAACGATGTACAGTATGGTTCTGCCCGCTCCGCATAACAGGATGAATTTCCAGAAAGGGAAACGAAGGATGCCAGCGGCAATTCCCACCAGGTCGAACACAAACGGCACCAGCGAGAAAAGGAATATGGCCGCCGCCCCCCACTTGGTCACCCACCCTTCCACCCTCCCGTACATTTTCCTTCTTTCCACTATCTCCCGTCCGCTGTAGCCAGCGATGTAACCGGTGGTCTCGCCTATGGCCGCTCCAATTCCGCCAACAAGGCCGATGATTATCGGGCCGTATAAACCGGTACCGTTGTAGATTAGAATCCCCAAATTGGAAAGTATCACCAGGACTGCACCCGGGAAGATAATGGTAGCATTGCCAATAACGCTGATGAGGAATGCTCCCCCGTATAAATGCGTTCTTAACTCCGTCAGTCTTTCCGGATGGCGACCGTAGACCAGCTGCAGGACAACAGTAACCGCGATAACGAGCAGAAGAGCGATTATAAAAATAAATCGTCTCCGCCTGGTTTTTTTTACCTGTTCAACAGATTTAACTTCCATAGGCTTGCAATCCATTTCCGGTACTGAAGCAAGAAACCAGACATCATTTGCCTGGCAAAACCGTTTTTGCTATACTTGGCCTGTATGCCCCCATCGTCTAGAGGCCTAGGACACCGGCCTTTCAAGCCGGCAACAGGGATTCGAATTCCCTTGGGGGCATTTAAAACTGAACCTAATTCTACCATTTTTTCTATTTTGCTTAACAGTTTGCTTAACTTTTAGCCTCATTTTCTTTTCTCCTTTACATAGACTCCTGCCATTTTCCAGCAGCCAGTTCTTGTCCTAACTGGTATGCTCTATCCATTAAGTTCTTATTGGCTTTTATCTCACCAGCTTCTGATGCTCTTCCATAAATCATATCAACTATACGAGCTCCCAGGTAATCGAATGCATCCTGAAATGCTCGGAGTGCATTTACAGCACCAGAAGTGAACGGATCTGAATCTTCGTAGGTCAATATTATTCCAATTTGTTTTCCATTAAGCGCACTGGACTTTCCCTCTCCTAGAGCATACCATCGATCTATGAATAATTTTGTTTGTGCAGAAACATTGAAATAATAAATCGGACTTGCAATAACTAGGGCATCTGTCTCTCGAATCTTCAGATATAGTTCCTGCATATCGTCATCAATGACACAATCTCCACTGTCGTTCTTTCGACATGCTTCACATGCGTCGCAGGGTTTAATATGCATTCCGTGGAGGTAGTAATTATCTACAGCTGCTCTAGCACTCTTAGCACCAGCGATAACATTCTGAGCCAAAGTGGCACTATTTCCGTTTTTTCTTGGACTTCCCATAACCACAAGAACCTTTCTCATTTTCTCTTCTCCTTTGGTTTTCTTTTCCTCTGGTAGTTCAGTTCCAGCACTACCCAATCTCGACCCACTTTCTCAGCCTTGATAAGGCCTGTTCTAGCCAGTAATTTCACATGGTCTTGTGATAGTCCAAGTATTTCTGCTGCTTCTCTTGTTGAATACATATTAATATTATAACCGCTAGAGGGTATAATGTCAATAGTTCTTACTTAATTATGTTAATAGAATTGTTATCAAATTGGGTTATTTTATCAGGCACTTCTATATATATAGGTTATCCCTGATGGCCGCTCTATATTTTAAATATGCTTTTTCGGCAATATCTACTAGTTCCATGAATTTATTAACGTATTCATTGAGTAGTTTATGACTCATGTGTTTTCTGTGCTCATATGGCATTACTTCTATCATGTCAGGGTTTCCATTTCGAGTAAAACTATGAGGTGTAATATATTTTTCCAAATCATCAAGTTTATTGTAAAAATCGTTAAAAAGTCTTTTTAACATAGGATATACATGCTTATTGCTTTCCAATTCAGCGTAGTAGCAGTATTTTGCAAGTTTATTAATTTTTGATGAATGAGAACTATGACCAGCTTTTAATAAATAGAAGTATTCAAAGAAATCCTTGTCGTTCATAATACCATCCAGTAGCTTGAAAACCTTTTTATCATATTGTTTAATTCCTTCCGTTAATAGCTGTTCGTGGCTATAGACTTCTTTCTCAAACCACAATCTAACAGTTCTTGGAGAAAACCTGGAATTAAGCTCATTAGGGAACTCTTTACACAACAAATCAACGATTTTTTCAGCAGATAGATTCTTATCACTTTGACGAAGCTGGAAAGCTCGCTCTCTTACTTTTTGTGGGTATGTCATTCTAATTACCTAAAACTTCCAATAATTTCCAGTTCCTAATAATAACATTTTCAACTTAATGTATATCAATTTCAATAGAATAAACTCGATAATTTATATAGGAGAAAATAAAAGAATCGCCATAGGAGGATAATATGCCAACCATAACATTTAGGAAAGTAATAAGACTTGGAAAGAATGGACTCGTAATCACATTGCCAACTGGATGGATTCGTTTCTATGACCTGCAGGCTGGTGACATATTGGAGGTGATAGCCAATGAAAAACTAACCGTTAGACCGATAAAACAGAACGCTAATAAATAGGCGCCTGTTGGAGCAGACGCCAGAACAGCATGGGGCAATAGTCTGCACTCTCTACCACATACTGCTCGAATCTATTATAGGGCAGTATGTCTCCACGCTGCAATAAAAAGGAGGCATATTATGACAATAGGAATTCAGAAAACACTGTGGGGTTACGACAAGTTTATTGGGGATGCGAAACAAAAGATGATGCACCTGTACAGAAACCATCCTGAGGCTTTTGACTCAGAGAAACAGTTGATGCTCAAGTACTGGGAATTCTATGAGCAACTGGATATGATTCTCGAAGATAAATTCGACGCTTTCAAATCGTGGTTCTCGAAATGTACATCACCTGAGACACTTACCAGATGTCATCGATCCCTGAAAGAAGACAACTTCATTCCATTAGACCGAGAGCAATAATACTAGTGACTGAGGTAATAGGAATGAGATTATCAAGATACGAACAGGAAACGATTATCAATTTCAACCAGGCTGAGGATGTGGCCTATATCTACACTTGCTCAAAGGCATGGATGTAGCACCTTGAAAAGAAACTGAGCCTAAAACCAAAGCAGATAAATTACTATGCACGTGAATATGAGTGTCCGAAGTCGTGGATCAAGAAACCACTAAAGCCTAGGAAGTTATCTGGAGAACAAAAGCGTAAGCTGAGTCAGAGACTACATCAGAAGGCAGTTTTAGTTTAAGTTGTGCCCTGTGCTGTGGGTAAATTTGAACAATGACCAAGAATAATGATGCAGAAGTAATCCTGGGACAACGCTTTACTAGAGTTCCTAATGAAATCTTGGAAGCTTTGGCAAGGACTCACCTCTCACCTTATGAAAGTAAGATCATCTTCTTTATTATCCGAAAGACATATGGGTGGAATAAGATTGAAGATTGGATAGCTCTAAGTCAAATTGTCGAAGGAACAGGTATCGCAAAGCCTAATGTATGTCGCTCTATCAAGTCGCTGAGGAGGAGGCGAATCATCACAAGACCAAATAAAAGGCATATAGGACTGCAGGAAGACTACACCATGTGGCTCCAAACTAAAAGCGTAACAGTTACGTAACAGGCATAACAAATTATCAGTAACGATAACAGATATTATCAGTAGCGATAATGCAGATTATCAGTAGCGATACCCACAAAATACACTATTATAAAAGACACTTATACAAAATAAAGAAGGGCTCAGGCACTTTAGAGAGTACCTTCGCCCTTTCCTGATAAGATACATCCTGCCTTAAAGGCAATCATCGTGCTAGTCATCGATTTAGGTTTTCTTATCAAGGTTGGAGTAAGGGTAGAGCCAAGGGTGCGTCCTCGCCCCTAAGTGGTACGACTCATATGAATCGAAAGACGTCCTCTCCCCTGTTGGCAAATCCATGTCTTTCAAGTGGTGCAACATAGACAGCATCGTCGGGATTTAATGGTGTTTCTCCATTTTCACTAACTAGACTACCATGACCAGATAAGATGAAAACTTCATGCTCCCAGTCGTGAGTATGGTATGTTGATGTGCCTGGAGGCATATCGATAATTCTCATGGCGAAGTTGGGAGCTCCTTCTTTCGGTCCAATTAATACTCTCTTATCTGAAGGAGTTTTCGTGCGTATAGGAGTAACATCTTTAGAATGACGAACTAACATATCAAATTCCTTCCTTCACGCGTATTGTCAGATATGTAAGCCTTCTCTAGTTGAGTAACTTTATATTGGGAATACAGCAATAGTAATAGTTAAAGCTTTCCCAATTCCTCTAATAGTTTTATCACCCTTAATGACTCTGCAATCCCTGTTGTACCACTCATCGCCAAATTTACCGAGATAGTTTCAAGTATCTCCTCTTTTGTGGCTCCAGCTTCTAGAGCCCTCATCGTTTGTCCTAAGATGCAATTGGTACAGCAAGCTCTGAGTGCTATGCCTAGGGCTATTAGACGTTTGGTTTTGGTGCTCATTGCACCATCCCTGTATATAACATCCCATTTGGCAGACTCGTGAACCATTAATTCGCTGAAAATTTCTTTAAATTGGCCAAGTAATTTCGAACGCTCCTCATTCAGTTCTAATTGACTTTCCACGGACTTTTACCTCCTTTATATTCCTAGCAATACTCGAGAAGTTGAAACGATTATAACATTAGGTAAAAGCTTAAGCATAGTTTATACATATAATTTCAAGCCTGAGGCATTAAGTTTAAGATTTTCGTATCTGGGCGTGTGGGATGTGGTTGTTATTTTGAGGAGAGAAGCAGGTCGGGAATGGTTACCAGGTTCGTTAATATGGGATAACTTCTAGAGAGAACACTATTCATAACAAAATTAGGACTCAACTTATTCTCAGCTTCCACCGCTCCCTATCCCAGTTGAGTCCTAATTGTTCGAATACAGTATAATCATAAGTGTTATTGAGGCTGTCAACAATCCCGCAAAGGTATGATTTCTTAGGACTTAAGGGCTAATTATTTTCGGTGATAAAAATTCTGCAGGATTACTTCGGAAAGGGGGGTTGATAGCGGTTCACTAGCTAGGTGTGCGGAATGCGGTTAGGAAAATTGAGGGAGTAGTTGTGTTAATTAGTATAATGGTTATTTGTCCTTTTGCTGTGCTATCTCTACTTGGTATGCCTTCCACCCAGGACACCATTTGGTATGCCAGCGCCAAATCTTAGCAATGATTGAGTTTGGCTTGTTTTCCGAATATTTACGTAGTCCGCAATTTTCACAGTGTGTTGTCATCTTTTTGTCCTAATCCTTTGATATTGTTTTACTCTTACAATATATCACTCAGCATCATATTATTAAATAAAGTGAATTGAATTATAGTCCTATCTGGTGGGATGTCAATAGCTTATTTATGAATAGTCTCTCTATACATTGACAAGAACATTTTTGAGGAGTATAAGAAAGACATACCGTCTTTCAAGCTAAAGAAGGGACAGTAGCCTACTAGACAAACTTAGGGAGGTATCATATGGCAAAGGGCACAATCCAACGACTCATGGATCGTGGTTTTGGGTTTATCAAGACAGGGGACGAGAAAGACCTCTTCTTCCATCGCAGCAATCTTGAAGGAGTGGAATTTAATGACCTTAACGAAGGGCAGAAAGTTGAATTTGAGGTTGGAACGGGGCGTGATGGGCGTCCAGAGGCAATCAAGGTAAGGCTTGCCTGAGGAATTTTCTTGTGAATTGAGGCAATCCATTAGTGAAAGAGGGGTGTTATGTATTTATCTGGGCGTGTGGGATGTGGTTACGATAATCGAGAGTAAGGTGGTGTCAAATTAAAAGTTATAGAATTTAAGCTCTTCACTTTTATGAATCATTACTAACATATTAATTCTATGTATATGCAGGTTTACTAATACTGCTAGCTATACTCAAACACGTGACAGTTCTAGTAATTTGGGGCATTTCATGGACTCTACTTAAGACTAATTCACCTATATCATTGAGGTTTTGTGCCTCGGTGAGCATAATAATATCATATGGACCAGTTACAGTGTCGACAGAATCTACCCCTTTCAAATTTTTTAGGTAATCCTTGACTTCTACCTGTTTCCCCACAGCCGTTTCAACAAGAATAAAACATCGGGTCATAAATATTAATCACCCCCTTATTTAAAACAGGATAGGTGCGATCAAGTACTAAATTAAGTAGCAAACAGACGAAATAACTCTTTCTCCTACTTAAAATTACAGCGGTTCTGCTATATGTGTAATCCGTATAAATAACTAATTTATTCCATCATTCATTAAGTCACTAAGGTACTAAAGGATGAGGGATGTCAATACATAGCAATAAGTGGCTAATAAGGTGTTAATTAATAGTCAATTTAGCCTCTGAAAGTATTAAGTTTAACGTGTGGTTTGAACGTTTAATCTCGATTCAAGGACAATCTCAAATTCAGGCCTTCGTACTGGGAACTTGAGGCTAATTGAATAGAAATTTATTCGTACTAGCTACGATTATCACGAACAATATTACTATTACACGTGATTTCTAGATTTAAGAAGAAAAAATTTCAAGTTATGTGTGTGGGAGGGGATAGTTTAACCTATTGGCCATATCTTCTTAGTATATGTAAATAGTATCTCGCTTCTTAGGTCAATAGAGGTCTCGTCCCATTAGTTTAATTTGAAATAACTAAGAGTGTTCTTGGATAATACTCAAGGTTATGTCTTTTGATTGGGTTACTTCAGCGGTATTAAGTGCAGCAATTTTGGGGATGGTGCATGTAATTGATAGTCATCTCATTTCAAAGAGAATGCCTAGCTTGAAGGCTTACTTATTGGTTGTTGGCATTTTAATTTTTTTAGTTAGTATAGTTTTAGCATTTATCTTCCCTTTACCTCCAAACACTGGTGTCTGGCCCTTATCTATGGCAGTACTATCAGGAATAACCAGAGCAGCTTCCGTTATCATTATGCTTTATCTCATGAAGAAGGAGGAAGTCTCAGTTATAATCCCAATAGCGAATACTTATCCGATCTTTGTAGCTCTGCTAGCAATTCCAATACTGAATGAAACTATTAACCATCTGCAATGGATGTCAGTAATATTAGTAGTATTTGGAGTTTTGCTAACCTCAGTTCGCCTGCGTACAGGAGTTCGGATTACTTGGCTTAGGAAACCACTTATTCTACTCGCAGTTTCAAGTGCTTTATGGGCTATATCAGATATTATGACTAAATATGCTTTAGACTATGTGTCTACCTGGAATATGTACTGGATTTCTCACTTAATCCTTCCATTGGCATTTTTTTCTGTTTCATTACGCCCCAGCGTGTTCAGAGAAATGATTAATTATGAAAAGAGAAATTCAGCTTTAATTATCGTGATAATCAATGAGACAATGGCTGTGATAGCCTTGATTTTATTCTATTTATCTATGCAACTGGGTCCAGTGTCCTTGGTATCTGCTATATATAGTAGTCGCCCCCTCTTCGTTTTTCTTTATGCTGTGATAATAAGTCGTTTTTCTAACTTTCTTCTAGAAGAACAAACTAGCGGATCGACACTACTTCTACGGTTTATAGCGATAAGTTTAATTGTTTGTGGGATAGTCATTATATATCTCACTAAATAAGAAGATGGCTTATAAGGTTGTAAAACATCCTAGACTTTTTTGTTTAATTTGTTGGGAATGGGTTAAATCAATTGAGTCGAAGCATCGCTATACAGGGACTTCGTATTCAGACTACTCTAAATATGCCCTGCTAACTTATTGACAGTGAGAATAGCAAGAACAATAATTATTGAAAAGGCAGTAAGCATCTATCTGTGAGGTGATAAAATATGAAAAGAAGAGCATATATATTAATCGATACCGAGCAAAGTCAATCATCCTCGGTTGTTGTTGCATTGAGTGAAAAGCCTGAAGTGGTAGCGGCTGATGTGATATGGGGGCCACATGATGTTGTTGCCATAGTCGAGGCAGATGACATTGATAAACTAATGCATCTTGTGCAGTGCGACATATCATTAATAGAAGGTATCGCACATATGGACACTTGCCTAATTGTTACTGGACATTAGATTATTAATAATAAAGCTAAGAGAGCACTCCCTTATAGAATTTCAGAGTGTCTTGAAAAGTCATTGGGTGAGTGTATCGTTTCACCATCTCTAATTATTTCTGTACTAACTCCATACTCAATAAGCGCAACATTTTCTATATTTGTCTTTATCCTTTGCAGCCTTTCGGCAATTGTGGGGATCTGTTCGCTATATAGCTTATCAAGGAAAGGGCTTCGGTGATCCTGTTTAGTTGAAAACCAAACGATTTGCATCAATACGTGTATGTCAGAATAGACCTGCGTCAGTTTTTTTCGTAGATTAACGGGCAATTTATGAGCCGAGTATCTGTGTGCATCCCATACATCACTTTGTAGAGATAATATATTGTCTCCTGTAAACTCAGTGACTGTTTTGAGGTTATGCTCAATCTCAATAAGTAACTCAGGAATGGGAAATTTCACTGGTTCATGGACTTCTTGAGTAGTACTGGGAGTAATAATTCGTCGAGCTAAATCACTGGAATTAGATACTCTAGCTTTCTTGCTAAACAACAGATAGAAAGTGTCAAAAAAGGTTATTCGGCGCTTTAAGACAAAACGTATACTCAGATAACCAACAGAGACACCTATTAATATTCCTGTCAATATAGTGACTACAAGAGCCAAAGTAATTTGCCACCAGCCCAAAGATGCTACGAAAATCATAATTTCTTGCCATAATCCCATATCGCACCTTAATTCGATATCCTGTTTTAAAGGCGTTCTACATCAAGCAAGCACTATTATATTCCTTTCATCACTGAAGTCAAGACAAAGAAAGGTGGGTTTTATTTGCATTTGGTTGGTAGGAGATAACGTTATGGTCGATGGACATTGGCAATATGTATTATTTGGGATAGCGGTGATTGTTTCGCTTATGGGATTAATATATCGCTTAAAACACCCAGCCAATACGCCAGATACCGAGAGCAAGAAAAAGGATACTCAGGATAAAGAAAATAATAGTCATCCAACCTAGTTTTTGGGCAGATGCAAGGTAAAATATCCCTGCTAAAGACCACCAACCAATATGGCTAAAGTAAGAAATGGCAATGCCAACAAAAAAGAAGAGGGTAGCAGCAGAAAGCTTTACATCTAAATTAGGACTAATCATCTAAACCCTCCCATATTGAGATTAGCCAAGTATAACATTAGTGCTTAATAGGAACAACCAAATGCAAATAAAACCATTATTATCGATGCTTGACAGGGAAGTCATGAGATGTATAATTACTGTGCGTTAATACCTCATAGATACAAGAGTTGTAATATGAAATACTTCTACTTATCCACACTTACGATCTGTTTAATAGCAATTTTTTTAATAGGTTGTGGTACTGCTAAATATGAAGAGGGTTACGAAACAGGTTTCCAACAAGGTTATGACAAAGGTTGGCAAGAAGGGTTTCAGGCTGGAGTAGAAGAAGCTTCAGCTGAGATTACTAAGGACTCCAGATTCACGGAAGAAGAGATATGCGCTAAAATATGGGCTAAGTTGCCTTATGAATTACCAGACGATTATAGAATTGAACAATTTGATATTAAAACACGCACCGCTGAATACGCAGATGATAAAAAATGGAAATTTGAGGTTTATGGTTCTGGTGAAGAAAGAATAACTGAACCGAAAACAACGGAAGAAAAATCTGAAATCTTATGGATTGAAAGGATTAAAGAAAGAGTAATAACATATGATCTAATACTTCAAGCCGATTATTTTGAGAGTAGTGGATTACTCGAAATTACTCAAATAGAAGAACTTAACAAGCAGAGTTCATTGGTAACTGTCTCCGAGACTCCATTGCAAGCTAAACTACTAGTTAAGTGGTACAGAGTGGAGTATGCTGGGTGGGACTACCATTTTGAAGGCCAAGCAATAAATATTGGTGCAATACCATTATATGATGTACGTCTGAAAATTGAGTGGCATGAATTTGATACAGAACAAATAGTATTGACGCATGAAATCCCAGTTTATATAGCGAAAATATATGGTGAACAATATGCAGGTTTAATACCACCAGAGTACAATGCTCACTTTGAGATCGCATTTAAAGATAAAAGGGACTTGGGTTTTGATAATATGGAATTTCTTACCAGCTCAGGGGAGATAATTCCACACGAGGTAGACTTCGAATTCTTAAAAAACAAGCTGGTTTGTAGTTCCTTCATAAAACTTCAAGCTATCCTGAAAAATTTACAGCGCAATTTGTTGGGAATGGGTTAAATCAATAGAGTCGAGGATTTGAAAAACAAGGCCTTCGTATATGAATGATTCCTATTGAGTAATCGGCTAATCTACCTTGATTTTAAACTTCTCGGATTTAGTGAATCCTTCTGGCGTATGTGCTTTTAATTTGGCTTGATACTCTCCTTTGCCAAGCCGATGAGGCTTTGGGAAATTAATATACCGTGCTTCATTCGCCTTTATATCCAGAGCCTCCCAATTTGATGTCCACACCCTTGTCGGTCCGATTATTAAGCTTTAAGACATATTCTATTTATCAGTTTTCGGTTGTGTGTAGTTTTTTCTTCCACAGCGAGGGCATATCCATATTTTCGGGATTGGCTTAACTAAAGGCCAAGCAATCATTGTATTGCAGGCCTTACAGCTACTTGAAAAATGCTTTACTTTATTATTATCTAACACGGGTCTGTTCTCCAAGGAAGCAAAAATACTTCGATATTTACGTCTATTGTATAATTATCTACAGATTAAATAAATTATGTTTAATGCAGTGCTTAAAACCTATGAATACTAAAGTAGGTAGTAATAATGATAGGCCCTCTAATAGTCCACATAGTGATAGGTTTAATTCTTAGTGCCGTAGGATTTGTCGTAAGTATGTTGACGAGCAAGCACGTAAAGCATGTTTGGCTTTTTTTTGTGGTGTGGTTTTTACACCTGCACTATGGATCGCAGCCCTCCTTTTTATCGTGCTTTGGGAAGAAATGGTACCATTCAGCCTGTGGCTTATTCCACTTTTCTGGGTGATTTCTACATTAGTCTTTCTAATTAGTAGTACAC
>Ga0209635_10000983_pt1 | contig 20737 bp, 25 predicted proteins | sample DeeMarSWOR230_32_FD_187463 | JGI IMG/M metagenome (GOLD analysis project Ga0209635, IMG submission 187463) | Marine sediment microbial communities from White Oak River estuary, North Carolina - WOR-2-30_32 (SPAdes) (version 2) | ecosystem: Environmental > Aquatic > Marine > Intertidal zone >...
AAGGTACTTCCCACCCTACAAGAAGCAGTAGAACGATACAAAAAAGAAGTCCCCATCTTCAAAAAAGAATACGTAATCAACAAAGAAGGTAAAACAAAATCTTACTGGGTTAGTGAACAAAAAAAAAGATAAATAGTTCTGGAGAGAATACGAGTGTCCTACAAGGATTCCGCGTCTTTCTACGATCTCTTTGCCAGCGAAAACGATGTTCTCTACTATAAAGAGTTAGGACTGCAAAGTGGAAGCGCCTTGGAAATAGGCGTAGGCACAGCCAGAGTGGCTCTAGAATTGGCAAAATCAGGAGTAGAAGTTTGGGGCATCGACAACTCAACCCAAATGTTGAAAGAAGCAAAAAAGAAAATAGAAAAAGAACCAACAGCAGTACAAAAACGCCTTAAACTATTCGAATCAGACATGAAGAACTTCAACTTAAAAAAGAAATTCCCGCTAGTATATATTCCCTCATCAACCATCCAACACTGCGCCAAACAAGAAGACCAGATTTCTTGCTTAAAAACAATAAACAAGCACCTATCGAGAAATGGGGTTTTAGCCTTCAATCTCATACTACCATCAGCAACCTACAGCAATAACCTAAGATTCATCGGCAAAACAAAACACAATAATGTCACAATAATGCGGTTCATCACCTACCAGCCAAACTGGCAAGAACAACTCCTCGAAGTCCTACTGCTTTTTGAAATCTATAAAAATGGGAAAATGACCAAACGTATCTACGATGCTTCTATCATAGCAATGATAAGCAAGCGAGAAATTCTGCTTCTACTCGAAAAAACAGGCTTCAAAATCGAAAATATCTACGGCGATTATAACAAATCCAAGAAAATAACAAATCAAATTATTATAGAAGCAAGAAAAATTTAGCATACTAGATTATTGTGCTTTTGCCCATTTAATCCACGAAGTAATCTCTTCTAAAGTAGGTTTCTCGTTCTCTTTGATTTTTCCTTCTTTTACGTAGAGCTCAGCAGTCTTCGATAATCTAGCGCCTAGACTAAAAGTATCTTGAAGTGCCAGTTCTTGTTTAGAATTTACTCCACTCTTCAGAAGAAGCACTGCATCTTCATGCTGTACTCCCGGAATCATTAACAGTTGTATTACACTTTGTAGGCTTTTTGCTTCACTCTCAGTCATAGTTTTTGTCAATGCTATTTCCACTGGACTCTTCAATATCAAGTCTTCAATTTTCTCTATTCCACTTAGCTTTAACTGTCGAACCGTACCTTGTTTCAATAGTTTTCCTTCGAGTGTTTGTATTTCATGAGTACTAGTTATGTAGGGCTTGGGAACAGAATTGATTTTCCCCACTATCTCTTTGATGTCTTCTAAGTCTTTTTCTACATCCTCTATTGCAAGTAGTTTCTCTTTTAACTTAGGCAGCTCCGTTTGAGCATTTTGAATTTTATCTAATTTGTGTTCGATTTTTATCAGCTTTTTCTGTTCTGTTTCTAAACTTTTTTCTTGGCTCTCTATGCTGTTTTTCAGTTTATTATCCAATTTTTCAAGTTTCTTTTGCAAGGATTCCAAGCTTTCTTTTGACTGGAATTCTCTTAATCCGAGCTTTGCTAGAGCCTCATCGGTGGAATTCTTAATTTCCTCATTTTTCACATCTAGTTTTTCTTCAAAGTCTTTGCTTAATTCGTATAATGGCAAGTCTGATGAATCGTTGCGAAAAACTACGTAGCAAATCGCCCCGATAAAAAAGAAAGCCATTGTCAAAGTTGCAACGAAGTAGATAGTGATACCCATTGGGAATGAAAATATGGTAATCACAAAGCCAGCGCCTTCGGTAAGCCACAAAGTCCACGCATGTAAAGTGCTTAGGCCGGCTAAGAAAGCGAATATAACAAGTATCCATACTGCGAAAGCTTTTTTGGAAGTCAATGTCATCCTTTAAACATGCTAGTGGACTTGACAATTTAACGTTATGAAGCGATAATAATTATTACTGATGTGTGACGGTGATTCTTTTGCATTTGTAGAACAAGTTTTATCTACAAAAGATTGATTAAAATTTGAATTATACAAATTATTGCCAAAAAACCTATGAGCAACAGTATTGTGACGCTTATGTTCTTTAACCATTTACCTTTGCTCAGCGATACACCAAAAGGAACCCCTATCAGGAAACCTGCAACATGAGCCACATATCCTACATTTCCACCTAATCCTAAGCTGACCGCAACAACATTAAAAATAAAATATAAAATTGCTACTAATCCTAAGGGTATAAAGAGTAAGAATACTGAAGATTTTAATGGTTTGATAAGCATTGCTGTAGCAGACAGAGTGAAAATGGCTCCAGAAGCTCCAATCATCGGAACGTTGAAGCCATAATAAAATGAGCTGATTATAAGGGAGCCAACTCCTCCTACAAAAAAGGCTATCGTTGCGATTTTTGCACTTGTCTCTTCTTCAACTACTTTTCCGAAAACATAAAGGAAGACCATATTGCCTATCAAATGTGCTGGGTCGAAATGCACAAAGAGAGTTGTAATCGGAGTCCATAAAGCACCATGTATCAATCTGCTTCCACTGTAAACCAAATAATCATCTATAAGATTTGGACGCACATACCAGTAGAAGAGACTAACTAGCATGCAAATGATTATCAAGACGTGTGTCGTTTTCAATCTGAAATTATTCTCCAAGAAATTCAGGTTAATAGGCTTTTTCTATTAAATTTCTATTCTAAAGGAATGGCTGTCTTTGTTCGTCGTCTTCTGGTGGGACAGTTGCTGCTTCGATTTCTTCACTTTGTTCAATTTCTTCTTCAATTCTTTGTTGATCAACCTCATCTTCATACACCTCTACCATCTCTACCGTTTTCTCAGACTGTTTAGTTTCTTCGACGATAAACTCTTCGCTTGGCGTTTCTGTAATTTCTTCTTTCGGTGTTGTTGACTCCTGCTTTTGCGTTTCAACAAATTCACTTAGTTTCCTTTGCTCCTTTTCCTCTTTAAGTTGCGTTGCTTCTTTTATTTTTCCAGTTTGAGGAATGTTTTCAGAACCTAATACATGTTTTCGACTTTTCTTGAAAATATACAAAGTAGCGATTATTGATAGCGATATATTTACCCAAGACAATCCGAAAATGATTCCAGAGAAAACCCAATAAGGCATTGCCCATCTGTAGCTGAATTGCAAATTATAATTGTAAAGGTCGCCATGAACTATAGAGTTTATCTGCGTTAAGCTGAACATAGCAAAAAGAGAGACAACTGCCATTAAAATTAGAACTGCGCTTATCGCTGAAGGGTTAATACTGGTTTCCATATGGTGACCTTGATAGTTTAAGGCAGTAAAAACGCCATTAAGTGTTGTGGCTTTGAAATCAGATTCCGAAATTAGTAGTTCAAATAAGCTAAAAAATCGCTATGCGATCTTAAATCAAATAAATGTTATTAGAAGCCTTGCAAAGGGGAACGATTTTTACTGTTTCTTTTTTTTACAATGTTGATTGTAGATAAAGATAGGAAAGTAATAAACCAATTATATCAAAACAAATTATCATTCTTTTTTGGTGTTCCGATTTGGAAGCGGAGAATTCTCGTACACAACTTCAGACACCCTTAGAAAGATACAACCCTGTAGAGGTATGTTTCCCAGCTGAAGAAACAAGGAGACACCGGTTTTCTGCTCTTGTAGACGGAATCTGCATAGGAGTTGGCATGGTTTTTATCCTTCTTGGAGTATTGATGTCGATAACAAGTGTTGGAATGTTGATACAAGGATTGATGTCGATTATTGGCGGCCTTGTTGTTTCGGCTGTGGGAGTAATTGTCGAAGTATACCATTGGGCAAAACTTCGCTAAGTAGCAAATAGACATACAAAGAGTTTTCATATTTGACGTCATGAGAATAATTTGGAAGCAGAGCGTTGTATTCTTAGAATCTAATGGTGTATAACTAAGCTCAGAGAAATTTTTCTTTACGCTATCTATTAGTTTACAGACTTGGTCAGAATATGGTTAGCGCATATTTTTTATCTTTAGAGGTTTAACAAAGAACTTGACTTGAATAATTATTGGAGAATGACGTATATGGCTAAAAAAGTATTATTTGTGTGTATCGAGAATGCTGGGAGAAGCCAAATGGCTGAAGCTTTCGCAAATTTACGTGGCAAAGGAAAGATTGAGGCGTCTAGCGCGGGAACTATGCCTTCGAACCGTATTCACTACGTAGTAGTAAAGGCAATGCTGGAAAAAGAAATCGACATCTCCAAAAGCAAACCCAAACTTCTGACAACAAAAATGCTCCAAGATGCTGACACAGTTATTGTCATGGGATGTGATGCAAAAGGGTTTTGCCCCGCACCTTTACTTAAAAAAGTTGTTAATTGGGAACTAGAAAATCCAAAAGACAAATCAATAGAAAAGGTTAGGCAAATTAGAGACGAGATAGAAAAACAAGTTTTGAAACTACTTTCAGATCTCGAGAATTGGAATTAAAAGATAGTATAGGTCTTAAATGCAAGTTGGGCAGCCAAAACTGAAATCTGCAAGTGTTCCATCGCTTTCGATAGGTCGCAGAACCTGCTTTTCTCGGCTTCTATGTCGATAAACAGTTACACCTTTGCAACCCAATTTGTAAGCAAGCCAATAAGCCTTGTCAATATCGTCGGGAGTAGCTCTGTTGGGAAAGTTTATAGTTTTTGAAACAGCATTGTCAGTGTATTTTTGAAAAGCTGCTTGCATGCGGACATGCCATTCAGCACTTATGTCATGAGCCACAACAAATATTCGCCTCACACGCTCTTGAATCTCTTCCACGTCTTGTATAGACATCTTTCTTGCAATCTTTTTTATCAGTTCCTCGTCGTAGAATTCTTCTTTCAATGCCATACTTTCGAACAGTGGATTTACCTCAACAAGGCTTCTTCCAAGGCTTTCAGCAACTTCACGGACGTAGACAATCGCAAAAAGCGGCTCAATTCCTTGCGAACAACCAGCAATTATGCTGATGGTGCCAGTGGGGGCAATAGTTGTGACTGTGGCATTTCTCATAGTTTTAAACTGTTCTTTCCAAATGCTTTCGCGGAAATTTGGAAAGTTTCCCTTCTCTTCACCTAACTCTGCACTCATCTTTCTTGCTTCAGCATTTATGAACTTTGCTAGTTTTTCTCCAGTTTTGAGTCCTTCTTCTGTGTCGTATTTTATACCCATTTTTATGAGCATGTCGGCAAAACCCATTATCCCCAAACCAATTTTCCTGTTTCCTTTAGTTATTTTCTCTATTTCGGGTAACGTGTACACATTAGCGTCGACTACATTATCTAAGAACCTCACAGCCAATCTCACAACTTGCTTAAGTCTATTCCAATTGATTTCGCCATTATCAGTTACAAATTTACTTACGTCGATGCTTCCCAAGTTACAAGATTCATAAGGCAAAAGGGGTTGTTCACCACAAGGATTGGTGGATTCGATTTGTCCCAAGCGAGGTGTTGGGTTGTGCTTGTTTATTGTATCTAAGAAAATCACGCCTGGTTCGCCGTTTTTCCAAGCCATCATTATCATGAGATTCCAGATTGCTCTTGCCTTAAGCGTCTCTACTACTTCGCCACTTCGCGGGTTTATCAAACCAAAGTCGCCGTCTTCTTCAACTGCTTTCATGAACTTGTCAGTAGTGGCTATGGAAATGTTGAAGTTTCTCAGCACGCCTTCCTTTTCTTTTGCAACAATAAAGTCCATGATTTCAGGATGGTCAACACGTAAAATGCCCATGTTAGCGCCTCGGCGGCGGCCACCCTGCTTCATGACCTCCGTTGCTGTGTCGTATATTCTGGCAAAGGATATTGCTCCAGAAGCTATGCCTCCTGTGGTTTTTACAACGTCTCTTCTTGGTCTAAGTCGTGAAAAGGAAAAGCCCGTTCCTCCTCCTGTTTTATGAATTATAGCTGCTGTCTTCAGTGTATCAAATATGCTTTCTATAGAGTCTTCTATGGGTAGTACAAAGCAGGCGCTGAGTTGTCTGAACATTGTGCCTGCATTCATGAGTGTAGGAGAGTTGGGAATGAATTCGAGGTTTGTCATTATACGGTAAAACTCACTTTCACACTTGGCTACTTCGGCATCATTCTTGCCATATTGGCTTTCAACTTCAGCTAAGCTTTTTGCAATTCTTCTGAACATCTGGCTAGTGGACTCTATTGCTTTGCCTCTCTCGTCTTTTTTTAGATAACGCCGCTCCAACACGAGAATAGCATTTAAAGGAAGCTTAAGCTCGTCTACGACGCCCAGTAGAGTCTTCGTTCTTCTTATCTTAGTTCGCTTCTGTCTATACAGAATATAAGCCTTCGCCACACTAGCCTGTCCGTTCTCTATAAGCGTCTTTTCCACAATGTCTTGAACTTGCTCCACGCGAGGTATTTCGTCTGGCTTAAGTTGCTTCTCTAACTGTCTTATAACTTGCTCAGCCAGACTTTCTGCAAGTGATCTATCCTTTCCTCCAACGGTCTTTGCAGCTTTCCAAATTGCTTCGGTGATCTTGTTGGAGTCGAATTCAACGATTCTGCCATCTCTTTTCTTAATTTTCGTAATTGTGACCATGTGAGGCGCCCTAGTTATGAGTGCAGGCTTTCTCTTTTTAACTATTAGGTTTGGGTTTGTACTGTCTTTTTTCGAAAAAGCTTTAAAATGCAACTTGTTTTCTTTCCTATTTATCGCTATATGCATAGGGCTAGTGATTACATGAGTAAGAAAGTACTAGTGGCTTTGGGCGGAAACGCGATCTTGAAACATAAGGAGAAAGGAACGGCTGAAGAACAGTTTGAAAATGTGAGAAGAACTTGTAGACATCTTGTTTTGCTAATCAGAGATGAATATAGACTTGCAATAACTCACGGTAATGGTCCTCAAGTTGGTGACATTCTTCTCAAGAATGAGCATTCGAAGGATGTTTTGCCTCCAATGCCTTTAGACGTTTGTGGAGCGCAAAGCCAAGGCATGATTGGCTACATGTTACAGCAGTCAATGCGGAATGAAATGAACAAGGCTAGCATAGATATCCCAGTTGTATCTCTCATAACACAAACTACAGTTGACGAAAACGACATTGCCTTCAAAAACCCTACAAAACCCATAGGACCTTTTTATATTGCTTCAGTAGCTGAAAGGATGAGAAGAGAAAAAGGATGGACAATGATTGAAGACAGTGGGAGAGGATACAGACGAGTGGTACCTTCACCTAAACCAAAGGAGATAGTAGAGAGAGACACCATTAGAACATTGTTTGAAAACGGCGCAATAGTTATTGCAGTTGGTGGTGGAGGGATCCCTGTGATAGTTCAAGAAGATGATAGTTTGAAAGGTGTAGTAGCTGTAATCGACAAAGATTTGGGTGCACAAAGACTTGCCAGCGACATAGGAGCGGAGGTTCTTCTCATGTTGACTGACATCGAAAAAGTTTCCCTTAATTACGGAAAACCAAACCAAATTAACATTGATAGAATGACTATTGTTGAAGCTAAGCGCTATTTGCAAGAAGGACATTTTGCTCCAGGAAGCATGGCTCCCAAAGTTGAGGCGGCTATAAAATTTGTGGAAGCTGGAGGAGAAAAGGCTGTTATATCATCTTTGGAAACGGGAAGGAAAGCTCTAAAAGGTACAGCTGGCACAACAGTGCATGGTTAGCACTGATAACTAGATCGTTTTGTTTGGATTCGGATTCATTAATGGCAATATTTTCTCAAAGAAAAATCGCTTAAAGATGAGGCCACCGTCAATAAAGTTAGCTTGATGTAAATTAAATGAAAAATAGAAAAGCTGTAATAGTAATAGGCTTAGTTGCAGAAATTGATGAGGCAACAAAAGAAGAAATTGAAAAAGAGATACTAGAAGAACTCTTAAAACCCTGCCCCATAATTCCATGGTTAAAGAACGTTGAAAAAGTCACAGTCATGGAAAATTGACATTAAAAACTCCTTTTTCCTTAACACAGAAATTTCGCTTAATTCGAAAGTCGCTGGTTTTCCAATAAGTTTTAAATAGAAAAACCTAGAACACAGTGGATAGGTGATATGTTGAAAAAATTAGTTGTAATTGTCTTGGCTTTGGCGATGCTTTCAATTGTGTTGACACCGTCAGTTGGCGCATCTAGCTACTATGTATATGTAGACAAGAAAATCTACAATCCAGGTGAACACGGTACGATTTATGTCGTAATAGACAATAATGGAAAGGAGCCTATAGAGATCAAGAATGTAACAATAATGTTCAACAATTGGCTTAGGTTAACTGAAGATGGTTGGGATGAAAAGGGCAATTTCTCTATTGTTTTTGATGAGCCAATCGCTGTACTCAGCAACACAACACATGCCCTTGATCCTATCGAGTTTACTGTCCCAGATGATAGCAGAGCGGTCACTTCATCGGCTTATATAGGTTTAGGCACTAGCAAAGCAATCTATTGGGAATGGCACACAGTAAGTAGCGCGACTGTTTATCTTGCTCAACCTGAAAACCAAATGTTGATCAGAAATTTAGACAACATAGTGATGCTTCTTACAGTGGTGGCAATATTAGCAATTATCAGCGCTATCATCATAGCCGCAGCCATCTTTCTATCGGCGCGTAGATCAGGGGTTACGTGGCAGAAAGAAGAATAATCCCCTATCTTCAAAGCCTCTTTTTTCTTTTATTCCGTTGTGTTTAAGTATTTGCAGGGGTAAGATGTTTAGAGCATTATTCAGCTTGGAGGTGCATTTCACTCGGTAAAATCGTGGTCACTTGCGGGTGGCCTTACATTAACCATACGCCGCATTTAGGCACTTTGATAGGGTCAATTCTCTCCGCAGACGTTGCTGCTCGCTATTATCGATTGAAAGGAGATGACGTAGTTTTCGTAAGTGGTTCCGACGAACATGGAACACCCGTGGAAGTAGAAGCCGTTAGATTAGATATCCCACCAAGACAGCTTACTGACAAAAACCACACAAAGGTAGTTGATTTATGGAAAAAATGGGGCATTTCCTTCGACAACTACACCCGAACAGAAAGCCCTGTGCACAAAACATTTGTCAAAAATCTTTTCTCTAAAATATACAAAAATGGTTATATCTTTGTTCAAGAAACTGAATTACCGTATTGCCCTAAGTGCAACCGCTTCTTGCCAGATAGATTTGTAGAAGGCGTCTGCCCTTATTGTGGTGCTGAAAGTGCACGGGGGGATCAGTGTGATTCTTGTGGGCGACTGCTTGAACCAGCAAAACTTATTGATTTTTATTGTACAATCTGTAAATCGACACCAATCATTAAAAAAGTAAAACATTGGTATTTTGACCTGCCAAAATTCACTAGTCAGCTTCGTCAATTTGTAGAGAACAACAAAAGACTGCCATCTAATGCTAGGAATTTTAGTCTAAATATAATCAACGAAGGCCTAAAACCTAGAGCTATAACCAGAGATAACAAATGGGGAATCTCTGCACCTTTTCCCGGAGCAGAAGACAAAACAATATACGTCTGGCTTGAAGCGGTGCTAGGCTATATCTCAGCCACAATCGAATACTTCAAACATCTTGGAAAGGAAGAAAAATGGAAGGAGTTTTGGTTTGACAAAAACGCCAAAACTTTGTATTTTATTGGTAAAGACAATATTCCTTTTCACACACTTATCCTTCCAGCTTTGCTTCTTGCAACAGAAAAAGAATACAACTTGCCATGGAACGTTTCTTCGACCGAATTTCTGCAATTTAAAGGTGAAAAGTTCTCTAAAAGCCACAAAGTAGGTGTATTGATAGATGAAGCCTTAGAACTTTTCTCAGCAGACTATTGGCGCTACTTTCTCATCTCCACAAGGCCAGAAACGAAGGACACAAATTTCTCGTGGGAAATTTTCATAGAAAAGGTAAATGCCGATCTTAACGATACTTTAGGCAACTTTATACACAGAACACTAGTATTCATTAACCAACATTTTGCAGATACAATACCAAAAGCGCACAACCTTGATGCTTATGACAAAAGCATCCTTAAATCTGTAGAAAAAAGAGTGTCAAAGGCGGCGAAAAACCTAGAAGACTGCAAACAACAAGCAGCTCTGCGAAACATCGTTGACATCAGCCGCATAGGAAACAAGTATTTCAACGAAAAAGAACCATGGAACCTCATTAAAACCGACAAGCAAAAAGCCGCAAACACGCTCCACGTTGCTGCCCAAATTATAAAAACTCTCTCAATAACTCTTAAGCCATTCATTCCTTTCACTGCTGAGGAAATCTCAACTTTTCTCAATCTGCCAAAGAGTGCTTCTTGGAAATGGAACGAAGCAACAAAACTTTTACCCTCAGGTCACAAGATAAAGAAGTCAAAACCGTTATTTAACAAGATAGAGATCAGCGGAGAGGAGTTGCAAGACAAGTTGGAAAAAACAAATGTAACATCATCAACTATAACATTTGAAGAGTTCTCCAAGCTCGACTTACGAGTAGGCAAAATCATTAAGGCAGAAAATGTTCCCAAATCGAAGAATCTTGTGAAGCTAACAATTGACATAGGTGCTGGAGAACTAAAGCAAGCGGTGGCAGGCATTGGTCAGCACTATGAGCCAAAAGAGTTGAAAGGAAAAAATATTGCAGTTTTAGTCAATCTTCAACCCAAACGCATCTTCGGGTTAGACTCTGAAGTAATGATTTTAGCAGCAGAAGACGACAAAAACATTTCAATTCTTATACCCATACCTGACAAACCTGTTAAGGCAGGAAGCAAAATAAAGTGAAAGCTCTTTGCCTCTAAAAATTGACATGCATGTTCACACAAAATTTTCTTACGACGCCTTTATTACACCAAAAGAACTGGCCATTTACTCAAAAAAGCAAGGCTTAGACGGAGTTGCCATAACAGACCATGATACTGTAAGTGGATTACGAGAATTTAGCAAAATCAAGAGTCTACTAATTATTCCCGGTGTGGAGATTACAACAAAACAAGGCCACGTTCTAGCAATAAACATTAACACTGTTGTAGAAACTGGTCTCTCATTCGCTGAAACAATCGATCAAATTCATGACGCTGGCGGACTAGCTATAGTTGCTCATCCTACCGCATTCTTCAAAGGAATTGCAGAGGACCAGCTTGATCAAAAATTTGATGCAATAGAAGTCATCAACTCTTCAGCAGTACCATTTTTCTTTTCAGTACGCAGAAACCGAAAAATCGCGGCAAAGCTTAATCTTCCTCAAACAGGAGGAAGTGATGCTCATTATGCACCTGAAGTTGGAATGGCATATACTTCAGTAGACGCTGAAACAAGCGTGGACGAGGTCGTTAAAGCAATAAGAAGAAATGCTGTGATACCTTTTGGTAGATCAATACCTTGGAGTATACGGTTGAAAAGAGTATTTCTCCGCGTTAAGAAAAGAAATGATTGAAGGTTTTTAGGATTCAAAGTTTTCCAGTTGATATAAACCGAGATCTAATGGCAGTTTTTTCTCAAGTTCTGAATAGGGCTCCAAGTTGAAAAGCTGAGGCGCTATAGAACCAAAACTTTTCAATGTATTCGGTGAGTTGACGCCTGTCATTATCAAAGTTACTTTAATTCTTCCGTTAAGCTCTGGATTCACTTTTGCACCCCAAAGTACCTGAGTGTTGTTGTTCATCATTTCTTTCACGATCTCTCTGGCATGATTAACCTCTTCAATTGTCATTTGACTATCACCAGTGACATAGATAATTGCCCCCTTGGCTCTTCCATAATCAATGTCCAACAATGGATTTCTTAACGCATTACGCACTGCCTCTTCAGCACGGTTTGGTGCATCAGACTCGCCTATTCCTACCGCTGCAAATCCGCCGTGTTTTACAATTGTTCTGAAGTCGGCGAAGTCAAGATTGATGAGACTAGGCGATAAAATTGTCTCAACTATACCTTTTATTATGTTCGCTAACACTTGATCAGCTGCTTTGAAAACTTCATCGATTGGAAGTTGAGGCACAAGCTCCATAAGTTTGTCATTATCAATTACCACCACTGTGTCACATTGCTGGCGTAGTTTGGTAAGCGCACGAGAAGCTTGTTTCATTCGGTTTTTCTCAATTCGGAAAGGCTTCGTGACCACTCCTATTGTGAGGGCGTCCTTTTTCTTAGCGATTTCTGCGACAACTGGTGTAGCTCCTGTTCCAGTTCCGCCGCCCAGACCAGCGGTGACAAACACAACGTCTATATCTGCTAAGATTTCTTCTATTTCTTTCCATGATTCTTCTGCAGCAGTTTTTCCTAAGGTAGAGTTTCCATCTACACCTAGCCCTTGAGTTAATTTCTCGCCAATTAACATCTTTTGGTCTGCTTGTGATGCATTAAGGTGAAGCGAATCGGTGTTGATGACCATTGTGTATATACCCTTTAATCCCATTTTTGTTAATTGTGTGACCGTATTATTGCCAGTTCCTCCAACTCCGATGACTGCTATTTTGCATCGATTGGATGCTTGTATGCCATCTGTTAGTCCAAGAGTGCTTTGCCATGAAGGCTGAAGAGCTTTGCTAGTTAGTTTTTCGCCAGTCATTTTTTCTCCTCCCCCAAACTTCGGTGGATAACATGTCTCGGATAGCTACACGGATGGCTTCTGCGCGATTTGGATAGAACTGCTCATCTACAAGACTGTCTAATGCTCGAATGTATGGCTCGGGGAGATACAACGTAATGAGTTTCATTGCTTCTGATACCTCCTCCCTTCAGTGGGTATTAGAAAGGCATAGCGGTTTTAAGTTATATCTGTATATAACATGTTACAAATATGTTACAATCATATCGAAACATGTCTTTTTAAGTTTTGCTGCTATTCTCTTTCGCATTTGTGTAAAAGACGAGTTTTGAAGAATGTTTATGTTTTTGTTTGTGACTTGAACTTGTATATTTTCAATGATGGTGCCTTGATGCGAATATATGTTAAAGGCTTCGGTTGTTCCAGCAGTCTCGCAGACGCAGAGGTCCTTGCAGGTTGCCTCTCAAGTGCGGGTCATACAATAGTAAGCAATTCTCAGGATGCCGAGTTGGTGCTTTACAATACGTGTGCTGTTAAAGCTCCTACTGAAAATCGAATGATATACCTACTGAAAAAAATACCAAAGGAAAAGAAGCTCATTGTGGCTGGATGTTTGCCACTTATAAACTTTCAAAGACTAGGCAAAGAGGTTTGTTTTAATGGAGTCATTGGTCCAGCCTTTGGAAAGAAAATTGTTGATGTCGTGGAGCAAGTCTCCAAAGGCATGCACGTTACAAGGTTAGAAGACACTACGATGAATATGCCGCGACTTGATTTACCTCACATACATGCCAATCCTAGAATAAGCATTATTCCAATAAACTATGGATGTTTGGGATCATGTACCTATTGCTGTGTCCGCTTTGCTCGTGGAAAGCTTAGAAGCTATGGCGTCAAAGAGATCAAAACTAAAGTCGAAAAAGACTTTGAGAAAGGTGTTCGCGAATTCTGGTTGACATCCCAAGACACAGCATGTTACGGAAAAGACATAGGCACTAATCTTGTCAGGCTGTTACAAAGTGTCTGCAGCGTTAACGGAGACTTCTTTGTCCGTGTTGGAATGATGACACCCAACAACCTGTTAGGCATTATAGACGAACTAATGGAAGCATTCCAAAGTGAAAAAGTATTCAAGTTTCTACATCTACCAGTCCAAAGCGGCGATAACGACATTTTAGGGAGAATGAATCGTCTTTACTCAACAAAAGATTTCATTACAATAGTTAAGAGGTTTAGAAAGGCGTTTCCACAATCGACAATTGCAACAGACATAATTGTTGGATTTCCTGGGGAGACTGAAGAAGCGTTTAGGCATACTCGGGATCTAGTTGAAGATGTTAGACCAGATATAGTAAATATTTCTAAGTTCTTCTTAAGACCTAAAACTCCTGCAGTAAATTTAAAGCCACAAATCTCGCCTTCAAAAGTGAAACAAAGAAGTACATGTTTGGCAAGCTTGACTCGCAATATAGCTTTTGAGCGAAACAGCAATTGGAATGGTTGGAATGGAAGGATATTGGTTGATGAAATAGGAAAGTCAATGTCGGTTATTGGGCGAAATTTTGCATACAAGCCTATTGTAGTTAAAAACAATAATGGACAAAGTTTGTTAGGACAATTCGTCTCTGTAAAGGTTGTAGATGTCTTTCAGTCACATCTATTTGGTGAAATTGTGTAATATGTATGTTAAAGTTGTGTTATATTCTCTTTTTTCACCCTACATTCTTTGCTGGTTCTGGTTAAAGAACGTTTAAATATTCTGGTATAGTTATTACAAATATAGTGGAACGCGAGAAAGGGGTCTGGTGAGAAGGGTTTTGGTTCAGACAGCAAGTGAGACTAAGTCATCGCACAGAGGCCGATTAGATATTATCGCAAATATACTCACTTCTGCTGCCGGTGGAGTGCGAAAAACCTCTATTATGTATAAATGTAACCTCAGTTTTAGGCAACTAGAAATCTATTTAGGTTTTCTTTTGAACAAAGGCCTTATGAAAATGTTTACGAAAAGAGAGAGTACGACCAGCCAATTTTTTGAGACCACTGATAGAGGAATTGATTTCTTGAAAGCATACCGCAACTTGGAAGCACTTATGTCAGTGTAACTTTTCGCAGCTGATATGTCTTTCTAAGGAATTTTACAAACATTTTAGACAATTTTGCTTCCTTTTGTTTTTTGTTGAGTTCAAGGAAGGAGTAATCGGCAAGGAAATCGGTTAATATTTCAATTTTGAATTCGTTCAATTTACTTTTCTGGCTGATTTCCTTTATTTTGTGCCACTTTCCGTCTTTAAGTAATTCAATGACATTATCGATTTGTTGCTGCATTCAAGTGGCCTCTTTTATAGTGATTTCGTGGCATGCGCTTAAAAAATTTCTGAGGCTTTTATTTAGAATATTCTTCTAGAGATGAATAAGTGAAAAATCAACATCTCTGTTCGATTATTTATGGAAAAAATAGTTAATTTTTTATAGTTTTAATAGGTTGAGATATATCTGGTTATGTGATACTAGCGGAAATAGAAGTTGCCATCTATGACTCGAAGAAGTAGAATGGAGGTCATAATAGATATTCTTACGGAAGCTCAGGATGGGGCAAATAAGACTAGGATTATGTATCGTGCCAACTTGAATTTTCTGCGTTTTAATTATTATCTTTCTGAGATGCTTGAGAACGATTTGATGATAAGAGAGAATGATGGCAATGGGCGAGTTGTATACAAAGCGACGGCAGGCGGTAAGGCTTTACTTGAAACATTGCGTAAAGCTCAGCAGTTTATGTCAATTTAGTCTAGTCTATTATGCCTATAGCGAGCTCTTCTAATTTCTTTTCAACTCGCATTCCTAATTCGAGTTCTTTTTCTGTTAGATTTGTCACGAGGATGCCTTGGATGTTTATGCTTTTCTTTGGTGGTAAAACGATATTGCCTACCGCAGCTTTTTCGCAATCTTGTTCTTCTTGCGTGTTTCTGAGTATTTGTTGCCATTCCTGTCTGATTCTAACTTGGCTTTTTTCATTCTCATACTCGACTATGTTGGTTTCTGATAGCAGTTTTAGAAGGTTTGTAAGTTTTTGCTTGGGAATGCTTGAGTGTTTTGAGAGCTCTTTGAGACTGTGCCATGCTCCATCTTCGATTAGGTTGAGGAACTGGTCGATTTTTAGCAAAACAACCACATACAGATTATTTTCGGCGTTTTTATTTTAGTTTTGAGAATCTTTGGTCTAGTTTTTTCAAGTGTAGGTTCTATGTGAAATAGATTTTAGTTCTAGACTACTAGTCCAGAACAGTTATACTATATTGTTTATAAATTGCCGTTGCATGTTCTATCTCTGAATTTGAAGCTGAAAGTTGGAGGCGTTTTTAGAAGGACGCTCTGCTTTGGGAGAAAGGTGATGTAATGACTGAGTCATGTCCGCTCCCGTCAGGGAGGGATTGTATAGCAGGTGCTGTGGAGTGGAAAGGTTTTGTGGAAGAGCTTAAGGAGCAGTGGAAGCTCTTATGGAGAGAGCGGATAGATGACAAGGTAAGGGCTGAAGGAATAGCAGACAAAGATTTTGAGTTACTTTTTGTAGATCGTGGCACGGTGATTGTTGCAACTCGCTGTTACAAGCAATTAGATTTCAAGGAGATCTTAGAAGAATACGAAGCACCTTATGAAGTCAAACTGAAGCAAGAACAACCTCCTCCGAGTGTCGGTGGTTGGAGAAAGTTTGGTAAAGAGCTGGCTGCTTTTCATAGAAAAGCAAGAGGGAGCCAGAGGAGACTATGGTTAAGAAAGGAATTGAACAGTAATAAAAAGAACCAGCAGTTGAAGAAGGGTGGAAGAGGCTGGCTGCACGTTAGGATTAAGTGAATAGTTTCCGTATTTGTGTGGTTTCTGAGCGTTTCTTTTCGAATTAGATCATAGAGGGTTTTGTTTGGCGAAGTATAGAAGTAGGCTTCAAATTATAGCTGAGATCCTAGAGATTGTTAGGGGTGGTGCTAAGAAGACGCACATTATGTATAGGGCTAATCTTAGTTACAAGTTGTTGTGTAAGTATCTTGACGCGGTTCTTGATTGTGGGTTGGTGCGTGTTGATCGTGAGGAGGACTGTTATGTTGTTGCCCCAAAGGGAGAAAAGTTTCTGAAGAGGTTCGATGCTTATTTAGAGCTTCGTAAGCGTGTGAATAATGAGCTTAGCGATGTGAATAAAGAGAGAAGTTTGCTTGAGCAGATGTATACGAATTCTCAAGTGGGTGATCCTAGTCGAAAGAAGGGGTCAACAAGGAATAGTTAGGATGTTGTGTGAGATAACTATGTTTGGTGTCAAGTTTGCGCTTGTTTTTGTGGCTTCAACGTTAATGGTTTTTAGTAGTTGTACTCCGTTTTACGTTTTTGGGGCTAGCGAGAATGAGGCGGTGGCTGCTGTTGCTGCCGCGGAGGAGAATATTGTTCTTTGTTATGATGCGGTTGCAGAGGCTGATGCTGCTGGAGCAAACGTTACTGCTCTATTGTCCAAACTGAATGAGGGGGGTGAGCTTTTATCGAGGGCTGAGTTGGCGGTTGATGTAGGTGATTTTGATTCTGCGGTTGTTTTCGCCAATCAAAGTCGAGCTTTGCTGGATGGTTTTGTCGATGGGGTTGGGGCGTTGACGGAGGAGGCGATAGAGGAAAGTTATTTGGGCTTTTTGGTTAATGTGGTAGGCTCAGGTGCTGGTGCTGTGGGTGTTGTTTGTGGGGGGCTTGTTGTTTGGCGTTTGTTGAAGAAACGTGAAGAGACTGGGGGAGTTGCGGAGTGAATATCGGGGAGTATGGTGTTCTTTTTTGGACCGTTGTTGCTGTTGTGACTTTGCTTGTGGCTTCGCCTGCGTTGAGTCAGCTTCTGGTTTATCCGAGGACGGAGTTTTTTACTGAGCTTTGGATTTTAGATGCGAATCATAAGGCTGAGAATTACCCGTTTAACATTACGCATAACCAAAATTGCAGCATTTATCTAAATATTGGAAATCGTTTGGGCTATTGTGCTTACTATTTGGTTCAGGTGAAGTTTAGAAATCAGACGCAGCTTGCGCCCACAAGCTTTGGACCTATTGAGAGTCGTATTCCTAGTCCTTTGCCGTCGCTTTTTAGTTTTTCTGCTTTTGTGGCTGATGAGCAGGTTTGGGAATTGCCTATAACTTTTTCTTTTGATTATATTTGGAATGAGACGCATTCGAAAGTTGAATTTTTGGGTTTGAGATTTAACGGTGTTTGGTTAAATATGACTGGGTATGAGGTGTCATGGGATCTTGAAAGGAGAGGTTTTTTGGGGTTTCTGTTTTTTGAAATTTGGCTTTACAATTCTAATGTTAATGTTTTTCAATATCATGGACGTTTTGTTGGCCTCTGGCTTAACATTACAGTTTCTTAGCTGTTTGTTCATATTCTTTCGAGTGTTTTTGTGGCTTCTATAGATTTTGGCGCCTAGCATGCGCTACGCGAGGCTGGAGTAGTTGAGGTTATAACACTCTATTACACCACTAAACTTGACAGGTTCCTTAAAGCTAAGACGGTGAGAGGTGCATGGAAGAGGGTAAAGTGGGGGCATGGTACGATAAGTCAGTAGATATTCTTTACCTGCTTTTTAAAGAGGGTCCCAGCTACGAAGTGATAGAGGCTGATCCCGATGTGCACCTTGAACTCGACGAAAAATAGAAAAGTTATGGGCGTAGAAATCTGGAATGCAAAGAAAAGCGGTCTCATAAAACAGGTGGCAAAAGCCGTAACGTAAATAGCTTCATAATTTAGTGGGTGTTTCTTGAGGAGTTGTGGTTTTGTGTTGCCTAGGCTGTTGTTTTATATGGGTTGGCTTAGGCGTAACCTTCGGTTGAAGTGTTCTGAGCTTCAGGATTTGCAGTTGAAGAGGTTTAGGACTTTGGTTAGGCATGCATATGAGAATGTTCCGTTTTATCGTAGGAAGTTTAGGGATGCGGGTGTTAAGCCTTATGATGTTAGAAGCTTTGATGATTTGTGCAGGATCCCCATTACGACTAAGTTTGAAGTTCAAGCATGTAATCCTAGGGATGTTGTTGCTGGTGGTGTTGATTTGGGTTCTTTGATTAAGAGAACTACGAGTGGCTCTACTGGGGTTCCGTTGGCTGTTTTTGTTGATGGGATGGTTGCGGATTTTCATTATGCGGTTTTTATGAGGGCTATGTTTGAGGATAGATTGAGGGTTAGAGATAGGATGGCTGTTATTGCTGATCCGCGAAGCTTCCCCAAGAAAACGACTCTTCTCCAACACCTTCGCATTGAAAAACGCAAGTACATTTCTATTTTTGATTCCGCTGAGAGGCAGATGGCTGAGCTTAGCGGGTTTAAGCCCGACGTGGTTAAGGGATATACCTCAAGCCTGTTTATTTTGGCTGAAAAATTCAAAGATGTTGCAAGGGAGGTTGACCCGCGGCTGCTGTTTTCCGGCGCAGAGGTTTTAAATGCTGCAAGCAGAGGGTTGATAAGCTCTGTATTTAGTGGGGAGTTGTTTGACTTTTATGCTTGTAGTGAGTTTAATCTTTTGGCTTGGGAGTGTAAGGCGCATAGTGGCTACCACATTAATGCTGACAGCGTTTTGATGGAATTTTTGGATGGTGATGGTGAGGCTGTCGCTTTTGGTGAGAGGGGAAGGGTTGTTTGTACAGACTTGCTTAACTGTGTTATGCCGCTTATACGTTATGAGTTGGGTGATGTGGCAGTTCCAATAAATGACGAATGTGCATGTGGCATAACTTTGCCGCTACTTAAATGTGTTGAGGGGCGTGTTGACGATTTTCTTTTGGCTACAGATGGAAGGGTGATTTCACCGACTGTTTTCTTTCCATATCCCTTTGAGGATGTTTATTGGATAAGACAGTTTCGCGTTATTCAGGAAAGCCGAAATAGGCTTGTTATTCAAGTTGCAGCTAAAGAGGCTGTTGCTGACCGAGACAGAATTGTTAGGGATGCGGAACGTAAAATTCATCGGCTTTTTGGCGAGGACATGGATGTAAAGTTTGAGTTTGTTAAGGAGATTCCACGAGACCCCTCTGGAAAGCTTAGAAAAGTAATTTCACATGTAAAGGCTATTTAGAAAGAATGCTTTGCTCTAAATATTCCGCCTTGCTTTCATTGTTGCTTTTTAAAATTAAATGTATAATGTGTGATTTAGAGTGTTTCAGCTTTTATGCATGCATGCGATGCCTTTTTTGGTGATGATTGTGATGATTGAAATGCTTGTTGTGTGGTTGTTATTGTGCTTTCTTTCTTTTGGCGTATTAGGTATCAGTTTTATTCTGATGAAACGGGTTGCTGTAAAGCCTTGGCGGTTGAAAACTGATAAGAATTATATGCCTAAAGTATCTGTAATTGTTCCTACGTACAATGAATCAGACGTTATTGGCTTTAAACTAGAGAATTTGGATAAGATTGATTATCCGAAGACTTTGACTCAAATAATTGTGGTGGACAGCGATTCTGAGGATGATACGGTTGCTATTGTGAACGATTTTGTCAAGTACCATCCAGAAACTAGTATTAAGGTTTTGGTGGAGAATGAAAGAAAAGGAAAATCATCTGCTTTAAACTTGGCTTTAAAACATTGTGAGGGGGATGTCGTGATAGTTTCTGATGCTGATTGTTTTTGGCCTTCTGATATTCTGCGTAGAAGTTTGCCTTTTTTGGGTGATCCTAGAGTGGGGGCGATTTCAGGTCCGAAGGTTTTGTTGAATCCATGTCAGTCGTGGTCGACTAGAACCGAGGGAGTCTATTTGGATTCGATGAATTTGATGAAGTTGGGTGAATCAAAGATTGGTTCAACTTTGTTTTTTGAAGGTGGCTTTAGTGCTTATAAAAGAGAATTGTTAAAATCATTTGATCCTTATAACACTGGGTCGGATGATTGTGGCACCATCATAGCTTTGGCTGAAAAGAATTTTAGAGCTATTTTTGTTCCTGAAGCCCGATTCTACACAACTTTTCCTACTGTTTGGAAGGAAAAAGTTGGTTTAAAAATGAGGAGAGCTAATCAGATTGTGCGAGTTTTGTGGAGATATGTTGATTTACTTCTCAGAAGGCGCATTAAAAGTTCTAAGAGGGTTATAATTCAAGGTTTTTTTAATTATGTTGTAGGACCGGTGATGTTTGGTGCATTGGTGGTCACGACTGTCTTTTTGTTGTTGAGTTTTTCATACTTTGCTTTAATTTTCTTAATCTTGCTAATTCCTAAAGTTAGATCAT
>Ga0209635_10000985_pt1 | contig 20736 bp, 20 predicted proteins | sample DeeMarSWOR230_32_FD_187463 | JGI IMG/M metagenome (GOLD analysis project Ga0209635, IMG submission 187463) | Marine sediment microbial communities from White Oak River estuary, North Carolina - WOR-2-30_32 (SPAdes) (version 2) | ecosystem: Environmental > Aquatic > Marine > Intertidal zone >...
GGCGCCAGGAACAACAGCCGGTGTATATCATGAATACCGTAGAAAAAATTCAAACGCAGGGTATCCCACGCCGCCCAGTCGACCAGTTCACCGAAGTAATAAAACAGCGTACAGAATATCATGAGCAGAGGTATGATAAATAACCTGAACTTCATCCTTTTCATTTAGTTGTCCCTATTCATTCCAGTTGCTTTCTCCGTGCCGGTATATTGGTGCCACCACACCTCTTTCGTATCAAGTTTTAAATGGACAACCGGACAATTGGGCATTACCACCTTACGTTCACTACCCAAAGCGTAGACAACTCCCTGCTGGTAGTAACCGACCTTTTTCCACTTTCTCATGTTACCTTCGCCTCCACGAGCACTATCGAATCGAACTATTCTACCTGGCTTTGACAGTTTCTTTAACACCCCTGGTACGGGTGACCCGTCTGGCACGAGCTTCCTTGATCGCTCTGTAAATGCCGCCGATATTCAGAAACCAGACGAATGCCACCGGGAAAAGAATGACCGGTATTGCCACCACCAGAGCCACTATAATCTGCCATTCCATCTCTATACACCTCCTTTTACCTTATCCGCTTCCGCTCATCGTTCACTAATCAGTCATGCCACGGATAGCGCTTAATTGCATCGATGAGGACTTCCTCATATTCCTGTTCCGGCGGCAGGTTTTTATTAACCTTGGCGCCTTCTCTATCTGCAAGTCGCTTTCGCCTCGCTTCCCTGATGAGCGAGTAAGCACCACCGATATTTATGTACCATACGTACGCTGCCGGGAAGAGGATGATGGGGATTCCTATCACCAGGGCTACCACTAATTCCCACTGCATTGGCCTTTCTCCTTTCTTTTTTATCCGCTTTCAGCATACCCCGCCAAAGATAAATTCAGCTTCCGCCGCGATACTTATTTCCAGTCTCCAACAAATAGGTATTAGTGCCTATGGTATTGATATTTTGTTAGGTAATTACTCCGATTGAGGACTTTACTCGCAGGGTGTATTATGATTAGGGATAATACGTCCGGTAAATAGAGTATGTAATATGGACAAGATTAAGATTCTGATAGCTGACGACCATGCCGTGGTGCGTGAGGGTACCCGACAGATTCTGGACCAAGAAGCTGACCTTGACGTAGTGGCTGAGGCCGCCGATGGCGCAGAGGCGGTGAAACTGGCTGGGAGTTCCCGACCGGATGTGGCTATTATCGACATTGCTATGCCCGGAGTTGACGGCATCGAAGCCACCCGTCAGATAAAAGCGCTTTACCCCACCGTCGCCGTACTGATATTGACCGCTTACGACGACGACCAGTTTGTTTTCGGCCTACTCGAAGCCGGAGCGGCCGGATATTTACTGAAGAGCGTTAGAGGACGCGAGCTTGTTGAAGCCGTAAGACAGGTACACGCCGGAGAATCGGTGCTTCACCCGGCAATAGCCCGTAAGGTGCTCAACCGCTTTACCCGCGCTGCCGATAAAACCACCGTGAAGAAGTCGTCGGAGGTTCTGAGCGAGCGAGAGATGGAGGTGCTCCGGCTGGCAAGTCGGGGCTTGAGCAACCAGGAGATTGCCGATAAGCTTTACCTGAGCCTGCGTACCGTTCAGGCCCATCTGGGACATATCTTCAACAAACTACAGGTCAGTTCGCGCACCGAGGCGGTGGTACGCGCCTTAAAAGAAGGCTGGATTACCCTTGACGATGTGTCCTGAAAATCAGCACCAGAGGAACTTTAACGCATGGGAGTAACTCGCTATCTTCCACCAAAGCTGACAGGTGCCCTCAGAAAGCCGGGATTCTGGTTTATACTGGCTATCCTTGTACTGATAACGCTGCCCCACTACGAGGAAGCTTTTACTCACCCGGCTTTTCTCAGCCATTTAACGGAAAATATAGGCATGGACAGGCATGCCTTTGAAAGAATCCTTTACCTGGCGCCGATAATTTGGGCTGGTTTCCTCTTCAGCTGGCAGGGGGCTTTTATAACCTCGTTGGTTGCTCTTGCCTGTATGCTGCCCCGTGCCCTGTTTATTTCGGACCACCTGGTAGATGCGCTTTTTGAGACCGGCGCGGTATTCATCATCGGTAATGTATTAGCCATCAGTTTCGCGTCGCTGCGTAAAGAACGGGAATACCGTACCAGACTGGAGACAGCCCAGCAGGAGCAGCAGAAAGCAGCCGAAGAACTGGAAACGATGCAGCAGAACCTGCGTTATTATTTACAGCAGGCAACCAGAGCCCAGGAAGAAGAAAGAAAACGCATTTCCCACGAGCTGCACGATGATACTATCCAGTCTCTGGTGGTGCTTTCCCGCCAGCTGGACGCTCTCGCCTCCGCTGATAAAGGATTATCCAGGGAGAACCGACTCCGCCTGGAGGAGCTGTGGCAGCAGACCGACAGTATCTTGCGGGGGCTCCGCCGTTTGAGCCAGGACCTGCGGCCGGCGGCTTTAGACCGATTGGGGCTTTTACCAGCGCTGGAATGGCTGGCTTCCAATGTAACCGAGTACTCCGGAATAGCCACCGAAGTCATTGTCACTGGTAAGGAACGGCGTCTTTCGGAAGAGGCAGCGATAGCACTCTTCCGCATCACTCAGGAAGCCTTGAGAAACGTATGGCGTCACTCCGGGGCTAACCGCGCTGAAATTACGGTCAATTTCGACGAGAATAAGACCACGATAACGGTCTCCGATAACGGCAAAGGCTTCCAGCTTCCCCGGAATGCAGGCGACCTGGCTAAAGCCGGCAAACTCGGCCTGACCGGCATGCAGGAACGCGCCCAACTGGTCGGCGGTACCTTAAAAGTACAATCTCAACCGGATAAAGGTACAAGTATAACCGTTGAGCTTCCGGGGTGATAACTAACTGGTCGGAAGTCCTGCTTGACAGATAAAAGACTTCAGAATAATATTGCATCAAGGGGATGCAATCAGGTGAAGACATCTAGTCGCTGGCTGCTCGTTTTCGGAGCCGCTATCGCAGTTCTGGTCATCGTTGCCGTGGTGCTGGTCCTGACTATGTCCGGACGGGAAGATGCCCCCTTATTGTCCGAAGACACACCCAAGGGGATAGTACAGAGATATCTTTTAGCTCTCGAAGCTGAAGATTTTATTAAGGCATACGATTATTTCTCCTCATCAACCAAACAAGACCTTACCTACGAAAAGTGGCAACCCCGTAACGTCATTTCCAGAGATAGGCCTGGATTTAAGATAACACTGGTAAAATCGTCTGTAAAGGGCAACGAAGCTACGGTATATGCTGACGTGGATATCTTCAGACCCGATGGTCCTTTCGATAATCCGGTGTCTACCAGCCGTATCACCTTCTATCTCGTTAAAGAGGGCACTAACTGGAGAATTAACTCGCCAACCTATATATACTGGTTTTTCTATTAGCCCCGCCACGGAGGTAAAAAGATGAGCACGGTCAAGCGAGTGTATTTCTACCTGGTATACCTTATCACCCTCGGCATATTCGCTGCTGGTATTAGTATCCTGCTGCGTGTTTGCTTCGGTTTAATCAAACAACCCGCCATAGTACAGATTGGGGCCCGGAGTTTTGACAGGGAAATGCTCAGCCTTGGTCTGGCGATGCTGGTCATCGGCGGCGTGCTGTGGTTCCTGTTCTGGAGAGCCATCCACCGGGCTACCTCCGGTAACACCACCGAGATAGGGTCAACCATGCGAAAGCTAATCATGAATATTATACTGACAGTATCATCGCTGGTGGGCCTTTTTGCCGCGACCGACTTCTTGAGATGGCTGATGTCGGGGACTCCGCTTGACCAATTCCCATCCACGAGTCTGGCTAATCTTATTGTGACCGGGATTATATGGTACTACCACTGGCGGGTGACGGAGAAAGAAGGGCATCCATCACCCAATGCTATAACACTAAGACGCTGGTACGTTTACATCCTTTCAGGCTGGGGTCTGGTATCGTTATCTTTCAACCTGGTCCGCCTGGTTAATGTCGCCGTGCTGAATCTGCCCGTGTGGGGAACGACCGTAATTCACAGCGGGTTCTGGAACAGCAGCGTCCAGAGCAATATAAGCTGGATAGTGCTTGGTGGCTCCGCCTGGGCTTTCCACTGGTTTCGCATGGCCAGGGGTGATTTTGAATCTGCTCTCCGGCAGGTATATCTGCATCTTCTGGCAATATTCGGCGGGTCAATCGCCGGACTGGCGGCTCTAACTACATTTCTCTTCAAATTGTTCAGATACGCTCTCGGTTCTCTAAGTACCCCCACTGATACCTACTTCCAGTTTCTGGGATGGACCGTGCCTACGATGATTGTTGCCGCCGCCGTATGGCTGTTTCACGAACGCGTGACTCAGGAAGAGGCAATGCAAACGAAGGAGCAGGTGTCAGCGCGGCGGATAAATTACTATCTTATGTCCTTCCTCGGTCTAGGTACCTTGATCGGCGGGGTGATAATACTGCTGGGAATCCTGCTGGAAATGCCAATCCATGCAGTTGATAAACCGATACTCACTACATCGGACTGGTGGCGCGACCAGCTCGGTGTTTGCTTGGCGCTGGTGGTGGTAGCCACACCCATCTGGTTATATTTCTGGAATAAAGTACTTAAAATGGCGGCGGAGGGTATAAACGAGAGGAAAGCCAGGTCGCGGCGCATCTTTCTGTATATAGTTGTCGGGGCAGCCGTGATAACACTGGCGGCTGACCTGGTAAACATCATATATCAGCTACTGAACGGCGTGCTTCAAGGGTCGTTCGGTATCGATGTTCTGCGTCATTCCAAATGGAGCCTGCAGACCCTGGTTGTAGCGGTCCCGGTATTGATTTATCACTGGCGAATCTTAAGGCAGGACCAGCGCCTGGGGGCAGAGGCAGCGGCGGTACGAAAAACCGTCACCGTGCTTGCCAACGACAAAGCAGTTGGCCTGGTTTCCCAGATTGAAGAGAAGCTCGGTTATAAAATTCGTATTCTACAATATCTTGGTGAGACGCCCGGGGATTTGCCTACGCTGTCAGATGAAGAAGTCAGTCAGCTGGTTGGTGACATCCAGACTACCCCCGGCACGAAGGTGATGTTGATTGCAGCTGGGGGTAGTATTACGGTGCTACCCTATCGAGAGAAGTAGACTTTTATCATAGATATAGAGAACTCTTCTCACAGCAATTACACATTCTGACGGATTGTAGTAGTGCAGACTCGGACCAACGGCATCCTTCTAGCAAACCTGTCGGATCTCGTACTTCTCATGTTCGCAGAGAACGCAGAGATAAGGCCCCTGTCCCAAAGAGCCGATAACTTCTACAATGCCCTTGTGGCTTGGTTCGGCGTCCAATCGCTGTCGAAGGTGAGTATGGCCACAAAAAATAACTCGGTGGTTGTTGTCAATGGCATGGCGTTGCGCCGCTTGGTGAATCATGCCCGCCAGTCTAACCAGCTCACTGTACTTCCCCTTGTTTGCTAGAGATGAGGGGCTTGGCTTTATGAACTTCCTGACCAGGTCGGGCAGAATCCGGTATGCCCACCGGAAACGCTCCCAGAAGCGGATGCTGGGGTCGAACTCGGCCCCATGAGTTAGGAGATCACCCGGTGTGGCGGGAGTAATAGTCTTGACCACCTTGATTGGCTGGACATCGGAAGTCAGCGTATAGAGGAACTCCCATTCATCATGCGGGAAATTCCCCGGCAGGCAGAAAACATCAGTTCCATTAGCGATGTCCTTGAGCCTCCTCGTAATCTCAGATTTGACAGTCGTCTCCCTATCGACTAACGCCTCAAAGGTATCGCCGATAAGAACAACACGGTCTGGCTTTTCGTACTCTACCAGGTCAAGAAACTTGTGTTGAGCATCCTTATTTGACCAAGGGCTTTCTATGTGCAAGTCAGAGCCGTAGATGTCCATGGTTATGAACCTCCTTCATGTCTATAATCAGTTTGAGGATAACGAGAAGTTAAGACACAAACTGGCAATGAACACTTTAGTCAGTTGAGTTACCCTTGTCAAGCTCCCATAATTTCAGGCTGTGCCCTCAATGGTAATTTGCCCTGCGCCTGGGAAGAAATCAAGGCGATGATTGCCTTGAGCAAAGTATCAGTGGAACAGCGAACCAGAAACGTGCCGGCGGCTATTGAACAAGGCATGGACTTTCTACTGAGGCACGACCCGGCAGTTGCCGATTATCCCCTCGGCACGGGAAATAAGCCAAGCTCAAGCTGGTTTAAGTTCGGCTATCCAGTCGGCTATATCACAGATGGGCTTCAGAACCTGGAGGTCCTGGCAGCACTCGGCCAAGCCGAGAATCCCAAGTTAGCCAACGCGCTAGAACCGGTCATTAGCAAGCCAGACCAATAAGGGCGCTGGTTACTGGAACATGCCTGCAACGGAAAGATATGGGTGGACATAGAAAAGAAAGGGCAACCCAGCCAGTGGGTCACCTTAAGAGCCTTACGCGTTTTGAAAGCGGCTTATCCTGAGAAAGGATGATTTCCCTGCAGAATTGGGATATTCTCAACTTTGTTTGGATACTCCAGCCCGCAATATCGCGACTCAGCGTTTATTCGAGAAAAATAATTTCTTTGAATCTCGCCGTGGAATAATCGGATCCTAAAACCTTATTTTCTACGAGAAAGACAGGAGATTAGCATAAGTTCCCCGGACGGGATATATTGTGTGGGTGAATCCGGGTGATGGGCGGTACTGCACAATACACAGAACTAAAACTTTCGAACTCGGCTTTAAACTTTAAATTAGCATATTAAAAGCTAACAACCACTAATTTAGTTATTAATGTGGCATTCTAAGATATGGGGTATGTATGCGACCGTCAAGATGCTATAATGGCATTGAAAAATACTTAAAGGAGGTAAAAGGATGGCCAGGATTGAGGAAAGTATCGATATCAAGTGCCCGATCGAAAAAGCGTTCACCTATACCACGGACGCCAAGAGCTGGCCGAAGTGGCAGACATTTATTCCCGAAGCGGAGCAAACATCACCGGGAAAGGTTGATCTAGGGACCACCTTTAAAGGTACTAACCGTATGATGGGGATGACTATGAAGTGGACTGCTAAGACCAACGAATACCAACCCACCTCTAAGTGGGGCAAGAAAATCACTGCTGGCAGCATGAATATCCAGGAAAGCCTGAATTTTAACCCTCTGGAGGGAGGCACCAAGTTTACGATTATGTATGATATGAACGCCGGAGGTTTAATGAAGTTATTTTCGCCGATGATCGTAAACTCAATGCGTAAAGAGACTAAGAAGAGCCTTATCAACTTGAAAAGAGTATTAGAAGAATAGAATTAGAAATAAATAATACTATTACGCAGGGACATTAGGCCCATCTGAATTAGATTGCTCATAGATTATGGGTAGTAATTATGTACGAAAGTAAAACTTTGGTACTGAAAAATAGCACAAAAGTGGGCGGTGGTGTACGATACGTGGAACCTTTGAATTAGTTTTTTCGATGCTTGATTAATTTGACATTATTATTACGTATTGGACGGGGAGACGGAGCAGGCTCCGTCTCCATCCTACCGTCATATTTCAAGTATACTAGAACAAAGACGGGCTTATGCAGTCAGCTTTGAAAATGAAATACTGATTCCCACATGAGATACATTTGACACTGCACAAGCATCGGGATGATTTTGATTTCTTCGTAACATAAATTGAGGGGAAGCCCCCGAAGGGACTTCCCCTACCTTGGTGCTATGGAGCAAAGTGTAATTTACCCGAATATGTTCCTGTAAAACCGAGACCCCCGGGAGAAACTATAAAATTAATAGTACCCCGTAGGTTAGCCAAGTCGCCTGTGCCGGAAATGATAGTCTGCTCCACCTTGGTTACTTGATCTTCCCCACCTTGATGACGGACATGGGCTTTGAATGATCCAACATATTCTGTTCCATCTACCCACAACGATCCTTCAAAATCTTGGATGCCCACACTGTTAAATGCCCCTGAATTGAAATTCACTCTGCTATTGAATGTTTCATATGCCGCACCCTCAAGATCGCCATTATAAGTAACGAAGAACGCCATAGAACAAAACATAACATTTGCCTCACCAACCGTCTTTTCTGGCACAAAAGCAGAAAAATCAAATTCTAACTCAATGTCACCACTTACGTCAATTTGCGGTGAGTCGGCATTTACGGCTCCGACCGGCACAATCATAGCCAGTGACAAGACCAGTACCAGAAAAGTAATGTAAAGTTTTTTCATTTTTCTCCCTTCTTTTTCGATATTTGTACCTAGAGGAAATTTATTTCGTATTTCTTTTATTTGATTGCTCACCCCCTTTCTCAGATATTCGTGTGTTACCCTCGGATTTAGTATTGACAGATACCATTTCAAGGCCCAGGTTAGCCAGCCGTGATAGAATTGCACGAAGTTCTGGTTGATCCTGAACAGAGCCAGTCAGAACAGTTTCTCCCTTTCTTGTATGAGTGATAGTCAAGTAACCAAACCAGTCTGACCAGTCTTCGTCTATCTCGCCCTTTACCCGTATTTCAACCTGCTTCATGCGATTACCTCATTTGATGTTTTTCTTCTTCCTAAACTTATACTAACTGCAACGCAACAAATTATAATGTATATAAAGGTATATCAAGGGATCTATTTTGAAGATAAAGGAAGAGAATATTAAGATCATGGGAGACAGGATACCAAATGAACTGGGAAGTTGTATAAAAGGATTAATCTTTGCTGGTGACAGGTTCAGGTGTTAGATAAGCTCGAGTTCTCTGGCCCGGGCGACGGCCTGCGTGCGGCCTTCGGCATTTAACTTTTCGAGGATATTGTGGACATGGTTTTTAGTAGTACCGAGACTGATTATCAGTCTATCAGCAATCTGCTGATTGGATAGACCTTCCGCTATAAGTCGTAATACCTCTAGTTCACGCTCGCTGAGGAGGGTTTGATACAGAGAGGGGGGCCCTTCTCCCTTTTTTTTCTTTAGTTTCTGCCGTTCTTCCGCCTCGATGATATTGATGAGCTTACGGGTATATTCCGGCGTGATTCGCTTCGCTAGGGACTTCTCCAGCATTGGTTTGAGCAGCTTACCTTCATCAACAAAGGTACGGATATATCCTTCCGGCTCTCCCTTGATGAGAGCATTAGTCAGGAATTCCAGCGCCTCATTTTCAGTATCGGCTGCCAGTGCCTGGCAGATTCTCACTCCAATCGTCAAGCCGTGGGCATCAACCTGAACCAACCTCTCGTGCAAGTCACGTAAATATTCAGCTGCCTCTTCTTTCTTCCCCTGGGCAATCAGTAGTCGTGCTGGTACATATTGTGATTCGGGATATAAGTCGGCATATTCAGCTAGATGTTTACCCCACTTTGTGGCTGCCTCTATGTCATGCAGCTGGATTGCGAATATTACGTTATTGGCCGCGTGGCGCGCGTGTGTTAATTTCGAGACTGTGGGATGGTTTATTACCTTTTTAATGCTTTCCATCAACGAAATTGCGCCAGCAACGTCACCCCAGGCTAGGTAAATCCGGGCCTGATGATACAAAGCCATTATCGTAGCTTCCCTCAGTTGGCCGAGTTCAGCCGACTTAACAGAAAGCCGGGCATATTCAGAAGCTGCCTCCAGATCATTCAATTCATAAAGGACTTTACACATAAAGCTTTGAGATGAAGACATCATATCTGTCTGTTCGGCAACCTTTAATGCCTTTTTCAATATCTCCACCGAATTCTCCAGTTTACCACGCCAGTGTGCTGTGGCACCCAGGTGGTTCAGTGCAGAAGCAGCGAGATACTTATCTCTTGCCTGTTGAGCCATTTCATACGCGTCGGTCATCCATTTTTCAGCTTCATGAAAAAGACCCTTGACGTAGTGAGTCATTCCTATCGCCCAGGTAGCTCTGGCGCGCATGGCGATATTATCAGGTGGTAGGAGTGATAAAGCCTTCTCCGCCATAACAGCCATTCGCTTAATATCGCCCTTAAGTCTGGCAATGTTGGATAGTGAAAAAGCCACCTCACCCTGCAGGGCAGCGTCATCCTGAGCCGTGCTCTTTAGATAATTCAAAATAGCCTCGGCGGCATCAAACTGACTCAAGGAGGTGAGAAAGCTGGCATAATGGCTATATAGCCGGTGGTGTTCACGTAATATTCCTTCAGGGATTACCCGGAGCCAGCCAAGCAGGGTACTGAACTCACCCCGTTTCCTCAGTTCCTCACAACGATTATATATCAGCCTCATCGCCGTCTCCCAGTCTTTAGCAACCAGGGCATGATGGATTGCGTCATCAGGCAGGTTATTATCTTCATACCATTTACTAGCCTTACAGTGTAAATTAGCAACCTGTTCCGTGCCATAGGTCACCTGACACTGGTGCAGGAGTAAGTCAGCAAAGAGATGCTCATAGCGGTACCATTGCCGTTCCTCGTCCATTGGTACGATGAACAGATGACCGCTCTCCAGCTCAAGGAGTATATCCTGACTGCCTTGCTTCCCGGTAACAACATCGCACAATGGAGAAGTAAGTCTCTGGAGTACCGAGGTTTTATACAGGAATTCACGCATTTTAGGAGTCTGCTTCTGCAGCACTTCTTCCATCAGGTAGTCCATAACATAGCGCTGGCTGCCGGTAAAGGCGGCAATAAATCCGGGGATGTCTTTCTGTCCACGCATGGAAAGCGCCGCCATTTTCAGACCTACCACCCATCCTTCGGTACGTTCGTAAAGGCCGGCGATATCTTCCGAGGAGAGTCCCGGGATTGTCAGTTCACTTAAAAGCTTAATAACCTCGTCCAAGGTAAAGCGCAGGTCATCAGTGCGTATCTCCAACATCATCTCTTTACCGCGGAAACGCGCCAGCGGCAAAGGAGGATCGACACGGGACGCTATCACCAGGTGCATCTGAGAAGGTAAATGGTCGAGCAGGTAGATAATGCCATCGTATATTTTCTGAGATTCTATCAGGTGATAATCATCCAGAACAACCATAAAATCACCCAGGATACCGACAAGGTCGTTAATCAACGCCGTCAACAGCGGCTCGATAAGCGGTGGTTGGGGAGAATGCAGTAGCTTCAGAGATTTCTCCCCACAAGCGGGTTGTAGTTTTTGTAGAGCGGTGATGAAGTAGTCCCAGAAACGGACGGGGTCGTTATCCCCTTCATCGAGCGAAACCCAGGCGGTACGTATGCGCGACTGATTCTGGTGGACCCATTCGCTTAATAGAGTCGTCTTGCCAAAGCCTGCCGGGGCGGAGATGAGTATCAGGTTATAGTGCAATCCTTCCCGCAACCGTTCAATCAAGCGGGGGCGCTGTATAGTCTGGGGACGGGCTGGAGGAATATTGATCTTGGTCATTAATAATGACGTTTCCACTGCAACCCCTATAATTTCACCACCCGGTAAACGTCAGGTATTTTAGGCAGAGGTATTATAACATAATCTGCTATAGATAAGAAAAAACGCTAGCTTTTTCTGCTAGCGTTTTAGCTTTCAGACTGGAGACGGTGGAGGCTCGGTCTCCATCCTACCGTAATATAACAGACCTCTTAGAACAAAGGCGTGCGTATGCAATCAGCTTTCATTCCAGTGGATAAAATGGGCATTTAGACTAGTTTGCGAAATTCACAAAATACTTGAATGTTAATTCGTAACCACTAATGAACATGTGGTTAATCGCTCCAAGAAGGGATTTTTCTCTTCACCTCCAGTTACATTTAGAAGAATATAGCTATTTCAAATACATAGTACTATTTGATATAGTACTATTCTTTGGTCGAAAGAAGATTTTCATATTGATAACATAGTATATATATGGTAAACTATTTACATTATATAAATAATTATTGAGTAATTAATTTTACACCTGGAAGGAACTTAATATATGTCCGGGTGTAATTTTATACTAAATAAGCTCGGATTTATATAAAAGACATGGATAAAAAAGAGGTTATCAACCGGATAATTGAGCTACAGCGACGGATGAGCCAGGTCATCATTCCCTACGCTGTTGAGTCCTGGCGAAAACTGGATGTACCTCTAGCCCAGTTGAAAAGCCTGCTTATTATTACCGGTAAAGGTGAGACCAATTTCAGTACCTTGGCCCAGGCCCTTGGAGTTACCCCCGGGGATGTGACGGGTATCATCGAGCGCCTGGTAGAGCAGGGACTTGTGATACGCAAGCCTAATCCCGAAGACCGACGCATAGTATGGCTCCAGGCCACGGACAAGGGCCGGGACCTTTTAACTAACTTGATGGAAAGCCAGACCCGTCATATGGTTCATATTTTGGAATATATGAGTCAGGAGGACCTTAAATCTCTTTTGAGGGGGTTCTCAGCGTTTATTGGAGCCGTGGAGGAACATCAAAAGGAATTAGATTAATTTTCTTTAAGGGAGTATCTTTTTATGTGGCATCTTACCAAGTTGGCGCTGCGGAGTAGACTCGTTACTATATTACTGGCGTTGGCAGTTGCCGGGGTTTCCGCTTGGGCATTCCTGGGGCTTAAGGTAGAGCTCATACCTGATATCAATCTACCCTACACAACAGTGGTTACTGTTTACCCTCAGGCTACCCCGGATACCGTGGCGAATGAAATTACCTCACCTATTGAACAAGTTATCTGGGACAAATGGTCCGATAAAAGTTTAAAGCATGTTACCTCCACTTCTTCCGCTGGTATTTCCGTAATAATGGCTGAGTTCGAGTTTGGCACGGACATGACGGTGGTTGGCGACAGTCTCAACGAAGGTATCAGCAAACTCACCTTGCCGCAGGCGGTCCTCGACTTCCCCAAAACGATGGGAATGGATACCAAGAACCCGCAAATCATTCCCATTAACATGAATATCATGCCGCTGATGAATTTAAGCCTATCCGGAGACCTGCCTCCGGAGCAACTCAAGCAGATTGCCGTAACGCAAATCATCCCCGAGCTTACCATGATTGAGGGAGTACTCCGGTTGGACGTGGAAGGGGGGGAGAAAGACCAGGTCGTAATTTCTCCGGACCCGGATAAGATGAACCGGTATGGCATCTCGATGGCCCAGATTGCCGGACTGCTCGGCACCAGCTATTCTTCCCTGAGCGATATCGAAAACACCTCTCTCGGCACCGATAATATTAAAATAGCCGATATTGCTGCAGTCGGTAAAAGCCCGCCGCCGCTCTCAGCCATTACGCGTACCAACGGCCGTCCCAGCGTGGGTATATCGGTGTTTAAGACAGAAACGGCCAATACCGTGGAGACCGCCGACGCCATCAACGCCAGGATTGCGGAATTACAGGGAGAACTGGGCAATGGCGTCACTGTCAGCACTATTTTTGACCAATCGGATTTCATCAAGGCCAGTGTCAACCAGCTCTGGGAAAAGGCTGTTATCGGCGGCGTGCTGGCAATACTGGTGGTCTTTTTCTTCCTCTGGGCGGTCCGTGCTTCGCTGATTACCGCCATCTCCATTCCCCTAAGTGTTTTTATCGGTTTTCTCTGTATGCGCTTGACCGGAGTTACTCTGAACATACTGACATTAAGCGCCATGGCCATAGCCGTCGGCAGGCTAATCGATGATAGCATCGTGATGGTAGAGATAATCTATCGCCGCATGCGTCAGGGGGAAAACTTCCGCGAAGCATCCATCCAGGGGGCCAGGGAGATAGCTAATCCGATTACCTCGGCCACGCTGGCTACCGTGGCAATCTTTATTCCCTTGATGTTCGTCGGCGGCATCGTAGGCGAAATGTTCCTTCCCTTCGGGCTGACGGTAACTTTCGCCATGCTGGCATCGCTGCTGGTAGCGCTGGCGTTGATTCCGGCACTGTCCAAGTGGCTGGTGAGTTCGAAACCGAAACCGACGACACTACGGGACAACTGGTACCAGAAAATCTATACCGGGGCGCTAAAATGGGCGCTCGAACACCGCGTTACCGTAGTGGTATCCGCCGTTATCCTGTTTCTGGGCAGTATGGGGCTCCTTTCGACAACCGGTACGTCTTTCATGTCCGGCTCGATGGGCGAACCGACCGTCTCTATCAATATCGCCCTGCCGGCTAATACTGAAATCAACACTACAAGCGCCGTGGCGGCCAAGGTGGAGGCGCTGCTCAGCGAGAACCCGGCGGTCAGGAGCTTTGATTCGACTATCGGTACATCGGCTACCTCCATGGCCGGCATCATGAGTGCGGCTCAGGGGGGAGGCGGCTCCAATACGGCGACGATAGTTGCCTACATGAAGCCCGATGTGGACCTGCCGCGGGAGGTTTCTGCTATAAACCAGTCTTGCCAGGGTATTATAATAAACGGATTCATCGCGGTCTCCGGCGGCGACTCAGGAGCCAGCATGGGCATGTCCATGACCAACGTTAATCTGTCCATCCAGGGGCAAAACCAGGCAGATATAGCCGCAGTCACCGCTCATCTCATGGAAAAGCTCCGTAACGTAAATGGCATCACCGATTTGAAAAGCGATTTGACGACGGTTGTGCCCAAGCTGAATATTGCCGTGGACACCGCCAAAGTAGCCGCTTCAGGATATCCGGTCGCCCAGATGCCCCAATTGCAGCAGGAGTTCATGCTGTTGATGAACGGCGGGACTTTACCGGATAAATCGGTAACCATTGATAACGAAAGCTATCCCATTTACATCAAGGGGATAGTGAACAGCCTCAGTGACCCGGAACAGGCGAAAAACCTGAAGATAGGTTACCCCCAGTCCGTAACCCTGAATGATATCGCTGATGTTGCCATACTGGAACTGCCGTCGCACGTCAGCCATGTCGACACGGTACTCTCCGCTACGATTACAGGATCGATAATCGGTAAAGACATCGGGGCCGTAAACCGGGCGGTCCAGCAACAGGTCGATGCCCTGCCGGAACATACCGGGGTGAACGTCGTGACCGCCGGCATAGCCGAGCAAATGGGCGAAACTTTCTCCAGTATGTTTATCGCCATTATCATAGCTATCGTCATCGTGTTCCTGATAGTCATTCTAATGATGCGCTCTATAATCAATCCGTTGATTATCATGATCAGCCTGCCGCTGGCGGCAATCGGTTCCATCCTGGCTTTGCTCATCACCAACCACACGCTCGGGGTATCGGCGATGATGGGCTTACTGATGCTCATCGGGATTGTACTGACGAATGCCATCGTACTGGTATCCATGGTAGAACAGCTGCGGAAAAAAGGTCGGAGTATTCGGGATGCCCTGCTTGAAGGCGGCAAGACCCGCTTGCGTCCGATACTGATGACCGCCCTGACCACCATCCTGGCGATGGTTCCTCTGGCATTAATGGTCAGCTCCGGTACCATGTTAAGCGCCGAGCTGGCAATCGTCGTCATCGGTGGCATGGTCAGTTCTACCCTGCTGACATTGTTTGTCATTCCCGCCGTCTACAGCATGGTCCACCGGGAGAAAAAGGAGACTGCTATTTAAAAATGCTTGCGTCTACTAACCTGGGGACGCCAGTATCGAACTGGCGTCCCCACCTAGCATTCCATCAATATATGATTCAACAAAAGGAAAAAACGCTAGCTGAAGTAGCTAGCGTTTCGATTTTCAGACTGGAGACGGGGGAGAGTCGAACTCCACCTGAAATAGATACGTTATACTTTTAAATGAATAAGTTTCTATCAGTAGGGTCTTTCCACTAAATCTGCTCGGTCATTTCATTCATTATTCTAGGATCATCGACTCTTTCGATATCTTTATCCATGTGAATATGAAAGTTAATAGGTTCCATTTTCAAAACCCCTTCTTTTACTAGACTTAAAGGGTTATTGAAAATAATTAATCCGTTTCCAATATTTGGGAGGTCCTGAGATCGAGGTACGAAATATAACCAATATTCTCCGGGATGAGCCTTAGCAAATTGGATTTCTGCAGCACTCCAATAGAATTGTATCTTGAAAGTTTTTGCTGATTTTACTTCTATATAACGTACACTTCCGTCTGTATTAAAAGAAATAACATCATATCCTGCATTAATATTGTATTCGCTAACTCGTCTAACAAGATAATACGGGTCTTTACTATTACGGGGCAAGGTACTATGATGCAAGCATGGGTAGATTTATCTCTCCCGATACCATAATACCCCACCCCGCCAACCCCCAGAGCTTTAACAGATACAGCTACTGCCTTAATAATCCGCTGAAGTATCGGGACCCGAACGGGCTCTGCACTGAACCATCGTCAACATATCCTATAATAGCAAATCTACCATATATACCAGGAACTGGTTTATTACAAGATACGCTATATCGATCAAATCATGCATACTTTTTATTTAAAGTTCAAGATGTTATAAAAATACCCTTTGATGTAATTGTGACTGCTGACGCTTCCTGGCAAGTTCTAAGGTCGCCTTATGATGATTACAATCTATACATTCAGTATTTTGGTTGGTTAGCAGAATCACCATTATCCCTTTTTGCGGGCTTTTTTTACAAGCCACCTCGTAATCGTGGACAGGTAGCAAAAGTGCGAGTTTATGGCGAAGTAACTATTAGAGATTATCCTGGATGGCCACTGATAATAGAAATTAATATAACGATTGAAGGAGAAGGAATAAAGATAGCAAGACCAATTTTCCATGGATTTGAACGCAATATTTTAAATGAATACGTTGTTCCTTTCATTTTAAAAGGAGGTAAAGGTGGAATTTTCGTCGACAGGAATATCACTCCGTGGTATATTGAAATACGTTTTAGGTTTACGATACCAGGTTATTATGATGTAGTGTTAAGTCGCGATTCTTTAATAATTGATCTTACAAATTGACATGTCGATACTTACCAGAAGAGGGTAAATCCATGACTAAAAAGATTTTACAAAAAACCCTTGCATTACTCAATGTATTTATAATATTGGTTTTCATAATTTTAGGTTGTGCACAAGTTTCTTCTAATTTTCCCAAACAAACTAATCAAAATAACGAACACTACTGGTTCGTGGACTCTAATGGCCATTTTCATACAAACGACGTAAAAATGGCGCAAAAAGAGATCCCGTTTACGATCATTGTCCCTGATTACATACCTGACATATTTGGAAGTAATTATTCATATGAAATTACAGGGCCTTTTGAAAACCCTCTTTCTAATTATATAGAAGTAAAGATTCAATATATAGATGAACAACACCAAATATACATTAGTGAATATAATAAAAAAGTTATTATGCTACCAAATGATGAGGCAAAACCAGTATATCATGATATCATCGGGATTAAGGTATTACAACAACAATCTTTTTTATATGGTAGTGAAGATACGATTGAGGGATTAAGTTTTAACTGGAATATTGATGCATTAACATTTGAGGTTGAAATCTTTAATATTCCTGAAGAAGAGGGAATAAAGATCGTTGAATCTATGATTAATTAAATTAAATAGTTAGAACTCGTATCTTTATTATATATATTCACTATGGATAAATAGCTAACTCCTTATCGCGTTGACGCCGCTGACTTTTTACTACTATAATGCCTGTCAATATAACCCAAGGATATTTATATTACACAAAAGCTTGAAACATGAACCGATTTGAGAAATCCAGATAAATAGGCCACTAAACTTTATTATTATATGATAAAAGTAGATTCCACCCTGAAAGCTCTATCTACTAAACAAATTGGACTATAGAATATTTGCCCATGTTTAATCCACATTTGCTTGATTTATCTAATTAACAGAGTTACTATCTTTATGTAAATAAAGAAGATATTATAAGGAGGAAAAACGTGAAAAAACAGAGGGCACCTGCTTTACCGGATACCGCTACCTTCCAACAGCTTGGAGACACTCCCGGCTCGAAGCTAGCTTATTCCTCACGGGAGTCCCTGCTTTACACGCAGGGGGTCAGAGGTTCGAGTCCTCTACCGCCCACCATAGTCTCAATTCTTGACCTTGCCACCCATCATCTTAACGCCACTGGTCTTTACTACTATAATGCCCGTTTCTATGACCCGTTAATAGGCAGGTTTATCTCTCCCGACACCATAATACCCCATCCCGCCACCCCACAGAGCTTTAATAGATACAGTTATTGCCTGAATAATCCGCAAAAGTATACCGATCCGTATGGTTATTGGACAAAAATGATTCCTATTTCCATCAACCTAGGTATATTAAATATATATGCATCTGGAAGCCTTTCATTAATTTGGGATGATAATGGTAACTGGGCAATCGTTGAATCGGCTTCATCTTCAATTACGAGTGCAAGTGCAGTGGTTAATATCACAGGAGGCTATCAATATACCAATGCTGATACTATCTGGGATATTCTATATGGTACCACTGAAATTACACTATCAGTTGAGGCAGGAGCCGGACCTTCTATTGCTATTGAAGTGGTTACAGATATAAACGGAGAAATTTCCGGAATCGGGGGGAATATAGGACTCGGCGGAGGATTCAGTGTATCTGGAACAATTGAAGTTTATACAAGAGTCTTGATATCGAATCGCTCCATTGAACGTCTCACAGATATTGACGCAATATTATTTGGTCTTTTTCTCACTGGTGAGATTAATCAACAAACATATGTTAATTTTTATATATATAGTTATTGGTATAATATTGACCCAAGCGAGCTTTTCCTGTGGATAATAATGGAAATAGCAGAAGATGAATAACTATGAATTTCAATCATAATAGTTAGTTTGAGTTTAAATCCCTAAGTCAGTATTCATATTGATATGCGTACACAAAATAATTTATCATTGATTTATCACGATAAATAGACGTCAATTATCTAGAACTATTAATGATGTAATAATACTGCCACGTAAATACCATGGGAATCTTCGATATATTTATAACAATTGTATTTTTCACGATTGGGCTATTACTAATCATCTTTGCTCGGAATATAGGAAATTCATTCTATATTAATATTCCAACACCTATAAACATATTTGTATTAGTTGAACGCTTGTTTAACAAATGTAAGAGTACAGATACACAAAATGAATTTGTGACCCCTGGATTATCTATTTTTATCTGGTGGCTTCGTATCGGGGGTGTTTTATTTGTTGGCATTTGCGTCTTCTCTGTCATTCACTCACTGATGAATAAATAATTATTTTATTAATTTCTCTAAATCCAAATTCATAACACAAATCTTCACCATCCATCACATTAGCGCCACCGGGCTTTACTATTACGGGGCAAGGTATTATGATGCAACCATGGAGTCCTATCAAACTGAACTGGATACCATATCTCAAGTTGTAAATGACACAAACCAGCGGCTGGGTCGGCTGTACGACGCAATCAAAACCGGCAAAATAGGCCTGGATGACCTCGTGGACAGAATCAGAGAGCTACGTAAGCAACAGGAGTTGCTACAGGCGAGGAGGATCGAGATTGAGAGGCAGATGTCGGACAGGAAGGTCGAACTGGTTGACTTGAACGTTATGACCAACTATATCAAAAACATGCAGGAGGTCCTCAGAGAAGGTACATTGGCAGAGAGGCGAGCTTTCATTCGGAGTTTCGTCCAGGAAATCAAAGTGAAAGAAAATGAAGCCTTAATGACTTACTCTCCCCCGATACTGCCCGAAATGGTACCTCTCAGTAGGGATATGGTTCCACGTATTGTACACTATGGTGGGCGGTAGAGGATTTGAACCACTGACCTCCGCGATGTCAACGCGGCGCTCTAACCAACTGAGCTAACCGCCCCCGATACTGTAATTCTACTAAATACCCATTTCACCGTCAACTCATATGAAGGGCAAGTGCCTTTTTGACCCCGATATGATAAAATACAATCCGAACGTATGACAGGTTTTGCCAGTCCGGCAAGCAAAATATCATCGCAATATCCATATATCGCGAAACATACTCCAAAAAGAGGCTTTATTCGATGGGATTCCTGAAAGGCCTGGGAATAGCTGTTTTAAACTTCTTGCTTTTCCTCTCGCTCGCAGTTTTCGGGATTGCTTTCCTGTTCAACAGTACCGCGCTCAATCCCGACTTCGTGGCAGCCCAGGTGGACAAGCTTGATATTTCCGAAACAGCCCGCGATATAGTCGACGAACAACTCAGCGAAGACCTGCCCGAGGAAGCGGAATTCCTGAAAGATGCTGCCTACGCGGTTATCGACGAGCAGGAACCGTGGCTGAAAGAACAGATTAACAATGCTGTCTACTCCGGCTACGACTACTTGCTGGGGAAAACCGACCGGCTTGAGATTGTCATTCCCTTGGAGAGCCTGAAAACCGACTTCAAGGAAAACCTCTGGGAGACACTTGAATCATTCCTGAAGAAGAACGCCTCGAAAATACCGGTAGACCTGCTGATACCCTACCTCGTGGACTATTACGACGAATTCATCGCGCAAATACCCGATTGGTTGCTGCCTGCCGAGATGATTGGTCTGTCCGGAAACGCCCTTGAAACATATCTCCACGAGCACTACGAGCAGGTCGCCGATATCATGCAAGCTGCCGTCCTCGTGCCGGGTTTTTCCGACTGGATAATGTCCCAGATTAGACCCTATTTTGACGAATACTACGATGACTTCATCGAGGATATTCCTTACGAGCAGGTATATGACGAGGATGAAATACCGGAAGACGTTATGGAACAGCTGCGGCTGGCCAGGGAATACATCGGCTATTTTAAGACCGGCTACTACGCCCTGGCTGCCTTTATCATAGTGCTTATCGCCGGCATCATCCTGATACTCCGTAATGTCAAGGAAACCACACGTTCCCTGGGAATTACATTCATAACCTACGGAATTCTGGAATTCGTC
>Ga0209635_10000986_pt1 | contig 20729 bp, 17 predicted proteins | sample DeeMarSWOR230_32_FD_187463 | JGI IMG/M metagenome (GOLD analysis project Ga0209635, IMG submission 187463) | Marine sediment microbial communities from White Oak River estuary, North Carolina - WOR-2-30_32 (SPAdes) (version 2) | ecosystem: Environmental > Aquatic > Marine > Intertidal zone >...
CTCGGCGGACCAGGTAGGCAGATAGTGAGGATCCAGGGAGGCAACTCATCAAGGAGTGTTTCAAAGTGGTCAGATGGTATTTTTAAAGTTGGAAATGATTGGGGAACATTCCAGTCTTTGCAAAAAACTGCTGCAAGGTTAAATCGATTGAGAAGAAAACACTCCAATCCAATCTCCCTCCTCTGGATTTGCTTGAGTGCCTCAAGACTTTCAGCAAGGGAGGAGAAACTGATAAATAATAGCTCCTGAATTTTAGAGAGATACTCGACTTGAAGGGCCATTTTGGTTAAGATGCCAAGGGTTCCCTGTGATGCTGTCCAAAATCGATAGAGTAATGCCCTGACTGGACCCATATGAGATCCAGGTCTTCCCCCTGATGCCCACAGGCCAGTGCGAAAGAGCTCCCCTTCTGGCAGGATAATTTCGGTGTCTAACATCAGATCATTACCATATTCAAAGCTGGCTGCTGCCAGTGCAGGATCTCTTTCTAGGATGCTTGAAAGTACAGTCCTTTTAGGAGGAACCCCTAAGGGGATCATAGCTCTTAATTGTTTTTTACTAAGTTCATCCTGAAGTTGTTCATAGGTAACACCGGGTTCTACTACCACAAACCAGTTATTTTCATCGATGGAAAGGATTTTATCCATCTGGGAGAGATTTACGATAATACCACCTTTACTGGGAATAGTTGCTCCATGAAGATTTAGACCAGAGCTAAAAGGAACGAGAGGTGTTTTAGTTTGATTGGCCAGTCTCACAATCTCTTGAACTTCTTCTGTACTTTGAGGAAATACAACGAAATCAGGGTTGCAGGGAGCAACGAAACTTTGGTCCCTAGAATAGCTTCCTAAGGTTTCATGGTCATCAAAGACATTTTGTGAGCCAACAATTTTTTCCAGAGATGCGTTTAAATTCATGGGAAAGTTTAGCTGATTATTTCAATTGGGAAACATCAATAGGATCCAATCCATTCATCTGCCGCAGTTGGTTGATTGCCTCGATCAATGGTGGTGGTACAGATTTCAGTTCATCTTTAGTGAATACTTGTCTGCCAGGAGAGCAGACACCATTGGGATCAAAGACCTTTCTCAGTTTTCTCATAAAGAGATGCACATTGGGTCCCATTTCAGGGAAGAAAGAAGTAAGCGGTTCAAAACTTGCCCCAAATCCTGTAACGCCAGGACCTATCTTCTTACCAATAGTTCTGCCTACACTGAACATCATTAATTGTTGTGCCTTTTTCAGGGTTTGGGGATCAAGAGGGTTGGGATACACGTCAGCTTCTGTGAAAAAATTTCTCCCTGCAGGATCGGTAGCATAAAGGAAGGGGGTATTATCAACCCCGCCTCGATCTGTAAGATAGGTTTCTCCAATGGTGTTAATAGATTCTGTCCAGATTTCCTGAGCTTCTTTACCAATTATAGGAACACCACTGCAGAACCAGGTATCTAAATAAGAGTAACGACTCATGCGATATCCACACACATGACGAATACAATCTAAATTCCAGTTAGAAAGTACCTCCACTACTTCTGGTTTATAGTCTTCAGAGAGCAGTTTACCATCAGTTTCCGAAACAATTTTCTTAATTACTCTATCAGCATAGTCTAGTTGTTTTTTAGAGGTAAGTCCTGTACAAATGACATAAAGATTGTAGGGAGGGAAGAAATTTTCCTTAAAACGTTTTATAGTGTGCTCTTGAGTTGGAGAGCAGTAATAACAGTTGTAAACTCCTGATGCATTGAGACCTATTCCAATGCCAGAATGAGCAACCTCTCTTAATGCCTTTATTTCACTGGCAATGTCCTTATATTCAATCCAGTAAAGATGATGAAGCTCAGGGGGTGGTGCGTGGTCATATTTCTCCTGATGGTAGGTTTGTATAGATGGACGTCCAGCAGGAGGTTCAGGAAGTTCTTTTCCTCCTGCCCAGGGATGGAGCTTGACTGTTAATTCGGTGATAACCCCTAGGGTTCCACTAGATCCTCTGAAGAGGCCATAAAGGTCTGGACCCGGGGCATATTCCCAAAAGTCATCTACAGAATCGACGCTGCTAGAGCCTGTTTTTAGAATCTCACCATCTGGTAGTACCATTTTAAAGCTTATGATATTTTTACCAATGGTGCCGTATTTCATACTAGTTTGAAAAAGTCCTGCTAGAATCGCCTGAGATGAGATCTTGCAGAGAGAAGTTGCTAAGGGAGTGCCTCCATTCCAGAGCCCCACCTTCATGGCATCTGCTTGAAGCTGGGCATAATCCACATAGGGTTGTACCCGAGCTATCATCTTTCTTTCATCGAGTTCTAAAATTTTATTCATTCGACTAAAATGAATGCACATAGTAGAAATTGGCTTGGTTGGATAATTGGCGATGCCCAACTGTCCGTTGGTAAAAGGAACGAAAGGAATCTTATGTTTATTGGCCACATGGACGATAGCTTGAACCTCCTCAGTGCTAGAAGGAAGGACTACACAGGCTGGAATATTTGATGGGTCCTTAGTGTGTTTTTTTAGATAACTTACAATGTCAACAGAGTATTTACTATAGGTTTCAAGGATGGCTCTATCCTGAGTGATATTTTCTTTGCCAACAATAGCTTCTAAAGTGTGGTAAATTTCAGGGGAGAGGAGTTGAGGTTCTACTTTTTTCTTTGATTTCATTTATCTCTCCCTTATAGATTGAGTCTGCCCGGGTTCATGATACCTTTAGGATCAAATTCATACTTAAGCTGCTTAAGCTTGTGATGATAGTTTATTGCCTTCTTATAAATCATTTCTGACCAGACACCGTAGGGTCGATCATAGAGAGCTCCCTGTTCTAATAAATCTTGACTGGATTTGTACCAGAGCTCTTTTACTTTTTCACTTTCTTTTGAATCTTTCAAATCACAGTGTAAATCAAACTCAACATGGACTCCTCTTCCACGTTCAAGAATAAGGAAATAGCACCCCAAATCTTTTTCAGGATAACTTCCCTCTTTCGCAAGCTTTATCATTAGTTTTTCCATTGAAGGCAATTTATCCAGAGGAACCTTGAAAGACAAGTCATGAACAGACCCTCTATAACAGAATTTTTTGAGTATTCCCCAGGGGCGAAGAGATTCTTCTAGAAAAATTTGAGTGCTTTTTAAATTTTCTGGAACACTCTCTAAAAGTTCTATTCCCATTTCTTTGCAAATTTCTTTCAAAGCTTCTTCCTCATAGGATACCTTGTCTTCAGGGAAATGAGGAGAGCCAGTCAGTCCAATGACAACGGTCCACGCAGGAAAAGTTTTTCTTAATTGATCAAATTTAGGGGATGAAATCTTTGAGCTGGGAAAGAATTCAGGTACTTTCCAATCATCTGTTAAAAGAGAAGCTAGATTAAATTGGTTTAATCCAAAGCATTCCCAACCGATTTCCTTCATTTGAATCTTTCTTAATGGTTCAATAAGGTCTTCAAGGTTGTTAAAGGAGAGGGAATAAAATTTTCTTACAGGTGAAAGGTGTTGAACATTGATAATAAGTTTAGTGATGATACCCAGGGTTCCCTGAGCTCCAGTCCAGAAGCGAAAAGGCATATTTACTCCTGGACCATAAAAACCTCCTGGTCGACCTCCCAGATTCCAACACCCTGTCCTAAAAACTTCTCCATCAGGAAGGACAATCTCCATATCCATTAGAAGGTGGTTTCCATATTCGAAACTGGCAGCAGCCATAAGGGGGTCTCTTTCTAAGTAGCTGGAAAGAACAGATCGCTTAGGAGGTACACCTAAAGGAACCATGAGCCTTAAACCCTTTGGTTGCAAGGCATCTTGCAGTTGCTCATAGGTAACACCTGGTTCAATAATGACAAACCACTCATCTTCTTTAATTTCTAGGATAGTGTTCATTCGGCTTAAGTTTAAGATGATACCTCCACGTTGGGCAATAGTGGCACCATGAAGATTAAGACCTGAACTATAAGGGACTATCGGTGTATCAGTTTGATTGGCTAATTTTACTAGCTTTTGGACTTGTTCAACCTTTTGGGGAAAGACCACAAAATCTGGGTTTGATGGTGGGGTAAAGCTTTGATCATGGGAGTATGCTGTAAGAGTTTCAGCATCATCCTTTACACACTCAGGACCAACAATTTTTTCAAGATCACTTTTTAATCTCATTGCCTCTCATTGTGCTTTAATAATTTCATAAAATTTTCAAATGAATATCATTGATTTATAGTGTTTGCAAGTTAAAAAAGAATCAAACACGAAAAATGTGATCCATTAGAAGTAAACGACTACCCGCATAGCGGGCAGCTTTGTTTTACCCGGACGGGTAGACAAAGGAGGCACTAAAGTGCCGATAGTTTCCTTTTGCATTCCCGTGCAAAGCACGGGGTTTTAAAAGCACGCAATAAAGCCCTGCCATCTATGGCGGGGTTTACCTAGTTAAGTAGTCGTCTCGACGCTATCTGGTTCGGGAATTATATAAGAGTGATGTATGGACACCATATATTGAAAACCAGCTAACCTCTATAACAAGGTAAGAATGACGTTGTAGGGTAAAAATACGAAGTGTAAAATACTACATCAGTTAAAGAAATTCTTGAATAGTTTTTAAAGTTGGTTATAATAGTTTTAATTATTAATATAGTTTCATAAGGTTGGAAAACACTATCTTCTTAAAGGCAGCTTAAACCTTAGTGTCATAGTTCACCTTCACAACATTAAGGAATCAAAACGATTGAGGAAAAATGTTAGATTTTGTCATTAGAGGTGGCGCGTTCATTTACCCCATTATTATTTGTTCAATACTTTCACTTGCTCTATTTTTAGAGAAAATGTGGTCATTGCGAAGGAACAAGATCATACCGATGGAGTTTTTGAATGAGATTGAACGGTTGCTAGAGAAGGAAAATATTTCTGAAGCTCTGAGATTATGTGATAGTAATGGTTCATCAATATCGCGCATTTTTTCTGCGGGGTTAAAGAATTATGGTAAAAGAAGGGAAGTTATTAAAGAAAGAATTGAGGAGGTAGGAAGAAGAGAGTCTGCTGTTTTAGGAAGATATGTTGAGGCATTAGCAACCATAGCCAGTGTCAGTACACTTTTAGGCTTGCTGGGAACTATAGCGGGGATGATTAAAATCTTCTCTGTAATATCTTTGCAAAGTGTAGTGAATCCTAGTACTTTAGCAGGTGGTATTTCAGAGGCACTGTATACAACCGCTGCGGGGTTGACGGTCGCCATTCCTACACTTATATTCTATAGATATTTATCGAGTAAATCGAATTCACTGATTATTGAAATGGAAGAGTGTTCTGCTCAGATGGTTGAATTAATTAAAGAGAAAGAGTAATCATAAGAGGTTTTACACTCCACAATGCAATTTAAGGAAAGAACTCGATCTGATGTTCATCTCGATATCACTCCCATTGTTGATACGGTATTCAATCTTCTTATATTTTTTGCTCTTTCTTTAAACTTTATTATTACACCAGGAATGAAGGTTAATCTTCCTGAGTCTGCAACGGAAGAAATTATAAGGGAGAGGGAAGAGATCATTATCGTGGTGAATAAAGAAAATGGGATATTTATTAACAACAATCCTGTTTCTATTGACAAACTTTTCTTATCCCTCAATAAATCTGCTAAAAGGAATGAAGATACTCTGGTCATTATTCAAGCTGATCGAGAGGTTTCCCATGGCAGTGTAGTGAAGGTGATGGATACTGCTAAAAAAGCTGGCCTTAGGCGATTAGCAATTGCCACGTCAATGACAAGGAAAACAGTTTCGAAAGGAAGTGACGATGAGGTTTCTGAATAATGTATACGTTTTTCTCATATTTATAGGATTCATTGTATTTATCCTGTTATGTTCATGCTTTGGGGAGAGAGGGTTAATGAATGTATTTTCCTTGAAAAAAGAGTTAAAGGAAATAGAGAATTATAACCAGAGTGTGAGAGATGAAAATGATAGATTGAAACACTATATTTATCTTTTGAAAGAAGACAAGAGGTTTATTGAAAAGATTGCGCGAGAAGAGCTTGGGTTAGTAAAAACTGAGGAATTGATCTACCTTTTCGAAGACCATTGAGATCCTTCCTTGATTGAACTGCATTGTCTCCCAGGATATTGAGATTCAACTGTTGTTTATAGCATTGTTCACGTTTCAGCCCGCTAGGGAAAAGTCCCACCATAAGTAAAAAATCACTATCACTCTTAAAAAATATAAATAAATACTATAGTTGTAATAATAGCTGTATATTCAAGTAATTAGATAATTCTTTTATGTCTAAAATATAATAATTATAATTAATTTATCATAATTATTTGACTTATATTTCAAAAAATATAAAATTTTAACTTAAGTAATTATCATTCCTGCCGATACTAATAAAGTAATTTATATTTCCTGTGGAGAGAAATATAAGTTTTTCAAAAAATTTTACTATGGAAAAAAATGAATTAAAAAAATTTAGGGAAAGTCTCCTGCTAAGTAAGGCGGAATTAGCACGAAAAGCTGGGCTCTCACCACTTACAATTGATCGTATAGAAAAAGGCAAAGGTTGCAGACCTGAGACAAAAAGAAAAGTGCTTCTTGCCTTAGGTTTAAAACTATCAGATAAAGATAGGCTTTTTGGTAATTAAATTAAGAGGTACTATCTTCTTATTTTTTATGAGGTTGATATGTTATTTATGGGATCTAAAGATGTTATTGGACTTGATATTGGAACCAATGCCATAAAATTGCTTGAGATTGAGGAATCCAAAGGGGGATTTCGTTTGAAAAACTTTGGTAGTACTCAATTACCGAAGGATTCCATTGTAAACGGGTCAATCTTAAACCACAGTGCAGTAGTGAGTGCCTTGCAGCAATTGACTTCTAATCTTAAGATTAAGACGAAGAGAACCGTTGCTTCCATATCAGGACATCCAGTCATTATTAAAAAGATAACCATGCCGTTAACAACGGATGAGGAATTAGAAGAGTCCATTAAGTTTGAAGCTGAACAATACATTCCATTTGATCTGGATGAGGTCAATATCGACTTTCAGATTCTAGATGTTCAGGAAGAGAAGGCTGAACAGATGAATGTTATGTTGGTTGCTGCTAAAAAGGTGATGATCGATGAATATACCAAACTTCTAAGTGATGCTGGACTTAAACCAATCATAATAGATATAGATGTATTTGCCTTGGAAAATGCTTTTGAGATTAATTACCCGCTTGAGGAAAACCAAAATATTGCCTTAATTGATACAGGTGCCAGCACAATTAATATTAATATTACTAAGAATGCTATTTCTGTCTTTACCCGTGATATTTTCCTTGGGAGTAATCAAATTACGGAGGAACTCCAAAAGCAGTTTGGTATTAGTTTTGAAGAAGCAGAGGCTTTAAAAATAGGGAGGGGCATCGATAGTGTTGATTACGGAGAGGCAGAAGATATTATTAAGAAAGGATGTGAGAATATAGCCTCAGAAATTCAGAAGACTTTGGATTTTTACAACTCAACGACCTATGAAAGTATCAATAAAATATATTTAAGTGGAGGATGTGCTAAAACTGCTAACTTCAGAGCTATCGTTGAAGAAAAGTCACACATTCAAACAGAGATTATTGACTGCCTTAGGAACATAAAATGTGATGAGAGTGCATTCGATCCGGAATATATCAAAGATATAACTCCACTGGCTTCAATAGGTGTCGGATTAGCATTAAGGAGATTGGGAGACTAATGATTAAAATCAATTTACTCCCCTATAGGGAAATAATCAGAAAAGAAAATATTATAAACCATGCTGTGATTACAGGTTTTGTGTTAGGCCTAGTTGTTATCATTATTTTTGCTGTTGACCACATTAAGAGGGGAAAGATCAATACTGTTAAAAAAGAAATTGCGAGGATAGAGAAAGAAATTGCAAGCAACAAAGTTAGTATAGATGAAATAAATAAGTTAAAGAAAGAGAAGGAAACCTATCGTAGGCAATTTCAAATTATTGAAAATCTTAAAAAAGGTAAAGAGGGACCTGTGCGCATTCTAGATGAGTTGGCTTCAAAAACCCCTGAAAAAATATGGCTACTGACTTTAAAACAAAGTGGCAACAATCTAGAATTGGTCGGTGTTGCGGTGGATAATAAATTGATATCTAAGTTTATGTCTAATTTAGAGGAATCACCATATTTCAGGAAGGTTGATTTAGTTGCTTCTGAAAAGAAAGTTGAGAAAACTGGAAAAACCAGAGAAAAGTTAAACAGATTTACACTTACCTGTTTGATTACATCTCCTTCAAAGGGGTAGGATTTGTTTATGGCACACTTTGATATAGATACCATACTCAAGTTACACAAAATTCAGAGGATAAGTATTCTCGCAGGCGTTGTGGTGATACTTATTATACTGTATTGGTTTTTTCTCTATAAAGGCTATTCTCAAGAATTAGATGCGAAGAATACGATACTGACAAAAAAGCAACATGAGCTAGATGAGCAAAGAATTGTTCTCGCTGATCTCCCACGGTTTAAAAAGGAAACAGAGGAGATGAAGGAAAAACGTCAGGAGGCTTTGAAGCAACTCCCTGATAAAAAAGATATTGACAAGCTCCTCCAGGATATTTCTTTTCATGCAGTTGAATCAGGCTTAGAAATTTTACTCTTCAAGCCGCAATCAGAGATTAGGAAGAATTTTTATGCTGAGATTCCCGTTGATATAAAACTCTCAGGCACGTATCATGATATGGTTATTTTCTTTGATAAAATAGCCAATCTTTCAAGAATCGTTACTATTTCAAATTTAGTAATTGATAGAGCTAAAGTCAAAGAGAGAGATGATAGAAATCTACTTCAAGCTTCTTGCAAAGCTACAACATATAAATTTATTGAAGAGAAAAAAAGTGGGGAAGGTAAAAAAGGAAAGAAGTAAGGGTTGCTGTTTTTTAGCATTGTTCATTATAGTAAGTGTGCTATTTATTCTTGCTTCTTGTGGTGAAAAGTCTCAGCTTCCTGAGCAGAAAAAGATTGAAACCACTTCAAAAGAGATAGACAAGAAACCGGTTACACCAGCACTTAAGGATGAGAAAGAAGCTTCCGAAGAAGGAGTAGCATACCATTATGATCCAATGGGGAAAAAGGATCCTTTTAAACCACTTATCAGAGAGGAGAGAAAGACAGCGGAAAAGATACTGATGCAGAAGCCACTTACTCCTTTACAAAAGTACACTTTAGCTGAGCTTAAACTGGTTGCTATTGTAATAGGGCTTGAGAATCCTAAGGCAATGGTGGAGGATCCTAAGGGTGATGGGTACATCTTATCTAAGGGAACCCTCATTGGTGATAAGTTTGGTGAAGTTACTGAAATTAAGAGAAACGAAGTCGTTGTTGTTGAGAAGGAAGTTGATTACAGTTCAGGAGAGATTGTTCACATAAAAGTACCCCTTATTCTCCATAAACCAGAGGAGGAGGAACTATGAAAGATGCTTTCCCTTATAGGGGATGTAATAGGGCTATAAAAATAATAATGATCTCTTTGATACTATGTGGCGTGTGCTCTATTGATCAGGAACAGCTTGATTTTGTGTGCTTACCACAAAAAAAGAGTGCACTCGCAGAAGAAGTAAAAGATTTTGGTAAACCTTCTCTCATAAAAGGTATAGAGGTTGCTGAACAAAAAAATGTGAGCATCGTCACCATAAAAGCTTCTCAACCTCTTACCTATACTGTTGTTAAATTAAAGGACCCTTTACGAATCGTAGTTGATATTCCGGAATTTACCACGGAGCGTACCATAGAACCTATAGTGGTAAATAGTGATGTTATAAATGAGATAATCAATAAACAGTTGGAGAAAGGAGAAAGGAAGTTCTGTCGTGTAGAGATAGGACTAAACAAAGATGTTGAGTATGAGGTAACGCCAAATCTTCATGACCTTGTTATTAAGGTGGCAGGATTCAGTGAGGTAGTTGAAATAGAGAGAAAAGGGATAGAGAGTGGAAACGTTAAGGGTGTTCTGGATAGAATTGAGGTGGGAAAAATTATTGACCTCGCGATTAGTAAAGACCTTGATGGAATGACGGTTGTTTCTGACAGCGAAATTAGTAACTATAATGCTTTTGTATTAGAGAATCCTCATCGTTTAGTAGTAGATATCCCAGGTGTAAAACACCTTTTGTCAAAGAATGTTTTTCCGTTCCAATCTCCTTTTGTAAGTAAGATAAAGATAGGTCAACATCCGGGAATGGTGCGTTTTGTGGTCTATGTTCGGGATAGATTGCCAAACTATCAGATTGAGAAAGATAACAATAAACTCTTCGTCGTATGGGAAGTGCCCACTTTAGCTGAGAAGGAGGAAAAGGTAGAAGAGGTTACGGGGATGGTTTCAGTGAAAGAGGAGGATGGAGAAAATGTGGTGAAGGAAGCGGAAGAGGTAACTGAGGAACCTCAAAAAGTTACCTCTGCAGAAGAGGAACTTGGGGAAGTAAAGGTCTATACAGGGCAGAAGATTTCTCTAGATTTCAAAGACGCTGATATCAGGAACATACTACGATTGATTGCTGATATTAGCGGGTTGAATATTATTGTCAGTGATAATGTGAGAGGAAAGGTGACCATAAAACTGGAAAATGTTCCTTGGGATGAGGTGTTAGATATCATTTTGGAAACTAATAACTTAGGGAAAATTTGGATGAAAAGTGTCTTGAGGATTGAAACCCAAAAGGAGATTAGACGCATTAATGAAGACAAATACACAGCTCAGAAATCCCAAGAAAAAGTAGCAGAATTGAAAAGCGAAGTCGTTGACATTATTTACCGGGATGCTTCTGATATTATAGATCTTTTAACTGAGGAAAAGGAGCTCACCAGCGATAGAGGTGCTATTTCTGTTGATCCAAACCTCAACAGATTAATTATTACTGATACCCCTGAAAAGATTGATAAGATTAAAGCAAAGATTGCACGCTATGATGATACAACTGTACGCCAAGTTTTTATTGAAGCAAAGATTGTACAGTCAATTCCTACCTTCACCAAAGAGATTGGTATCAAGTGGGGCGGGACTTATGCGACTGAAGGGCGTGGTGGAAAGAATGTTTATGGAGTCGGTGGTGCAGGTGGCGTTGCATTTGAGAAAGAAGAGGTGACAGATCCCATCACAGGATTGACTACCGAAGTACTTAAGAAGGTGATTAGTGAAGGAAACATAGTTGATTTGCCAGCACCTGCAGGTCCTGGAACAGGAGGAGGTATTGGTTTTGGCATCTTAAAACACAATTTGGAATTAACGGCGACACTTAGTGCAATGGAAAAAGATGAAAAGCTTAAAATCATATCAAATCCAAGAGTCTTAAGCATTGATAAAAATGAGGCGAAGATCAAACAGGGTGTTGCTCTTCCCTACCTAAAACTGAGTGAGGAAGGTGTTACCTCAACAGAGTTTAAAGATGCCGTCTTAGAGTTAACGGTAACACCTACTATCTTATCGGAGAAAATAATAAAGATAGAATTAAAGGTGAAAAAGGACCAGAAATCGGCTCAAACGGGTGCAGGAGGAGAGCCTGGAATAGATGTAAGAGAGGCGCAAACTGTGTTAATGGTGGAGAGTGGGAGGACTGTTGTGATTGGTGGAATCTATGAAGAAACCAGTACTACTATTAAATCGGGTGTTCCCTTTTTCTCTGGCATTCCTGGTTTTGGAAGATTATTCAGAAATGATTACAATAAAAAAGAGCTCACGGAACTGTTGATTTTTGTGACTACAACTATTGTCCCTAAGGAGATAATTGGAGCAGGTTAATAGAATTTTAAAAAGAGTCATTAAATGTTAATGGGAGGGAAGGATATGATAGGTAAGAATTTATCAAAAGTGTTAGCTTTAATGGTAGTTGTAGTTGGATGTGGGGGGGTTAAAGAGACTATAGTTCCTACTGAAACGCCTAATGTGAGGTATATAGCTGCCGGAAATACAGTGGAGATTAAGGGAGTACGAAAGGTAGCGCTACTTCCTTTTGCAGACTACTCTCATCAACAGGATTTTCTGCGGACTGAGATTTGGGGTGGGAATATTAAGATTCTTGAGGAGATAACTGATCACTTTGTTGCTCATGGTATTGCAGTTACTGTTCAAGAGGATGTTAATACGCTGCTCGTAGATAGCGACATCATCAAACCTATTGCTAATCAATATCTCCTCTACGGCTCAGGTGCTGATGATAAAACTACATTTAGAGCCAAAGTCATAGGAACACCAGAGTATGATCTGGTAAATGTTGAGCATTCTGAAGATATGAAAGAGGAGATCATAGATGTTATAAGGAGTGAGATTGCCTTGGAGGAAGCTGAGAAACCGCCTGTTCAGACACCCGTTTTACAAGGTGCTACAGTAGGGTTAAGCAGGGAGATGATTAGGCAATTGGGTGAAGAACTTGGTGTGGATCTTATTATAAGAGGGAGAATCATTGAATATGGATTCAAAGGCATTGATACCTATAATCCTTTAAAGAGAGGTTTCTTGCCTGTATTGATTGAACCCATGAAGGATTTTCTCTTTGGGGCTATGGAGGCAAAAGGGTACGAATCAGATTTAGAAGATATAGATTTTTCAAGGTTAGGGGAAGGTGTAGGTTTTTTGGTAGGACAGAAGACGGAAGACGATGTTGAGGGAACATGGGATGCAGCGATGGAATATAGTCTTGGTGCTCTATCCAACCTCCATCCCCGCAAGAAGAGTGTGAGTACTATTGTTCAGATTCGTATGTATGCTCAGGATGCCAAGACTGGTGATGTCCTCTGGTCAAATCGAGTAGAAACAGAGTATAAACCTCCTACCAGTCTCTCCTTTGATAAAAAACATCCTAAAACTATGTTTGATATGAACATAAAAAGGTGTGTTACACTCCTTATGGATGATTTATTTGGTTATGTTTCCCCAGTGACTAAAAAAGAAGTTGAACTGGAGGAGAGCTCAATCAGTGAACAACAAATCCCAATCTCTGAACAAGAAAAAAGCACCATCAAGGAACTTGAAGAAAGGTTCTCAGAGAATGAAATCCTGATGAAGGAGCTACAGGCTACGATTGGCACTCTAGAGAATAGTAAAAGAATACTATTGCAACAGATTGAAGATAAAACTTTTATTACCTTACCTAATGCTATTTTATTTCATTCAGGATCTGCTACTCTCAACAAACAGGGAATGAAACCGCTAGAAACCATTAGTAAGGTGCTGGAGAGATATCCTCACCGCACTATTTGCATTGAAGGTCATACAGATAATGTTCCCATAGGTCCTAAGCTCAAGGAAAAGTATCCTACCAATTGGGAACTTTCCACAGCCCGTGCCATTCAGGTAAAGAACTATATGGTAAAAAATTTTAAACTTGATCAGAGTCGTCTAGCGGTTAAAGGGTATGGTCCATTTAAGCCTATTGCTTCCAATAGTACTCCTGAAGGGAAAGCTAAGAATCGGCGTGTTGTCATAGTGGTAGGACCTAGAATATAGTATCACACTTAAACTCACATTCTCTATAAATTTTACAATAAGCCTTTCTACTTTTAATAGTAGATGGGTTTTTTTATCCCGTTAAAAAGGAAGTCCCGCCATTTATAGAGAGGTTCACCCCGTTAAGTGACTGTCTCGAAGTGGTCACCATATTTTTTTATTCCAATATTAAATTAAATAGTTTATGATGGTATTATTCTTAAACGTCTTTTTTTACAAAATTATTCGGTAACACTATCTTCAACCATCAACAAGGAGAAAGAAGTGAAAAAGATTCTGGTAATTCATGGACCTAATCTCAATCTCCTCGGTAAAAGAGAGACTGATATTTATGGAAAGGTTACCTTAGAAGAGATTAATAAAAAGCTTAAGGCACTAGCCGATACGCTTGGTGTATCAATAGATACTTTTCAATCAAATTCTGAAGGAGAACTGGTAACTGAGATACAAAAGGCGATGGGTAATTATGAAGCCTTGGTGATTAATCCAGGCGCTTATACCCATACGAGTATAGCCTTGAGAGATGTGATTGCGGGTGTAGGAATTCCTGCGGTTGAGGTGCATTTATCCAACATTTACCAGAGGGAAGATTTTCGTAAGAAATCTATGCTGACTGATGTAGTAGTTGGTCAAATCACAGGATTTAAAATTGATAGTTATTTATTAGGATTAAGAGCAGCAGTAAATCTTATTAAAGAATAGTGCTCTCTGTGGATATCGGCGAAAATTTGCGTACTCGCTTCAGGTTTTTCTCTTTCTTTGTTTGAAAGAAAGACGGATAGGAGTTCCCTCAAACCCAAAGTGTTCTCTAATCTGATTTATGAGAAATCTTTGGTAGGAAAAGTGAACCGCTTGAGGGTAGTTGGTAAAAATGATAAAATGGGGTGGAGCTTCGGCTATTTGAGTGGAGTAATAAAATTTGAGTGCTTTATTCCTAAAAGAAGGGGGATGGTGATACTGGAGAGCTTGGTTTAAGATTTTATTGAGCTGATGGGTTTGTATTCTCTTTCGGTAGTGCTTATAGATTCTAGGAGCGATCTTTAAAATGTCGAATACTCTTTTCCCTGTCAAGGCTGATACAAAAATGGCTGGCGCAAAATCAAGAAACTTTAAGTCATCCCTGATTTTTTTCAGATAGCTATTATACGTTGTGTTATCTTTAGAGATGAGGTCCCATTTATTAACCACAATGATACATGATCTTCCTTTTTCGTAGATAAAGGATGCAATTCTAGCATCTTGTTGAGTTACTCCTTCCAAAGCATCGATGAGGAGGATGGCGATATCACATCGATCAAGGCTTTTCAATGCTTCTACTATGCAGTACTTTTCAAACCTAAGGCATACTCTGCTTTTACGTCTGATACCCGCCGTATCAATCAACAGATATTTTTGATCGTTTAATGTGAAGTTCGTATCAATTGAGTCTCTGGTAGTTCCCGGGGATTCATCTATTAAAAGACGATTGTTCCCCAATATTTTATTGATGAGAGATGATTTTCCAACGTTGGGTCTCCCCACAATAGCAATTTTCATACATGAATTCTTGCTGTCTTCCTGTAGTACACTGGGGAAATTAGCAGATACTTCACCCATTAATTCAGAGATACCCACTTTGTGCTTAGCAGAAATAGGAAAGAGATGATCAACTCCCAATTGATAGAATTCAACCAAATTCTTCCTTTGCGTAGGTCCATCAATCTTGTTAATTACATAAAAGATTGGTTTTTCTGTAGATTGCAGCATTCTTACTATCTCACTGTCAGAGGGATTAAGACCTGCTCTGCCGTCAGCGAGAAAAATAATAATATCAGCCTCTTCAATGGCAAGTTGTGTTTGTTCTCTTATTTGTGTAGCAAGATCCTCATAGGGTAGAGGGTCAAATCCACCTGTGTCAATTAAGATAAAATCTTTCTCTTCCCACTTCACTTCAGCATAGTTTCTATCGCGCGTCAATCCTGGAAGATCGTCAACGACAGCTTTTCTTCCACCGGCAATCCTGTTAAATAGAGTGGATTTACCTACATTGGTTCTCCCTATGATGGCAACTACCGGTTTCATTTTCTAGCCTGTTAACTATGAGTAATCGCGAGTTTTTGATAGTTTTTCTAATGCTTCTTGTGCAGCCTTTTGAGTTGCGTCCTTTTTGCTTTTACCAAAGCCTTTACCCCAAACCTTATTGTTTAAGATGGTGTTGACCTCAAATGACTTATTGTGATCGGGACCTGACTCTCTAACTAAGACGTATTTTGGAATAGCTTTAAAGACACTTTGACTGTATTCCTGAAGTTGTGATTTATAATCTCTATGGAAGAGACTTCCTTGGTGTGCTGCTGAGAGTATTTCTGTGAAGTGCTTTCTCACCACCTTGAAGACACGTTTGTATCCACCATCAAGATAAATAGCGGCGATGAGTGCTTCATAAGTATCCGCTAGTATCGAGTTTTTATCCCTTCCTCTAGTAGACTCTTCCCCTTTGCTTAGGAGTAAGAATTCTCCTAGATTTAACGTGCGAGCAATATCAGCAACCCTTGTTTCATTAACAATAGCTGACCTTAATTTGGTTAAGTCTCCCTCAGTATAGTTTTGAAAATTATCCATTAGTAGATGGCTGATGATCACATCGAGAACTGCATCTCCTAAAAATTCAAGGCGTTCATTATCAAGGTTTTCATAACCTGGATTTTCATTTACATAAGACTTATGGGTGAGTGCTTGATGTAAAAGGGGTAGTTTTTTAAAATTATAAGAGATGCTTTTCTGTAAGTGTTTAAGCTTTAGTGCTCTCTCTTTTTTCATTACCCTCTTTCTTAGCAGACAACTCTTAGACTATTTTGTTTAAATATCAATTAGTTGCATAATCCCGCTTTATTTTACTATAATAGAAATTTGGCAACCAGTCAAATGGTATTTAGAAAGAGACTGATCGTATAAATAAAAAGACTTATCTTAAAATTTTATAAGATATTTTTTTAAAGTTTAGGCTGGTTATGGAGAGGATAGCAGGAGAAAAGAAGTTGAATTAGTAGGCATCTTTTTTTAAGCTTGCATTTTTTACCACTGTGAGAGTAGAATATTTAATTATGGTACACAGAAGCGTTTTGATTATTATAAACCCCCACTTGTTATTTTCTATCTATTTTAACTCCTTCAAAAATAAGTTTTAAAGATTTCTTAATTCGTGCAATGCACTCTTTTTTACTTTTAATAGTTCCATTAAGCCAGTAGATTACATACATGGTATTTAGTGCAAATATGATTTCAACCATACACTTTGTGAAAGAATATAAAAATGGTAGAAAAAATAGCAGAACAAATAATTAGATTTCGTATTCCTATTTTGATTATTATAGTAGGACTTACAATCTTTTTAGCTTCTAAATTTAGAGGTATAAAGATTGTTACCGATCTTGATGATTTTGTGCCCCAAGGGCATCCCTACGCCAAAGTGCATAAGATGATGGAAGATGATTTCCATGGTGGTGATATGGTTCAGATGGTAGTGGAAACAAAAGACGGGGATATTTTTACAATCGATTTTCTTAGCAAGATGCTGGATATTACCCAGGAGGTGTATCTTCTTCCAGGGATACTTCCACCAAGGCTCGCATCTCTCTCTGATTTTAAAACTAAGGTTGCCAAGGGTTATCCTGGCGGCTTTGATGTGTATCGATTAATCGAGGGAGGTAAGCCAGAAACAGAGGAAAAGGTAGAGAAGATAAAAGAAGGGGTGCTGGGTGATGAGCTTATCTATGGTCGGTTAGTTTCACGAGATCTCAAAGCTACCAATATTATGGCTGAATTTAGAGATGTTGATTACACAGAGTTATTCCAAAAATTTCAGGATATTGCTAAAAAGTGGATTGATGATAAAACTAATATCTACTTATCAGGTAGGCCTATTATGTTGGGCTGGATTGATTATTACCAACGCAAGCTCACCCCTATTTTCATTCTTGCCATAGTAATCATGGCAGCTTTGCTCTACTTGGCCTTTAGATCAAAACGTGGCGTAATCTTTCCCCTTTTATCTGCAATGATTAGTGTTATCTGGGGCTTAGGTCTTCTGGGTATTTTAGGTTTTAATTTAGACCCCATGGCTTCTATCATACCTTTTCTCATTCTAGGGATAGGGGTCAGTCACTCTGTTCAAATCATGAAGCGATACTATGAAGAAAGCAGTCGTATAGATAGCGCTAGAGATGTTTGTATAAAGGTAATCTCAGTATTAGCTGTACCAGCTTTAACCTCCATTATTACTGATGCATTTGCCTTTGCTACCATTATTACTGTTAAAATTAGAATGCTACAATCATTGGCCATTATCGGTAGTCTCTCTCTTTTGAGTATCGTGTTTAATGTACTCATATTTATACCCTGTTGCTTATCTTTTCTCGGTCTTCCTAAAAGGACGAATTTTGAAAATTCAAAATCAAATAATATTCTCACTAAGATAGCTGTTCTTTCTACAGAAAGAAAGGGGGCATGGAGTTTGTTAGGATGTTTTACCATTATAATAATTATAGGGATAATAGGAACTGGTATGATGCAGATTGGGGGAAGGGCACCTGGGGCAGGAGCTTTTTATCGTGATGCCGATTATGCTTTTCAAACCAGGGCTATTGGTGAGAAATTTCCTGGTGCCATTACTTACTATATCGTATTTGAAGGGAAAGAAAGGAATGCTGTTAAAGATGTACGTATTCTCCAAAAGATAGAAGCTCTCCAGGAACATCTCAGAAAAAATCCGAAGGTGGGTGGTAGTCTATCTTTATGTGACTTTATAAAGCGAATGAATGTGGTTATAAATGATGGAGACGAGAGTTTTTACCATATTCCCTATGTAGGTGATCCCCCCCATGGATTGCCTGATAGCAAATTAGCACGGAAAAGAATCGCTGAATATCTTAATTTATACACCGCAGGGGTCCCTGAAGAATTTAGTTTTATCATAGATTATAACTTTAGACTCACCAACTTGCAGGTATTTTTAAAGGATATGGAGGCTGATACTATAAGAGCTGTCTTAAAGGATACTAAAGAATTTATAGCCAGAAATTGGAGAAGAGGTGATGTCTCCATTCTTATAGGCAAAGGCGATGGAACCTTTGAGGAGAAGATCAACTATGGGGCAGAGGACTGGCCTCGATCTCTTATTTCTGCTGACTTTAATGGTGATAATTTGCAGGATCTAGCAATTGTCAACAACTTTTCTAATGATGTGTCAATCCTCATGTGCAAAGGAGATGGAACCTTTTATCCTGCAATCAACTATGGGGTAGGTGAGAACCCCAATTTTATATGCTCCTCTGATTTCAATGGAGATGGTAAACAAGATTTGGCTGTCTCAAACTGGGGAAGTGGAGATATTTCTCTTCTTCTGGGAAGAGGAGATGGAGATTTTGAACTTTCAAAGAATTATCCTACCGGCAAAGAGCCTCGTATGATAGTATCTTCTGATTTCAATGGAGATGGTGTATCTGACGTTGCTGCGGTTAATCAGGGAAGCAACACACTTAGTATTCTTCTCGGTAATGGAGATGGGAGCTTCAGGAAGGTAAGAGACTGCAAAACAGAAGAGGAACCCCGATTTGTAACCTCCGCTGATTTTAATGGAGATGGTAAGATGGACCTTGCTGTTTCGCATTGGGTAAATTATTCAATTGCCTTCTATCTCGGTAATGGTGATGGTTCCTTTGAGAGGGGTGAAAGTTTTTGGGTTGACACCAACGTAAATTTTCTTACATCTTTTGATTTCAATAGAGATGATAAGATGGACATTGCGTTCGCCAAATGGGGAGCGAATTCTATTTCTATCATGCTGGGAAAGGGTAACGGAAGCTTTGAACAACCAATTGTTTGTGAGGTAGGTATGGAACCTCACTTTCTGGTATCGAGAGACTTTAACAAGGATGACTTGCAGGATTTAGCAGTTGTCAACAACTTCTCTAATGATTTGTCACTCCTCATGGGCAAAGGAGATGGAACCTTTCAACCTGCAATTAACTATGGGGTAGGTGAGAACCCAAATTTTATATGCTCATCTGATTTCAATGGAGATAGAAATCCTGATATTGCGGTAGTCAATGAAGGCAGTGGAGCTGTGAGGGTCCATGTAGCAGGAGGACTCGCAGGGGTAGTAGGGGCAATTAATGAGGAGCTAAAGTCAGGGATGGTATCTAACATTATTCAAATATCCCTTATTGTCTTTTTCTGCTGTGCTCTTATGCTGAGGTCTATAGTAGGGGCATTCATCGTACTGGTCTCACTTTTTACCAGGGTAATTGTAACCTATGGAGTTATGGGTTTCATCCCTATACCTCTTACCATGTATACTACCCCCATTGCTTCTATGGGGATCGGTATTGGCGTGGATTACGTTATTTACGTTTTAGTACGTATCAAGGAGGAGTTAGCTCAAACCAAGGATAATAATATTCAAGAGGCAATTATCAAAGCTTTAAATAGCACTGGAAGAGCTGTTTGTTATACGGTAATGGCAGTAGTTTTAGGGGTTATGGTGTTTGTATTATCACCGCTTAAGTTTCAAATGGAACTAGGCTCCATGATAGCCTTGATTATCTTTTTAAATGGGATAGGGGCAATAGCCTTAATGGCTCCGATTGTATATCTTTTAAGACCAAAATTCATTTTTAAGAAGAATGTTGACTAAACAAGTCATCCTTTAGTATATTGATTTAAATAATAGGGCCTAGGGGGGTGATAAGTGATCGATGGAGACTGAAAGTTTAAAAAATTCTTATTAAAAATTTCTTAAAAAGGAGGTAACCCATGAAAAGAACTAAGAGATTAAGCCCGATATTCCTTTTAGGGGGGTTGTTGACATTTATAATGGCAAGTGTTCTGTTAAATTGTAGGATGGTGAAAGCGGAGGAAGAAATACCTTATGAGCTTACGGTTCAACCTTCCAAGATGATTCTTCCTGCCTTAAAGAAAGCTATAAAGGAGGGTAAACTGGATCCTTACAAATACCTTCTAAAGAAACCCGATTTGGAACATCCCAATGTCATGGAATTAGTTAAAGCCAACTGGTGCCAGTTTAAATGGAAATTTGCCGTAGTTGGCACTGGGGATGATGAACTACAAAAAAAAGAGGGAATAAGGTATAAAGGTTTTTGTCCTATTTGTGGTATCGCCTCGCGAATTAATCGCAGAGGAGAGAAACGAGAAAGTGCCATGAACCGGTGGGCAAAAAACTATCATTTAACTGATACAGGGTATGATTTCAAAGATTTGAGCGTATT
>Ga0209635_10000987_pt1 | contig 20724 bp, 17 predicted proteins | sample DeeMarSWOR230_32_FD_187463 | JGI IMG/M metagenome (GOLD analysis project Ga0209635, IMG submission 187463) | Marine sediment microbial communities from White Oak River estuary, North Carolina - WOR-2-30_32 (SPAdes) (version 2) | ecosystem: Environmental > Aquatic > Marine > Intertidal zone >...
TTGGATTAAGCTGGGCCTTTTTCTGTTGTTCCCTTTTGCCTTTGTCTTTTTTCCCCTTATCACCCATATCTGTTTCTCCTTGTTTGAAAGTGAATTGTGCCGGACTGTGGCGCCGAAACCCGTCTTCGGTCGTAGAGGGTAGCAGATGAGATCGTTTGGCGTCATTGCCAAACGCCTCCACCATGCCCGGAACTTCATCTAAGAACACTTCAGCGATTTTGTCAGCTGGAGTCGAAACAGACTGGCACAGTTTGTTGGCGGTGTCCAGCCTGATTCCGTCACGCTCGCCGATTTCTCGAGGAAAAGGGGTCAGCCCTTGAATTAGGACAATTTGGTCCTAATGGTTTCAACCTTTTTTCTTAATTTCTTATCCCTTCTTAGATTTACCGAGAATTTCTGGTATACCTTGGCCACCGCAGAATAGCTGAGATCTCCAAAAAGCCTCCCTATCTGCCTGTTGGTTATGCACGTAAGCTTTTTCATTAGATAGATCGCTATATTTCTCCACTCAACCCTGCCCTTTAACACATCACCACGGGATACTCTGAAATAATCAGAAATGGCCCCAATAATCTCCTCCGATTCATATCCAGCCTGCAACTCTTTCCTGTACGAAATCTCCTCCTTCTGAAGAATCCCATCCTCTAACCTACGCAAAGATTCCGTAATAAATGGCACCCTCCCCAAAATCGCCCCACCATAAACCCCCTTCAAGGGATCCTCCAGACTCCTCCCAATAGCCTCCTCTACAAAATCCCTGTACCTCTTCGCCCCACCTCTTCCCCCCACCTCTTCCCCCCCTCTCGATACCATCTCCAATATGAGATCACGATAGACAATATCCTCCTTGCTCCTGGTTACAAATAACCCATAGCTGCTGTGGACATAATCCTCTAGCTTCACCACTAATGCCGCTCTGATCGGATTGAGGTGTACATAACGACTCAATTCAAGAAGGTATCTGTCCCGATCAATAAGAATCGCCTTGTACCTGCCCTGAAAGAGATGGCCGCTCCGTTTCCGTTTGATGTTGATGTAGTTCGTATACGATCCATTAATATAATGCATCACTTTACTGAGGTTGGCCTCAGGCGTCTCCAGGATCAGATGGTAATGATTGTTCATAAGCACATAGCAGTGAAGCACATAACCGTATTTCTCCTGTGCCTCTTTCAGATAATCCTTGAATTTTTCATAATCTGATTGTGAATAATATATCCTCCTTCGCTCATTGCCCCGGGCGGTTACGTGGTAAAAGGCTCCCTCGTATTCAATCCGCAATGGTCTAGCCATAGATATTATCCCCTGCCTAACACGTACAAGAGAACCCTACCACACATAATGCCCTTTTCAAGGGCTGCCCCGATTCCCGACTAACGTGTAGATCAGGCGCGGCCTTTTGGGCGTCGCCTGGATCTGACTTGTTGGCTCTGTTTCTCTGCCACCGCTCCCCGACTCCGGGAGTGGCGCCATCGGATCCGTGACGATCTGATCGAATACAGGCTGATCGAATACAGGCTGCTATCGATACGAGCGTACTTACCTGGGAGAGGTCAACTTGCCTGTCTTCAGGAATGCCCAGTTCACGTTCACGACCACCTTTTTCCCTGTCCCGGAGATAAAGGTGACGTTGCCAGGCCCGAACAACGCTTCCTTGACCGTCTCAAAACCGGCGGGGACTTTGGCCACGCCTTGAACGAGGTTGACCACGGTCGGCTTGTTGGGGGAGAGGGCGACGGCCGTTGGAAACCCGGCGCGATTGATCATGTTGGGGCGAATTGAGGGGACCAGTCCTTCGGCGAAGTAGGAGCAGTTTTCCTCCATCCCCAGGCAGCGGTTGCGGCCGTTCCATGGGGACCCGTGCCTTCCCTTATTGGAGATCCAGAGGACCGTCCCGGGCAGGACGGCGGCGTCTTTCAGAGAGTACCAGAGATAGCCTTTAGCCTGACACGTGACGGCAGTCCAGGCGGGGTCGTTCGAGGGTTTCTTGAACACCTGGATGAGGTCCGTGTAGCCGGCGCGCTGCGGAAACGATGTACAGTCTGCGGCGGGTGCTTCTTTGGCCATGGTGGGCACCCGGGTTAGAGTCGAGAACCTCGCATTGATGGCCAGCGACTGGTACTCCCGGTTCTTCGGATTGCTGAAGATCACCGGGCAGGTCATCCCAAGATCGAACGGGCTGACTGCCACGCGAAGGCTGCCTTCCTTCTCCGGCACGTCCAGCGTGCAGTGGTGTCCGATGGGCATGTTTCCGGTGAAGCCCTCGATGATGTGACTCGTGTATATCGCATTCTCGCCGTCGACCAGGGAGAGCTTCTTTGTGACCGTGCCCTTCCTGATCTTCGTGTGCAGTTCCAAAGTAAGCGTGGCAATGCCGTCACGCTTTTCTTTACTAACGATGCGCCATCTGGAGGATGACACTTCCCCGTGGGCGGGATGCTTCTCTCCCTGGTACGATTCGGCGTTTGCACCGAACGGCATACAGAAGAAGTCCCCGCGCAAGGGAACAAGAACAGGATCTGGTAGATTCTTCAGTCCTTCATCCTGCCATGGGCTAATATAGTATGGCTGGACCGGGTGGGGGCTATCCGAGCAGAAGTTCACCGGCGCCATGTGGCCTCCATTCTCCGTAATGAAGAGATCCACCTTGTCGGTCCGCAGCCGCCACCCCTTCTGGGAATGGTCTACGTCCATGGTGGCACACCCGGCCAACCCCAACATCAATACAAGAACAGATAGCTTCTTCATCGTGCATCTCCTTTCTCGCGTTCCGGCCAACGTTAGGCTGAGTGGCGCAAACAGCCCAGGCGACTACGATTATTCTAAGACACCTTCGTTCCTGAGGGCTCGTCGAACTATAAAAAACGCGGCGCTGTTTTCATCAACTCCAGCCATAGTTAGAACAGACGCTCATCTCAAAAAAACGCACAACAACCAATGCAAAGCAAAATAGAAGTTGCCCACCTAGAGTTCATCAATTCTATCTTCTGGGAAGGCACCCAGTTTTCTAATCAGCTTCGCCATTTATTCCATTCAATGGAGCCATGATGTGTTTACTATTTCATCTGTTTTCAGGTCTTAACTTTCGCACGGCTGCTCCCGTGCTCCACATCTCCGAATTCTTTATTTCATCGAGCTCTTTCTTAAGGCGTGCTTTATAATCCGGTTCGCTGTTCGCCTTCATAACAATTTCCGTCTCCTTTCCGGATACAACGCTTTCATAAAGATCGTCAAAAACCGGAGCAACCGCGTCACGGAAACGGTGACGCCAGTCAAGGGCACCTCTCTGGGCTGTTGCACTGCAATTTGCATACATCCAATCCATACCGTTCTCATCAACAAGACGTATAAGGCTCTGGGTCAGTTCCTCGACAGTCTCGTTAAATGCTTCACTCGGACTATGTCCGTTCTTTCTTAACACATCATACTGAGCTTCCATAACCCCGGCAAGACATCCCATAAGAACACCCCTCTCCCCTACGAGATCACTATGGACTTCCTTTTCAAAAGTAGTCAGAAACAGATAGCCTGAACCAATGGCAATACCTATCGCTTTGGTTCTTTCCTCAGCTTTACCAGTATAATCTTGATAAATAGCGTAACTTGAATTGATACCCGCTCCTGAGAGGAAATTCCTTCTGACAGATGTCCCTGAACCCTTGGGAGCCACAAGAATCACATCAACATTTTCAGGGGGGATCACCTCCGTTTGATCTCTATATACTATTGAAAAACCATGGGAAAAATAAAGCGCGTCACCTGGATTTAGGCATTTCTTAATCGTTGGATAAATTATTTTCTGAGCTGCATCCGTAACAAGCATTTGAATGATCGTACCTCTTTTCGCTGCTTCCTCTATATCAAACAGGGTTTTTCCTGGTTCCCAGCCATCTTTGACAGCGCGATCCCAGTCTTCCTTGAATTCCTTTGTCTGTCCTACTATAACGTTAATACCGTTGTCTTTCATGTTAAGGGACTGTCCGGGACCCTGAACACCATATCCTATCACTGCTATAGTCTCACCTTTCAGAACCTCTCGGGCCTTTCCAATTGAAAACTCCTCAACAGTAGTTATTTCTTCCTCAACTCCACCAAAGTTGATTTTTGCCATATCATATCCTCCTTACAATTTAATTAATTTGTAGTCATTTCTTAACATACGCAAAAACTATCTGTTCATAATGTAGGATGCGTGATGTTATACGAGACTTTCGATTATTATGATAACACTTACTGCCTATCCCATATCACGCATTCTACATCCCACTACTTCTTCTTCCGTGCAATGACCATGGCCACTCTTATGACAATCTCCTTCACACCAAAGGGTCTGTAAAGCTCCAGAAAAATAGCTATCTTACCTTCTTCATGGAAATCCGCCAACTCTTCTTTTAAAGCTGACCAGCCACCGAGGCTAACAGTATGAATAGATGGAAATTTTTACATCATATATTGCTATTATAGCATGGTCAAATTTCCATTTAATCACATATTATTCGGTAAATTATGGAAAATTATATCTTGATTTTTCCATTTTTAATTATATATTCTCACAGCATGGAAGGCAAGCAAAAATTCAGGCCAGATCGTCAATGAAGGCTCATGGATCAAGTCCGCGAGGCGATGAATCGGGGGCTCAAAGGCGTGATCAGCCCTCTTGACGGATTTAGCCGTCCTGGGTAGCGTATCTTCCATTGTAGACCTTGGGCAGCATTTGTGTTCCATCCCGATTCAGAGTCGCTTGCCCAACGGTTCCGCATACCCCGTCAGCTCTACGTACCCTACGCCGGAAACGGGCCTTCCCTCATATCTGCCATCAACCCTGACGCTGCCTTCCCAGTAGGTGACTCGGGTAGACTCCCGGGTGATGAGCTCCTGATCAGCCACGGTAGGGGTAACTTTAAGGTCTATATTCCAGTGTGGGACCTGAATGCTCCATCTGGCGGGGTATCGGCCATTGGTTTTCCGACTCTTCCAGGTCTCCAGGACCTGGATGTCGAATTTCTGCAGGCGTACATGCCGGGAGGTGCCGTCCGGATAGGTGAGGGTTCCGCTGGAATACGGATCAAGTTTCCCGTCCCTATGCCGAATCACGTAGAGCATCAGTTCCGTATTGTTCTCCATCTGGATGCTGAACCAATCCCACCCCACCTGGTAGCTTTGAAGCTGGTTCGATCCAAACTCGTGGTCCATCCAGCTTATGCCTTCCACCGTCAGGATCTTTCCATTGACCGTCATTTCTCCGCGGGTTTTCATCCGGGTTATGGAGTAGTAATGAGAGGCGCAGCCTTTTCCCTCAGCCTTCTGACTAACTCCGTTGATCCCGTTGACGACGGGAGGCTTTAATGGGGTTAGACGAAATCGAATTGTCATGGAGGGATCACGGGCCTCAAGGAGGTGGTCTGCGCCATCTCCTTTGAGGGTCCAGTCCTCCACCCATACGTGGAGCTGCTCTGTCGCCGCACCCGCCTGTCCAAGGGCACCGCGGCTGATCTTTTCTCGGAAGACGAATGCCTTCTTGTTTTCATCGGTCAGGGCGAAGTGGGCGAAATAGAGGCTCTTCAGAGTCCATTTTGAATGACCGGACCTTTCCCTTCGTAACCCGGTCCTGAAAAACGTCAACTGGTAGCCAAAAGAGTTCCCGTCGCGAGACCTCACATGGCCGGTGTAGTACCACCACTCGGTTCGGAATTGGGGATGCGAATAGTGGTCTCGCGGAAAGGAGAAGGTCCTTCCCGGCAGGGCTCGTTCAAATTCCTGGGCTCGAGCGAAAGCCGTGGCGATAAGGACGAAACAGAGCCATACGGGCCACAATCTTCTTGGAAGCATCATTCCCCTTTACTCCATCTTCACCGCTTCTGCCACCGGCTTTTTGGAAGCCGCGTGGGCCGGGAAGAGACCGGCGAGAAAGGAGGCGACCACAACGAGCACGAGGGATTGGACAAATACCGATGGCACCGGAAAGAACTGGATCGTCCACCCGAAGGACTGTTTGTTGATCACATAGATGAGGACCATGGAGAGGAGAATGCCGCTCACGGCTCCGAGAACAAATCCGACCAATCCCATGAGCTGGGCCTCAACCAGGGTCATTTTTCGGATCTGCCCTTTGAACGTTCCGATGGCCCGGAGAATCCCGATATCCCGTTCCCTCTCGATGACCATCGCCAGCATGGAATTGATGATTCCCAGAACGGCCACGACAAAGGCGATCACCTTCAGCGCATGGGCGATGGCGAAGGTCTGGTCGAAGATGCGGAGAATCTCTTCCCTCAGTTCCCTGTTGGAGACGGCCAATATCTGATACTTACCGGAGAGACGCGCAACCAGGTCCTTCCTCACCTCTCCAAGACGGGAAGGGTCCTTCAGGTACAGCGTTGCCCGATTGAGACGAGAGTCCTTCCAGATTTCACGGTAGACCGTAAGATCGATGATGATCATACCGTTTTCCGTTGTATAGTCATAGAATACCCCGGCAATCGTGAATTCCCGCGGGCCACTCGGGGTCTGCATCAACAGGTCCTGACCCTCCGATAGTCCGAACTTCATCGAGAAGGTTTCGGAGACGATCACCTCCCCCTTCTGGGTTACCCTCTCGATAATCTCCGCCTCATCTCCGCGAAGGAAACGGAGCCGGCTCTGATGGAAGAGCACCGGAGTCGCCGCTGCCCAGAGCAGGATAATCCGCCCCCCATAGTCCATTTCAGAGACGCGAATCGTGTCAATCGCCTCCACGTGGGGATGATTTCGGGCATAGGTAACCACTTCGGGGGGAACAAAGGCATCCCACCCGGAAATAGCGGCGGATGCCGGGGTAAGGATGATGTCGGCGGTGATGGCCTGGTCCACCCAGATCGCCACCGTTTTCCTGAAGCTGAGGATCATAATGGAGATGCTGACGAGCATGGCAAGGGCAGTCATCAAGGCCGCGATGGTAATGGCCGTGCGCGTCAGGGAGTCCCTCACGTAGTGACTGGCCAGCCTTCCCTCGGTTTTGAAGAGCCTCTCCACTGCTGGGCCGAAGAGGGTATTGAGCCATCGGGTTCCCGCCGGCGTTACCAGCGAAAATCCGGCCAGGATCAGAAAGGCAGAGGCGAAGCCGAAGATGGGCATTCCCAATATGGGTTTCTGGAGCGCGAAGATGAGGGCAAGGAGCAAGGCCCCCAGCCCGGCCACCAGAAGCTTTCCCACATGAACCCACACCTTCCGCTCAAGGTTGTTCGGGGAAAGGGCCTCTCTCGGATTGGTCCGGGCCGCCTCTTGGGCAGGCCCTGCCGCCGAAACGATTGAAACCACAACCGAAATCAGGGCTCCCAGGATGATGGTCGATGGTGAAACGGTAAGGCTTTCAGTCTTCACCAGAATGTACAGGGCAGTAACTGTTCTGGAGACAGAAGCCAACGTGAACTTGGCCATGACCAGGCCGATCCCGATTCCCAAAATCGCACCCATAAGGCCCAAGATGGCCCCCTCGGTGAGAAACAGGGCAAGGATCTGGCGCTCGGAAACCCCCAGACTTCTGATGATCCCGATTTCTCGACGCCTCCGAATCACGGAAATGGACATGGAATTGTAGATGAGAAACATACCCACAAAGAGGGAGACGAAACTGAGGGCCGTCAGATTGAGCCGGAAGGCGCCGATCATGTTTTCGACCTGAGTGTTGCGGGTCCGAGGTCGACGCACCGCGAGGTCGGGAGGAAGTTTTTTTCTCAAAGCTGCCGCGACGGCTTCCAGAGAGGCCTGAGGATCCAAGATCAGATCGATTCGGTCAAGGAGGCCAACCTTTTCGAAAGCCTCCTGCGCATGGGCGATGTCCAGGATGGCGAAATTCCCCCCCAGGGCCTTGGCCGGCCCCTCTTCATCCATGATGCCCTTGACGGTGAATGATACTTCTTGTGACCCGATGAGGAGATTCAGCCGTGATCCCCCATCAAGTCCGAATTTCTCGGCAAAGGTCTTGGTAATGGCAATGGTCCTTGGCTCGAGGAGAAATTCGAGGAGTCTCTGCGGTTCTGCTTCCCCCTCAAATCGGTAGTCCCGAAAGTATTGATCGCTGAAGATATCGATGCCCAGGACAAGGAGAGGTTGGTTGATGGGCGGGCTGCACTGGGCAACGTACTGAACCACCGGAGTCGCGGCGACAATTCCTTCCGTTTTTTTGATGGAGGGAAAGAGGTTTTCGTCAAAGCCGTTGCTACGGGAAACAATCTCGAGGTGGGTTTTTCCAGCCACGTGGTCGACTGTACTCTTGAAGGCGTCCAGCGAACTATTAATGGAAATTCGGATACTGATGAAAACGGCTACGCCAAGGGCAATACCAACGATAGTCAGCCCGGATTTCCACTTTTCGCGGAAGAAGTGTCGCAGGGAAAAAAGACGAACCAGATGGATCAATACTCTCCCTCTGCCTCCCCGTGCAACCGCCCATCCCGCATCATCAGCCGGCGGTCCGCAAACTGTGCCGCGTCGCTGCTGTGTGTTGCCAGGATTACGGTTTTCTTTAAATCGGTCTTCAACCGTGAGAGGACCTCAAGGATCTTCTTTCCGCTCCTGGAATCGAGGTTGCCGGTGGGCTCGTCGGCCAGGATGATATCAGGGTCATTGATTAGGGCCCTCGCAATGGCCACGCGTTGCATCTCCCCTCCGGAGATGTCTTGGGCATGGTGGCTCTGACGATCCAGGAGCCCCACCATCTGAAGCAGTTCGGTCGCCCTTTCACTGGCCTCCTTTGCCGGCATTCCCCTGATCAGAAAGGGGAGAGCTACGTTTTCCCGTACATCCAAGATGGGAATCAGGTTGAAGAATTGAAATATGATACCCACCCGTTCCCTCCTGAAGTGAGTCAGCCGGTCATCGTCCATATCGGCCAGATCAATGCCCTCGATGATAACCTGTCCGGCGGTGGGAACATCCAGGCCTCCGAGGAGGTTCAGCAGGGTGCTCTTGCCACACCCGCTCGGCCCGGTAATTGCGAGAAACTCCCCCCGTGGAACCTCCATATTCACCCGGTCCAGGGCCGTCACCTGCTGAGTGCCCTGGCGATAGATCTTGGTGACATCAACGAGCTTGATCATGTTTTTTGTCATTCTTGGTAACCGAGACGCATATAATGAGTTTCTGTGGCGTTTTCACCGGTTATCATGTTGGATTCCTCCGATGCGAGAAAAACTGGTAACTGGACAGCCTCTTCGAGTTATTCTAAGAGACCTCTTACAGTCTAAAATTTCCTGTGTTCTCCCGTTTCAAGACCCGTGAGCTGACCTTTCGAGACGCAACCATTGTAAGATTTCCCGGACTACCTGTTGATCCGTTTTATTCAGGGTCTCCACCCTGAACTGGGTATAACGCTCATAAAGAGGTGTTCTTTCACGATAGAGGTCGGCCAGACTCTGGTTGGGGGTTTGGACAATTCCCCGATTTTCCGCCCCATTGGCCAACCTCCTTTCGATGTCCTCAAGGGGAAGATCCAGCCAGAGAATCCACCCCAAATCCTGTAGGTGAGCCATGGCCCCTGGGTAGTAAACCACGCTTCCCCCCGTGGAGATCACATGCCTCGATACATCAAGGGAGAGGATTGTCTTTTCCTCCTTGAGGCGGAAGGCGTCCAATCCCTCGGAATCGATGATCTCCTGGAGAGAACACCCCCATCGTTCTTCGATTAACTGATCCGTGTCAAGAAAAGGAAAGGAGAGGGAGCGCGCCAGACGTTTCCCCACCGTGCTCTTACCAGCACCGGGCATCCCGATCAGGATCAGGTTTTTACCTCCGATGTCTTTCATGGAAAAGTTCCCTTATTGTTGGATGGCTTCCGCTATCTGGGAAACGGCACGGGCATAGTTCGAGTGCATGTTATAGGCAAGGAGCGCGCGCCAGTTCTTATTCCGGGGAGAAGCTTTGGTGCCCAGGCTCCATCCTGTCCCATATCCTCTATAATTCTTGAGATAATTTGCAACGGAATGAATCCCATCCGCAACTCCATTGGGGTTCGGTATACCATCTCCGTCCCCGTCGATGTAAAGCTTGTTGAGCAGTGAGGGTATAAACTGCGCGATCCCAATCGCCCCAGAGTAAGAACCTTTCAATGAGTGGGGGTCTACATCGTACTTCTGGCAGAAGCGCAAGAATTCGGCCAGTTCGAGTTCACCGAAGGTTCTCTTCTGGGGTATCCTCTCGATCATGGTCACGAAAATTCCCACCGGGTTATATCGGCCGGAGTTTCTTCCATAGTCTGACTCGGCCCCGATTATTGCGGCAATGTAATGTTTGTCAACGCCATATCTCGCCTCTGCCGTCGCGAGTTCATCGGCATATTTGAGCATGAACCTCTTACCATCTCTTATCTTCTGCTCCACCGCCATGACCTTCCTGTATTTTTCGTATGGAAGTGCTTCCGATGGACTGTTAATTACCCTCTTGATGATAGGGTACAGTTTCATCCGTGGATCCCAGAAGAGGGCATCCACATACTCCCCCTCGAAGCCTTGGTTCAGCAAAACCTGGCGTGCGTTCTTGAAGGGATCCCTCCCTTTCCGCGTTATCGTCGTGCCCGGAGAGGCTGCTATTATCCTTTTTAAGGGTGGGTAAAGCGAGACACAAGCGATCGCCTTGAGAAACCTCCTTCTGGTCCACCTATAAGTTTGTCCTGTTTCCTCCCGTCGGCTCAACGCAGACCCCCCGGGATAATGAATTTAGATATCACCGCTCAACACTATCTAGAATGTCATGGAGTAAAGAAACCCAAGTAACCCCGAAGATCAACACCCGGCCTCACGTTTCCGATGTTAGATGGAATCTAAAGGTGGATTGCGCCCTTTCTACGGTTTCATTTTCGCCTCAATTGCCCGAGCGAGTTCCTCTGATCGCTGTGAGCCGATGAGCAACCGTTTGCCATTTGACAGCTCCAACTGAACGCCCCGATTGCCACTCACATTATATGCCTTTTTCCCTCTCCCATATCGGATGCCCCACCCTCCGAATTCCCTAATTGGGTTGTAGGTCCGAACTTCACAACGAGTGATATCCTCAAAGGTTATATTCTGATGGGTCAATGGGAAAAAACGGATGTACAACCCATCGCTTCGTACTTCAGTTACCAGTTTCATGGAATAGAAGAGAAGAGCGAGGCCAATTCCAAACAGAATCCACAGTGGTCCAATAATTGCCAATGCAGTATCGGACAAAGGCCTGCCTCCCCAGGGGTGACCCAGGATGAGTTGCTTGATCATTCCGTAGCCGAAGAGAATGATGAGAAACAGCGAGATTGGAAGCACCAGGACCCAGACCCATGTCTGTCTAAATTGCTGGACCTCGCAGAAAATTCCCGTCTCATTCCCTCTCTGATTCATGAGAGTCCTCCTTTGCCGTTCCCCTCCTGTTGTTCGTGAACCATTACTATCATGGGGACCTGATCCTCTACCAAACTGACCTCTATCTGAGAGCCGAGGCACTATCGGTTCACGACAAGGGAATACCGAAAATCTTATGGAAAGAGTTCATGGGATGTTATCCGTTCCGTCTTAATGATCGATTCCCATAAGGCCCTTCAAACTGCTCTTTACGAAGAGGATAACGGGAAACTCGAGATCGTCTTTTTCCGCCCTTACCATGATCCGATGGGCCCCAGTCAAGATAGTCTTTTCCAATCGAAAACTCTTTTCCACCCTTCGAACGTTGAGGAGGAAGTTTTGGCTCTCCCCCAAATTCACTCCCGGGGGAATCTCGTCAAAGGAGAGATCAATAAATTTCCCCTTCTTGGGATTCACCTCTCCTATCCATTCAAAAATCAAAAAGCCCTCTGTTGATGGAAGATAAAAGTTCTCATTAGGATAGACCTTGAGACTCAGTTCTCGTGGATTTACTTCCGTAACAACGGGTCTCAACAAGACGATATATGTATTAGCCCGTTTTAGAGCCCCCACCATAGTATTAACGGTAACCTGCGAGGGATCAAACAGGACGGTGTTTATTTCAAAGCGGTCCAAGAAACCCCGACCGATGTGGATAACCCCCGATAGCTCTTCCAGAGCCATCCTTCCCACATCGAATCAGTTGACGGCAAAGATGACTTTTGCCGTGACTGAAGGGAAAGATTTTGATTTCCCTTTGGGCAATCCCACGGAGAAAAGAAAGGGGAGAAAGACTCCGATGAGGATGAAAATGAAAGCCAAAAGCGATAGTTTTCTATACATCTTTATTCCCTCAACGCTATCTTCAACTCTGGATCATGATCCCAAATAATCTCGGACTGCCATGGGGACGATCCATTTTTCGTGGCAACTTTATTATGCGTTCTGCGGAAGAAAGGGCTCAGGTCGTGGTTTATCAGGTTTTATTAAAGTCCCATATACTCTATCATATTTCACGATGCCATGTCTGTTTTTCCACCTTATAGACGAACGGTGCGGCCTTTAGGTCCTCTAGGGATCGAAACAGAATGGCATGGAAGCCCGCCTCATGTGTGGGAATGAGCTGCGGTTCTTCGCGATCGAGAAAAAGGAGAATCCGATCAAGAGGAAATGTGAGTCAATGCTTCTATTGTATTTGTCAATGCCGGCATTTGAAATATGATGGAAGCGGTAGGAAAGTTTCAAGAATCTGCGAGGACCTATTTCGTAACGAACACCGATCCCCCCCTGGGGGGTGAAGTCGAAATCGGATCCGAAATTCTTAGGGTCAAGGTTAGTGAAAAGAATCCCTGCGCCCAGTTCAAGGAAGAGCACCGCTTTACCGAGGGTTTTGAAGTTGTACGCAATCAAAGGGGTGATTCCCACCCCATAACGGTCTTTGGATTCTTGCCGAGCATAGGTCACGAATCCTTCTGTTGTAAACTCCAGGCTTCCGCCTCTGTCCCATTTCTTCAGAACCTTTCCCCACGAAGGGGTGAAAAAATAGAATTGAATGTCCTCCTTAACGTTCCTGCCGATATGGAAATTGTCCCCAAATCCAACGCTGAGCCCCCATTCCGTCGCTCCTTTTTGAAAAGGACCCTCCGCATAAACCCATGAGGCCCACAAGATAAACAGGCTCAAAAAAAAACAGAATAGTAGGTTTCTCTTTCTCGTAGCCTTTTTCTCCCTCATCTCCCGACCAAGGTTTTCAATCCACGCCAGCAGTTCACAACCGGTAATGTGGTAGACAGTAGCCGACCCGTAGAACAAAAAACAATAAAGAACTTCAAAAATCAAGACCTACCTTTTTTCGGGAATAGATTGACGCACGTCCAGCTCTGTGGTAGTAGCTGGGAGGGGAATAATCGGTTAATGACCGGGGATTATTGAACAATGAAAGAAAGGAGAGATAATGGAAACGATTAAGATCATGCCTTGTCTTGATATGAAAGAGGGTCGGGTAGTCAAGGGTATCCATTTTGTGGATTTGAAAGATGCTGGCGACCCCGTGGAGAATGCTGAATTCTATCAGAAGGAGGGAGCGGATGAGCTGGCCATGCTCGACATAGCGGCCACCATAGAAAACAGAAAAACCAGATTGGAATGGGTTAAAGATGTATCGTCAGCCGTAGATATCCCTCTGACGGTGGGCGGAGGAATTTCCAGCTTGGAGGACATCGAATTGGTGTTAAAGGCCGGGGCCGATAAGATCTCCATGAATAGCGCCGCCGTTAAGAATCCGAGGATGGTCAGGGAGGCAGCAAAATCATTCGGCTCAGAGAGGATTACGGTGGCTATAGATGCCGGGAGGAATAATGAAATGTCATCTGGATTTGAGCTGGTAGTCTCAGGTGGAACCGAGCCAGTGGGAAAAGACGCCATTGCCTGGGCCAAGGAATGTCAGGAGCTGGGGGCGGGCGTGATCCTTCCTACCAGCATGGATGGTGATGGAACTCAAACTGGCTATGACTTGGAGTTCACAAGAGCCATTTCAGATGTCGTCGATATTCCTGTTGTGGCCTCGGGTGGGGCGGGGAAGCTTGAACATTTTTATGAGGCGGTCGTTCGAGGTGGTGCTCAGATTTTATTGGCAGCCTCGGTTTTTCACTATCGTATTTTGAGCATTGAGGGAGTCAAAGAATATCTGAGGGCAAAGGGGTTACGGGTTACTTTATGATACACCAAGAGCCGCAGTGCCCACCCACCCAGCAGCGGAATAATCTCCATAGGTTTCTTCTACCTTTTGAGATGCATAAGACGAGGCTCCACACATACTCCCGGCCAGATGAATTTGGTCCTTCCTCTGATAATTCTGAGCACCCTTAAAGAGGATATTCGGTGGCGTGGTGTTTAACTATGCAACGAAAGTCCTGATCCAGACGTGAAGTTTCGATCGATCCAAATTCGCGTTCAGAGCTTCTTTTCCGGTTTGCAGTCCTCTCCGGTTTTTTCCTTGACATGGGAACGAATTTGTTTTAAATGTCGGAATTAAATTCCGGAATACGGAATCTTATACGCGAACACAACTATTTCATGCGGGTATCTTGAATGAAAACGGCAATAAACAGGGGAACTTGGTCTTTCCGAGGCCTTAGACCATATGCTTTGCGCAGAGGGGCCTTAACACCTGTGAGACTGAAGCACTCTCTGCAGTGAAGATCCAATGATGGCCGTATCAAGCAGATAAGAGGACTTAATCGATGAGAATATATGAATACGAGACCAAGGAGCTTTTTAAGGAGGTGGGAATTGTTGTCCCCATGTCGGGACTGGCTCAAACCCCTGAACATGTTCGAGAAGTAGCTATGAAACTCAATACTCCCGTTATACTAAAACCCCAGACCATGCTTAAGGCTAGGGGCAAGGCCGGGTTAATTGTCTCTGCCAATTACCCGGAGGATGCAGCACAGGCCAGCAAATCAATATTTGGACGGGAATATTACGGCGAAATCATCGACACAATCCTGGTTGAGGAGATGGTTGACCACAGATCAGAGCTCTATCTCGGTGTGATTGTGGATTACGCCTCTGGTCAGCCGCTTGTGATCACTAGCTCTGCTGGCGGCGTTGAAATCGAGAAGACAGCGCTTGAGCATCCTGAACTGCTCACAAAGGTTTCTGTTTCACCGTCCAAGGGGCTTTCGGAAGATGAGGCCACCTCATTAGCTAAAGGCATTGTCGGCGAGATCGAACAGCCCGCTTCGGCCCTTGTGGAGGACTTTAAAGACACGATTCTGAGTCTTTACCAGTTATTTACCCAATATGATTGTGAGATGGTCGAGATCAACCCCCTTGGGATCAAAGATGATCTTTCCACAGTTGCCTTGGACGCAGCTCTGGTCGTCGACCATGACGCTTTATTTCGCCAACCTCAACTGGTTCGCTGTCGGGGCCTGAAGGAAGAAGATTTTCAAAGAGAAAAGGACTACCGCGATAGGGGTTGGACCTACTTACAGATGGAGGGAGATATCGGCATCCTGTCCAGTGGAGCCGGGATCACAATGGCTATTCTGGATCTAATGCAGGCCAAAGGCGGGAGACCGGCTAATTTCCTAGATACGGCCCAAATGGACCGCGAGGGTATCTATGACGCCTTTAGGTTATTTTACCATCAACGGTCTATCAAAACAGTCCTGGTTAACATTTTCGCCGGGTTAAACCGGTGTGACGACCTGGCAGAGGGCATTCGAGATTTCATCAAGGACCACCCCTTGCCATTCGCCTTGGTGGTCAGGATGGTTGGAAACCGCGAGGAAGAGGGCCGAAGCATTCTTAAGGCCATTGGCATCACCCCAATTTCTGGCTTGGAAGAGGCGGTGTACCAGGCCATTGCTCTCACGAAGGAAAAATAATGAGCATTCTCGCTTTCAAAGAGACAAATGTATTGATCCAGGGTATTACTGGCAGGGCGGCTCGACATCACACCCAGAACATGCTCGCTTACGGAACCAGCATCGTGGCTGGATCCAGGCCGGGAGCCGGCGGTGAAGAAGTGCATGGGGTGCCGGTCTATGACTCCGTGGCCGAGGCTTGCGCTTGCCACCGCATTGACGCTTCGGTTCTTTTCATTCCAGCAACCCGGGTCAAAGATGCCGCCTTGGAGGCGCTAAATGCCGGAATCCGGCTGTTAGTTATCGTAGCTGAGCATGTGCCGCTCCACGATGCAATGATCATCATGGAGGAAAAGAAGAAAAGAGAGGCCGTGATTATAGGTCCGAATACTCCCGGTCTGATTTCTCCACCCGAAAAAACAATGCTTGGTTTTGTGCCGTCTAGATATTTTTTGCCTGGCCCTATCGGAGTGGCTTCCCGGAGCGGGACCCTTACTTACGAATTGGTTTCCCGACTAACCGCTTCCGGCCTGGGACAGGCTACCTGCATTGGCGTGGGGGGAGACCGGATTGTCGGCTTGCGCTTCGAAGAGGCTCTGCGCCTGTTCGAAAAAGACATAAGGACAAAGGCCGTTCTGCTGATTGGAGAGATCGGTGGCTCAATGGAGGAAGAAGCGGCCGAGGCGATACAGGAGGGATTGTTTCAGAAACCTGTTTTTGCTTATTTTGCCGGGTACACCGCCCCCGAGGGAACCAAGGTTGGTCACGCCGGTGCCATTGTCCAGGGATCAAGAGGAAGCATGGCAAGCAAGGTTAAAGCCTTAAAGGGTGCAGGGGTTATGTTGGCTAGGCAACCGGCCGATGTAGTCAACATAGCCAAGAAGGCCCTGGAGCGGTAGTGGAATGGCTGAGCTGAAAGACAAAGATCGTGTCAAATCGCTGGAAAAGGGCCTTACGCTATTGATAGTACTCAGTCAACAGGACCAGGACCTCTTATTGGACGATCTGACGCGACTAGCCGGGCTGAGCAGGACTTCTTGTTTTCGCCTGCTCCAGTCCATGAAAGCCCTTAATTTCGTAGAGCAAGATCCCCATTCAAAGAGGTATCGGCTGGGAGCCCGTAACATTTCCATAGGAGCCGCAGCCCTAAATAATCTGAGTTTGCGTCAAATCTCTTTGCCTTTCATGAAAAAATTGAGACAGGAGACTGACGAAACAATCAATCTTTCGATTCTACACGATACGGAAATTGTCTTTATTGAAAGGCTTGAGGCAAGGCACATTATTAACACCAGGCTTCGCATCGGGTCCCGTTTACCAGCTTACTGTACGTGTATGGGCAAGGCAATTTTGGCTTATCTTCCGCAGTATAAACTAAACCGTATCCTGGAAGAGTTTCAGTTCGAAAGAAAAACAGAGAATACCATTGTTTCGGCAGAGGCTCTCAAACGAGAGCTAGAAGACGTCAGAGTCCACGAAAGGGCCCTAAACAATGAGGAGCTTGAGAAAGGACTATGTGCCATCGCAAGCCCCATTCTGAATTATACCGGGGAGGCAGTAGCTGCATTAAATGTGTCTTTCCCTTTGGTTCGGCATTCAATGGGAGAAGCCATACGAGATTTTGCACCATTAGTCAAAGAGGCTTGCCGAGAAATCTCCTCTCATTTTGGATTTCAAGGAGCAAAGGGAAGAAGCTGAAGGCAAGGGGAAGAAGATCAACGCCTCAATCAACTTAGACTTAAATTTGAAGTTGAGTCCGGTTGGGGCTCACAAAATTAACCGCTTGGCTTTGCCGGGGATCACTTAACTATGATTTACCGGTTTAGCCTGACCAAGGAGGAAGACATAAAATGATTGAGCATGATCTTTTTAAGGTCCATCCAAGGATGCCCAAGAAAGTCAGGCTAGGAGATATCACCGCCAGGGACGGGTTTCAGCATGAAGAGTCCTGGATCCCTACCGAAGCAAAGATCTATTATCTTCAAGAGCTGGCCTTTGCGGGTGTAAAGCGAATGGAGGTTACAAATTTGGGCAATGCTAGAATCATGCCCCAGTTCAAGGATGCAGAAGAGGTCCTAAAGGGTGTTCATGATGACATATTCAAGAAGAGGTTGAACAAAAGGGGTCTGAAGCACGAAGATCTTGAATGGACGGCTGTCACCATAAGGGAGCCCTCTGTGGACCGTGCAATCGCGCTTAGGGAAAAAGGTTACGGTCCGGATCGAGTTCTGATGATGGTGTCTACGGACGAGGAGCATCACTTTGCCAATTCGGGCACAACCCTTCCCGATTACTGGAAGGAGGCCGAGCGGTGTATCAAGAAGGCCTCGGATCTGGGCATTAAGATGTGCGGTACCGTTAGCACTATTTGGGGGAGCCCGATCTCCGGTCCCACGCGATTTGAGGATGCCGTGGAATTTACCAAGCGATGGCTGGATATTGGTGCGGCCGATGTCGAGCATGCGGACCACGATGGCTCCGCGCCGCCCGATCAGGTTTACCGGTACTTCTCCATGATACTGGATGAAATACCCAATCCTGACCTGCACGTGGCCCATTTTCATGTGACCAGGGGTTGGGGCCTTGCAAATGTCCTGGCTGCTCTTCAGGCAGGAATCGAGATCGTTGAAGGGACCATCGGTGGTACCGGTGGGCAACCGGCTAACTTTCTTGATAGGAGCCCGGTCCCCGGCACGGGCGCTTACTATTATAAAGATCCCAATGTAGTGGGACTGGTCAGCTTTGAGGACATGTGTGTGATGTTGGATGAAATGGGTATTGACATCGACGGGATCAATATCGACAGGATTCTGGAACTGGGCGGCATGATGGAAAAGACCGTAGGCCGAAGGCTACGCTCAGAATCTATCCTCAATGGCAGGATACCGAAAGAGCCCCGAGAGGAATTCAAACGGCCCGATTTGCCAAAAAGAAAAACGTCTTTGGGAGAAAGACCAGATCAGATTATTCCAGAGGATTGGCCGGAAAAGCCGGAAGTACCAAAGAAGCTGTTGGAGAGAAAATAATAAGAAGGGCTTTCAGCTTTCAGTCTGCGTATTGGCTCACCGCTGACTGTTGGGAGTTGAAGGGAGATTTTATCGGCAGGCAAGAGGGATCTTGCTGTAAAGCTCTTTTGAAACTGATCATATGAACGCTCAACTTTGTCATTGAGGCTTTATCGGTTTGTCCTCGGGGTGAGAAATGACAAGTTCTGGAAGGAGTCTTGTGGGGCAATCAATAGGGAAGATCTCATTGCGGACAGACGTCTGGTAAGGGCTAGCGTTCGCATCAAGAAGGAGGAGTTCAAGGGAACAGAAGAAGTACTAGATGGCATTGTTTATGTGTGGGTCTTTGCCGATGCGGACCTTTATAGGGCAGCGACCCACGATAAGGGAATCATGAACGGCGTAAGCGCTATGGTTATAGCTACTGAGAACGATTTTCGGGCGATTGAGGCAGGAGCACATTCCTATGCTTCGCGAACAGGACGCTATAGTTCACTAACTCACTGGGAAAAGGACCACGATGGGAATTTAATCGGAACAATAGAGTTACCCATGGCCGTCGGCTTGATTGGAGGTGCAACGAAAATGCACCCCCTTTCCAGGCTGATCATTAAGATTCTCGGGGTAAAAACAGCAACGGAATTGGGAGAGATCATTGGAACCGTGGGGTTATGTCGAAATTAGGCTGCCTTGAGAGCGCTTGCCGGTGAGGGTATTCAAAAGGGGCATATGTCACTTCATGCGAAGAACATAGCGGTAGCGACCGGGGCCACGGGGGATTTGATAGATCGTGTAGCCAAACGGATGATTGAAGAGGGGAAAATAAGAATGGATAGGCCCGCGGAGCTATTGGAGGAGTTTAAAAACCAAGAATTTTGAAGGGCGCCGGGAATGAATTATTTCTGAACCGGCTCGAGAAATCACCTATTTTTGGTGCATTATCAATCTCGAAAAAGGCCCAATGAAAGGAGGTGATGTTGGTCAGACTTCAAATTCCATTAAAGAAAGGGGATGACGGGGTATCCAACAATATCACCAAAATCAAATGACGGACTGTCAAGAAACAAAGCAGAAATCTCTCGAAAACTTGGAAAACGAGCTCTACGCGCGAATTAAGATTTTTTCGGTAACCATTCATAGTGAAGTGAAACGGCCGCAAACTCAATGTTTGAGCCCAAAGGGCGAGTTTTGAGTGTGCAGTGGGGCGAACTCTAGAATGGTCGAAAAAATATTTTGAGCAGCGAAGAGTGACTTTTTCAAAGATCTCAAGGAGGTGACCCATGAAAGTACGCGGTATAAAGGCCATTTTTGTGAGCATGATAATCCCGGGATTAATGGTCATGCCACTTCCTCCCGGCTCTGGAGCAGAGGCGGCGGAAAAGGTTATTAAGTGGCGCATGCAGGTCCTCTGGGATTCGGCCACCCTGCCCTATGAGATCGAAAAGACTTTCGTCGAGCGGGTCAAGGAGCTAACCGGCGGCAGGATGGAGATCAAGATCTTTGCACCCGGCTCGCTGGTTCCCACCAACCAGATGCTCGATGCCATCCAGAAGGGTATGTTCGAGATGACGAAGCAGTATGAGGGATACGACATCGGCAGGCTGCCACACGCGGCCTTTACAAGCGCCCTGCCGTGTGGGTTCTCTGACACCTGGCAGCTCGATACCTGGTTCTGGACAAAGGGCGGCATAGAGATGCTGCGTGAAGAATACAAGAAGATGGGCGCCTACTACCTGGCCCCGACCATCTACAATGAGGAGCCTATCCACTCCAAGTTCCCTATCCACTCCATCGCGGACATGAAGGGCAAGAAGGCCCGCTTCGTAGGGGTGGCAGGCCCGGTGTTGAACAAGTTGGGCGCAAGGGTAACGCCCATGGCCACGGCCGAGGTTTACTCTGCCCTTGAAAAGGGCGTTATTGACTTTGCCGACCGTGGGGGGCTGCCTGCAAACTACGACGTCGGCCTCTACGAGGTAGCCAAGTACATCATCCTGCCCG
>Ga0209635_10000988_pt1 | contig 20721 bp, 16 predicted proteins | sample DeeMarSWOR230_32_FD_187463 | JGI IMG/M metagenome (GOLD analysis project Ga0209635, IMG submission 187463) | Marine sediment microbial communities from White Oak River estuary, North Carolina - WOR-2-30_32 (SPAdes) (version 2) | ecosystem: Environmental > Aquatic > Marine > Intertidal zone >...
ATCCGTTGAGGAGAGGGGTCTTGAGGTCATCATCGTCGGGGCCGGGGCGGCTGCCCACCTGGCAGGGATAATTGCATCGGAGACGATCCTTCCCGTAATCGGGATTCCCATCGATTCTTCACCCCTCAAGGGCATGGATTCCCTCCTTGCCACCGTGCAAATGCCAGGAGGAATCCCCGTGGCTACCATGGCCATCGGCAAGGTGGGGGCAAAAAATGCCGCCATATTGGCCGTTCAGATACTGGCCCTGAAATCTCCCCATTTGAGAGAGGCCCTCGAGGGATACAAAAAGCGATTGGCACAAGAGGTGGAGGAGAAGGCAAAGGGGATTCGGAAAGGATCGATTTGAATACGCGGATGATCAAGGTCAACCCCTTTGACCCCGAAGGGGCCCTCATTGAAGAAGCGGCTCATGTCCTGAGAAATGGAGGGTTGATCGGCTATCCGACGGAGACCGTTTACGGTTTGGGTGCTGATGCCTACAACGAGGAAGCCCTCGAAAGATTATTCAACATCAAGGGGAGGGAAATGGGTAAGCCCATATCCCTTTTGGTAGGGAATGTGGGAATGTTAGAGGAAGTCACCTCTTACGTTCCCCCGTTGGCCATGAGTTTGATTCAGGGTTACTGGCCCGGAGCTCTGACCATTATCTTCGAGTCTTCGAAGAAATGCCCCCCAATTCTGACGGGAAATAGCGGAAAAGTAGGGGTTCGGATTTCTCCTCATCGGATCGCGCAGAAGTTAGTAGAGGCCCTCAAGAGGCCTATTACCTCTACCAGTGCCAATGTTTCGGGAATGCCCAGCCTCTCCGATCCCCTGGAAGTTTATAGGGTTTTTCGTGGAAAAATCGATTTAATCATATATGGGGGTAAAACCGAGGGGGAGGGGGAATCCACGGTAATTGATGTAACTGTTTCGCCCCCAAGGATACTAAGGGAGGGAGTGGTAAAGCTCAAAGGTTGAGGTTAAGGCTGAGGAGCCAAGGCTACAATAGCAGATCTCTGAAAAATTGGGAAAACGAGTTCTGAGCGCGAAATCATATAGTGTTGTGGTGATGCGGTTAGGGCCCTGCATATTCTCTCTATAGCGCCTTGTATAGTTCGGTATGACTCAATTGAGCATTAAATCCTAAATCGACTCGGCCGAGCTCGTCGCGGGCCGAAACACTAAATCCTAAACAATATCTAAATCCAAATGGCCAAAAGCTTACCTTCCAAGTCATACTGTTTTGAGTTTTTGGCTTCGGTCATTTGAATTTGTTTAGAGTTTAGAGATTAGTATTTGGAATTTGCTTGTATTCTCTCCTATACGCAAATATTTTGAGCGGCGAAGAGCGAGTTTTTCAGAGATCTACATAGGGCAAGCCGATAATCCCATTCAACCCCAGAGCCGAGCGACGGCTCTCTTTGCATCGAGCACCAGGCTGAACAGGGTGGGAACGAGAAGCAGGGTAAAGACGGTGGAGACAGCTAGACCTCCAATCACCACGCTCCCAAGACCCCGGTAGAGTTCCGACCCGGCTCCCGGGAACAGGACCAGGGGCATCATCCCGAAGATGCTGGTAGTGGTGGACATGAAGATGGGCCTCACCCTTTTTTGGATGGATTGATGGATGGCGTCTCGGGGGTCCATTCCTTCCTTCATATGGTTCAGGGACTGATGAACGATCAGGATGGCGTTGTTGACCACGATACCGATGAGAATGATGAAGCCCAACATAGTCAGCACATCCAAGGGTTGAAAGGCGATGATGCGGTTCACCAGGAACAACCCCCAAAACCCCCCTGCAGCGGCCAGGGGAACGCTGAACATGATGACCAAAGGGTAGAGAAAGCTCTCGAAGAGAGAGGCCATCAAGAGGAAGGTGATGACCAAGGCCAGCAGGAAGTTCCATTGGAGAGCCTTCCGAGTCAAGGAGAGTTTATCCGCCGTGCCCGCTAACCGGATATCGCAATCCTCCCCCAACTCCCCTCTATCGCGAATGGGTTGAATGATCTGGCCCTCAATCTTTTCCAGGGCCATCTCCAGAGGCATCTCCTCCGGTGGATTAACCCTGATGACAATGGACCGTTTCCTCTCGATATGGTTGATCTGGGGGGGGCCGGTCACTAGTTGGATGTCCGCCAAAGATCCCAACGTGACCGCTTCCCCTCGGGGGGTATGGATCAAAAGGTCCTTCAAATCTTGAGAGCGTCGCGCGTATTCGTCCTTTCCCATCAGTGTCAGGTCAATCTCCGTTGCCCCACGCCAATAGTCGCTCGCTTTGGTTCCGTCCATGAGGGCATCCACGGCGATTCCCAGTTCGCTCGTTTGTAACCCTAAGCTTGCCATCCTCACCCGGTTGGGAATCACCTGGATTTCGGGGCTTCCCAGGTCAAGACTGGGTATGGGCCTCGCTTGGGAACCGGGCAATACCCCCATGATTTGGCCGAATATTACCTGACCCAGCTTCACGAGACGGCTTACATCGCAGATTCCCAATATCTGGATGTCGATGGATCTCCCTTCCCCCACCCGCTCAAAGAGACTAGCCTGGGTCACTACGGCGATCAATCCGGGAATTTTGGCAAGAGATCGATAGATCACGGGAATTAACTCCCGCACCCGTTCGGGGGTCTTACTGATGAGGCCCATGAAGGCCTGTTGGAAGAAGGAAACGAAGAAGAAGTTGCGTATGGGGGGACCCTGGAGACGGGCTGAATTTTCATCGCCTATTTCTGCTTCCCAATAAGGGGATAGGTCTGTTTCGATTCCCTGGGCGATCCGGGTGAACTCCTCAACATTATATCCCGGTGGCGTGAGGAGGAACCCGAAGAGGAAGTTCTGATTCCCCTGGGGAAGGTACTCGGTCTTGGGAATGAGGAACCAGGCCATGGAGAACGAAACGCCGGTCATCACAACCACCAAGGCCAGCCTGAGCGAGATGCTCCGGTAAATCCAGGGGAAGAAGGCGGCGATGCCGTGAGAAAATGCCCGTGTGATCGAAACGAGTCCAAACAGATTCAAGAATGAAAAAAGGGGGACTTTCTCCCTCCTTCCTCCTTTAATGAGGAGGGCTTTAGGAATTCTGAGAATCCTCGCTGCCAGGGTGGGGATCACGGTAATGGAGACGATCAAGCTGAGGGTTACAGAGCAGCTCACCGCCACCGCAATATCGCGGAAAAGCTGCCCTGCCTCCTCCTGGACGAAGATGACGGGGAGGAAAACGGCGATGGTGGTGAGGGTGCTGGCCAGTACAGCGCCCCATACCTCGACAGTGGCCTTATAGGCGGCAACAAGGCGGGTTTCACCCATCTGGATATGGCGGTAGATGTTCTCCAGAACCACGATGGAGTTATCGACCACCATCCCCACTGCAAAGGCCATCCCTGCTAAACTGATAACATTGATGCTTCTTCCCAGCAGAGCCATCATTACAAAGGTTCCGATGATGCTGATGGGGATAGCCGTGGCAACAATCAGGGTGCTGCTTCCGCTTCGCAGAAAAAGGAGTAATACCAGGATTGCTAGGCTTCCGCCGACGAAAAGGTTCTGTCTTACCAGACTAATGGCACTGTAAATGTATTCAGTCTCATCATAGACCTGTTCAAGCTGGAGGTTCCGGTTGACCAAAAGGGAGCGGTTTAACGCCTTGACCTCCTTTTTGATCTCCTCCATCACCGTCAGGACGTTGGCTCCTACCTCCCGGATTGCGTTCATGACGATGGCCGGTTTTCCCTTTTGCCGGATGGTCGCTTCGGATTTCTTGTAACCGAACTCTACGTGTGAAACATCTCTGACATAAACGGGTGCCTCATTTACCTGACGGATGATGACGTTTTCGATATCTTCCGGCGTCCGGTACTGTCCCACCGTCCGGACGATGTAACGGCGCTTTCCCTCATCCAGATCCCCAGCGCTGATGTTTCGGTTTTCCCTGTCCAGGGCCTGGATCATTTCCGGGATGGTAATATTTCTGGAGGCAAGGGCACGAGGATCCACGATCACCTTCATCTCCTCTTCCCGACCTCCGTAAACGTTCACCGCGGCCACTCCAGGAATCCTTTCCAAACGAGGCTTTACGTTGTCCTCGATGAATTTCTTCTCGAAAACCACGTCCCCAGCATCCCCTTTGATCTTCTCAAAAACGAACCAGGCGATAGCATCGCTTTCCGTCCCGGTAGTTTGGATCACTGGTTCTTCCGCATCCGAAGGGTACTGGGGCACTTGGTTCAGTTTGTTGGAGACCTTAAGCAAGGCGGCATCCTGATCCGTTCCAGTCTGAAATTTCATGATCACGCGTCCCCTGCTCCGATAACTTTCGCTCTTCATCTCCACCAACCTTTGAACACTCTTGAGCTGATCCTCCTGCTCCTCGATGATCTCCCGTTCCACCTCTTGGGGACTGGCTCCCGGCCATATGGTTTCTACCTGGATCTCCACCTCTTGAATTTCGGGGGTAAGTTGAACGGGGATCCGAAACAGGGCAATGAAGCCAAACAGGATGATGAAAAAGACCCCGACCGTTACGGTGACGGGGTTCTTAATGGAACTATCAGCTAATTTCATGGGATCATTCTCTGTTTGGGGACGTGTCCGGGGTTACCACGACTTTTTGGCCATCCAGCAACCTTTCATTCCCACGGATTACAACCAAAAGTCCGGGTTTCACCTCTCCGGCCACCTCGGCCATGCCACCGTGATAGCCTTTGACGTCTAACCTGACCAGCTTCACGATATCGTTCTGATAGGCGAAGACGAACTGTTGGTTATCCCGGTTGACCAAGGCATCCTTGGGGACAAGCAGGGCGAGGTAAGGCTTTCCGAGGGAGAAGGTGACATGGGAGAGCATTCCGCTTTTGATTCGGAAATTCTTGTTCTCGATCTCAATTTTTACGGGAAAAGTTCGGGTTTCCCGATCCCCTTCGGGAATGACGGCAATAATCTTTCCGGGAAACCGCTTATTTCCAAGGGCCTCTACCGAAACAGAGGACCGATCTCCCACTCGGATTTTGTCCACATAGCGCTCAGGTACCTGGACCACCACGTGGACGTATTCCAGATCGATGAGGGTTACTAGACCTCCCCCCTGTTCAACCCACTGTCCCACCTCCGTGTGTTTTCTTGCGACATAACCGGAAAATGGGGCAATGATAGTCTTTTTCGCCAGTAAATCCTCTAATTGAGATATTTGTGCCTCGCGTTGTCTTACTCTCTTTTCCCACGCCATCGTTTCGAATTGATCATCCAAGAACTTCTTCTCGGCAATGGATTGGGACTGGCGGAGCTTACCGGACCTCTCCAGTTCGGCCTTGGCCTGGAGATACCGTTCCTTCGCCTCGTTTCGAGCCGCCCTCGCCACCTCCAGTTGGATTTCCAGTGCTGAGGAGCCGAGTTTTGCTAAAATCTGCCCTTCCTTGACGGCGTCCCCCTCGTTTACGTAAAGCTCCTTCACCAGGCCTTCGACCTCGCTGGCAAAAAGGCTTGTCACCCGAGCCGTTGCAGTGCCCACAAGGGCTACAGACTCCCTGACCTGCCTCTCGAGGACTGGAGAAACTACCACGGGGGTGGGCGGACGCTCCTGGGCCCATGCGAAAGAGCCAATCTCCAAAAAGAGAATGAGAAAAAGCGATGAAAATCCTTTTTTTCCTTTCATGGACCCCTCAGGATAGGAGTTCTTTGTCTCTTTTGAAAATATCCCCTAAAAATCCGATTTCGTCAATCCTCGAAGGGCTTGTAATTTCCTAAGTTTCTGGAACACCACCTGAAGGGACTTCAACTGCCAAAATTGAAAAGGATTCTCCTGAAGAGTGGTTGCAATGAACCCATAGATGTTCCTCAAGGAATAGAATGAGCCTGGAGTTGGCGAGACGTACTTCGAATATTGGGGGTGGAATTGTATGCTCGTGGACGGGAATAGAAAAATGTATTCGGGGGGTAATCAAGGCATTTTGATCTTCAGATCCTTGATCTTTTTGCGGAGGGTGTTCCTATTAATTCCAAGAAATTGGGCCGCTGCTACTTGCACCTTGTTCGTTTTCTTTAAGGCCATTTTGATCAAAATTCTTTCCACGATGGAAATGACCTCGTGGAATAAGCCACAATAGGATTCCAGCCCCGTATCAACTCCGCTGAGAGTTCCGGTCAATTTCTTTTCCAATAAGTCCTCGAGGGAGAGATCCTCTATTCGGTCCCGCTTCAGATCGTCCCGAACCCTTGGCGTTGCACCGTCTTTCGTCCTTTCCTTGGCCATGATCGATCCCACAGCAATGTATTCCAAGAAGCCTTAAAGTTTTTAGCCCATGACCTCTCAAAAGAGAACAGGAAATCAATGTAAAGGAAAAATTTAATCTATTCTTAATACAATTAAAGATATATGGCAAGGTTTTTTTTGGATCTCCCTGAGCTTCTTGAGGACTGCACAGTCCTCCCACAGTTTTCTGGAGTTTTCTAACTTTTTTCCCAGCAAATTTCGCTCACGGACAACGGTATTCCCTAGAAACTCAGGAAATCCCAGACAGTTTTTCCTTGAAGTATTGTACCCAATCGATTAAACTCTGTTGTGGTATGGATCAATCGCGCCTCGTTGCTATTGTAGGACCCACTGCTTCTGGAAAGTCCCAGGTGGCCACGGAGATAGCATCTAGAATCTTCGCCGAGATCGTCAGCGCCGATTCCATGCAGATATACAGATATATGGATATCGGCACGGGCAAACCGAGCCCTGAAGATTGCAGGCGTATTCCACATCACCTACTCGATATCATCTTTCCAGATGAAACCTTTAGTGCTGCCAATTATAAGGAAAGGGCGCGGGGAGTTATCGATGTATTACTGAAGGGAAGAAAGAGTATCCTCGTCGTGGGCGGAACAGGGTTATATATAAAGGCTCTCCTCCGTGGTCTATTCCCCTCACCCGAGGCCGATCAGTCCTTGCGGCAGGAGCTGAGGGAGAAGGCAGATCGCCTTGGAAGGGCGTCCCTTTGGGACGAATTAAAAGAGGTTGACCCCAGATCGGCGTCGAGGCTCCACCCCAACGATACACTGAGAATAATCCGTGCGTTAGAAGTTTATCGGCAGACCGGGATACCTTTGTCCCATTGGCAGAAAAACCACGCCTTTAAGGATTGTCCTTACGCGGTGCTCAAGATCGGTTTGATGAGGGAGAGGGAAGATATCTACCGTCGAATAGAGAACAGAGTGGATTGTATGGTGAGGAGAGGATTTGAAGGGGAAGTAAGATCCTTACTTAATATGGGATATGGCCGTCACCTGAAATCCATGCAGGGATTGGGGTATAAACAGATGGCGGAATGTCTCTGCGGGGAACGCGATTTTGGGGAGGCCATTCACGTCATCAAGGAAGAAACGAAGGCCTACGCCAAACGACAGCTCACATGGTTCCGGAGGGACCCAGAGATCCGATGGGTTCATTACCCTGAGGGAGGGAGAAAAATCATGGAGATGGTCGAGCGGTTCTTAGACCGTGGTAGGCCCAAAACCAATGCCGTTAAAAGCGCCATCAATGGATAGGGGGCCATAATGGTTAAAAATCACATTAATATTCAGGATCAGTTTCTCAATAGAATGCGCAAGGAGAGGGTTACCGTAATCATTGAACTCATCACGGGAGAAAAGATCGAAGGGCAAATCACCAGCTTCGACAATTTTAGCCTGATCGTCAAAAATGAGAACGAACGACTGATTTATAAGCATGCCATTTTATCTGTCTTTCCTCGGGAAAAAGGGGAATAGACGAGAATCCCGATGAACGCGGGTAGAAATATTCGAAGGTGACGATGGAAGGAAATCGACTCAAATCGATCATAGAGAGCTTGATCTTCGTTTCCGGGAACCCCTTGAGAATTGATTCCATCCAAGAGGTATTGGAGAATGTGGATAAACGGGTTATTCAGCGGTGTCTCGATGAGTTAGTAGAGGAGTTCCGACAATTGGATCGGAGTTTTCACCTGGTTAAGGTGGCGGAGGGATTTCAGTTCCGGACGAAACCGGAATATGGGCAATGGATTCAGCAATCGAAGAAGACGAAGCCAACCAGACTGACAAAAGCGTCCTTGGAGACATTGGCTATTATCGCCTATAAACAACCCATTATCAGGGCGGAGATCGAGGCCATTAGAGGGGTGGATTCTGGCTGGGTCATCCGAGCCCTCCTGGAGAAGCAACTGATTCGGATAATGGGGAGAAAGGCCCTTCCCGGGAGGCCCATCGTTTATGGGACTTCCAAATATTTCCTAGAATTTTTCGGCCTCGAAAGCATCTCAAGCTTACCTACATTAAGGGAAATCCAGGAACTGGGAAAGGGGATGGACGAGATCAATTCCCAAGAAGTCGTTTAGCTATGTCCCACGGGGGAGGTCTGTGAAGGAACGACTTCAGAAGATCCTATCTAAAGCAGGCCACGCTTCCCGTCGTCATGCCGAGAAACTCATTGCGGAGGGCAGGGTAAAGGTAAACGGGGTGGTAGTGAAGCATCTTGCTTTCAAGGCCGATCCCCGAAGGGACCATATCAGGGTTGACGGGAGACCGATCTCCAAATTCGAGTCCAAGGTATACCTCCTTTTAAACAAACCGAGGGGGTGTGTCACGACCCTCGATGATCCCCTTGGAAGACCTACGATCCGAGACTTCCTGCATGGGGAAAAGAAAAGGGTCTATCCCGTCGGTAGACTCGATTTCGATTCCGAGGGATTGCTCATTCTCACCAACGACGGCGAGCTCCATCACCGATTGACCCATCCTAGATATGGGATTCCCCGCACCTACTTGGTTAAGGTGAGGGGAATCCCCGATCCAGGGGCGATGAGAAGGGTAAGGGATGGAATAGTCCTGGAGGATGGAGTTACCCTTCCGGCAAAGCTTCACATCGTTAAGAGGCTAAAGAGGAATTCATGGATGAGGTTTATCGTCTATGAGGGAAGGAACAAATTGATCAAGAAAATGTGCGACGCAATATCCCATCCCGTGATCAGGCTGAGGCGAATTCGTTATGGTTCCCTGACCTTAGGCGGTCTCAAGCTGGGGAAATACCGCTATCTCACCTCGAAGGAGGTCGATGAGTTAAAGGGTAGATGCCCCTCTGCCCATGGTTGAGGGAAATGAAAGGGATCCATCAACCGAGAATCGATGGCCTTATCGGGATAATTGGAGCCACCGGACTCGAAATAGGGCTTTTGAAGAAGGGAATTGAGCTGATTGAGAAGGAAAGGGTGGAGAGCGGTTGGTTTTTTCGGGGGCACTTTTCGGGGAAGGAACTCGTCCTGGTCGAAAGTGGCATTGGCTACGATCGGGCTATGAACGCATGCATTCACATGATGGAACGCTTCTCTCCATCGGCAATATTGTCTTTCGGCTTGGCTGGATCGGTAGATATGACCACGAAAATAGGGGAAATCCTTTTGGCTACCCACCTGCTAAGCATTAAGGATATGGAGACGCTCCAGGTCGAAAAAACCTATACAATGGATAAAGGTTTAATAGATATCACTTCGAATATATTAGATAAATATGATCTGAGATTTAAAATGGTGAAGGTGGTTACCGTGCCTTATTTCATCTTCAAGCTCGAGGACCGGTATCGAATTCGTCGAGAACTCGGGGTTGAGGCGGTCGAAATGGAAGGCTCAGCTATAGCAGGCGAGGCGAGCAAGCGTCGTGTCCCCCTTATGGCCCTTAGGATGATCTCAGATGATATATCTACCCGAGAAATCGACTATGGAATGGTGATGGGACGTCATGGAAGAGCCACCCTAAGAGGGGCCATTCGATTTTCCCTCGTCCATCGGGGGGATCTTTTGGAGATTTTTCGATTTGGAAGAGGGCTTAAGCAGCTGGGGAGGCAGCTTTCGGAGATCGAAGCCCGGATTGTGGATGGCATAACTATTTCACCCCGGGATCTCGTTCAATACGTGAATTTACCTATCCAGAAGGAAAAACCACGATGAAGAGGCTTAAGATGGTTGGGACCCAGAAGGGAAAAGAGAGGGGAATATCCATAACCCCCGGATTTCTTCACCGGGCCATAGACCTCATCGAAAATGCCATCATCATTGCCGATACCTCCGGAACGATGCTCTTCCTCAATAAAAAGGCGAGAGGGCTTTTTGGTTACGGCATGAGGGCATCAATAGGCAAATCCATTGGAATGCTGTTCTTACCCGATGATTTGACCCATTTTCTGCCCAACATTTTGAAGACAACACGCGTTGAAGGGGAATATAGGGGAGAGAACCTATTACGGAAAAAGAACGGGACAAGGATGTTTGTAAAATTGGAAACCTCCCTCTATCAGGGCGAAGGAGGTAGTGGGGACCGGATTATTTTTTCCATTCAGGAGATCGAGAAATTTAAGGAGTTGGAGCGAGATTACCTCGAATCCCAGCGGTTGGCGAGCTTGGGAAAGATGGCCGAGGGAATCGCCCACAAAATCAGAAATCCCATCGTATCCATAGGCGGTTTTGCCAAAAGGATATCCAGGAGGATTTCTCAAGGGGATCAAACCCACTATTTCAAGAGGATTGAGAAAGAGATCGGCCGTTTGGAAGCGATTCTCGATCAGGTTCAGGAATTCTCCATCCTCCGGAAACCGGTTCATAAACGACAAAATATACGGAAGATCATCGAGGCTTCGCTGAAATCCCTTCCGGCAAAAGCGTCACAAAAACGGTTAATAATTCATTTCGAGGTGGAGGGACCCAATTGGAATCCCATGCCCTTTATCGATGGTGATCTCTTAACAAGGGCGCTCAGCTATATTTTGGATAATGCGTTTGAAGCCATCGAAGAAGGTGGGTCGATCCATATCAAGTTATTTCCGAAGGGTGATTTTATTGGGATAGAGATCTCCGATACGGGTTGTGGCATCCCCGAGGGGAACTTCGGGGCAATTTTCGACCCCTTCTTCTCCACTAAACCCGATAGGGTCGGGATCAGCCTTGCAACCGCTCATCGGATCATCAAGGAGCAGGGGGGAACGATTCAGGTATCGAGTCAGCAAGGAGAGGGGACCAGTTTTTCTATTTTCCTGCCCAAGGATCGCAGAAGGAGAATCAGAACTCAGATCCTTTAACAACCCTTCAAGGAAGAGGTCAAGATGGAGAAAGTTACCCTTCCCAGGATATTAGAACATAATGCAGAACGTTTCAGGGAAAAACCCATACTGAGGTGGAAGGTCGAGGAGCGTTGGAAAGGCATCACCTATGGTGAATTCTATGAATGGGCAAGGGATATTGGTACGGGATTGGTTAAACTCGGGATGAAGCGCAAAGACCGAATCGCCTTGCTATCCCCCAGCGGGCCGGGATGGGTGATATCCTATTTCGGAATTGTCCTCAATGGGGGCATCGTCGTTCCCATCGACAAGGAGCTGAAGGCTAGCGAATTAAGACACATCCTCGATGACTCTTCTGCCAAGTTCATCATCCTCTCCCGCGATTACCTGGCAACCCTGTGCGAGGTGATCGATGCCCTCCCGTCATTGGAAAGGGTGATTCTCCTCGACCCCACCATGGGGGACAACCGCGGTGGCCAGACCTCGGGGGATTACCCTTTCCCCGATTTGGGCGGAGTGGAGTACGTTCAGATCGATCACCTTAGACATAATGAAACCCTCATCCCCCACAAGGTGGAGTGGGATGATGGGGTGGCAATTGTCTACACTTCGGGGACTACGGGGAGATCAAAGGGGGTCGTATTAACAAACCGGAATATCGTCTCCAATATCCAATCCTTCGTCGAGCAGGCCGGGGTAGATGAAGAAATCCACACCTTATCCATTCTCCCCATCAACCATGTCTACGAAGCTACGTGTGGTATATTGGCCCCAATTTATATGGGGGGCACCATCTCATTTTGTGAGGGGCTCAAGAAAGTCGCCTCGAATATCCAGGAGGTGAAGCCCAATTTCGTCTTGGGTGTGCCCGCCCTCTACGATAAGATGTACAACCGTATCGTGAGAAGAATAGATTCCAGTTTCTTCAGCCGAATACTGTTCCGCACAAAGCTGTTGCGGGGGATAGTAACCAGGAGAATTCAAAAGGAATTGGGGAAGGATATCCGTTTCATCAGCGGGGGAGCGGCCCTGGATCCCGAAATCGCGAAGGGGATAAGGGAATTGGGGATTAAGATCTTTCAAGGATATGGAATAACGGAGACCTCACCGGTTATCTCCTTCGAATATGAAGGGATGACCAAGGAGGGGTCGGTGGGGAAGCCGATACCTGGCGCGGAGGTCAGGGTTGACGATCCCAACGAGGAAGGGATAGGGGAAATATGGGTTAAGGGACCTCATGTAATGAAGGGATACTTCAACAATCCCGATGCCACCGAGGAGGTGCTGGTGGATGGGTGGTATCGCACGGGCGATTTGGGATCTATGGATGATGAGGGGTTTCTCTACATCAAAGGGAGGGTAAAGAATCTCATCGTCACGGCAAAGGGGAAGAATGTATACCCGGAAGAAGTGGAAGAGCACCTCCTAAAAAGTCCTTACATCGAGGAGGTTATGGTTTATGGAAAAAAGGGTTCCCCCTTCGTCGAGGAAGTCCATGCCCTCGTCTACTGCAATCAGGATTCCATCGATCTCCACGCCAAGCAGCAGGGGATCGAGCACATGACCGTTGCGGATATCGAGGACCTCATTAAATCCGAAATCAAGAAATACGGGAAAAACCTGGCCGAATATAAACGGGTAAAGAGGGTTCGAATTCGGGATGACCCTTTTCCCAAGACATCCACCAGGAAAATCAAGCGATACGCCTTAGGAGATGAAATTGCGATAGACCTTTGAGTGAGGCAGGTCGCAATGTTATTCAAGGGCCTGGGCCACAACCTCGGTGATATCCATCACCTTGATCCTGGCCTTCTTTTCCTTTCGCAGCCTCGCGGCGGCAACGTGGAGGTTGCTCTTGCAGGCGGGACATGCGGAGATGACCATATCGGCCCCGATATCCACGGCCTCGGTGATTCTTCTGTAAGCAAGGGTCGAGCTCAAGGCGTTGTCGTACCCCTTCATCCCACCCCCACCCCCACAACAGTTGGCTAGATTGCGGTTCTGCTTAAACTCTACGAGCTCCAGACCGGGTATGTGCTTCAGGATATTTCTGGGGGGTTCATAGATCTCCATATGCCTCCCGATATCACAGGGGTCATGATAGGCCACGTTTCCGGAAAATCCATCCCTGAAATGAAGCTTCCCCTCACTGATCAGCCCCTCGAGGTATTCGACGGCATGGAGTACCTCGATGTCGAAGTCGGCATGTTGAGGGTAAATCCCTTTGAGGGTCCGGTAACAGCCGGCGCAGGTGGTCACAATGGTCTTGGGGTCGAATTTGGAAAGTCGCTCCAGGTTACTCTCCATGGAGTCCCTGAAATGAGGTGCTCCTACTAGGTAAGCCAGGTATCCACAACAGTGTTCCTCGTTGCCCATGGTGGCGTAATCGATGCCCGCTTTATCCAAAATCTCCATGGTATTGGGGACAATCTGGATATCCTGATAGCTGCTGACACACCCGAAAAACAGCAAGGTATCAGCGGCCTTATGGACATAGGTGGATGGGTAGACATCCGTCCTTTTCTCGGAGGGCTCATTGAGCGGATTCCCATATTTTGAGATGCTCTCTAAGAGGGCTTTGTGGACTTCAGGTAGGTATCCCGCCTCGACTAACCTCTTGCGAGCAGATTCTACGATATCGGCTACCTGAATCCCCGCTGGGCAGGTCGCCTTGCAGTGCAGACACATAGTACACTGATAGAACCTTTCCTCCAATTCCTTTGAGGGATCGAGCCTTCCCTTAAGCATGTTATAGGCCAAGATGACCCTGCCGCGGGCATTCTTGGATTCAAGGGATGTTTCCTTATATACGGGGCACCCCGCTCGGCAGAAGCCACACATGATGCAGGCAAAAATCTCGTCATCAACGCCCTTCCCAAAGCTTCGCAACCCTTCTGTTACCCCTTGAAAGGCGAAACAATCATAGATATCCGTAATGGAATCATCGAAGCCCATTTTCCCCGGATTGAGGATATTATTGGGATCGAGGGCCCCCTTTATTTCCTTCATGACGTGGTGGCTTTCGCCCAACTCCAGGCGAATGTAAGGGGATTTGGCCATTCCGATTCCATGCTCAGCCGTTAAGGTTCCATTGAGCCGCAGGGTGAGATCAATAAAATCTTCGGCGACTTTCCTCACGATATCCCATTCGCCTTTATTTCTCGGATCGGATATGATGACGGCATGGAGGTTTCCGTCTCCGATATGGCCAAAGGTTGCGATGGGGAAGTTGTGTTTTTTACTGATTTCCTGAATCTCCAGGATCGTTTGTGGAATTTTGGTAATGGGAACGCCGAAATCCTCTACTACTGACTGAAGCCTTGAACCCCTTTTTACCTTGGATAAGGAGGCGATGATCCCCTGGCGTGCCGCCCACATCTTGAGCCGTTTGGCAGGATCGTCATCCCACTTATTCTCGATGCCATTGTTGGCTTTGCAGATCCTATTAATCTTTCTGATGTCGGCGTTTACGCCCTGTTTCTTACCATCGATTTCGATAAACAGCATGGATTCAACGCTATCCGGGATGTTGAGCCCCATGGCCTTATTAACCACGTCGATGGAGGTCTTATCCAGTATCTCGCATGAGGATAGGGCAATTCCGGAAGTGAGGGTTTCCTCGGCTGCCTTTCCCGCATCCATGAGGGAGGAAAACCGTGCTTCGCCGAATGCAATGTATTCCGGCATGGGTAAAATCTTCAAAATAACCCTGGTAATGATGCCTAAGGTACCTTCTGACTGCGTGAAGAGCTGTGTGAGATCATATCCGGCGGAGGTCTTGGCTAAGGTAGACCCCGTGGTGATAATTCTGCCATCGGCCAGAACGAGTTCCAATCCCAGTACGTACTGTTTCGTCGTCCCATATTTCAGGGCACGATTGCCGCTGGCGTTGGTGGAGACCATACCTCCGAGAGATGCGAGGGTGGCACTAGCGGGATCTGGGGGAAAGAAGTGGGTAGGTTCCAGGGCCATATTGAGGTTATTGCAAATTACCCCCGGTTCGGCTATGACATATCCATCCTGCCTGTTGATTTCCAGAATGTGGTTCATTCGACTGAGATCCAACAGGATTCCCCCTTTTGCGGCCAAGGCTCCCCCTACGGCGCTCGTGCCCGAACCCCTTGGTGTCACGGGGATCTTCTCCTCATTGGCTACGGCAAGAATTTTGGAAACCTCCTCCGAGCTCTCGGCGAATACGATCACATCGGGGATCGCCTCGTGGACCGATAGATCCCTGGAATAACAGAGCCTCTCGATCTCATCTCTTCGGATGTTCTCCCCCCCCACGATTCCCTGGATCTTTTCGATGTAATCCATGAGACCTCCTACCTGAGAAGTGAAAGTGGAAGTGAATACCAGGGTAGTGCGAAACGAAGTATTACGGCTCCTTGTATCACTGCATTTTGTCCTTCCTTAGTACGTGCTTCCCTCGTCGATGCTCAGGTCTTAATCATTCTAGGGACCGATTTGTAGAATTCTCATCAAGACTTCTTACCACGTTACCCATGTCCGTTAAGCGTCTTCATTACACCACGTACAACCGATACTCTCCGTAATTATCAAATATATCTTCTTTTCATCTTCCTTTTCAATCGACAATGGTTTTCACCTAGAGGGAGGATTACCGTTTCTTCATCAATGGGGATGAAATGCTAACCGCTTTGAATCAGGCGGAATGGATGGTTCAAACAGGATCGGTAATGGTGGGGTAATGAATTGTAAACAGGAGGCTATTCTGGCCTCTCCGATTTCGACTGGACGATGGCCTTTGTGAAATTCTCGGGTAAGACTCCGGGTGCTTGGGTTACCTCTATGCTGCTACTCGAATGATCTCTGATTTGATGAACCGAACAAGATCCTCGCCTTGCATGAGGTTTTTCAATTCCCCTTCGAGATCGCTGGGTTCGATCTTAAATATCCATCCCTGTTCATAGGGTCCTTCGTTGATGAGTTTAGGATTATCCTCCAGCTCCTCATTCACCTCCACAACTTTGCCCGATACAACCGCGTAAATTCGACCTACCCATTTCCCCGATTCAAGGGCGGCACAAGGTTTACCCTGCGTAACCGATTTGCCAATCAACGGAGGTTGGACGTAGACGATTTCCCCGGCCATTTTTTGGGCGAAGTCGGTTGTCCCCGTCACTGCCACATCTCCCTCCACACGACACCAACCGTGCTCCTTGTCATAATAGAGATCATCAGGAAAGTGATATCCCTCTATTTCCATGGCAATTTCTCTCCTGTTCTGAAAGCCACTAGTTCTATAGCTAAATCGTCTGGAAAAGACAAGGAAATTCGTGCGGATTTTTGAATCTTTCAATAAAAATTGGCCTCTTAATCTATCCTTGATCTCAGATCTTGTCTATCTCGATGTTTTTTTCCCTCGGACCGTGTCCAATCCCCGTTTATGTTTCGCCCGTGCTTTTTCCCTCGCCCTGTACTCTCGAAAAGAACGGAGGTTGCCCTCGATATCAGCAATGGAGGAGCTCAGTTGAGTTCGGGCAATATGAATCGCCTTCCCCATGTCCTTCAGGGAAGTCGCGAGCTCCATCTCCAAGGCACAGGCGGCCTCCAACTTGCCCAGGGAATTATTGACCCCTGTTAGGGAATGGTAAAGCGACTCTTCCTTGTTGAGGAAGCGATCTGTCCTTCTCCTGTAATAATGGTGCTGAATGAGGTTTATCAGGAGGGATATGAGGAAGAATAAGATGGCGACCAAAAGGGCAATGATCTTGGGGTCCATAAGGATTTCCATATTCACCTCCGACGAAAAGTGCGGGAATATCTGCATGGATGATAGCCGATCACAAGGTTCTTTTCAAGGCAGTGGATCCGTCGGGATTCCCCAATTTGTTGAGAATTGCGCTTTTCGTGATTCCTCCCGTTCATGCACGTGCAGTATGGTCCGCTGACCGGAGGGATGTCTGGGAACTTATTGGTTCCCGAGCCGAGTCTGCCGGAGAAGTTACCCGAGGTATCTGGATTCCAACATGGGGGGGAAGGAGCAGTCCTTATCGGGAGAGGTGGAGGAAGATTGACAAGGATAATCCGAGGGATTAGAATGCAAAATAAATCACAAAGTCTCGGAGGAAGGGAAAACGGTAGTGAAAAGCAAGTGGTTACACGCGGGAGATGTGGTAAAGATGCATGCCATAAACATCCCCAATAAGGTCGCCATCAAGGATAAATTCAGGCAGGCCACCTTCAAGGAATGGGATGAGAGGGCGAATCGTTTGTCCAACGCCCTATCCGATCTGGGAGTGAAAAAGGGCGACCGGTTTGCCATTCTTGCTTACAATTGCATCGAATGGATGGAAATCTATGCCGCTTCTGCCAAGGGAGGACAGATTACCGTTCCCATTATGTTTCGCTTGGCGCCCCCTGAGATCGAGTACATTATCAACCATTCCGAGAGCAAGGCTTTCCTGGTGGCACAGGAGTTCGTGGAAATGATAGCTGGCATACGGGATAAGCTGCCTATTCCTCAAGATAAATACATCTATATGGGAAAAGGCAAGGCGCCCGCGGGGTATCTCCACTACGAGGATCTAATGGAAGAAGGGGCACCAAGCCAGCCGGATGTGGTCGTTGATTCGGCGGATATCTGGAATATTATGTATACGTCGGGGACTACGGGACGCCCAAAGGGCGTGGTAAGAACTCATGAGAGTAACATCGCGCAGTATATACTGAACGACATAAATATTGGTGTTCGACCGGATGATAGGGTTATGCTGGTCATGCCCATGTGCCATATCAACTCCATCTTCTACTCATTTTCGTACACCTTCGTGGGGGGAAGTTGCTTCGTCTATAACATGATCAGGTTTGACCCCGAAGATCTTATCCGAACCATCGACCAGGAGAAGATAACCTTCACCTCATTGGTCCCTACCCACTACATTATGATGTTGGCCCTTCCCGAAGAGGTAAAGCGCAAGTATGATGTGAGCTCCATCCGCCAGCTGCTTATCTCCTCAGCTCCCGCCAGGAAAGACACCAAAATTGAAATTACGAAATACTTCAAGAATGCCGAGCTTTGGGAGGCATACGGATCGACGGAACAAGGCCTGATGACCCTCTTACGGCCCGAAGACCAGATGGAGAAACTCGGTTCCATTGGAAAGGAGATCTTCGGGATAGACCGGATCAAAATTCTCGATGAGAACCGAAGGGAGGTTCTCCCTGGTGAAGTGGGAGAGATCTTTGTCAGGACGCCGATCGTCTTCAAGGAATACTGGAAAGACCCGAAGAAGACCAAGGAAGTCTTCGAGGGTGAATGGTCCACGGCTGGTGATATGGGAAGGATAGATGAAGACGGGTACTACTATCTCGTGGATAGAAAGGCCAATATGATCATCACGGGAGGGGAGAACGTCTACCCTTCCGAGGTCGAGAATATAGTAGGGAACCATGCTGCTGTGAAGGATATTGCCGTCATCGGGGTGCCCCACGAAAAGTGGGGAGAGGCGGTTAAGGCTGTAGTGATCCTTCATGAAAAATATACACCGTCAGAGGCCCTGGCCGCGGAACTCATCCAGCATTGCCGGGGCAAAATTGCTGGCTATAAGATCCCTAAGTCTGTCGATTTTATCAAGGATGAGGAGATGCCCAGGACGGAAACCGGGAAGATCCTGCACCGGGTTTTGAGGGAACGCTATGGGAAGTGGAGCGACCGCTAGGAGGTTGAAAATACGGCCGCCCCGTCATTTTACTCATTGGATTGTTTTGCCCTTTGCGGGCGGGATGCTCGGGACGAGCGAAACTCATTTCGGGATGTTCTTCAGGAACCGGTAGTAGTCAGAATCGGTTCCAAGGATAACAAAGGCGTTCTTATAGGGTGCTTCCTTATAGGTGTCCAGGGTTTTAAAAAAGGCGTAGAATTCCGCATCCTCACCATAAGCCTCCCCATAGATCCTGGTGGCCTCTGCGTCTGCCTTTCCGCGAATCTCTTCGGCCGTCCGGTAGGCTCCCGAGACGATCGATTTCAGTTCCTTTTCCATCTGTCCGAGAATCTCTGCTTTTTTGCCCTCACCCTCTGATCGAAACAGGGCGGCCTTGCGTTTCCTTTCCGTTTTCATCCGTTCGTAAACTGTCTTTTGAACCCGCTCCACATAGTTGATCCGCTTGATGCGAACATCGACCAGTTCGATACCAAAGGCGGGCATGGCTTTTGATGCCTCGGCCAGAATGGCCCGGGTGATCTTCTCCCTCCCTAATTCAACGGTTGCTCGGGCGGTCTCCCCTGGAAACGGGGAGACGACCTTCTCTTCTCCCTCCTTCAGTGTTGGCATCCAGTCAGTGCTCCGGACGAGCTCCACCAAGGGGTTTGCAGAGACATAATCCCGGACGACGGCATCGATCGTGTCATCTAGTTTGGCATATGCCTGGGTGTAATCCCCGAGAACCTCCAGGAATTTTCGCGCATCCACGATTTGCCATCGGGCCGTCGTATCGACATAAATAAACCGTTTATCCCGGGTGGGGATCTCATTGGGGTCTCCGTCCCACCTCAGGAGCCGCTTCTCAAACCGATTCACTTCCTGAATGAAGGGGATCTTAAAATAGAGGCCCGCCTCGGTCTTTGGGTTTCCAATAGGCTTTCCAAACTGGGTGATCACCACTTGGTCCCACTCGCGAACCGTGTAAAAGGCCCCTGAAATCACGAGAATCAGAAAGATAACGATGATAACAACGACGAAAGCTCCAATTCGTTTCATTGGGCCTCACCCCCCTTCCTTTCCCCTTGGTTCAGTTGAAGAAGTGGCAGAACACTTCTCTGTTCACTGTCTATGATGTAGATCTGTTTTGCGTTTGGCAGGATCGCCTGAAAGGCCTCGAGATAGAGGCGGCGTTTCGTGACCTCTTTCGCGTTTCGGTATTCCTTGAGAACGGCCGAGAACCGGGCCACGTCACCCTTTGCCCGGTTCACCCGCTCAAGCGCGAATCCCCGGGCGCCGTTGATGGTTCTTTCTGCCGTTCCCTTGGCCTTTGGAATCTCTTTGTTGTATGTTTCCTGGGCCTGGTTGATGAGTCTCTCCTTCTCCTGTTCGGCCTCATTCACCTCGTTGAAGGCGCCTTTTACAGGGTCAGGAGGTAATACGTTCTGGAGTCTCACCCAACTGATGTGAATTCCGGCCTGATAAGTATCGAGAATTTTCTGGAGTTCTTCCTGAGCCATTTTGTTTACCGCCTCCCGGTTTTGGAGGACGTAGTCAAAGCTCCAGTTTCCCACGATGCGTCGAATCACGGATTCGCTGATGTCTCGGAGCGCCTTGATCGGGTCTCGGATGTTAAAGAGGAACTTTTGGGGGTCTTCCCTGCGGAACTGGACGATCCACTCCACGTCGATGACGTTCAGATCGCCCGTGAGCATGAGGGATTCCCGCTCCATCTGAGGCCTCTTTTCATACTGCGACCGAATGCCGGGGCGAACGGGTCTGAAACCAAAGGTCTCCGAATCCTCCTCTGCCGTATGCACCTTGGTAACCGTGTCGACTCCAAAAGGGATCTTAAGGTTAATCCCTGGCATGGCCGTGTGAGAATATTTGCCGAACCGGAGGACTACCCCCCGGTGGCCGGGTGGAATTCTATACACCGCGGTGTAAACTAGTATGATCGCAAGAATAATCACGATCACAATGCCCCAGAGATACTTGCCTCCCTTC
>Ga0209635_10000990_pt1 | contig 20711 bp, 17 predicted proteins | sample DeeMarSWOR230_32_FD_187463 | JGI IMG/M metagenome (GOLD analysis project Ga0209635, IMG submission 187463) | Marine sediment microbial communities from White Oak River estuary, North Carolina - WOR-2-30_32 (SPAdes) (version 2) | ecosystem: Environmental > Aquatic > Marine > Intertidal zone >...
AAAGTCCAGAGATCTTATCTCTGGTTTTTTTGCTGATGGTCAACTTTTCTGATTTGTTGTGATTGGGCTTTTAAATGGTAGTAGTTGGGAAAGGGAGATTTTTTTGAATCAGAAATTTAGATTTCTTTATTCTTCATGTAACTTTTTAATTATATTTGCCTCAAAAGTATAAAATTTTGTCGATAATTTCTAACCGGTGGGAACTCTACGCTATTTTTTTGGTACAGGCCTGATAATAAAATTAATTAGGAGGCGAAAGATATGCTTCGCTTTAATATGAAAGATTTTGAGGATGAAGATGATATGCCTTATGATGACGAAGAAGAAGATTTATATGGTGAGGATGAATTAGAGGAAGAGGAGGAGGAAGAGAAGGAGGAGGAGGAAACCGAAGATATTGAAGAATTGGAAGAGATAGAAGCAAAATTGGAAAAGGGTGAAGATGTAGCAATTTCTGCTCTTGAATCAAAAGTTGTCTCCAAATCTCAAACTATATATTCTTGTCCAAGATGTCGAAAGATATTTTTTAATAAAAAATGGGTAAAAGATTCTATTACGGACCTATTTACAGTACAAACGGAGCTGGCCTATTGTCCAAAATGTGTCGGTAAAACATTTGAGAATTTCATAGGAAGTATTGAAATTTTTGACAAGAAATTATCGGAACGGAAAGATCAATTTATTGAAACTGTAAAACGAGTGGAAAAATCATTGGAAGATACACCTCCTTTTGAGAACATCATTGAAATTGTTGAGAAGAATGGGATTCTTTTCATATTTGCCAATACAACACGTTTAGCAATTGAAATTGGTAAAGCTCTTAGACAGGAGTTTAGTGGTGGAATCCAATACGAATGGTTTGAACGAAACCAATACCTGAGAATCAAATGGTATGATGAGGTTGATAATAAAGCGTATTTCAAGGAAAGATTAAGAGCTTTAAAAGATCGCCGTTTCGGCATGTTCGCATTTGAAGAAGAGGAATAAGAATTACATAAAGGGAAATTATTAAAACCTCTCATCAATTTATATATGGGAGACTTTCATTTTACAATCTTAAAACTTATCACTGAAAAAATCTTCGCTTTTCTTGGTGGCCTTATCTATCAGATGAGATTTATATTTCCCGTGTAATTTGTTCATCTCTTGGAAAGCTTTCTCCTTATCTAGCGGTAACTGGTCAGGATGACAGGAGAAATAGAGTCTTACAAATTCCAGTGCCAATTCGTTAAAATCCATTATACCTCCAATTCTTTTTGAATTTATTTAGATTGTTCAAATAGTTTTTTAACTGGCATGTTCTAATAAATTTTTTTCTAATTATAGTAAAGTTGAATTTACCTGTCAAGAAACACTTTAATTTATGTCTGCATTAAGTGGATTACTAATTGCAGTATTTGCAGTATCCTGGTCTTCTATATTTATTCGCTGGTGTGGTGATACCCCGGCATTAATTATCTCATTTTACCGGATGTTTTGGAGCACACTTCTACTGTTTTCTTATCAGCTGATAGCAAATCCGGCAGCGTTATCTTACCGGAAAATCAAAAAGCGTAGTAAGAAACTAATGATTATTGCTGGCGTATTACTGGCATTTCACTTTGCCACTTGGATCGCTTCGATTCAGCTGACCACTATTTCACATTCACTTGTTCTAGAATCAACACATCCGGTCATTGCCCTCATTATCTCACCAATTTTTTTGAAGGAAAAAGGTGGAATAAACACCATTTTTGCGGCAATTATTACATTATCTGGAATTACTATAATAACTGGGCAGGATTTGTATTTGGCAAATGGAAAATTTTGGGGAGATATGCTCGCCCTTGCTGGAGCTCTCTTTGTCTCATTTTATATCCTTATTGCCCGCCATCAACGTTCAAAAATTGAATTAATTCCCTATCTTATAGCTGTATATGGAATGGCGACTCTGGTTTTATTGTTGTTAATTATGATTTCAGGATATCCACTATTTGATTATCCTCTGGTAACTCATTTTGTTATGATATTATTAGCTGTGATTCCAACAGGTATCGGGCATTCGCTAATAAATTGGGCGGCAAGAAAAATAGAAATCTATAAAGTGAATTTTACCATTCTCGGAGAACCTGTGATTGCATCACTGCTCGCTTACCTCATTTTTGGTGAAAAACCATATGGTGTATTTTATTTAGGTGCAACTTTTATTCTTATCGGGATAATTCTTACTCTAATTGAATATTCGCAAAAAATTCCTGACCAATTATGAAAAAGAATAGTTACCATTTAGCTATCCGGCTTGAGAAATCAAATCGTTTCAGCCTTCCAATACTCATGAACCAGTTAGAAGAAACTGGTATGGATCAGTATTTTAAAGTCTGTTTCATAGCAAACCAGATACAGCTCAAGCAATTTATTCTCAAAAATCCCACAGGATTGCTGTTATATTCATTCATGACACCACATATACCCTTCATTATAAGAGAAATAAAATGGATACAAAAAAATAGAAATTCAAATATTAAGCTATTGGCAGGTGGTCCGCACACCACTGGAAATCCCTTATCTTCCCTGAAAATTGGTTTTGATTATTCCTTCAGTGGTACGGCAGAAAACGGATTTGTAGAATTTATTCAACATTATTTGGATAAAAAACTCCCTGATATACCCACAGTTTTTTATGCATCAAAAATTGGAAATCTGGATAAAAGCCTACCCATTTCCAGGTATTTTGAATTCTCACCTCCGCTGGAAATAAGCAGGGGATGTAATTGGAATTGTAGCTTTTGTCAAACCGCCTGTTTGAAACCAGTCCACAGATCGATGGAATCCTTTCAAATATATTATGAGCATATAAAGAACAGGGGTCACCACCGGCGAATCAGTTTTATTACACCCTCCGCCTTTGAATTTGGGGCTCAGAATGGTAAAAATCTGAATTATGCAGCAGTTAGGGAATTGCTCGAGTATTGTAAAATGAATGGCACAACTTATCTGGAATATGGTATTTTCCCCTCCGAGACAAGACCTAATACTTTTTCTCAAGATTTTATTCATTTAGTGGTAACTTATTGTCAAAATAGAAAAATTACTGTTGGAGGGCAGTCTGGAAGCGAACGATTATTAAGAAAAATTCGAAGGGGACACTCTACAAATCAGATAGAACAAGCCTGTGAACTAGCCTTTCGCAATAAATTGTTACCCTTGGTCGATATTATTTTCGGATTTCCAGGGGAAAAGAATGAAGATCGGCGAGAAACTTTGTCATTTGTTAAGAAACTTTCTTCCCATTATAATGCCCGAATGCATTTCCATTATTTTATTCCCCTGGCTGGCACCGAACTTGAGGAATCTAATCCTTCAAATCTGGATTATCGAACCATTGATACCATTCAGAAATATGAGGATTCTGGAATCTGCACCGGATGGTGGAAAGAGGGGCAAAAATTATCTCAAAATTTAGTAAGGATTCGTCAAAAATTACAGGAAGTTAATATTTCATATCAAAAATTTTTCCTTTGATTAGCGGAATACCCGGATGAAAATTTAAGTGAAACGAATTTACTGAAATAGTAAATCATATTTCTATGAAGAATTCCTTCTGTTACTACTGTTATAGACCAAAACATACTGTCATTCAGAAATTAAATATTAACTTTAACAGATCATCTTCACTTATTTGAAAATCATGGAATATTTGGCCTTTTTGATTTATGATCATATGAATGTCATCTTTCAAGTACCGAATATCTTTGAAAATGTGGGTAAGCAAGTGTGAAAGATCTGCCAATCCCAATAACTCAACTTTCTCAATTTTGCCTTTCCTAACCATTATATCTGCCTTAAATCTTCCGGAAGAGCACTCAAGCGAGTGTTGTACAAAAAAATCTGGTGATTGACCAAAATTCCAATCCCAATCAGAATATTTGTCATTAGCCAAATATTTTATACTATTCCATTCATTAAACGAAAATTCGTATGGCTGTATCTGATCTCTCGTGTTATAAATAGACTGCTCTATGATATATTTGAATTCAGTGAAAGTCATTTTTTTTAAGAGTATTTCAGAAATATTAATCACCCGGTTTTTTATGGATTTTCTTGCTTTCGATTTAAAATGAGTATTTTTCACCTGTAATGATTTTTCAAGTGCCGATAAATCTGTATTGAATAATAATGTTCCGTGACTTAGAATACGGTTTTTGCTGGTGAATTGCGCATTACCAGAAATTTTTTTGTTATTTACCACAATGGCATTGTGACTATTTAATTCAGCTTTTATACATAGGTGTTGGAGTGCTTTGATTACAGGTTCTGTGAATATCCTATAATTATTGAATTTTTTTTTATCGTAGCTTGTGATAATGCTGTAATTGAGATTTCCCGGATCATGATATACTGTGCCGCCACCTGAAATTCTTCTTATGATTGGAATTGCATTTTTATCTGTATAATTTAGATTAACCTCTTCCCAAACATTTTGATGTCTACCGATTATGACAGAGGGATTATTGACATAGAAAAGAATATATTCATATGATGGATCGAGATTTCTAACGGCATATTCCTCCATAGCGAGATTTATCTTGGGATCCTGTGTGTTCTTATTATTAATTATGAATAGATTTTGCATATGATTTATACTGCTATATACCAGCATTTTTCTGTATTAGATAATATATCTGGAATTTAATTAAATTAAAAAGCATTAGGTTATAGTATTGATAATCATGTAAAATTTTTATTGCGCCTTTAATTGTAAAATTTTTAACTTGATTTTTTGAATGGGAGAATATGAGGAGGAAATGAGAGGGTATGCCTCTCTCTATTTGTTTGTTTTCATTCACAATTGAAACCATTGTAATTCTGGATTAGTAATAATTTCTTTTTTAGTGTTAAATGAGATCTCGAAATTGATAGGTTGATATGGCGAGATTGCACGAATATCAGAGCAAGGAGTTACTGCAATCTGGTGGGATTAATATACCACAGGGCAGGGTTGCCAGATCAGTTGCTGAAGTAGGAGAAATTGCTGCTGAAATTGATGGAGACGTTGTTCTGAAGGCTCAGGTATGGACAACTGGCCGTTACAGCAAAGGATTGATTAAATTTGCATCTGATCCTCAGAAAGCCACAAAAGAAGCAGAGGCACTTTTTAACCGTGAAGTAAATAATTTCATTATAGAAGAGGTTCTGGTTGAAAAGAAGGTAGTTATTGAACATGAGTACTTTGCCAGTTTGATTATCAATGATCGAGAAGTGGCACCAGTACTTATGTTCAGTACAATTGGTGGTACGGGAATTGAAGAAATTGCCAGAGAACACCCGGCTGAAATCGCTTACCTTACTGTAGATATCGTGAGAGGTCTTAAGGACTTTCAAGTACGTAATATTCTAAGAAAATTAAACCTTAGAGGTAATGATCTGTTAAAACTTTCTGATATTTTAGTTAATTTATGGGAAATCGCTAAAAAGTATGATGCCCGTTCGGCGGAGATCAATCCTATTGTAAAGACACAGGAAGGTAGTTTTTTAGCAGCCGATTGTCGAATCACCATTGACGACTATGCGGTTTATCGCCACCCCGAATTGGGAATTGGTATTGCTCGTGAACTGAACCACCCTCCAACGGAATTGGATAAAATTGCCTATGCAGTAGAGAAGAATGATTACCGGGGGACATTTTACTTCATCCAAATGGCGCAAACATTTGGTAAAGAGGAAAAGTATATTGGATTTCATGGTTCAGGTGGCGGGGGTTCCATGATGAGTATGGATGCGGTTCAGCAAAAAGGATTTAAAATCGCCAACTTTTGTGATACTTCAGGAAATCCACCGGCATCAAAAGTCTATCGTGCCGCAAAAATCATCCTGTCCCAGAAAAATATTGTGGGATATTTTGGTTCCGGTTCAGGGGTTGCATCTCAGGAGCAGTTTCATTCAGCTCGAGGTCTGGTAAAAGCTTTCCGAGAAGAGTGGATTGATATTCCAGTAGTCATCCGCTTAGGAGGAAATTCAGAGGATCTGGCAGTGCAGATTTTGACTGAATATACTCGAGATTTGCCCGGACAAGTGGAGGGATATAAAAAAGACGATTCAGTAGAATTTTGTGCCAAGCGATTTACTGAACTAATGAAACATCCTAAACAACTTAAAAGCATTAGACCGGTGTTACCTCAACCTTCTCAATATCTCTACTCCTTTCAAACATTAACTGGAAAAGTTACCTATGATCATGACTTGTGTATGAAATGTAAAAGTAAAATTTGTGTCTCAAATTGCGTACCAAAAATATTAAGAATTGAGAATGGGAAACCTGTTTTAAATATCAGCCAGGAGGAAGCCAGAAATGGGAAATGCACTGAATGTCTTGCTTGTGAAATCGATTGTTATTTCCAGGGCAATAAGGGAGGAAGAGTGGAATTACCAATTGCAGGTCTGGAAGAATATCGTGCTAAACTTTTATGAAATAAAATACTTGCGATATGTTATTTTATTTATCTTATTCAGATTTTAGAACAGTATATAGAAAGGTGAGAGAGTCGCAAGGGTATCATTTTCTGGCACATTTTAGGGGCATACATGTCGATATTAGTGGATAACCATAAGACGGTTATCGTGCAGGGAATTACTGGTCGGGAAGGGAAGGCGCGTACAAAGTTAATGATGAATTATGGAACCAGGGTACTCGGTGGTGTGACGCCTGGGAGAGGTGGGCAGGAGGTTTATGATTTACCGGTTTTTGATACAGTAGAAGAAGCGATAGAACAACTCGGTAATATAGATATCTCGGTTATTTTTGTTCCGGCACCTCTGGTCAAGAATGCAGCGCTGGAGGCCTTTAATGCTGGGATTAAGCTGGCTGTACTGGTACCAGATCGAGTACCTATCTACGATGTTCTGGAAATCAACTATTATGCCAAAAAAACAGGCGCCTCCTTTGTTGGCCCCAATACCCTGGGCTTATTAAGTCCCGGTAAAGCGGTTCTCGGAATGATGGGTGGGAGGGCAAAATTTGCTCAAGAGTGGTTCAGACAAGGTTCTGTAGGTGTTACTTCACGTTCTGGAGGGATGACATCTTCTTTAGCCTACTATTTGAGTCAGAATGGGATTGGTCTCAGTACGATTATTCATGTTGGAGGAGATGCCATTGTGGGATTACCCCATCCAGAAGTAGTGAGATTATTCCAGGAAGATCCGGAAACAAAAGTGATTGTCATGTTTGGAGAGATAGGAACATCCCAGGAAGAGATAGTGGCAGAAATCATTAAAAAGGGTGAAATTACCAAGCCAGTTATCGCTTACATTGGTGGCCGAGCTGCCCAGAAAGGCACCCGCTTTTCACACGCCGGAGCAATTATCGAAGGAAATCATGGTACGTACGAGGCAAAAGTGGAACAGTTAAAGGAAGCCGGGGCACATGTTGTAGAAGAATTTCAGGATATACCCAGTGTGGCGCTGGAAGTTTTAAAGGAAAACTACTGATATAATTAACTGACAAATAGGTAAAAATCAAAGAAAATATCTGATCTAAAAAAATTGAAAATACTCTAGAAAATTAAGCAGTGAAAATTAAATAAAACAAGCAAGAAAAAGGGAGTTTGCATAATGACAGAGGTATGGAAAACAGCTATTACCCACATTGAGCCAAATAAAATTGTTGTCCGAGGTTATAAACTTGATCAATTAATGGGCAAACTCTCCTATCCCCAGATGATTTACCTTCTGATAAAAGGGGAGATTCCCAATAAATGTGTGGGTAAAATTTTAGATGCAATTTTAGCTTCCAGTATTGATCATGGAGTTACATCACCTTCCTGTCAAGCGGCTATAACGGTCGCATCCACCGGTGCCTCTCTTAATGCCGCCTTGGCTGCTGGTATTCTTTCCATAAATGAATTTCATGGGGGTGCCATCGAGAAAAGTATGCAAGCATTGGAAGCGGCTATAATTCTGGTACGTAAAGAAAAATTGAGCATAGCAGTTGCAGCGGAAAGAATTGTAAAAGAACATCTGGATCAGAAGAAAAAGATCATGGGATACGGACACCGGATTCACTCTGATGATCCTCGTACCAGCAAATTATTTGAACTAAGTTCGGAATATGGCATTTCCGGAAAGTATATTGAGATGAGTAAGGCAATACAACGTAAACTGCTGGAAATGTCCGGGAAAAATTTACCTATAAATGTGGATGGCGCGATTGCTGCAGTACTTTGCGAACTGGGAATTCCCAGTGAATTGGCAAATGTATTCTTTATTATTGCTCGTTTACCTGGTTTAGTTGCCCATGTATATGAGGAGAAAGTGCGCTATAAGCCAATGAGAAAAATTGATTTCACTAAAGCAGAATACGATGGACCGCCAGAAAGAGATATATAAATATAATTTTTTCGATTGACTTAAATTGCCTTGTTTTATGTTATTTAGTGATATGGAAAATGAAATTTAAGAGGGCGATCGTCCGCACTCCATGCCCTAATATGGTTAAGGGACTTACCACTGCCAACCTAGGAGTACCACATTATCAGCTGGCTTTACAACAACATGCAGATTATATCAGTACCCTTCAGAAATGCGGTTTGGACGTAATTGTTTTGCCAGCTGAAAATAAGTTCCCTGATTCGACATTTATTGAAGATGTTGCCCTGTTAACGCCATATTGTGCTATCATCACCAATCCTGGAGCCCTATCTCGCAAAGGGGAAAGCAAAAATATTACTGAAATTCTCAGTCAGTTCTTCAATAAAATCGAGTATATTAAAGAACCGGGAACATTGGACGCGGGAGACGTACTGCAAGCTGGTCAACATTTCTATATTGGTTTATCGAAAAGAACGAATATACCAGGGGCACGGCAGATGCAAATTATCTTAGAGAATTATGGATTCACTTCTTCCTTTATCAAAGTAAGAGGTATTTTGCATCTGAAATCTGGGGTAGCGTATTTAGAAAATGGTAATCTGGTCATATCAGAAATGATGGCAAACATACCGGAATTCCAAAAATATCGCTTAATAAAAATTTCAAGACAGGAAAGTTATGCGGCTAATTGTGTTTGGATTAATGGAAAAGTGATCATTCCACAAAAATATCCCAATGCCAAGCAATTAATAGAAAACGTAAATTATCAGATCCTTGAAGTGGATTTATCAGAATTTAGAAAAATTGATGGTGGAGTAAGTTGTTTATCATTGCGCTTTTAATAAGAAATTTCTGTAAAATTTTTTTGTCTGATACATTGATAGAACTAATATATTAAACCTGCCCAAATTATTATGTCAGCTGACGATCCGTGGAGGAGTTATCCCGGTAAATGTTGTAAATGACAATATATTGAGATTTTTTTTGTATATTTTTAATTTTTCAGAAGTTACACAAAGATATAATTAAAATATGAGGATTAGTTGTCACGTCTAATCTGGAAAGTCCAGTCATCTTTCTATAAAGTTTTAAGAAAAAATCCCCTTTCAATTAAAATACTCACTAGAGAAAATCAGACTATACGGTCTTTACTAGCGGAATTGAGTTTTACTACTAGCAGTAAAGTATTGGATATTGGCACAGGGAGGGGAAATATTCTTAATCTTATACCCATTAAAGAAGTATTTTGTGTTGGGCTTGACTTTATTTATAATATGGTTTATAAATGTAAATCTGATTTTCCTGAAGTTCATTTTGTTAATGCGGATGGAAAAAGTTTCCCTTTCCATGAAAGTATTTTTGATTTGGTCTTATGCGTGGGTGTTTCTGAGTATGTTCATGAAATCGATGAGTTAATCAGAAGTATTAATGAAATATTAAAATTAAATGGTCATTGTATTTTTACAATTTCTCCTCCCAGAATCATTACTTATCTTAGATATGTAACTGGACATCGTCTTTATCCACGAGATCCTGGTAATTTTGAAAGATTACTGGTAAAAGAAGGATTCTTAAAAATTGATTGTGCTGTAACTCCATTCCAAATCCAATACTTACTTCGAAAATCACTTTAAGTAATAAAAGGAGCCCAAACCTTAGTTTCTTGTGATTTTAAATTTCATTGATTTTTATTTTAGTTCTCTAAATAATAAATGTTGACTTCTGGTGTTTTTCCGTCTATGTATATTTGCTAATATCTAGGGTGAATCATTGGTTTTACATACACTTATATCTTTGTAGTAAATGGTATTGCAATTTTTCAACCAAGTTATTTATGAAAATTATTTGAATATTTTGTTGTTAAAGAGGTTTTGTGGGATCTTTCAGAATTTTAACTTCAAAAATTCGGTTGAATTGTCTAAATTAAAAAGTGATATTTTTCTGAAAAATTGAATTAGAATTATTTTTATAACACTGGAGGCTCTTTGAAAACTGAGGTTAGAACCAGATTATTACTCAATCTAACTTTATTGGACAATGCCTGCCCTGTTAAATTGAATACCTGTCACATGGAGTTTCATATTTCTCGTGAAGCACGTCAGAGATATCAATTTGATGAAGAATTGTTCATGCTAAATGGGAATGTGATAATTGCTAATTTTCATGCTGCCAGAGTTTTTTCAAAAAAAATGAATGATAAAAAGGATGTTATTCATTTTCCAGAAAAAGCAGTTCGGGCTGGACAGATCAATGCGATGGGGTTAATCGATGAAATTCTGCATTATGTTGCTCAACTTTATCGTGAACAGGTAAATGCATCGGCTATCAAAGAGGCGTATGAATGGCTTGAGCAAAGTCTAGGTAAAGGAGCTCTGGATAATACTCTTTTAAGGTTTATTCAAGAATTTCCTCCCTTAAGTGTATATCAAGGCAAGGTTGATGATAAAACCTATCTGGATGGAACAACTGAAGGTCTTTCCAATAGGCATATTATTTTAGAAGAGCTTTTACTACTTTGGTTGGCAAATGTGAATCCTGCTTTCTCTCCATTCCTCGAATTATTTGATGATGAAAGCCTGGAGAAATTAACTGGTTATTTGAAGATCATTGATTCATTGAACTCATATTTTGAAAAACAACCGAAATTTGGACCGGATAATCAGAATTTAATAGATATGTTAAGGAGTCCGGCTATTGCATCTCCTTATTCCTTGACTGGGCAGTTGGATTATATTCGAAGAAAATGGGGTATCCTACTTGGGAAATATTTTTATCGATTATTGAGAAGTCTTGATTTAATCAGTGAAGAGGAAAAAGCAAGATTTTTGGGTGCTGGCAGGGCGCAGGTATATGAATTTCTTGGTAAAGACTTCGAACCGGAAAGGTTTAGTCCCGACAAAGATTGGATGCCCCGGGTAGTATTAATGGCTAAAAGCACTTATGTCTGGCTTGATCAATTATCAAAAAAATATAATCGTGCTGTTACCCGGCTGGATCAAATTCCCGATGAGGAGTTGGACCAGTTAGCGAGGTGGGGGTTTACTGGATTATGGCTTATTGGATTATGGGAAAGAAGCAAAGCTTCGCAGAAGATTAAACAGCTTTGCGGTAATCCCGAGGCGGTTGCTTCTGCTTATTCACTATATGAGTATTCTATAGCACAGGAACTCGGGGGAGAAGCGGCTTTTAACAACCTGAAAGAGCGAGCCTGGCAGCGCGGTATCCGAATGGCAGGGGATATGGTACCTAATCATATGGCAGTCGATTCCCGTTGGGTAATAGAGCATCCGCACTGGTTTATTTCGCTACCTTACAGTCCTTATCCCAATCACACTTTTAACGGAGAGAATTTGTCAGGAGATCAGCGCACCGGGATTTTTATTGAGGACCAATATTATAATCGAACAGATGCATCTGTGGTATTTAAACGAGTGGATTTTTACACCGGAGAAACCAGGTATATCTATCATGGTAATGATGGAACAAGTATGCCCTGGAATGACACTGCGCAGCTGGATTACCTCCAACCAGAGGTACGGGAAGCGGTAATCCAGACTATTCTTCATGTTGCACGTCAGTTTCCGATAATCCGTTTTGATGCTGCCATGACGCTGACAAAAAAACATTATCAACGACTCTGGTATCCTGAACCAGGGTCTGGTGGTGATATTCCAACCCGGGCTGAACATGGCCTCACCAGAAGGCAATTTAATGAGGCCATGCCTCGAGAATTCTGGCGCGAAGTGGTAGAAAGAGTAGCACAGGAAATTCCCGATACCCTTTTGCTGGCTGAAGCATTTTGGTTAATGGAAGGATACTTTGTTCGCACACTTGGCATGCATCGGGTTTATAACAGTGCTTTTATGAATATGTTAAAAAATGAAGATAACACACTGTATCGCTCTTCCATAAAAAATATTTTGGAATTTAATCCTGAGATATTAAAAAGGTTTGTCAACTTTATGAATAATCCTGATGAAGAAACAGCTGTGGCACAGTTCGGGAAAGGTGATAAATATTTTGGGGTCTCAATAATGCTGGTTACCATGCCGGGGCTCCCTATGTTTGGCCATGGGCAGGTAGAAGGATTTACCGAAAAGTACGGCATGGAATATCGGCGAGCTTACTGGAATGAACAACCTGATTGGGATCTGGTGCGTCGTCATGAACGGGAAATTTTTCCCTTACTTCATAAAAGATATCTCTTCGCTGAAGTATATAATTTTTACTTATTTGATTTTTACACTGCCGAAGGTCATGTGAATGAAAATGTTTTTGCTTATTCAAATAAGTTTCATGGCGAGCGGGGACTGGTGGTTTATCATAACAAATTTGAAAATACCGCCGGCTGGATAAAAAGCTCTGCAGCTTACTCGGTAAAAAAGGAAGGAAGCCAGGATCGGACACTCATACAGAAAAATTTGGGTGAAGCCCTGGATCTTCCCTATAATGATAGGCATTATGTCATATTTCGTGAACATATTTCCGGATTAGAATTTATCAGAAATAGTAAAAGTATCCATAATGACGGTCTTTATGTCTCTCTCCAAGCTTACCAATATCAGGTGTTTCTGGATTTCAGGGTTGTGGAGGATAACGTCTGGAATCATTATACTAATCTCGCTGCGTATTTACACGGCCAGGGCGTTCCGAATATTGATGAAGTCCTGAAAGAGACATTCTTAAGACCCCTTCATTCAGCTTTCAGAGAAGTAGTAAATATCGATCTCTTCCGGGAACTAGTCTCTCAGAAAATTGAGAAAAGAGGAGACGTATTGGATCACGCTTTAATGAAAAAAATCAGAAATAAAGTCATTCACCTTCTGGGAGAAATTAAGAATTTTACCTCTGGACAAGCTGATCTGGAAGGAATCGCTGCGGAAATTACTGAGAAGCTGGAAACTGGTTTGCAGTTGATGGTAGTGGAAGAGAAACTAAAATGTGGGGATCTTAAGGACTTTAAAGCAGCTGTTAAATTATTAAAAACTATCTTAAAAAATAATAACGAAAACTGGTATATTTTATTTACCTGGTTATTGATTCATCGGCTTGGGAAAGTGGTTAATCCAACTTCGGTAGCGGAGGAGAGTCGATCAGGACTTGATGAATGGCTGTTACATAAAATTATTGAGGATAATTTTTATCAACTTGGTTTAAATGATGATTCGGTACGTAACGCTATCTTACTTATTAGAATTTTAACAACTCATCAACAATGGTGGTGTCTAAAAAATGAATCACCAATTACCCCATATGAGGTCATTTCACCATTGCTTCTAGATACTGAAGCGAGAGATTATCTTCAGATCAATCGTTTCAGGGACGTTCTGTGGTTTAACGGAGAAGCCTTTAAAAACTTAAGTGAATGGCTTTTTCTGATCGGTTTTCTAGATGCGGAAATGAGTAAGATGAAAACAGAAAAAGAGCGGTGCAAATTAATCGTCGAACGATATTCTCTGATTCGACAAATTATTAAAGCACAGGAAAAATCTGAATACCAACTGGAAAACCTGCTGACAATCCTGCGGGAATAAAGAGAAGGAAAATTTTCTTATGTTATGAATATGGGATGTTTGAAGAACATCCGCCTTTGTGCTCATTTCTTATTTTAGCAGCAGCATTTTACGGCTACTGGTAAAACTACCCGCTCTGATCCGATAAATATAAAGCCCTGATCCTACGGGTTGTCCCTGCTTATTTAATCCATCCCAACTCAGCTGATGAAATCCAGCATGTTTGGACTCATTCACCAAGGTAAGGATCTTTTTTCCATTGCTATCGAAAATTTCAAGATTAATTAATTGATCTTCAGGCAGGGAAAAGCAAAGGGTGGTTGATTGATTGAAGGGATTGGGATAATTTGGCAGAAGGGTATAATCATCCGGGATTGATTGATTCGATAAAGAAATACTTACCGGATCAAACGAGCAGCTTGCCCAGACGGTACCCCAGCGGCCATCTTCACCTTTGGAACTGTCTCCACGGACTGCGGCATATTCATTAAACACCCAGAAAATTTCATCATTGGCAGGATCAAGTGCCATACCGGTGTAATCTCCCCAACGGTTGGGTTTGGATTCTGGTAAATCACTAAAGGTCCGGACATAATAATCTTCTCCATCCCTGACTGTTTCTGAGGATTGAACAGTCCCGGGTGTGTCTCCAGTCTGGCGACCGGTTACATACGCTCCTGCATAAATGGTTTCTGCTGAAGCAGAAAATCCAAACTTTGCATCACCAGCACTATTAACCGCAATCGCCGGGTAGAAAGTGAAAGTATTGGGTGCAATGTCTTCACCACCAATGTTTCCCTGATCCAAAAGAGTCGGTGTACCGGAAGTGTTAATTTTTATCCAGTGAGCGGTTGTTTGCCCTGCATCAGGCTCAGTCCTGGGATTGATGGTAGTAGTAAGCCATAGCACATTGTTACGCCATACACAGTCCAGGACTCGGCGGTCATTTACTTCTATCAAAATATCAGAACCTAATTGGGGTGCATCGGGAAGTTCGGTCTGGGTGTCATTTTCGAGATTACCTAAACTTACATAAGGAAGAAGAGAAAATTTGGGTGTTCCCAAAGGATCGTTGATACGCACAACCTGGAGGAATTCTATTGTACCATTTGACAACCCACTGTAGGTCACTAAGTATGTACCAACACCACTTCCTGCCCCACTGGTCCCAAAAACCTGTGCTGGCATGGTGGTTGTAGCAATTCCATTATTGCTGGCATACGGATCGTATACTGCTACTGAGGCTGAGTCGCCTGCATAAAAACCTTCACTGGTACCCTTATCAATTATCCAGAGGTGGGTTTTATTTGTACCGGTTCCTCCTTCAAAAGAGAACATGTTAGCGGTGATATAAATAGCCTCTTCATCTACCTCGAATCCGGGATAATCTGCCCAATATTCCTCTGTCCCGATAAGAGTTTTAGCATTAATTTCGTGATAATACCAATCCTGGGCAGTGGCACTTTCTGGTGTGCCATCTTTGGAAACAGCAAGAAAAATCCTCGATTTATTTCCAGGATCTGGATTACTGCCGCTTTGCTCTTTTTCCAGAACAACAACCAGAAAACGGTCTTCATAATGATCATAAACGACTTTGGGATCGAAAGTAAAAGTCTGAGGAGATAGATCTTGAAATAAATCTTTCAGTGCGTCGCGCCATAAAAGTGTACCACTCTTACTTCGAACTTCAATCATTACATTAACCACTGCAATCAACCGATCAATTCCGGCCGCACCTATGGGATCAGGGGGAATAAAGACTCTCTTATCATTTTCTTTGGCATTGTCGCTAAAGTCAAATCCCAAGAAATTGGTGACGATATCAGCTGGTGAAAGGGTGGGATTGAGAACGTAGCGATGCGGCTTATCAGATATGAAGGTTGAGCTCATTGGAAGAGATGACATAAAGGATCCACCGGATTTTACCGGTGATCCCTCAGTAAATAGTCGGGGAATTCTGTTATCGGCTGTCTGACTCGATCCCAAATACGCAATCAGCCAGGGAAAAAGAAGAACGTACTTAAAAAAATAATGGTCTCTATGATTATTTTTATTTCTTAATAAATTTTGTACCTTATTTGAAAAAAACATGAGAAATTCCTCTCCATTTTTCCATGGTATTTTCTATTCTGCAACAGAATAATACTTTAATATACATAAAACCATGGATTAAATAATTTTCAAAATAATAATTATTAAATCAGATAGTTTATTAACTTTCATACTGTTATGATTTTAATCATGGGAAAATGATTGACATTTTAAAATTAAAAGGTCTAAATTAATCAAAAAATCTTGGTAAACAATCTGTTTTTTATATGAAAATCAGAGGATATTAATTTTAACTAGGATGGAATGAATAGGGCTTATACCACATTTTTACCTGTTGGGTTGGGTACTTTATCTCTTGGTCTGCAAATTGTCTTCATTCGCATGTTACTGGAAATCTTTCATGGAAATGAATTGGCTATCGGCTGGCTTTTGGCTGTCTGGCTTATTGGCACCTCCAGTGGTGCCTTTTTCTTCTCCAAATTACTGAGAAAGACCCGAATATGGAATTGGTTTCTTTTAGGTCTATTTCCCATTATTTTTATTAATTATATATTTATCAAGTTTATTCCCAAAATTTTCCACATTATTCCAGGAATTACACTATCATTACTGCATCTAATTCCAATTTCGTTTCTCGCCATTATGCCTGCTGCCATCCTCTGTGGATTGTTATTCCCTTATATTAGTGAATATCTCCATCGAACAAATGGTCGAGAGATTTCTTTCAACATTAATAAAGTATATATTTGGGAAAGTGTTGGTTCTCTACTGGCATCTTTTACCTTAAATTTTTTGCTCTTTCACCGTTTAAATAACCTGCAAATTATCCTTTTTTTTATCATCATTTTTTCACTCCCCCTTGTTCTGATAAAAAACTATCGTTTGTCCGCTATGGTTTTTATAGGGCTTGGCCTTTTACTTTACCTGTACAGCCCGCTTATGGTAGATAAGATAAATCAGTCTATATTCATGCCTTATACCATCATTCAGGAAAAGGAAACACCTTACGGAAATGTCAAGTTGATGAAACTGGAAGATCAGCTGGTTTTGCTAAACCAGGGTATTATTGAATATTCGTCACCGGATATTTTCGCAGCAGAAACCAATGCGCTGTTTCCCGTACTCTTACATCCGAAACCAAGACGTGTATTAATGGTTGGTGGAAATTTGACTAATGTCATTTCATATTTTGAAAGAATAAGTGATATCTCTGAGTTAGATTTTTTGGAGAGAGATCCATATCTTGTTGAACTGCAAAAAAAGTTCATAGAGAATCAGAGGACGGGAAATACGCTTCAGTTAAATTTTATTATTGACGATATCAGAAGTTATTTCAGGAAAACAACTAAAAAATATGATGTCATTTGTCTTAATCACCCGGAGCCGGTTACCTTGAGTCTTAACCGAGTTTATACCTCAGAGTTTTATAGTATGATTAAAAAACGTTTAAGCGAAAGTGGACTTTACTTTTTTGCAATCCAGTCATCCGAGAATTATTTGGATGAATACCTGGCACAATATATAAACTTGTTGAAAAATACCCTTACGCTATCTTTCAACAATGTTTTTATTATTCCGGGTGATCAGAACTACTTTTTGGCTAGTGATTCTCTAAAATTTACTAGTATTCTGGACAAGTGGATTGAACGACTGCAACAGTTCGACCTTGATCCCCAATATTTATCGGAGTATTACCTGAGTTACCGCATTTCCCCTGAAAGACTCAGGCAATTTTCCGGACAATTGGATCGCTGGAAGATTGACAGGATAAATACAGATTTCAACTTAAACGGATATGTGTATCATTTTCGCATCTGGAGTCACGCCTTTGAACAGAACATTCAAGAATATTTTGAAATCATCAGACGTTATCGTTTCATGCTGGTGATTGTTATTCTATTACTGGTATTATTATTAAAAATGCTTTTAATAAAAAAAGAAGAAAGAAAATTATTATCCAATTTATTTTTAATTGGTGGCATTTCGCTGGCACTGGAAATGACCCTATTACTTGTTTATCAAATTTTGTTCGCTACTTTATATGAGAGTATAGCAATTATTTTTGGTATATATATGCTAGGATTAGCAGTAGGGGCTTACCTGCAGAACATAAAAATAAGCAAAAATGAAATAGGACTTATGTTCCGGAAATTAAATCTGCGTTTCTTTTTATTATGTTTTTCCATATTGTTTTTTTCATTTATCTCTAACCATATGATTTCCTATGACCTATTTCATCTGGTGGTAAAATGGATCTTTATTCCTGGATTGATATATCTTACCGGGTTTTATAGTGGACATTATTTTGCCCTGACCACTGCTACATATTTCTCAAAAAATGGAGGATATTTTCATGGAGTTACCTATGGTATTGATTTGGCGGGTGGTATATTTTCTGCTTTCTTAACTTCAGTCTTCCTAATTCCTCTGTTTGGTATCTCAGGATCACTTGTCGTTATTCTGATTCTCATTGTCATGCTGTTTATTTGATAAAATCTTCTGTGATATTCTTCGGTTCTTAAAATAAAAAAGGCTACCCGTAATGTGCAGGTAGCCTTTAAAAAAATGTATGAGTAATCTGCTATATTTCAACAAGCCCTTCTGTATTGGCATTCACCAGATTTTGAATATTTAAATCTGTTTGTATCACAATTGCTCTTTGAAGAACTGGCATAGTTATATCACATTTTGTGAACTTACTATTAACAATTTGGGTTTCCCGCATAATTGGTTTAGAGATTTTACAGTTCACATATTCAGTGTTATTGATAATAGCCGTTGCAAAACGACAATTTTGTAGGTTCGAATCTTTATAGGTGTTATTATCAATCAAACAACCAATATAATTCACTTCTACCAGATCATTATTCAAAAATTCGCATTTGTAAAACTGACTTCCTGAGAACAATGCATTATCTAACTTACTTTTGGTGATATGAATTGCATCAAAGAAACTCATCATGAAATTGCTGTCGGCGATTTGTACTGATTTATAAGTATTGTCTTTCCAGAATGTATTTTTTAAATCTGCTGACTTAATATATAATTTATCAAATCGGCAATTCTTGGTTTTTAACAAATTTCCTTCAACCAATTGCATATCGACATCAGTAAAAGTAGAATCGAGAATAATTGTTCCACTTAGAGTTGCCTGGACCAATTTAGTGTTTTTAAAAATTGATTTCTGAATATAACTTCGTTTTAAATTTACATTAGTGAGATTCGAATCACTTAAATCAACATCGATTAGCATAGCTCCGATAAGAGAAGCACTGCGAAGATCGAGTGAAGACAAGTCGTAATTTTCCAGTACAATCTTATCGAGTGTGACCGGGGCAACCGAATTACTGATATTGCCGCGCAGTTTTTTTAAAAAACTATCTTTATCTGGAATATGTTGCCAACAGTAATGGGTAAATGAAATTGGTTTAAATGGACAGCCTTCCTCAGCACACTTATGATACGACATTTATTATACCCCCACATTATCTTATCATTACAATTTTAAAAAACATAATAAGATAACAAAAAAATATAAAAATTTCAATAATAATTTTTTTCATTTGATTAGGTAAAAAAGTTGAATTAAATTGCGTGTTTGTAATTTTATTTGAGTTTAATCTACTTTTCTTTTTGATACCATCACAATCCTTTTTCATTAACTGCATCTTTATATTTATTTTAAAATCTTCTCCTTTAAGTTTTTTTAAATCTTTTTATTTTTTAGATTAGGGCAAAAGAGTTATCCTGCATATTCAAAAAATAAATGTTTTTTAAAATATTTTATGAAAGAAAAAATTAATTATGTCATTTAAATATATAGCATTTGAAAAAACTGCTTCAAATACTCAAACCAAGGAAATACCGGAAAGACCGGAAATTGATATAATTTATAAGTGGAAAACAGAAGATGTATTTAGTAATGATGTTGAATGGGAACAAAATTATTCCTATTTAGAGAAGGTAATTAACGAGCTCAATCAATTTCAGGGAAAATTGAGAGATTCTCCTCAAATACTTTTCAACTGTTTGAAAACGCGGGATAAGATAGGAGCTATCTTTGATAAATTATCAATTTATGCAACTTTGAAATCTGATGAAGATACCCGCAATACTAAATATCAGGAATATCGAGACCAGATTTCAGGTTTGTCAGTCAAAATAAATCAGAAAGAAGCATATATACAACCCGAAATATTATGTATTTCTGAGAATAAACTGCAACGTTTTCTGAAAGATTTTGAAGAACTACAAGTTTACATACACTATTTTACTGATCTTTTCAGATCGAAAAAACATGTATTGAATGAAGAAGGAGAAAACCTTCTGGCACTTGTAGGAGATATGAGCCAGACCCTATATAAGATCTTCACAATGTTTAACGATGCAGATATTAAATTTCCTGTTGTAATTGATGAGAAGGGATATAAAGTAGAGATTTCAAAGGGCAATTTTTCTGTATTTATGAAATCGTCAGATCGCCGGATCAGGAAAAATGTTTTTGTGGGAATGTATGGAACTTATCAGCAATGGATCAATACTTTATCAGCCACCCTATCTGGTGTAATAAAGAAAAATATCTATTATGCGAAGGCACGAAAATATGAAAATGCCTTGAAAGCAGCCTTGCATGTGGATAATATCCCTCAGGCTGTGTATGAAAATGTTTTAAATACCATAAATAAGAATTTAACACCCTTACACCGATATATTAGTCTCAGGAAAAAAATACTGAAAATTGATAAAGTATATCCCTGGGACTTATATGTGCCACTTGTGAAAGAATGGAAATGGGAAATTCCT
>Ga0209635_10000997_pt1 | contig 20631 bp, 21 predicted proteins | sample DeeMarSWOR230_32_FD_187463 | JGI IMG/M metagenome (GOLD analysis project Ga0209635, IMG submission 187463) | Marine sediment microbial communities from White Oak River estuary, North Carolina - WOR-2-30_32 (SPAdes) (version 2) | ecosystem: Environmental > Aquatic > Marine > Intertidal zone >...
CGAATGTCGTGTATGTGTTTGGAAGAAAGGCGAAAAACTTGGTCAAAGTTGAAACCGGAAGCTTGCTTTGATTATGTCATCGAGATGGATAGCTACAAACTCTTCCGCAAGCGAAAGTAACATCGCCAACATACAGACTGAGCAGAAAGTTCAGTAGATTGGAATCTTTCCGTTTGCCAAGTCGTCGCAGAACTTCCCAATGTTCTCCAACTCGTAAATGACCACTTCTTCTATTTCTCTGCGAATATTCTTGAAGGCGTTAGCCGGTTTCATTACGACTTGTGCTGCTGCAATGGCTGGTTGATCGATAGGCTTACCTATTTGGCTGAGCAGCCAGATGTATACCTCCTCCAATCCAAGCACTTTGCCGTAGATTGCATCTGCAATTTTGTATGTAAGGGCGTTGTAGATTTTCCCCACGTGGCTGACTGGATTCTTTCCCGCAGCCGCTTCTGAACAGAATGGCCTATTCAAAGGTATGACACCGCTTGTGCGGTTGCCCCTACCAACCTGACCAGAGTCTCCCGCTTCCGCGCTAGTGCCCGAAACAGTCAAGTAGACTCCCTCTGTTCCTTTTCCCTTTGCGTCGAGGGTGTTTAGGTCAACCATGATCTTTTCAAAATCTGTCTTTTCTTTCACAAATTTGCCTATCTCTTCCTCAAGTGCTGCTCTCTTCAGAAAGTAATCCGTCTCGCTAGTCACGTAACGGTCAACCAATGCCATCGCCACGGTCAAATGCAACTTGTTATTCTTTCTGAAACCCATGACTTTCACATCTTCTCCAGATTCGGGAAAGCGTTTCTTGAACTCTGGCGAGTTTACATGCTTCTCTAGGTCAAGAACTATCTGCTCAGTTCTGGTCATAGGAGCGTAGCCAACTGCGGCAGAAGTGTCGTTGGCCCCCAAGACGTTTCCCTTTCTATCGAATATGTCCATGAGTTCAGGATGCCCAGGCTTTAACTCCACCTGATACTGGACATGCTTCTCGGGGTCGACAAATCGGAGACTCTCCTTGAACCACTTCTTAGCTGTTTGGACGGCTATTTCCTTCACTGGTATATGAACTCCACCGACTTCAAAGACTGCTCTGTCCCCTATGATGAGGAGCATTGGTTTCTTTATGATGCCTCCGCCGAAGCGGGTTTCGGCTTCGCCAGCCGCCAGAAGAGACTTGTCGATGTTGTGGTGTCTTATGCCTCCCGTTTTCTTCTTGTACTCTTGGCTAAGTTGAACCGAGATTCTGTCCATTATGGCGTCGCAGATATAGTCAGGATGCCCCAAACCCTTCCTCTCAACTATTTCGAGTTGCTGTTGTTCGATGGGTGTCTGCTTTAACATGTCGACAAGTATGTTTCTTTCCATGAAAGATCGCCTTGGCGGACGTTAATGAACGATAAAGGATATATATTTTGCGATATTTACTGTGTATAAAAAATAACCAGTGGTTATCAACGATGCTTGTAACGGGATCCATGCTCAAAAGACTAAGAGTCGAAGCGGGGCTAACTCAAAGACAGCTCTCCAAACTAATCGGAATTTCACAAGCTCACATAGCCAAGATCGAGGGGGAGAGAGTTGATCCCCGACTATCAACAGTAAACAAGATTCTACAAGTCTTGACTGAAGGCGAGGGAAAGAAGTGTCACGAAGTCATGACGAAGAAGGTCATCTTTGCAAGACCGCACGACAGAGTCCTGAAAGCGAGTGAGCTCATGATTAAAAATGCAATATCTCAGCTGCCAGTAATCGAAAAGGAGCGCGTGATAGGTACCATCACAGAGGAGAGTATTGTTAGGAACTTGAGGTCCACAATCGCAGATGAAAAAGTTGAGAATGTGATGCAAGCGCCACTCCCCAGCGTTCCCAAGGATACCAACATAAGCATGATCAAGCCGTTGCTAGAGGATCATCCGGGTGTGTTAATTGTGGAGAGAGGTGAGATCGTCGGTATCATAACTAGATCAGATCTCTTGAAGATTGTCTCCGAAACCATCTAGCGCTCCAAAAATTGTTACCATAACTGACCAAGAGCCGACTCCAGTCATACAAACAAAGTTTATCTGAAGTTGTTACAAAAATTGATAAATGGGGAGTCTCATAGTTCAAAATATGCTAGAATATTTAAAAGAAGCTTGCGGCGTCTTCGCGGCGCAAGATTTTGAGGGTGGTCCAGTATTCCCGTACATTTACTGGGGACTAAGATCACAAAATCATCGTGGTCATCAGTCACACGGTTTTCTCACCTTCGATGGGAAGTTCCATACACGTAAAGGCTTAGATTTGGTTCCTAAACTGAAGTCTAAGGACGTCGAAAGATGGTTACGCAGTCTACCCGGACATGTAGGTGTAGGAAATGTAAGATACACAACTTCAGGCGGCACTGACGAAAAATCGCTGGCAAAGGGGACACAACCGTTTTTGGCTAAGACGAGGAAAAAGAGGATCGGTGTGTCATTTAACGGTAACATCGTCAATACCTCCCAACTCGCCAAAGAGGTCAAGAAACGGTTCCCAAGATTCTGTTACGAATGCGATGCAGAGTTAATTTGTAGAAAACTTCTCTTGGGGCTTCTGAAAAACCTTGATTTGCGTTCGTCAGCTAAGGCATGCATGGAAGAGGTAGAGGGTGCTTTTTCTGTAACAGGAATAACTCAGAACGGCGAACTATTCGCCTTCAAGGATCCTTATGGAGTAAGACCCCTTTGCTGTGGTCATAGTGAAGACCAGAAAATCTTTGCAGTATCTTCAGAAACCGTTGGTTTGGATATTAACGGATTTGAACATGGCTTTGAGGTTAGACCTGGAGAGTTCGTGATTGCGAACGAGGATGGTTATGAACGGGAACAACTTGTTGAATGCAAAAGAAAAGCTCTTTGCGCTTTCGAGTTTGCCTATTTCGCCAGACCAGACTCGAGACTTGGCGACAGTTTTGTATATGAGGTTCGAGAGGAATTTGGAAGAAATCTCGGAAGAGAATACTCTGAGATTGTAAAAGACGCAGACATAATAATCTCAATGCCTGAGACTGGCGATGACTCTGCGTTGGGTCTTCATGAAGAGACTGGCTTGCGATGGGAGAGAGCTTCAAGGAGACACAGATACGTAACGGAACGTGCTTTTATTCTGCTGCCCGAGGAACGACACCGCACCATCGACAGGAAAATCAACATTCTCGACCACAAGATAACTGGGAAGACTGTCGTCGTCACTGAAGACAGCATAGTGAGAGGTGACACGACAAAGGTTACAGTGAAGAAATTACGCAAGATGGGAGCCAAGAAAGTCTATCTGTTCATCACGTTTCCGAGGATTATCGGACCCTGCTTCTACGGAGTAGATATGGCTACCTATGGCGAGCTAATAGGGTCTAGATACGGATCTGAGGAAATAGCTAAGATAATCGGTGCCGATGCGGTTTGCTATCAATCAATAGAAGGATTTATCGAAGCGACTGGATCTAACAAAAACGAGTTGTGCTTGGGCTGCGTGACTGGAGAATATCCGACTCCACTGGCTCAGAAACTAGCCAATGAGATGAAGGAAAGGTTCGAAAACGGGTACGCAGAAAGAGGGAGAATATACGAAGTTGCGATTGCCTAAGAAACCAGCCAAAAATAGTTGAGTCCATAACATCTTTTGAAAGTGATCTGATGGATAGAGTCGGGATACTAGTTGTTTCTTACGGTTCCAGAGCAGCAGCAATGATAGACGCCTTCAGCCGCAGCGAAAGCTACGATGCGGAATTCTATGTTGCAGACAAACAAGGGAATCCCTTTAACGTTCAGAAAGCTGAGAAACACACGGTAATTCCAGACCTTAACTTGACGGAGATCTGCAAGTTTGCCAAAAAATACGAGGATGAAATAGACTTCGGAATCGTTGGACCTGAAAAACCGATAATCAATGGCATAAGAGACCTTTTCGAGACAGAGACTAAAATACCCCTAATCTGTCCGACGAAAAAATACGCAATGGAGGGAAGTAAAGTTGCGCAAAGGTATCTGTTCCAAAGAGTCACTCCCGAAGTGAACCCAAGATTTAGGGTATTCGATCCTAAAGAGCATGGTAGCGCAACTAGAGTAAGAAAGAAAGTCTACTCATGGCTAGACGAACTCAACAACAAGGTGGCAGTCAAACCAGATACTCCAGCCGCTGGGAAGGGAGTAGGTGTCTGGGGCGACCACTTCACGACACGTGAAGAACTGTTCGACCACTTCCTAGCCAACTATGAACATGGCCCAGTCATAGTTGAGGAGAAGGTTGAGGGTGAGGAATCAAGCTTTCAGGTCTTTTGTGATGGAAAACACGTAGTTCCCTTACCAGAGACCCGCGACTACAAGAGAGCATTTGACGATGACAAAGGCCCAAACACTGGTGGAATGGGTTCATACAAAGATTCAGGCGACCTATTGCCCTTCATGACTTTAGAGGATCGCGAGAAAGAGATAGAAATCATAGAAAGGGTTTTCAAAGAACTGAAGGGTAGGGGAAGCAATCCCGAGTTGCGGGGCATCCCTTTTTACGACGCTTTCATCCACACTGGAAAGGGACCAAAAATCTTGGAAAACAACAGTCGCCCTGGAGACCCAGAAATACAGAATCTGCTGCCAGTGCTGAAGGACGACTTCGTTGAAGTGTGCTTCAAGGTATTAGATGCAAATCTCAGACGGGTCAGATTTGAAAAGCATGCAACAATTGTAACCTATAAAGCGCCTCCGCGATACGGGGGATTCATGAATGTTTTTCCTGAACGAGTAGACCAGAGTGAGACGAATCAACCAGTGGACCTAGAGGGTGCGCACAAACTAAGCGAAAAATATGGTGATGCAATCAGAATCTATCCCGCCTCTATGGAACTTAGAGACGGAGAAGCATACGCACTTACGTCGAGAACTGTATGCGTTGTGGGCGTAGGAGAAACCATTCAGAGGGCAAGAGAGGTTTCGTTGGAAGGAATAGAAGCAATCAAGGGCGGCTCACTCTGGCACAGAAACGACATTGGATCAAAGGAGCACATCAGAAAGAGCGTTGAACACATGCGAAGACTGAGGAGGCGACGATGACTAGCCAGCGAGTCTTCATTTCCGATTGTGAAGGACCCATATCAAAGAACGACAATGCTTTTGAACTAACAAACCGCTTTATTCCCGGCGGAGACCATTTCTTTGCCTTGTTAAGCAGATACGACGATGTACTTGCAGATGTTGTCAGAAGACCTGGATACAGGGCTGGATACACCTTAAAGTTGATTCTTCCCTTCTTGAAGGCTCATGGAGCCACTAACAGGAAGATAAAGGAGTATTCTTCAGAGAACATCTTGCTTGTTCCTGGAGCAAAGGATACGCTCAGGCTAGTCAAAGGTATCATGTCATCTTTTATCGTCAGCACCAGTTACGAGCAGTACATATCCTCATTATGTCGACTCACCGACTTCCCCTATGAGAACACCTACTGCACAAGACTAAACCTAGACAAGTACGAGATTAGTGAAAACGAAAAGAGGCGACTTGAGAAAATTGGAAAAGAAATCTCGAGCATGCCTATGATAGAAATCCCAGAAGGCGCCCACTCAATGCAAGACTTCTCGACCATAGACCAGAAGACTCTACGCAGATTGGATAAAATATTTTGGAAGGAGATCCTTGAAATGGAATCAGCCATGATGCTTAAGGAAGTCCACCCAATTGGGGGCAGTGAAAAGGCAGATGCAGTCCGAGAGATTGCTGGAAGACTGAAGAGCAGTCTTGGGGACGTGATGTACGTTGGTGACAGCATCACTGATGTTTCGTCTTTTCAACTAGTGAGAAAGCATGGAGGATTGACAGTCTCTTTCAACGGCAATGAATACGCCATCAGAGAAGCTGAAATCGCTGTTATCTCGGACAACACCACTGTCACTTCGGTTCTCTCAGACACCTTCAATACATCCGAGAAAGATAGTGTGATCAAACTGGTTGAGGAGTGGAGCTATTCTGGGCTAGAGAAGCATTGTGCTAACTCCGTGCTGAGAAACCGCATGTTCAAGTTATATCCAAAGACTCTTCCTCAAGTTGAAATGATAACTCCAGCCAACAGAAGAAGACTGATAAGCGAAAGCAGCAGTTTCAGGAAAAAGGTCAGAGGAGAAGCGATAGGGAGACTTGGATAGGTGCAATCCATGAGGGTTGAGATTGAAGACACTTATGCTGAAGCTTTCGAAGGCTTGTACTGCAGAGTCATCGTTACCGCTGATGATAGAGAAGTTTTGCGGAAAGCGGCTGAGGATGCCACTGCGACGCCTTCGGTGGCCATTGGCAGAACTGAGGGTGGCGTTGAGAAATATGTAAGTGCAAAGGAGACTCCAGATGGACGCAAAGGTGCAATCCTGCAGTTTTGGGGAGCAATCGATGAAAAGAAGCCTCTTGGCGATTCTGTCGAGAAACTCGAGAAGGAGCTGTCATACCGCATACGCCAAGACATACTCGTAAAGCCCTTCACCGCCATTTTCGATGCTCATCCAAAGCCAGAAGGTAAGCTTGATATGATGATGAGGGTGGGCCACTGTGGAGACGGATTTGAATGGAAGGCGAAACGCTACGGACGTAACATGATTATTGTGCCAATTATGATTCCCGACTTCCAGATAGAGCGGTATCTTGGTTATGGGAAAGGGGTTATGGGTGCAAATTTCTGGTATATGTGCAGGGGCAAGGGAGCAATGAAAGCCGCCAGCAGAAAGGCGCTTAATGCTATAGGCAAAACTGATGGTGCTGTTACTCCCTTTGGCATCTGCTCCGCGGGGTCAAAGCCAGAAACCAGATTTCCTCAGATAGGTCCAACAACTAATCATCCTTACTGTCCATCACTTAAGGAAAGGCTGGGAAAAGAATCGAAGGTTCCCAATGGAGTCAACTACATTCCAGAAATCGTGATAAACGGTACGTCAATCGACGTGGTTAAAGAGGCAATGAAAGCAGGTATCAACAGCATACGTGACACAGCTGGAGTCGTCAGAATCTCTGCGGGAAATTATGGGGGAAAACTTGGAAAGTATAAGATATACCTGCGAGAGTTGTTCAAATGAAACTAGACGCCATCGGCTTCGGCGCCCTCAACCTAGACAAGTTATATAGAGTAAACGCAATTGCCCGAGAGGAAGAGGAAAGCTTCATCATAGACTTGAGAGAGTCTCCAGGAGGCTCCGCCGCCAACACGATTGTGGGCTTAGCAAGATTGGGACTCAAGACTGGGTTCATAGGGAAGGTCGCCGAGGATCGTGAGGGAGAGCTTCTTCTAGAGGATTTCGGAAACGAGAACGTAGATGTAAGCGGCATAGTGATCTCGAAAAAGGGTAGGAGCGGTGTTGTAATTGGCTACGTCGATGCAAAAGGTCAAAGAGCTCTGTACGTTGACCCTGGCGCCAACGACCTCTTAGCCTTCGATGAGATGGATTTGGAATACGCCAGCGATACTGAATTCCTGCACCTAACATCCTTCGTTGGGAAGAGACCATTCGAAGCTCAGAAGAAGCTCATCAAGACGCTTTCTGACACCAAAATAAGCCTTGATCCCGGGGCATTGTACGCGAGAAAAGGCTTGATATCTTTGAAGCCTATCATAGGACGAAGCCTTGTCATGTTTCCAAATGTAAATGAAGTAAGTTTGCTCACTGGCGAAAGCTATGAGAAAGGGGCGAGGATTTTGATGAAGGAGGGTGTTAGTATAGTTGCTGTAAAGCTCGGCGATAGGGGATGCTACGTCACCGATAGCAAAGAGAGCTACTTGGTTGGGCCCTACAAAGCGAAAGCAGTAGACACGACTGGTGCCGGTGACGCCTTTTGCGCCGGATTCTTGTACGGTTTGATCCGAAAGAAGGATCTGTATGAGTGTGGAAGACTTGGAAACTTTGTGGCATCCAGATGTATACCGAAGATCGGCGCCAGAACAGGACTGCCAAGACTTGCAGACTTGCGCAACATGTAGAATACTAGAATCTCTTGATCAAATGTTCGACCATAGACTCGAAGACTAGTCTTCCGTCGCCGTACTTAGGTATCTCCTCTTCCTTTGTCCAGTCTGGAAGTTGCCAACCATAATAAGCTCTTTCTGGATGGGGCATCAAACCGAAGACTGTTCCACTTGGGCTACAGATTCCAGCGACGTCGTGGAACGCTCCATTAGGATTTATGGGATAGCTCCCCTCAGCGTATGTGCCGTCTTCCTCGCAATATCTGAAAACAAGCTGATCGCCATCGTATAACCTTCTCAAATAATCCTTCTCTTTCGTCTTTGAAAGCACGAAGCGACCTTCGGCGTGCGCCACAGGAATTCTCACAACCTTCCTCTTTCGGATTTTCTTAGTGAAAACGCAATTGCCAGAGTTTTCGTTCTTGAGGTAAACCCAAACGCAGCGATACCCAACAGGAGTGTTGGTTGCGAGTGCCGCTTCAGGGTATTCACTGACGCCGTTAAACCCTGGCAAGAAGCCTGCCTCAACTAAGACTTGAAAACCGTTGCAGATTCCCAAAATCGGTCTCTCCTCTTCGACAAAGCTCTTGAGGTCGCTGCCAAGTTTGGCTACGATTCCCTTGGCTAGGATGGCGCCGGCCCTTACGTAGTCTCCATATGAGAAACCGCCTGGAAAGATTAGAGCGCTGTAGTCGAGAAGATTCCGCTTCCTAACTAGTTCATTTAGATGGACTACGTCAGCTTTGACTCCTAGATCGTCGAATGCTCTTCTAGTTTCCGCGTCACAGTTGGTTCCGCCGACCCTAGTTATGCAGACTCGTATGTCATCTTTCTTCAATCATTAATCCTCCAAGGCGCTCTTCCAGCAAGTCCTTAAATCCTCTAAGCCAAGGTCTATCTCTTTCATGCCACCTAGACCGTAGACAGAAAAATGATGACTCTTTACAACTCTGCCAATCTCTGAACAGACGTTGTCGTTCATCAACGCTTCAAAATCCTCTCTATGTTTCTCAGAGACCTCTACTAAGAATCTGCTGTTGGACTCGGAAAATAGGACGAAATCGTTTCTCCTGATTTTCCCGGCTATTGGAACGTTCTTCAAGTGCAACTCTATTCCAAACCCACCGCCAAAGGACATTTCAGCCGCCGCGACGGCTAAGCCACCTTCTGAAAGATCGTGACACGACTTGATGCAGCCAGAATCAATTGCTCTCCTGATCCCGGCCATAATCTTCTTCGCCTGCTTTACTCTAACCTCAGGAACAGTCTTTCCTACGAAGCCTTTCAGTCGGTAGTATTCCGAACCCCCCAACTCTGGATATGTCTGGCCTACTATGTAGATCAGGTTTCTAGGTTCTTTCAGTTCCATTGAAACAGCTTTTCTGACGTCTGGGATTATTCCAACGGCGGTGATTAGGAGTGTTGGTGTGACCGGGCCCAGAGGCGACTCGTTGTAGAGGCTATCTTTTCCTGAAATGAATGGGGTTCCGAAACCTTTGGCAAAGTCGTAGCAGGCTTGACAGGCTCTTACTAGTGAACCTAGTCTATCAGACTTCCCAGGATTTCCCCAAGTGAAGTTATCAAGTAAAGCGACTCTTCTCCCGCCAACGGCGGTATTGTTTCGTAGGGCTTCATCTATGGAGGAAGCGGCCATCCAGTGGGGGTCAATTTTCCCATAGTTCGGGGTCATTCCACAAGAGATGACGATTCCTTTCCAGGAATCTGGAAGCGGTTTTATAACTGCAGCGTCGTTTGGCCCACTGTATTTGCCTTGGAGTGGTTTTAGAGCAGTGTTTCCTTTGACTTCGTGGTCGTAGGTTCTTATTGCTGATTCCTTGCTTGCGACGTTCGGAGAAGACAGCATTTTGAAAAGGACGTTTGCCAGATCTTTTGGGTGTTTGAAACTTGGTTCCGCGTAGTCTGGCGCTCTCCACTTTGCAACCCTTTTCACCTTTGGAGGTTCAAACAGAAAATATGTGTCTAAGTCTGCAACTCTCTCTCCTTGATAGTCAATTCTGACAATCCGATTGTTGGTGAATCTGCCAATAGGAGTAGCTTCAACATCTTCCTTTTCGAAGATTCTTAGAACCTTTCGAAAGTTTTTCTCAGGGATGCATAGGAGCATTCTTTCTTGTGATTCAGAGATGTGGATCTCCCATGGAGACATCTCAGGGTACTTTAGTGGGACCTTATCTAATTCGATGTGTACTCCGCAGTGGGATCTGTGCGCCATCTCGCCCGCGGCGCTTGAGAGTCCGCCTCCTCCCAGGTCGGTTATAGCAGAGCCTAACTTCTCATCTCTCACTTGTATGATCGCCCGCTTCAGTTTCTCTTCCTCTATAGGATTCGCTATCTGGACAGCTGGTCGCGATACTTCTTCGGATTCCTCTGTTAGTTCAGCGGAAGCGAAGGTTACGCCATGGATTCCGTCTCTTCCCGTCTTTCCTCCTACTACAACTGCGATGTTTCCAGGCTTGGCGTTTCTCACGAACTTCTCCATTGGAAGGATGCCTATGCATCCGCAATAGACGACGACGTTGCCCACGTAGCTCTCGTCAAAATAGATTGCTCCGTTGACTGTGGGTATGCCCATGTTGTTTCCGTAGCAGCCGATTCCAGCAACAACTCCTCTATAGAGGTATTTTGGATGCTTTATCCCGGGGGGCAGCTTCTCGTATTCATAATCTAACGGTCCAAAACAGAGGACATCTGTGCATGCTATAGGGTCAGCCCACACCCCAAGGACGTCTCGAATGACCCCTCCAGTCCCGGTAGCTGCCCCTCCAAAGGGCTCTATGGCTGAGGGATGGTTGTGCGTCTCAACTTTAGCCGCCACTGCGTATCCGTCTTCGAATTGAACTATGCCTGCGTTATCTTCGAATACAGAGAGGCACCAATCTAGGTTGAGTTCGCTCGTTGCTTTTGCTATGTACGTCTTGAATAGACTCTCTATTCTTCCGTCTTGTGTAATTATGTCGCCTTTGAACGTCTTGTGAAAGCAGTGTTCAGACCAGGTCTGCCCAATAGTCTGGAGTTCAATATCTGTTGGATTCCTTCCCTTCTTCCGAAAATATCTTTGAACCTTCTTCATTTCTCTTAAGCTCAAACCAATTCCTAGTTCCGTGCTTGCTTGCAGGAGTCGCTTTTCATCTGCATCAAGAAGATTTATCTCGAAAAGCTCAAAGGGTGAGTCTCGCTTGATGTATATGCTCATTTCATTTCCTCTAGCTCAAATCTGTAGTCATCCTTGGTTGGGTTGGCAAGTAGTCTTCTACAGGTCTCCTCCACCATGCGTTCAGCATCTTTCCTAGCACTAGCCTCTAGAACAACAGTGTAAACCTTGCCTACGCTAACACTCTTGACGGGATAGTTCAACTCCCTTAGAGAACGCCCAGTCATCTCTCCTTCAGGGTCTGAGTGCCCCGCCTTGAGACCAACTTCAATCTTCGCCTGATACAGCATAAATTATAATCAAACGAATAAAAATTTAAATCTTATTTAGAAGAAAATTTAAACAAAAATATACAAGAGCTCACTTCAGCAAGATCTGTTTACCCTTATACAACGCAACAATCTTCGCAGAATCGGTTGCCTTTCCGATGCGTTCAGCTTCCTGTTCGTTTCTTTCGAAGCTTTCAATAATGTTGTCTTCCTCGGTCTTGTCAACGACGACTGCGAAGCCCCAGCCCAAGCTAAAGGTTCTCAGCATCTCTTCGTCTGTGATGGCGCCTCTAACCTCTGGCGCAATCGTCTGAATTAGGTCGAAGATTGGCTGGGGTTTGAAGTTGTTAAACTCGAATCCTATTCCTTTGGAAAACTCCATTAGCCTGTCGAATTTCAGGTAGGCGTCACCTGTGATGTGTATGGCTCCTTTCGGTCTGTAGTCTTTGGCAACCTTCAGCAGTGGTTTTGCGTAGATTTTTGTTGGCTCAAGAACTTCGTAGATTAGTTCTTTGCTAAATCCGTCGGGAATATCGTAAGGATCATATTTTCCGCCCCATTGTTTGAACAAGACTTTTCTTGCTAAGGATATGCCATTGCTGTGAATGCCCGAACTCCTTAAGCCAACTACTATGTCTCCTGGCTTGATGTTGGCTCCATAGATTATCTCTTTCTCTGTTAACTCACCGACGCACGCGAAGACCATATCGAAGCCCTTGCTTTCGGTTGTTCCCTTTATGATCTCTGCTACGTCTCCTATTTCTCCGCCAGGGACCACGCATCCGGCTTCGGTGGCACCTCTCGTTATGCCCTTCATCCACTCTCGCACTAGATGGCGATCAGAGACTTGGGCATGTATATTGTCAACAATCGCTAGTGGAGTGGCGCCAGATCTTATCACGTCGTTTGCAGCCATGGCAACTCCGTCTATTCCAATGGTATCGTACTTTTCCGCTAGTTGCGCCAAGAGAACCTTTGTACCCACTCCCTCGATGGCTAAGTCTAGATATCGGTCACCAAGTGGAAAGATGTTTCCGTATGGAAGCTGAATTACCTTTCCATATTTACTAAGCTTGTAGGTTCGCTTTAGCGCTGACAAGGCAGCTTTGGATTTTGTCCTCGATTCCCGATCGACACCAGCCTCGGCATAAGTGAACTCCTTGGGCACCCAGTTCACCTAGTTTCTCTAAGTGACTATCTCGTCGAGTCGTTGTTCCCTGAACGCCCTTCTTATTTCTAAGGCTATTCTATCACCCATGCTCATGATTTTCCGATATTTTGCATTCGCGTATTGGGAGCCGATTCCCATATGAACGTTGGTTCCGCCACCATGTCTCAGAGCAACATCCTGTGTGACCGGAATGTGCATGTAAGGATCCTTTTCTTCGGGAACGTCGTAGAGACCATAATCAACTGCGGTCTTGGGTTCGAAGCCCCCAGTGAAATCTACCTTAACCTTTGTCTTCAGTTCAAATTTTGACACTCTGTCCCACGTAATTAGTGTCTGGAGGCACCAGGCGCCGATTATTCCAGGCGGTTCATGTTTCCTTGTGGATAGCAGAAATCCGTCGGCGTATCTATGCATGTCTTTGAGCAGTGATTCTCTTAAGCTCATCAAGACGTGTGCGGTGACCTCAAATGAAGGAACTGCTCTGATTCTTTGTTGAATGTCTACTGGTAGCCGTTTCACGCCATCAAGTATTGTTTCTCTCCTTTCGTCAATGGATAGGAACTGGTTGGCCAGGCAAACTCTTGCCTGTTCGACGCTGGTTTTGTAAAGTTTGGCGTACCAGTTCTCGGTGTCTCCCCAGTCGCCCTTGGCGTCCAAAGGTGAGAAGAAGAAGTTGAAGTTGGCGTGGGGGCCCAAAACAATCTGTTCAGCCCTGGCTCTTTCTAGACCTTCTTTAGTTAGATTTCCTGCCTCCATTTCTCTCTCTACTTTCTCTTCCAGATCCCTTGAGTTAGCTGCAAAGATGAATTCTCTTTCAAATTCTCTATGGGCATGTTCGGCTTTCACCAAGAGTGGTTCATCGATGGGTTCTTTGAATTGTATGCCTTTTTCATGGACTTCATACTCGTAGGATTTTGGATATGGGATGCCAGCTTGTTCAGCGAACCAATAGTAGTCTTTGTCAATCTCTCCCCTGTTCTCGATCTTCAATAGTTTCCTCGAACCAACTATAGGAACGGCGAACTTCTTTTCGATGACACTGCAAGTCTCGTCTCCGCCGACGTAGACAGAGAAGGCTCTGTTAGGGATTTGCAGACATTCCAGATTGATCAAATCATCAACGTACTTCACTATGTCAGAGTATTTGTCTAGAATGAGGAGGGTGCATCTCCATTTGCCTTTCTTATCTATGTCCTTTGGGTCATTGACGACTTTCAGATCTCTTTTGACCAGTCTTGGTAGGTCTTCCACTGCTTCGTCGGCTCTGCCCACCATGGGGTTTTGAAGATAGATTCTGGCCCGTTGTGGCGTTACGTAGATTATGCTTCTCAACCCGTAGTCTCTTTGACCCTGCCAAGCGTCCAGTGCTGAATGAGAACCTAGGTTGAGGCCAATTGGTTCCTGGTATCTTTTTGTAGTTTCCTGCATTTCTCTTCTTTCTATAACCATTGATTTTCCTCCTTTCGAAGAGGATTTCTGGAGATTTAACCTTTTACTAAAATCTTCTGCCAGTTAATCTTTCGTACGCTTCTATGTATTTCTTGGAAGTCTCCATTATCACGTGGTCTGGTAGGATTGGGGCTGGGGGCTCTCTGTTCCAGTCAAGAGACTTTAGGTAGTCTCTGACATATTGCTTGTCAAAGCTGAACTGGTCCTTACCGATTTCGTATTTGTCTGCCGGCCAAAATCTCGACGAGTCTGGGGTAAATAGCTCGTCTATGAGGATTAGCTCTCCATTGAGTAGACCGAATTCGAGTTTCGTGTCAGCAACTAGCATGCCATTGGCGTCAGCTCTCTTTGCAGCTCTTTCATAGATTCTTAGGCATGTTTCATCGATTTTTTCAGCGATTTCTCTTCCGATCTCTTCGGCAACTTCCTCTCTCGTCATCTCGATGTCATGACCCGTTTCAGCTTTAGTGGTTGGCGTTAGGATCGGCTCTTGTAGTCTTTCAGCCTTTTCTAAGCCAGAAGGTAGTCTGAGGCCGCAGATTGGTTTGGCACGTTTATATTTTTCCCAGGCGGAACCATATAGGAAGCCTCTGACGACGAATTCAATTCTTATCGGAACAGTCTTTTTGACCAGGATCGTCCGTGGATCAACGACATCTAAGACATGGTTTTGGATTATGTCCTTTGTTTGGTCAAACCAGTATACTGAGAGTCTGTTTAATGCTTCTCCCTTATGGGGGATGCCGTTGGGCAAGACGACATCAAAGGCGGAGATTCTGTCCGTAGACACAATCAGTAGTCTCTCTTTGAGATCATATACGTCTCTTACTTTTCCCCTCTTGAACATCGGGAACGGTAGTCTCGTTTTGAGCAAGACGTCTTGCCTCATTTGCTATGCCCTTTACCTCTGGTTTTGGACTTCAAGGTCTTCTTCATCTCCTCGGAGTTTCTCTGAACATTCTTCTCCATTCTTTCTTTTAGACGCATAATCTCTTTGTGTAGAGAGTGGTTTGAGAGTGCAAGAATCTTTGCGGCTGCCAATGCAGCGTTTTCAGGTTTGTGAATGTAGGCAACTGCGATGCCTCTCGGCGTGACTGTTGATGAAAAAAATTTCGCCCACTGGTATTTTTCCGAGTCTGGTGGACAAGCTATAACTGGATACTTCGTGTGCCCAGCAACTACACCGGAGAGAGCATCTGACAATCCAGCGACCGTAATGAAGACGATATCATCTCCAGTTTTCTCATATTCGTCCAAGTCGACTAGGAGTTTTTTGGGGGTTCTATGGGCTGAAGCAATGTTGTATTCGCACGTTATCGGAAACCCTTCTTCTTTGAGAAAAGCACCGATTCTCGAAGCAAACTCGTAATCTCTCCTAGAACCCATCAGAACAATGATCTTCTCTTCAGGCATAGTTAAGGATGAATTGAAAAAAGGATTTAAGTCTTAACCAGCTGACTGCTTCAGACTCATAGGTCCTTATATCGGTTCACTTCCCAATCTGTGACGGTCTCTCGGAACTCATTCCACTCTGTTGTTTTGATTTCCATATATTTGTTGAAGGCGTGTTCTCCCAAAGTTTCCTTCATGAATCTGCTTTTCCTGAGCTCTTCTATTGCTTCTCCCAAGTCTGCGGGCAGGGTTTTTATGTAGAACTTCGCAAGCTTCTTGTCGTCGAACCCATATACATCTTCTTCGACTGGGGCGGGTGGCTTGATTTTTTTCTCGATTCCCTCTAGCCCCGCAGCCAGCATGACAGCGAAGGCTAGGTATGGGTTGCAGCTTGGGTCGGGGCACCTCAACTCAAGTCTGGTTGATTTCTCCCGTCCCTCACTGTATTTGGGGACTCTGATTAGAGCAGAACGGTTTCTCTGTGCCCAACAGATGTATACTGGCGCTTCGTATCCGCGTCTAAGGCGTTTATAGCTGTTGACTGTGGGGCACAGAACGGCTGCCATTTCTCTGATGTGTTTGAGTTGTCCGCCCAGGAAGTGGTAAGCCGTTGACGAGAGTTTGTATTTGTCTTTTTCATCGTAGAAGACATTGTCGCCTTTCTTGTCAACCAAGGATTGGTGGGTGTGCATTCCGCTTCCATTGACGCCGAAGATAGGTTTTGGCATGAAAGTTGCGTTTAGCCCTTTGTTTTGTGCAACTGTCTTTATGGCTTGCTTGAGGATCATCACCTTGTCCGCGGTTTCTAATGCTTCTGAGTATTCGATGTCTATCTCGTGTTGGCTTGGGGCGCATTCGTGGTGGCTCATTTCAACGTTTATCCCCAGCTTTTCCAGGGTGGACACCATAACGGCTCGTATGTCGGTTGCATAATCTTGTGGAGAAAAATCGAAGTATCCTGCGGTGTCGTGATAGGTTCTGCTTTCCGTGGACCTAAACAAAAAGAACTCGATTTCTGGTCCAACGTAATAGAAATACCCTTTTTCCATGGCTTTCTGCTGGATTTGTTTAAGAACATATCGTGGATCACCAACGAATGGTGTCTTGCCTGGTTCGTGAACGTCACAGATCATTCTTGCAACGTTCTTCTCGTCTCGTGGCCAGGGAAGAAGAATGTATGTTGCGGGATCAGGGATCAACAACATGTCGCTTTCATGTATCCTAGTGAATCCTTCTATTGAGGAACCGTCAAACCATTTTCCATCGGCGAGGCAATCCCTCAATTCTCTTGGTGAGATTGTTACGCTTTTTAAGTGACCTGACACGTCAGAGAACATTAGATCCATGAACTCAACTTTGTCACGTTTTACCTTCTCAATTATCTGCTCTTTCTCCATAGAACCACAACTCTACGCAGAAGTTGTTTAGATTGTTAAATCTTTTACGGTTTCAACATACTGACTTAGGATTTTCTAATAGAACAGTGGATGACTACTCTGTCCAGTCATCGTTTCGGTCTTGTTCTTTTCTTCTTTTTCCTCTCCTTCTTCTCGAGAGGCTAGATTTTCGCCTATGAATTCGCCTCTTTGCGTGTCCAAAATTCTTAAAAGATTTCCTCTACGATTAACCCAAAGGTGATGTGGGTGTCTATTCGACATGGTGACGTGAAACGGCAAGGTTCACCAAAAGCTGTCGGTAAAGATGAACGACATCCTGGTCTGTTTGTAATCCAGATTACACTTAACATATCACCTGACAAAGATTGGATTGAGTGTTTCCGAAATCCACGCACATTTATACTTGAGGAGGTTCATCCCAAGTTAACGAAAATTTGGGGGAACATTGTCGAGTTTCGCTCTTCAGAGGAACATCTCAAAGAGAACATAGAGTGGATGGATAAATACATAGGTCAAGCCAATGAATGTTACGGTCGAAGAGCGGCTGGAAAAGAAGCGGAAATAAAGAAACAAGAAGCGAAGGCGACAAACGAAAGAGAGGAGCTTGAAGCAATCAACAAGATGCTAGGGCGACTTTGATGTGCTGATGCAATCCTTCTTTTCTCTCTAACACAAGTGGGCTTGAGCCTCTACGCGGATTCTACTTCAGCAAACATCTCCTTTCTCGCTCTGCATATGGGGCATAAGTATGGTGGTTCTTCACGGAAGCAGACGTAGCCGCATTGTCTGCAGTACCACAGTCTTATCTTAATCTTTGAAGGTTCTTCGACAATTGCGACAGCTTTCCTGGAGGGTTCTTCTACGGCAGTTTCAGCAGCTATCTTGTAGGCTCTGGCTTGTTTCTCCGATGGTCTACGCTCCGGAATCGGCGCAAGAGCGGTCTTGCCTTCCAAGAGATCCTTTCTCACATAGAGCGCGCAGTAGCAGGTTCCGTACTCTTCAACATCAGGGTCTCTGTAGTCGCATGGGCACATTATGTCTCTGTCAAACTCAATTCTTCCAGAAGCGAGTCTACAAGGGCATGAGGGGTATCCATATCGTTCTTCATTGCTCTTCAATCCCTCAAGAAGAGTCCTTAGAAATTCTGGATCTGGGTTTAGGTAGTAGCCATAGGTTTTTGCATCGCTTTCCGCTCTTAGTCGCACTTTTCTGATAGTTATCAGATCCCTAAGGCCTCCTTTATCTCCTCCTTGCGAAAGCCGTTAATCAATATTTTGTCGTCGATGATGATCACTGGATAGCTGAGGCGTCCTCCCCCCTTCAGAATGTCCCCTCTAATTCTCTCTCGGTCTTCTCTGCTTGAAAGGTCAACATCGACATACTCGTATTCAATATCGTTGTCTTTCAGAAAATTCTTAGTTAGCTTGCACCATGCGCACGTGCTTAGTGCGTACATGAGAACCTTATGCATATTGTTTTTGCCAAGAACTTTCACTTTTTTCATTCTTTTCCACCTCACGATTCTGCGCGTGCGCAAGGAAATAGTGCTTAGTGTTTACTTATCTTGCTTGATATTCATTCTTCTGTATCTTCTACTTCTTTACGGACAACTTATCTGGGAAGGCTTGTCGCAGTATGTTCTCGTAGTCTTCTAGTTTCACATCCTTTTGCTCTGGAATCAAACCTTTGGGATACCATTTGTGTTCCTCTTCCCTTGTTATGATGTCAAGTTTAATCAGTTTGACAAACTTGTCCAGCTCCACTTTTGTGATTTCGGATCGAGGTATGTCAATCCTAACGTCGCTCCAACTAATGTAGGGAGGGCCTCCGGCGTCACTAGTAGGTCCTGTTTCCGCAATTCCAGCTACAATTACTCCACTTGGTGTAATGACTAAGACTTCATTGATTCCTACCCCATACCCTCGTCTCACAACTCGAATACAGCCTAAAACCTTCTCACCTAAATCCTCCACTTCTTTGACAATGGCTTCACTTCTCTCCTGCTCCTTTTCCTTCACTCTCCTAGAGGCCCTAATGGTCAAGTAGATTGACCCACCTACCATAAATACCACTCCAGGGAGTAATGCCCCAAAAAGTGCAATTCCAAGAAAAATGCCTCCCATAGCAGTCTGTCCGAGTATCCAATAAAGGTAAGCCCCCACAGCTAATCCAATTACACCTACAATAGTAAATACAATGAGGATTCTAATGTAGTATCTTTCGAATTTGTCACTCATGGTAGCTTCTACTCCCTATTCTTATTACCTAATACATCATTTCAGGTTGTACTAAAGATTTAAGAAAGAAATAAAGTCTGTGCGTGTAATCTCTCCATATTGCCCAGAAGTTTTTACGTAGCAGAAGTATTACTTCTAGTACGTGGAAAATCCAAAATGGGAAAGAAAGTCGTGACGAGCATACGAATCGACCAGGAAGTGCTCCAAACAGCCAAAAAACTGGGCTTATCCGTGTCAAAGGTCAGCGAAAATGCTTTGAAAGAAGCAATAAGGAAACTAAGAACCCCAACTAGGCCAATGGAAAATAGATTGACAGCCGAAGGCTGTCCTGCACAGCCTGTCTGGTGGACCGGGCGGGATTTGAACCCGCGGCCTCCTGAGTGCAAGTCAGGCATTCATTCCAGACTGAACTACCGGCCCATGCTGTTTCTGGAATCAACCTGTTTAAGCGTTTTTGCGCCTAATATTCACTTGGAATCTGTGTATAATATTTCTGTAAGCACCTCACAGTGCTAACTTATTTTCGCTGAAGTTTCTTTAGCTCACTGTACGCGTCCTGAAAAGTTGCGTTCACGTCTGCCACGTGAATGTGCTTCATTTTCTCTTGGACCAGACCAGCAGCTATCAGCATGGCGCCTAAACTCTTCTTGATACCAATAGTTGGAACGGGAAAAGCGATCAAAGCCGCGCCGAGCTTGATGAGTCGAGAACCCTTCGGTCCTCCAGCACCAGGCTTTCCCCATAGAGGTTTCAGAGATTTCGCTTCTCTCGACGCTTCTTCTATCAGTTTGACTGCGTCTTCGTAGCTCAGACCGAATTCACGCAATGCTGAGGCTATTGTCTGCGATTCCTCTGGTCTCAAATCTGTTCCTTCTGCTAGTATTTCTGCTGGCTCCTCGTTTAGCGTTTGCTAACATGTAGCGCAATATGCCGCTTCTTGCGCGCTCACTAAAATGCAAAGAAGACTGCAATTCGTGGCTACGCCATCTCAGGCGACGTAGTAGTCGATTACTTTTTTCATTCTCTTGGGTTGCGAGGGAGGTCCAAGCTCAGAGATTTTCTTCAATATCTTCACAATTTGTGGTTGAAAACGTACGAGATCTGTAAAGGTCACCAATCCGATGAGTTTTTTCCCTTCTATTATTGGAAGCTTCTTGATTTTCATTTTGAACATGAATTTTGTAGCGTCCTCGATGTCCATATCTGGTTCTGCGGTCATCAGGGGCGCTGACATGATCTCTCGGATCTTGATTTTTTCGGGATTTTTGGACTTTGCGAGAATTCTCTTCAGGAAGTCTCTCTCAGTTACGATTCCGATTGGTTTTCCCTTTATGGTGACGACTAGGCATCCTATCGCGCGCTTGTTCATGAGCTTTACAGCTTCTCTGGCGTTTTCGCTGGCGTCGATGGTTACTACCTTTTCAACCATAACGTCTTCAACTTTTAGCATCGCGGGTACATCAGAGTAAGACTTGTCCTGCGAGAAATTTTAGGGTTATGAATTGCAGATTATTCTTCTCGATACTGCTTTTGTCCGAATGTATATGTAGACACTGAAAAGCGTGTCAGCGTATCAGCCTACGCGAAAGGATTCGTC
>Ga0209635_10000998_pt1 | contig 20588 bp, 14 predicted proteins | sample DeeMarSWOR230_32_FD_187463 | JGI IMG/M metagenome (GOLD analysis project Ga0209635, IMG submission 187463) | Marine sediment microbial communities from White Oak River estuary, North Carolina - WOR-2-30_32 (SPAdes) (version 2) | ecosystem: Environmental > Aquatic > Marine > Intertidal zone >...
AATTTGAATATAATGCTGTGCCAACTAAGGCTCCTTTAACACCTAATTTCTCAAGATGTATTAATTCTAAAATATTTCTAATTCCTCCCCCTACAATAATATCTAAATCAAATTCTCTCAAAATTTTTTTTACCAAGATTGTATTAATTCCCTTACTAGTTCCCACTCTTGTTAAATCTAGAACAATTATTTGAGATAAACCAAAATCTCGAATAGAATCTAAAAAAGCTAATGGTCCATTTTGAAATATTGGATTTAATTTATTTAAAACCTTATTATTGATAAGATCAAGACTTAAAATTATTCTATTTTTTCCAAAAATATTGACAGAGTTCTTAAGGAATTTTAAATGCGTGAGAGTCTCTGTTCCGATAATTATCTTATTTATATCACTATTTAAAAGTTGAATTGCTTGACGTTTATTTGTTATTCCTGCATCAACCATTAAATCAATTTCTGAATTAGCTCTTAGATTTTCAAAAAGATCAAAGTTAATTTGATTTTTCATTATGGAATCTAGATCCGCTATGTATAATTCTTTAAAACCTATTTTTTCAAGCTCATGCACTATGTCTAACGGTTCTAAAGAGGAAAATAATGAACTTTTGAGAGGCTGATATAGCCTTCTTTTACCTCCTTTTGCATGAACAACTTTTCCTTCAAGAATGTCGATTACAGGAATTATTTTCATATCCTTCACAGTTTATGTTGTATAATCTTATCAATAAAAGCTGATTTAATAAGTAATAAATTAATTTATTTTTGAAAATCTGATTTTAATAATTATTATCCAATCAAAAACTTTAAAGGTATAATTGCTTCGCATCTTTTGTGAATTTAATTGAAATTGCTAATTAGTCCAAGGGATAAAACTGAAGCAATTGAAGCGATACTTGGTGGAGCAAATATTATAGATATTAAGAATCCTGTAGAAGGTTCACTTGGAGCTAATTTTCCATGGATTATTAAAGAGGTGGTAGATATTGTTCCAAAAAATGTTGAAACAAGCTGTACAATTGGTGAGATGCCAAAGCTTCCAGGCTCCATTAGTTTAGCAGCAAGAGGAGCCGCTAGCCTTGGTGTAAATTACATTAAAGCAGGACTTGCTGGATTAAAAAAAATTGAAGATGCAATATATTTAATGACTAATATAGTCAAAGCGGCAAAAAATTATAATCCAAAAATTAAAGTTGTAATTACAGGATATGCAGATGCAGAAAAAATAGGCTCAATCGATCCAAATCTTGTTCCCATAATTGCATCTAATATCTCAGCTGATGTAGCAATGATAGATACAGCTTTAAAAAATGGAAAAGCATTATTTGATTTATTAGATAAAAACCAAATTGAGAATTTTATTAACTCAGCACATAAATTAAGATTAAAAGCTGCTTTAGCGGGATCCATAAAAATAAGTGATTTAGAAAAAGTTCAATCATTAGAACCTGATATATTAGGAATAAGAGGCGCAGCATGCACGAATAATAACAGATTATATGGTAAAATCACAAAGGAAAAAGTGAAAAAAATAGCTAATACTTTAGAATATTATCAAAACAATTTATCCAATTTAAAGAAATAAGGGCTAATGTGTATATTATTTAGATTTCAATTTTAATTAAATTTAATCATATTTTGGTTTGGAATAAAATAAGGCTGTTTGAATTGAAAATATTAGTATATGAATACTTTACTGGAGGAGGATTATATAATCTTCCTCTCTTCTCAAGCGTATTGTCTGAAGCACTAGGAATGTTAAAGAATCTTATAAGCGATTTTAAATTTGCCGGACACTTAGTAACAACAATTCTTGATTCAAGATTAAATAAAAGTATATCCGTACAGATTGAAGCTGATGAAATAATTCCTATTTTTAGCTTGAAGGAATTAGAAAGCATAATTGATAAGGTTTCTCTAAAAATAGATGCTGCTTATATTATTGCACCTGAAACAGATGAAATATTGCAGGATATATTAAAAATAATTAAAAATTCAGGAATAATTTCACTGAATTGCAGTTGTCTTGGGATTAATAGAGTCTATGATAAATCTTCGTTATATGAATTTTTAAAAAATAATAAAGTGCAAGTACCTGAATCTTTAGGATTTTCGATACTTGATAAATTATCTGATATAAAAGAAAGGGTTCGTAAGAATTTTAGCTACCCAATAGTTATTAAACCAATGAAAGGAGCGGGTTGTGAAGGTATTAGTATTGTTCAAAATGAACAAGAATTAAAACGGGCAATATCAAAAATCAGAAATTCCTCAAATATTAAGTATTTTCTTATTCAGAATTTTGTTAAAGGTATTGATGCGAGTATTAATCTGTTGTCAAATGGACATGAAGCTGTAGCTTTAAGTTTGAATAAGCAAAACATAAGGATTGCTGGACCTGATAGTTATTCTGAATATTTAGGCGGAATTGTTCCTCTAGATTCACCTTTTAAAAATCAAGCATTTGAAATATCAGAAAATATTGTTTCATCAATTAAGGGATTAATAGGATATATTGGAATTGATCTTATTATTACTAATAATGAGGTTGTAGTTATAGAGATTAATCCTCGATTAACAACTTCCTATATTGGATTAAGAAAAGTAATTAATTTGAATTTAGGTCAAAGCCTAATTGATTGTGTCTTTAAAAAAAATATTCCAAATGAAATAAGCCTAAAAGGATATATCTTTTTTACAAAAATTAATTCGCCTCATGTTATTAATTTTTTAGTAAATAATCATCAAATTTTTGAGATACTATCGCCGTCTATAAAAATATCAGGCTATAAGACTACATGTCCAATAGTAGCTATAAAAAGTAAGACTAAAAGATGCTTTGATAGAAAATTGGTTAATTTTAATAGCAAGGTAGGAAATTTTATTGGAGGAATCAAATTCTGAAAACAATTATTGGTTGGGATATTGGTGGAGCTAACATAAAAGTCTCAGCAATTAAATTAAAAGGTAATGAAATAGATTCGATAAGAATTATTATAGAACATTTTCCTATTTGGAAAAAGCCAGAGAAACTACCAAAAATTCTATGTGAAATTAAAAATAGGATTTATTCAAAAAAACCTGAGTCTATGTCATTAACCATGACAGGGGAATTATCTGATGTTTTTAGAAACAAAAAAGAAGGCGTGAATTATATTCTTGATTCAGCCTCTCAAGCATTTAATAATTATGATTATTCTGTTCTAAATACTAGATCAAAATTAATATCAGTTGATGAAGCAAAAGCAAATCCCATAGAAGTTGCAGGTGCAAATTGGGTTGCTACAGGTTGGTTAATTTCAAAGACAATAAGAAACTGCGTGGTAATAGATATTGGAAGTACAAGCACAAGCATCATTCCGATAATGAAGGGAAAAATTGCAGCTCTGGGCAAAACTGATTTTGAAAAATTAATTGTTGGAGAATTAGTCTACACTGGTGTTTTAAGAACAAATGTTGCTGCAATTGTAAATGAGGTTCCTATCAAAGGAGCAAAAGTTGGCATTTCATCAGAATTTTTTTCTCAATCTGGTGACATACATCTAATATTGGGGAATATTAGCTATGAAGATTATTTGACTGAAACACCAGATAATCGAGGAAAAAATTTGATTAATGCTACTAAAAGATTAGCAAGAGTTATTTGTGCAGATCTTGAAGATCTTAAAAAGTCTGAAATTATACGCATAGCTAGGTATATTTACGAAAAGCAAATTGATCAAATTATGACGGGATTAGAAAAGGTATATTTTCGCTTGGATCCAAATAATAAAAGGGAAATTCCAGTAATAACAACTGGTATTGGGAAAAAGTTTCTAGCAAAGAAAGCTGCAAAACAGCTAAATATTAAAAAAATTGTTGATATCAATAAAATAATTGATAATTTTACTTTTATGGCTACTCCTGCTGTAGGGGTTGCAATTATGCAAGCACATAAATTATTAGGAAGAAATGTTATTTGGAAGCATTAATAAAAATTGGCGGAAGTCTGATCAGGACTCCAAAGTCTTTAAGAAGTTTATGTAAAAAAATTGCAGAAATTAGAAAAGAAAGCAAAATTTGTTTAGTACCAGGTGGAAGCATCTTTGCTGATGCTGTAAGAGAAGTGGATAGAGAGTATAAATTAAACAATAAATCGTCTCATAATATGGCAATTTTAGCAATGGATCAATATGGATTTATACTACAAGATCTAATTCCAAATTCAATTATTTTTGATCAGCCTGAAGACTATAAGAAAGTATTAAACAAACAAAAAATACCAATATTCTTACCAGCTCAATATTTTTTAAAAAATGATCCTTTAGAAAATTCATGGAATATTACTTCTGATTCAATAGCAATACATATTGCGAAACAACTTAAAATAAATCAGGTAATTAAAGTAACAGACGTAGATGGAATATTTGATATAGATCCTAAAAAGAGTTCTACGGCAAAACTTTATGAAAAAATTTCAGCAAAAGAACTAGTGAATTTAGACAATATAACTTGCATTGATAAAGAGTTAGGCAGGTTTCTTCTATTTTCTAATATAAGTTGTGCTATTGTGAACGGCCATTATCCGAAAAGAGTAATAAATATTCTTAAAAATAAACCAACAATTTGCACTTTAATCACCTAATTCATCGTAAATTCTGCTTAATTTTATTTTCAATTTATGAAATAGTTTTTTTGAGAAGGAATATATGTGTGTTATAAAATTGAAATATTGAAGATGTACAAATTGGATAATCGAAAAAATATCTTCCTATCAATTTTAATCATATTAGCTTTAATTTTCATTGGAGCAGGTTTATACCTCCAGAATAGTCCAAGAACATTATATCCTGGTGAAATCCTTGAATATGAAGGACAAGATCTTTCTTCTATAAATGATTTTAGAGAAAATTCAATTCAAGGACCTCAAGAGATTAATGTTTCATCATATAGATTGACTATAACAGGCCTTGTTAATGAAACAAAAGAATACACATATGAAGTTATATTGAATAGTTTTCAAAAATATCGCAAGGTTACAACTCTGCATTGCATTGAAGGATGGTCTGTAAAGATTTTATGGGAAGGTTTTATGCTGGAGGAAATATTAGACACTGCTAGAGTGCAGCCAGAAAGTGTTATTGTTATCTTTCGGGCTTATGATGGTTATTCTACTTCTCTTCCACTTGAATATATTGAAAATGAGAATATACTGCTGGCGTATAAGATGAATGATATTGTGCTTCCGCCTGAAAGAGGATTTCCTTTTCAATTAGTTGCTGAAAGCAAATATGGCTACAAATGGATAAAATGGATTACTGAGATTGAGTTATCAGCAGACACAGACTATAGAGGATATTGGGAATCAAGAGGCTATTCAAATGATGCGAGTATATAGAATATTATACATAGACTAGTTAGCTAGATGAATTTTTATATATTTTATCTATTTAATAAGAGAAAATCTAACCATAAGGTTAAAGAATAAGAGTAATAATTCATAATTATAAAATAGTAAAAGCTTAATTGATTTAATTTATAACAAAAATATTGTTATGCTGATTAAACTCACTTAGAAACTAATTTCACATAAATGGAGGTCACAATCACGGGAGCATCCCAAACATTTACAATAAAGTATATTACGCAAGCTAAATTTGAAATTGATGGTGTTGTTGAAAAACCAGATGTAATAGGAGCAGTTTTTGGTCAAACTGAAGGACTTTTTGGGCCAGAGCTGGATCTTAGAGAGTTACAAAAAACAGGACGAATTGGCCGAATAGAAATTAATCTGCAATCAAGAAATGATAAGACTTCTGGAACTATAATAATACCTACTAGTATGGATCGAGTTTCAACTGCATTAATTGCTGCAAGTATTGAAAGCATCAATCGTGTAGGTCCCTGTTCAGCAAAGGTTAGACTTGAAAAAATCGAAGACATTAGAGAGGCTAGAAGAAAAGAAATTATTAATCGAGCTAAAGAGATCCTGCATAAATGGAATATTGAATCTATGCCTTCAGTAGATCAAGTTTACAAGCAAGTCTCAAACACTATGAAAATTGGAAAAGTTGGAAAATATGGACCAGAAAATCTGCCTGCAGGACCTAGACTTGAAAGTTCAAATGAAATTTACATTGTGGAAGGAAGAGCAGATATTATAAATTTGATGCGCTGCGGTATATCGAATACTGTGGCTATAGAAGGCGCTAAAATCCCTGAATCTATAAAGAGACTTACTAAAGAAAAAGAAGCTACTGCCCTTTTAGACGGTGATAGGGGAGGGGATTTGATTCTGAAGGAACTCAGGCAAGTAGCGTCAATAAAATATGTGGGTAGAGCCCCTCGAGGAAAAGAAATTGAGGAGTGCAATTGTAAAGAAATAAATAAAGCGATAGCAGAAAAAGTTCCAATTAATAAACAACAAAAATCTAAAAATTCATTTATTAAACCTGAAATTCCGTCAGAAATATTGAAAGTTGCAAAAGAGCTGGAGGGAACACTTGAGGCAGTTCTGTTAGATGAAAAATTTGAAACAATTGAAAGGTTGCCTGTAAGTGAACTAGCTAAAGAGTTGGAAAAAACAAAAGGTATTAAATGTATAGTTTTTGATGGAATAATTACACAGAGAATTGTGGATATAGCAGCTGAAAAAAATATTGAAAGAATTGTTGCATCAAGAATTTCAGAAGCAGTAAAACCAGTTCTAAATGTAGAATTAAATACAATCTAAAATAACTAGAATGAGAAAATTTTTATTAAAATTTTATTTGTTGAATTAATTTTTATTGAAAATACAAAGTGCACAATTTTTTATTACAATACATGAATAGTTTCTTTTGAATAACAAGTAAATAACTTTAGATTATAGCATTATTTTATTTCAAAAATTTTTTTAGGAAAGTTCTGATCATTAAATAATAAAGTTATTTTTTGAAATTTTATTGTTTAAATTGAATAGGTAAACATCCAAGCTCTCTATGAATTGAATTTTCTTAGATGTTAAAGCCATTAATTTTTTCCAATATGTAAGGTTACACTTAATTTTGTGATATTCTAAATTTTTTTGAAGATATCTAGTGCCCTGCTTTCCTCTTTTATCAAAATCCAATAATAAAATAGTATTTGATGATTTGATCTTTTTTATCTCTGAAATAACATTCAGAAAGGATTTTCCTTTGGTTTTTGTAGTTATAATAATTCCTTTTATGCCTAATCTTCTAAGTGTTTTGATGTCCTTTTTTCCTTCAACAACTATTGGAATACCACTTTTTGATTCTTCAGCTAATAGCTCTAATATAGTAGTAAGTTGTTCTTTTTTGTCTTGGAGTCGAGTAGACAAACTAAAATTACCTTGTTATTTTTGCATTTTTTATTATTTTCAAGCAGTCTTTTGCGTCTTTATTTACAGAAAAATATTTTCTAACGGGTTCTAGAATATCTGTTAAACATGTTGCTACTGCGGATTTCAAGTCTTGAGGATGCAATTTTCCTTGAATATAACTTTTTTTGAGTTCTGAAAAATCATTAAATTCTAAAGATCCACCGAATTTTTGCGGTCTATTAATAATAAATACTTCTTTTTCTCGAAAGATTATATGTTTACAGATGTCAATTACTGGGTTAAATTCAATTATTCTCTCTGGGCAAAATGCTCTATTGATTTTTTTCTGGATTTCTTTTGGAGAATCATAGATATAAATACAGGTTTCAGGTTTGCTTTTTGACATTTTTGCTGAAGATAGGGCTTCTTTTCTTTGATCTTTGGGTATAGGCCATATTTTAGGTTTTTCAAGACCTTGAAGAAGATGATGATGAATGCAAATTGGCTTATATTTTCCGATTTTTTCACCAATTTCACGCGCTACAACATTGGCTTTTCTTTGATCCATTCCAAGTTGACAAATTCTTACATTCATATGAAATATATCAGCAACTTGCATAGGTGTATAAAGAAAGTCAGATACATATCTAGCCTCAGTTTCTTTTCTTCCAGCAATCTCAAGTGTACGAGTGGTTCGAGCAATGGTTAGATTTTTAGCAATTTTTACTGTTTTGGCCCAATAACTAAGATCGTTATATTCTTCATCAGAGTAAATGAATTGTATTTTATCAACTGAAACTCCAAGGGCTATCCATGAGTGACGAAATAATTCTGCAGCTTTCCGAATTAATATTAAATCTCCACTAAGCTTATTGTTTAGCCAAGCATGCCAAGTTGCTAAAAATGCTTTAAATCGCAAGCCAGCTTCAGCGAAATCTTTCATTTTATAAGCGCAAACAACACCTGTTCCTAAATGTACTAAGCCCGAGGGTTCCCATCCATTATATGCTATAGGATGATCTTCGACTTCTAATATTTCTCTTAATCCTGTGGGAGTTAGAACTTCTTCAGTGGGAGGTCTGCAAATTAATTCAATTTTTCTTTCTATATCCAAACTATTGCCAGCCTAAAGTCTTTCTGAAATCATATAGTGTTGTTTAACTTAAAAATTTAGTTTTAATAATTCTTTTTTTCAATGCGGGTTTTTGTTTCCCATGTAACCTAACACTTAGCTTCACTGCAGAGCGATACGCTCTTCTGGGCTAAGCTCTCTCAGCATGGGATATTGACCCGCGTCCACTGTGTCCCATGTTTGGGTAAACCTGCAATCACAAGCAAAGTAAGATTTCACGCTTACTATCTTCAATTAGGTCCGTCGGCATGGTTTTACCAGAGGACAAGAATAACAAATAAACTAAACAAATTAAATTTTACTATTTAAAATTCAAATCAATATAAAAATATTCTTAATTAATAAAAGGGGCCGAGACTGGGATTCGAACCCAGGCGATAGGCTATCTGCCATTGTTTTAAATGGGATATGTCCACAGGCCTATAGGCTACCAGGCTACCTCATCTCGGCCATATTTTATGGAGACTTCATGGTCTTTTTGTTGATCTGGTAACATCCTTACTGCAAACTCCTTATTTTCGTTTTTGGAAGATTTTTCCTCCATCATCATATTCTCCTGTCACAAACTTAAAACCCGACTCAATAAGTCTACAAGCCTCTTTTGTATTTTGAGCAATAGAAGTATGAAAATCGTCCTCTTCAAAAGTGAACTCTCTTCCTTCAAGAACAATGTACAATTCTGTGTTTCGAATGTCTTTGTGTCCTAGGAGGTTTTTCACATGGAGGAGACTCTTAGTTTTATGATATTCCATCGTACCTCTCTAGTATCGCAAAGTGTGAAAATGGATACATAGCAGTCTTGAATTTTGCAGTTTAAAGGCTAATCTTCTTCTCTCTCTAGTAAATGTTGCTTTTAGGCTATTTGTTGTTGAAGATCCGAAAACTTTATCGTTATTTTGCGGTAGTGATTTTAGCATAGCTAAGAGTTTTGATGAAATGCTTGTTATAGCTCTTGAATTACTTCCTTTTTTTGGATTGTTACACGTAATACTTTTTTTCTTCATGATAAGGGTATATCGATAAAAAAGGAATTGTCCTTCAAATAGGGTTTGGAATAATCTAGGTGAAAAACTGCTTCTTGATTTATTATTTTCCACACACACATACCTATACTACTATATATAATGGGTCAAAAAAACTCCATGAATTTTTACTAATTTTCTTTTAAAACTCCAATCTATTTCCTCATTTAATAGATTAGGAAATAGTACATGATTTTCTCCTATTTTCCATTAAAAAACTGCATAGTGTAATAATAATAACAATTTTCATTGAGAATTTGGATTAATTCAAATTTCATCTTTTTTTGTTTGCATATATTCTATGAATGACTCTAGTTCCTCTTTATTTGGCCCACAATTATAAATCCTTAAAAAATTCACTGATTGCTTTTCTTTGTATTCTTCACCATTTTTTTATCCAAGTAAAACCAGAGAAAAAATTAAAAACAAAATGATATAATTGAAATGAATAAGGAGAAGAAAAATATGCTCCTTAAAAAAAATAAATCAATTTTAGCTATTTTATTCACCACAACCTTGCTAATGTCAACCTTTCTACTATTCATACCAAGTGCTAACGCTGCAGATGTTACAACTTATTGCTATCTATCAGTTAGTCCCAATCCTGTAGGCGTAGGTCAAACCCTATCTCTTGTCGCAACTGTACAACCTCTACCACCCACAGGTTTTGACGTTTATCACGGATTAACGATTGAAATTACAAAGCCAGATGGAACAACCCAAACAATCGGACCCCTTGATACTTCAACTATAGGCGGACAATTCGCTTTCCATACACCCACCCAGATTGGAACCTATCAATTCCAGATGTTCTATCCAGGAGAAACCTTCCCAAGCGGTGCAACTCATCTTTCAAGCCAATCACCAGTAACTGACGTAATAGTTCAGGAAGAAGGAATTCCTCCATGGCCTGATAACCCACTTCCAACAGATTATTGGGAACGCCCAATCAACGCAAGAAACAGAAACTGGGGAGAAATTTCTGGAAATTGGCTACAAAGAGGCTATAATTCCACATATCAAATAGCTGGACATAGCGATGCTGCTCAAGCTTTTCATCCATACACAACATCTCCAAGAACAGGACACATAATGTGGACAAAAGAACTTGCGCAGGGAGGATTAATAGGCGGAGAATATGGACAAGATGCATATTATGCTGGACACACATACGAAGAAAAACTAACACCACCCGTAATTATGAATGGAAAGATATACCGCAGAATTAACCCAAGCGACTTTGGAATCGGACAAGGAGTAGGAGGCCAATATCCAGGTACGATCTGTGAAGACTTACGTACAGGAGAAGTTCTTTGGATAAATCCTGATATGCACATTGACCAAGGACAACTATACAACTATGTTTCACCAAACCAAATGGGAGCCTTGCCATACTTGTGGGATCTGGGAACAGGTGCAGCATTTTCACTATTTTCAGGACTCTTTCCAAGACCAACATATAAGATGTATGATGCAAATACAGGAGAGTTAATCGCAACTTTTGAGAACGTTACTGCAATCCCACCTCATGGATATGGCTTAACAATGTATGACAAAGATGGAACTCTACTTATTTACACTTTAATTGGACCAGCAAACCTACTTCAACTTTGGAACTCAACAAAAGCCCTACAAGGAGCTCGCATACTCATAGATGAACCTCCTCTTGATGTAGGTTTTGTAAGAAACGTTCGGGGAACACATGATTGGAGTTTAGGAATTGAATGGATCAAACCAATACCTGATCGTTCGGTAATAGGACCAGCTGGACCTGTTTGGCCTGTACTGAACGGAATAACTGGTAACGTACTTATCGCAGCCGTAGAAACTACAGCTGAATCCTTTACACAAATTGGTTATGATGCCACCACAGGACAAGAACTATGGGTCCAGGACACCCCAGCATACTTTTTCAGAAGAGCAATTGGAGAAGGGAAATTCGCAGCTTGGAATCCAAGCACAATGAGATGGTATGGCTTTGACGCCAAAACAGGAAACCAACTATGGATTAGTGATCCAGCAGATTATCCATGGGGAATATACGGTTTCTCAGGAGTAATAGCTTACGGAAAACTTTATGCAATAAACTTTGATGGTCACGTTCACGTTTTTGATTTAGAAACAGGAAAACAAGAATTCAAATACTTTAGTGGAGATGCAGGAATAGAAACACCCTATGGACATTGGCCTTTCTATTGGGGTCCAATAGTTGCAGACGGAGTAGTATTTGCAGGAGTTGGTGAGCACTCACCTACCCAACCACTCTATAGAGGAGCGAAACTACATGGTTTTGATGCTTTTAATGGTGATCCAATATGGAGCCTTTCAGGCTGGTATGCTATTCAAGCAATAGCCGATGGATACTTGGTCGCATCAAATGCAGAAGATAATAGAATGTATGTTTTTGGAAAAGGACCTAGCAAAACAACAGTTACTACACCAAAAATCGCAATAACTCACGGACAAAGTCTAATGATTGAAGGGTCTGTCACTGATCAATCAGCAGGACAACCAAATACGCCTTGCATTGCAGATGAAGATATATCAGCTTGGATGGAATACTTACATTTAGGCGAACCAATTCCTGCCAATGTTGAGGGTGTTGAAGTATCATTGGATGTTATCGATTCGAATGGTAACTATAGAAACATTGGAATAGCAACAACTGACATGAGTGGCACCTTTGGCTTTATGTGGGAACCTGATATTCCAGGTCAATACACTCTGATAGCTACTTTTGCTGGCTCTGAGAGCTATGGCAGCTCGTACGCTCAAACATACTTGGGCGTCGTAGAAGCACCAACACCAACACCTCCAACTGATGCAACTCCTGCTCCGCCAACTGACACATATATTATGGGCTTTGGAATAGCAATCCTTGCAGCAGTAATCATAATTGGCGTGCTGATCCTTTGGAAAGTAGGCAAAAAATAAATAACATCAAAATAGGATCTACAACTTTCCCTTTTTTTGTCTGTATTTATTATATAAAGGCCTCTAGTTCCTCTTCACTTGGTTTACGGTTGTATAATTCCTTAAAAAATTAATGATGTTTTTCTGTGTATTCTTCACCATTTTCTTATCCATGCAAACTGAATTATCTTGGTGGTAGACCCAACAAATTTTGTATTTGCATACGGTTTGATTTGTGTTTATTGGATCCACCGTTTTTGGCTTTCCAACAGGAGAAATGAATTATATGGTTAGCCTTATTTTAATTCCAAAATTTATTATTTAAAAATTAATTTAGTTTGGAATCCAAACCAAACACCTCTAGAAGAAAGATATTTGATATAATTTTGTAAAAGGCTAATTATCATTTAGAAGGCAGATCCAAACATCTAGAAAATTTTTTCAAATCTTATTGAATCTGCCACTAAAGGGTTTTTGGAGGTGATATGAGATTGCTTGGTTAGAGATTTGGTATTTAAAAGTTAGTCCAATTCTTTATTTGGAATAAAAAATTTAAAGTTTTATCCTATATTTCCAAAAAACAGCCAAGTTTCCTATCTAAACTCTTGTTTTTTATATTTTTATTTGTGTGTTTTTGCAATTTAAAAAGGGTTTGCTGGGATCCTCAAGGCATAAACTAATGGAGAAAGGTTTTCATGAAAACAAACAGCTACAAAGCTTGATAGTTTCCAAATGCCCTAAGGATCCTCTCAGCCTATTATTTTTCTTCATTATTTCTCAATTTTGCTATTACCCAGAAAAAAGTGGGGGGGAAGATATGATTTAGTTTATTGGGCCTATTTTTTGCGAAGCAACAATATCCCTAGTATGATAACAGCAGCTAGGATTGCAATTCCAAATCCCACAGTAATATATGTATTTGTCATTGCTGCAGGTGTAGCTTCTGGTGGTGGTGCTGTAGGTTCTGGTGCTTGATCTACAACAAATGCTGTTTCAGAATATGAAGCATAATAGGATTCAGATCCAGCAAAAGTCGCAATAACAGTATAATCTCCATAAATATCAGGTGTCCAAGAGAATTTAAAGAATCCACTTGCATCACTTGTTGTGCTCCCAATATTTCGGAAGTTTCCATTAGCATCTATTACATCAATTGTTACATCAACTCCAAAAGTATCAATTGGCATTTGTTGTTGTTGATATAGATATTCCATCCATGCGCTTTGACTTTCATCTGAAACACAAGCAACGCCATTTGGGAAGCGAGATGTCAAAAGAGTTGATTTAGTGCCAGCAGAAACGTCAGTAACCATACCAGTTATCATAACACTATTTCCTTCCGAAAGAGAACCTGGATTTGCTTCTACAGTTAACTTACTTGGTCCTTTTTTGTAGCAGTATATTTGATTATCATAACCATTCAGGTAAATCAAGTGGCCATCATGCAATACTGGTGAGCCAACTATGTCAAATGATAATTCACTCCATATTTCTTCTCCAGTTTCAGCGTCTAAACAATAAAGCTTAGCACCTTTCCAAACTGGTGGAGTATAGTCATGACCTGAACGCACATACAATTTTCCATCAGCAAGAATATGGTGATCACCCCAAGTGCTTAAGGGCCATATTCCATAAGGAGTATCAAGTCCTGCATTGCCAGCACTCCATTTCCACAGCGTCTCACCAGTTTCTACATCATAACAGTATACAGAACCGCCCATCCCAAAAGAGTAAGCTTTGCCATAACCAATCACAGTACCATGCGCATAATCATAATAGGTCCAAGGATTTTCTTCAGGTTCAGTAGTCCATAGTTTTTGTCCAGTAGCTAAAGAATAAGCAGTTGTTACTAGTTCGTTTCTGTTAAATTCAGAATAAATTCCGTCACCTGCATAGCCATCAAGAACTAAAGCAACATATGGAGTTAATGTCCTATTGATTGGTCCCCAAATCTTTGCTCCAGTTTCTGCGTCATATCCTGTATCAACTCTCCATCCTGTTTGAGAGCCACCAGGAATACCAAAAGCTCCACCCTGATCTATAGTGGTAACTACGACACCATCTTCTATGCAATTAATTGCTCCAGGCGCAGCAACAGGAACCTCCCATTCATATCCTTTTTGCCAATCAAGAGTAACATTATAGGGTGGTCTCCAGATCTCAAGAGGAGTATATATTCTAAAAACTTGATCCCAAGATTGTCTTTCAATACATTTACTCATATTGAAAAGCTTGAGCATACCACCACTGATCTCATAGCTTAATAGTTCTCCATTTGGTCCTACATCTAAAGCTCCATTTGTTACATTAGCAATATCTAAAATCCACTTACCATCCATAGCGTTATACATCGACCAAACTCCAGGTTCGTAAATGTTAGTGTAGAAGCCTAATTGATCTTGGTTTGATGTGAATATATAAGGAATGCCACCATACTGGTCTCCAGTGATAAAGTTGTAAACCATACCAACTCTTAGTGTATGGTATTGGCTTCTCATTGGACTGCTCCAGATTAATTCTCCTGTGTTAATATCTACTGCTTTGAGTTCTCCTCTGTTGTTTCCAGCTCCAGGAACTTCAGTATAGTACAAAATACCATTAATGCAAACACCTCCAAATTTTCCTTCATAAGCTGTTCCAGTGTAATATAATTCTAGGTCTTCTGTACCATGTTCTCCACCTATCTGGCCACCAGGTGCTATTGGTCTTGTCCACAAAACGTGCCCTGATTCGGGAGCTGTGCTGTATGGCATAAAGTTTCCACTCCAAGAATACATTCCAGTGTTAGCAAATTGTGTGTCTCTAAGACCAAGCCAGTTTCCTGCAATAGGAGCCCATTCTCTATTCATTGAACTTATCGGTCGTTCCCAATATTCTGTTGGAAGGGGTGCTGCTCCATATTGAATTTCTATTGGTTCTTCTTGTACTGTAAGGGTTGTACTGGCACTGCTTGGAAGGTAGGTATCGTTTACAAAAGCTGTTCCTATAAGATAACTGATTCCTCCATATGGGGTTGTGTTAACATCCTCAATTACTTGCCCTGGAAAAGTAAATTCGAACGAATAAGTTCCAACTTGACTAGGAGTGAATTGTGTCCAAGCGCCTCCTACTGAATCGGATTCAAATGGACCAAGAGTTTGAGTTGTACCATCAGGTTTTGTTATCTCCACTTCCATACCCTGCCAGCGGGGACCCCAAGGACCTGTCGCCATTGGAGGAACTTTATCTATCCACATCGTAACGAATACTGCTTGATTAACTCCAACGGGATTGGGTTGGACGCTGAGGTAAGCCCAAGTATCAAGTTCCCAAGGGGGATCGTGTGCATAGGCTACTGGTAGTATTGTTATTGATAAGCTAAAAAGCAAAAGTAGTATTGCTACAATTGACATTATTTCTGTTTTCTTAATATTCAACTATTTCGTCTCCAATTTTTATTGAGTTAAAACTCTATACGATAATTTTTCTTAAAGCATATATAACTTTTAGCTAAGTATTGCTTTTGATACAGAAAAAAAGATAACTTTTTTAGATTAAATTAATCATAATCTTAAAAAAAGGGAAAAGGTTACGAGTGACATTGGAAAAAGCCCTTTTATGAACCAAGATACCTCATCTCGGCCATAACTTTTGTATTGTGTGTTTTTGTGGTTTAAAAAGTGTTTGCTGGGATCCTTAAGGTTTAAATTGCTGGAGAAAGGTTTTGAATTGAAAACAACAGCTACAATACTTTGTTAGTTTTCAAACACCCCAAGGATCCTCTCAGCCCTCTAGTTTTCTCCTATGATTTTACTTTAATTACCCCAAAAAAAAGGGGGAAGATAAGATTCTGCTTTTATTTTGTTTGGTCTATTTTTCCTTCTTCCTAAGCAACAGAAATGCAACAATTCCTAAACCAACAAGAATTGCAATCGTCGATGCTACAATATAGGCGTCAGTTTGTGGTGCTGGTGCAGGTTCAGGGGATGATACAGGTGTGCCCTGTTCTTCAACATAGAAGGAAGTTTCTGCAAATGAGCTAGCATAGGATTCTGAACCAGCAAATGTAGCAATAATAGTGAACTTGCCTGGAATATCAGGTTCCCACACAAGACTATAAACTCCACTAATATCGCTTGTTGCAGTTCCAATGCTTCTGTAATTGCCGTTGGCATCAATAACATCCAAAGTCACCTCAACGCCTACAACATCTGTTGGAATCGGTTTTTGCATATGCAAATACTCCATCCAAGCAGCCATACTTTCATCAGAAACAGCAGGCGTATCCTTAGTTGCTGGAGTTTGATCGGTAACAGTACCCTCAATCACAATTTTCTCACCAAGCATTACTTGAGTTTTAGGTGCGGTAACAGTAGTTTTGCTTGGACCCTTGCCAAAAGTCCAAATCTGGTTATCATAAAGATTGAAAGCTGTAAGAATACCATCAGAAACCGTAGCCTGACGTAACCTTCCAGAAATAGCCCACAGTAATTCACCTGTTTCCGCATCAAGAGTCCACAGCTTGCCACCTCGCCAAAGAACCGAGTCAGGAGAGTGCTCATCATTAGTTACATATATTTTTCCGTCAGCGATTGTGAAGCCATAGGCAGGCAGGCTTCCATATGCAGTTTCTAAGTATGGCGTATCTCCCATATAGAAGTCCCATGCAATCGAGCCATCTGTAATGTCCCATGCTCGAATGTGACCATCAAAAAATCCGCTATAGAGTTTGCCATAAGCTATATAGCTTCCTGCAGTGAATAATCCCCATCCCATTGGGACAGGATCAGTTGCCCAGAGCTCTGCACCTGTTTGAGTGCTATAGCCAAAGTATTGTCTTGTGGCTTGATCCCACCGAGCAAATACTCCGTCGCGAATATTGGTGTAGGATTCTCTTTCAGTTTCAGATTGTCTTTCTTTCGACCAAAGCTTATTGATAGTAGTAGGGTAGTTTCCTAATGTGTCTTTATCCAAAAGAGCAGGATAGGCTTCCTGTCCCATTATATGCGGGTATTGGGTATGGTCGTTGTATGCTGTGATAAGCACGTTTTCTTCTACATTAACATTCATAATTGACATGGAGGATGTGGGGTCTTGTGGTGTCGAGGACATGGTCACATTCCACTGGATTCCATCTATCCCATCAACTGTGCCTTCGTGAGGAGGACTCCAATAGTTAGTCATTTCCCCTGCAATAGCCAAAGAAGAGTTCCATAAGGTGAGTTGTCTATTAGGATCAGTTCCGCTCATTCTGTAGGATAATATTTCTCCTCTGGGACCGAATTTGGTGGTTCCTGTGAGACCATTCATATTGGTTAGAGTAAGTATTTTCCTTCCTGAATAAGCGTCATACATGTACCATTCCGAGTTTGTTGTTTCCCACAAATAAGTCATAGGTCCATGTTCATTGCCTGAATCAAACATTAATATTTGTGCGAAATCAATGTTTACTCCTTCCAAATAGTAGATTTCTTCGCCTGTGTACATATCTATGCAGCGAGTTCCATACACACTTGATCTGGTTGGACCGTGGTCATCATAGTAGATTCTGCCGTTTACCATTAAGGAGTATGAATAGAAAGGTTCGTATGATAATCCTGTTCGATATGATTCATCTCCATATGGTCCTCCTGCAACTCCTCCAAAAGTTACAGGTTGTTTCCATAGTATGTGGGCACTGTTTGGAGCAGAAGCATAAGGAGCAAATGCTGTTGCTGAGAATCTCCAAGCGGATGTTTCATCGTATTTTGGCATTAACCAGTTATCTGCTATTGAAGACCAGCCTTTAATTTCTCCGTTTAGTGGACGCTTATATACTTCTGGCAGGGGAATCTCAGGATATGAGGGTATTGGTTCTTCCTGCACTGTCATTGTAGTTGATATTGCACATGGTTTGAACCACCATGTAGCCTCTGTTAAAGGCAAACTTGATCCGTTTGACCAGCTGCCACGATTTGTTACAGTTCGGTATGAGCCGTTTATCCATTGTCCAGGAAAGTTTCCCTCGAAGGTATATTCTCCAACTTGAGTGGGGGCATACATAAAGTATGTATTTGCCATAGAATATGCAGTGAAGGGACCTTTGGTCTCAGTGGTTCCATCAGGTTTGGTAATTTTAACTGTCATGTCTTCCCAATTTCCTCTAGTGAATGAGGCCGTTGGGCTGGTTTTGTCTATTCCAAAAGTAACGATTACTTGTTGGTTTACACCTACAGTCGTTGGCACAACAGTAATGTAACCGTAAGTATCAACATAGACTAAGGATTGTGCACTTACAGATCCTAAACTTGCTGCCAAGATGGTTGAAGTTAACATAATAACTAAAGCTAGCGTTGCAATTGCTGATTTTTTATTTTTCAATTTTTATTCTCCTTTAATTAGCTAAAGCCTAAGTGATTGTTTAACTTATTTTTAAAATTAATTAGGTAGGAGAACTACCTACAAGTGATTTAATAAAAAAAACAAACTTAACAAAATTAATAATTTTCCAAAAATACATACCAAAATAGCACAATTATTAAAGCAAAATAAACTAACATCACTACAAAAAAGGGAAAAGATTGTGGGTATGTCTGTTTTCTTTATGGATCAAAATGAACCATCCCTGTGTACGTAAACGGTTCAGTAGCAATCGAACCAAATCCTTGTCCATGAATATTCGCTAATTCTCCTGTGCCCTCCATTATAGTCCAGTGACCTGCTCCTTCTGCTTCTGAAAGAACCAACTTGATTGTTAGCGAACCCGACCTTCCCAGAACCACAACATCAGAGAAGGTTATTATAGCGTAAGCATTAACCCATGCGTCGGGGTTATCCATCAATGGAGCATTATGAATTATCCATCTGGCTTTAGCGATACCAGTTCCTTCAATATCTCCGCTCCAGTCTTCGATAATATTAAAAATTCTGATTCTGTTATCGCTTTTACCTGCTACTTTCGGTGGTCCCGCTGGAGTAACACTTGTAAACTCTATAGTGCCGCTTACAGAAGTATATGATTCTGCAATTACCAATCCAACATATGGAGTTGCCAAAAGAGCAATAACGAACGCTATAACTGTCAATAGAATTTTCTTATTTATATCTTTAAATCCAATTAATTTTAATTTGATACAAAATATATTCTTCTTCTTATCATATATTATTTTTTACGAAGTATTTTGGGTTAATAATTGCGAAACACAAAATTAAGGAATTAAAATTTAAGCTAATCCATTCATAATTTGCTGGTAAATTAGGGAGCGAATCCCCACCCTCCGCACTTATTTACTCACACACACTTCTCTTTTTTCTTTATAATTTCTTAAAAATTGGCTGAGGTGAGGTAGCCTCGATGCAAGTGGCTTTATCTCTACTCTCAACAAATCCCTCATTTTAGCTTGGAATGTTTGTGAAGTGAAAACTAAGCACATCTGAAATCAGCGTATCATTTGATAGATATTAATCAGGGGCTTAAACTTATCGCCACAAATATTATGTAAATAGCGATTAGAAGGGCCCCTTCACGTTTGCTTACCTTTGTATTCTGTAGTATGTACCCTAATACAGTGTTAGATATTAATGAAAAAATTGCTAATTTTGAAAAAGCTGATGTATCCACGTTAAAAGGAGACAGCAGAAAAGTCAATCCTAAAATCAAAGTGATATTTATGAAACAACTTCCTATAACGTTTCCAAGAGCAAGATCCAGGAAACCTTTCCTGACAGAATCTAAACTTGTCGCAAGTTCTGGAATACTAGTTCCGAAAGCTATTACAGTAGCTCCAACAACTATTGGTGGAATACCTATACTTAATGCCAAGAAAGATGCTGACTCCACTATAAAATAGGCGCAGACTACAACTCCGAGTATGCCTATGGAAGCTTTGGTAATGTATTTTTTAAGTTCATGTTTTTCGGCTACATCAGAAATTTCCTCAACAACTTCTCTTTTTTTGGCAAGGTCATACATATTATACACAAAGAGTGCCACTAGCAAGAACCCTGCGATTGGACTTGCATAGCCAACATAAAGCAAAATCAAAGGAACTATTGATGCAACAAAAAGTCCAAAATTGAGATTTCCCACTTCCTTTCTAGCCATTCTAGTAAAAAACCCTGCGCTTTCAGGATATTTTGTAGCCATTATGAGAAAACTCGCTCCCAGTATCAAGCATATGTTTACTATGTTTGACCCTAGAACATTACCAACTGAAATCCCGATAGTCTGAGGATTCATGATAGAGAACATGACAACAACAAG
>Ga0209635_10000999_pt1 | contig 20582 bp, 22 predicted proteins | sample DeeMarSWOR230_32_FD_187463 | JGI IMG/M metagenome (GOLD analysis project Ga0209635, IMG submission 187463) | Marine sediment microbial communities from White Oak River estuary, North Carolina - WOR-2-30_32 (SPAdes) (version 2) | ecosystem: Environmental > Aquatic > Marine > Intertidal zone >...
GATTCTCGAAGAGTTCGACATGTGGGAACACCGCCGAAAAACTGTGCATTCGCTTTCAGGTGGAATGAGAAAGAGAGTCGAAATCGCCAAATTATTGATACAGCGGCCAAAGATAGCCATAATCGACGAACCAACAGCGCAGATAGACGTTGTAGGCAAATACAAAGTCTGGGGCATGATCAAGAAGCTACGCGAAGAGGGCTCAACCATAATCTTAGCTACCAACGAACTTTACGAGGCTGACTATCTCTCGGACAGGGTCGCCATAATACACAAGGGCAAGCTTCTCGTGTGTGACACACCCAAAAACCTCAAGGACAGCATACCCGGCGGAGACATCGTGGAAGTCCGCTTCGAGAGCGAAGCTCCGCCAAAGATGCTCGAAGAATTGAAGAACATCAGTGAAGTCACAGACATTGTGCAAGCCAAGCCGAGTCATCTACGTGTCTATCTTAACCAAGCGGAGAAGGTTATTCCCAAAATGATTGGGCTCTTCTCCAAGCTAGGCTTATCCATCTCCTCCATCAACATGAAAGAGCCTTCGCTGGACGATGTCTTTCTCCATTACACCGGGCTGACAATAGAAGAAGCCGAGAAAACCCCAGGTTCAGCGAAGTGGAAATAGATGACCAAGCTTTGGCTTGTCGTGGAAAGAGACGTGCGCATGTTCCTGCGGTACAGATTCATCCTAATCATGAGGGCCATGTGGTTTGCCGTGCAAATCTCGCTCTTCGGACTTGTAGTTTCAAGCATGATAAAAGCTGAAGTCCATAACATTGTTGGAAGCTACTTTAACTACTATGCGGCTGGCGTGGGCATAATGATGCTCTACTCCACAGCTATGTTCATCGGCTACGATATCTTTGAAGAGGCTGAACATGGGATAATCGAATACTTGCTAAGCCTGCCAATCTCGAGAAAGGAGCTTGTGCTGGGAAGGGCTATTGGGGGAGGAATCCGAAGCTTCGTCTATATTGGACCTATGTTAGCCATCGTGCTTTTCATGATAGGCGTCATTCACCCACTAAATTTCCTGGTTGCCTTCGCATCGCTCTTCCTTTTCGCCTTCGGAGTCTCAGGGTTCAGCATAACGTTGGCCTCCGCCATAAAATCGCATGACAAATACGACATCTTCATGGGCATGTTTAACGCGTTTGTGGTTAGGTTGAGCACGGCGATGTATCCAAAAGCGTTCATGCCAGACTTATATGCAAACCTGGCGCAGTTGAACCCCATTACCTTTGCTTCTGACATCTTCCGATGGGGCGCAGGCTTAGAATCAGTCTTAACCACCAGTCCCTTCATCGCAGTCATCGGCTTGTTCGTATTCTTCTTCACCTTCACTTTTCTCGGCGTCACAATCTACGAAAGACGAATTGAAGGAGGAGGCTGGGAATAGCAAAGAGGCGACCGTTATGAAAAACATCCTTTTCCTTCTGGAATACGACTTCAAGAACTTCATGCGGTACAAGTGGTGGATCGCCATGCTTATCAGCATGAACCTAGCGGACCTCTTCGTTATGGCTCTAGTCGTCACGAGGATGGTTAGCTTTGATTATTTCAGATTCTTCTCACCAGGAGTAACCGTAACAGCGCTCTTCGCCTCAGCGTTTATGATAGGAAGAGAAATCAACTGGGAAGTTCGACGAAGTTTTGCCCATTACCTGCTCAGTTTGCCCATAAAACGTTGGGAACTCGTAGCTGGAAGAACGCTAGCCGGCGGCCTAAGAGGAATCCTATACTCGTTTCCGCTTCTGCTAACGACCTTTGCTTTACTCGGGTTCCCGGCACCCCATGAGTTCTTGCTGATCGTAGGAGCGCTTTTCCTCCTAGCTACAGGCACTGCAGGCCTCAGCATCGCCATTGCTGCTTCGACAAGAAGCTTTGAAAAATTCGTAACCGCGAGAGGCGTTCTTTACTACATGCTCTTCTTTTGCAGCACGGTGTTCTACCCTTTAGACAGCATTCTTTCAGTATTGCCCCAGCCGTTAGCCTTGTTTGCTCAGCTTAACCCGCTAAGTGCTGGTGCCGATTTGATTCGAGCTTTACTCTTCGCTTATCCCACAAGCACTTTGCCCTCTCTGTTTGAGTTGTTGCGCAACTTGCTTGCCTTCTCTGCTGTCTTCACGTTTGGCGGCTCCTTCGCCTACATAAAAATCTTAGAAGCCAAATAGCTTCTTCATCAAGCATTATAAGAAAGTGTCAGCTAAATCTAGCTTTCCCGCTAAGTTGCCAGTTAAAAGGGTTAATCATGCAGCAAGTCAGCTCTCTCTTCGAGCCCGAAAGCGTCGTTCTAATAGGCTCAAGCAAAATTCACGAAAAGGTTGGAATGACCTCACCCCAAATGTTTGAAAGCGTCATCCACAACATGACCAAGTTTTTCAAAGGAGAAACCTACATCCTAGATGTTGAAGGAAAACGAGCTCACACAACAGTCAAGGAACTTCCGCAAACCCCAGAACTCGCTGTCATCATGCTTCCGCCGCAACCTTCTCTAAGCCAAGCTGAAGACTGCGCAAAAAAGGGAATCAAAGCGGCGGTGATGCTGACTGGCGGATACAAAACCCGTCAGCGCCAGCAATTGTCTCGGCTCAAAGAAGAACGGGGCATGCGCATTCTTGGTCCAAACACCATAATGGGCGTGATAAACACGGCCAACGGGTTGAACACAACGTTTGAACGCGATGTCATGCCGCCTGAAGGTGATATATCTATAATTTCACAAAGCGGAGGAGTTGGCGCCTGCCTCCTCGACTGGGCGCGTTTCTATGGAATCGGCGTGGCTAAGTTCGCTTTCATGGGAGACAAGGTTGACGTTGATGACGTCGACGTACTTCAATACCTCGCCGAAGACCCCGATACCAGAGTCGTATGCCTCTACATGGAAGGAATCGAAAAGGGAAGAGAATTCATCAAGACAGCAAGAAGAGTTGTAGAAAGAAAACCAATACTTGCCCTGAAAGGCGGAGCAACCAAAGAGGCAGCTAGACGAGCACGTTCTCACACAGCCTCGATAGCAGGGTCAGACACAATATTCGACGCAGCCCTCAAAAAGGCTGGCATCATCCGAGTCGGCGACATGGAAGAACTGCTCGACGCGGCTGTGGCGTTTTCCAAACAGACTCCCCTACGAGGGGACAATATCGCAATAGTCAGCAACGTGGGCGGACCAGCCATACTGGCAGCAGACGCCTTAGTCAAGAACGGACTAAAACTTGCCACGTTATCGCAAAGCACAAAACACAAAATCGAACATCGTTACCCTGGGGTTGAAGCACTAAACCCGATCGACCTAATCGCCGACGCTCGAGCGGAAAGATACTCCTACGTTCTGGATAAGGTCCTATCTGACCCCAGCGTAGATGGAGTCATGGTTATAAATATGCTCAAATCATGCTATTTCGAACCCGAAGATGCCTTAGCCATTGCTGAAGCAGTCGAAAAGTATCCCACAAAACCAGTTGTTGATGTCCCAGCTGGCGGAGAAGACTTTGCATCAGTTCAGAAAGTCCTGAAGGCCACAAACCTCCCAGTGTATAATTTGCCAGAAAAGGCTGCAAAAGCATTGAAAGCTTTGAGGAATTATGACGAGATCACAAAAAAGATTAGGGGAAGTTAGCCCAAATTCGCTCATTCCAAAGATCTAACTCGAGCTTGAGGAGCAGGACAACGTTCTTAGATAAGCGAATAGTGAAAGCGCCAAGAAAAGTGGCAGAAGAAATATGTGCCAGACAACTGAGCAGACGATCAGTGGGCTTAGCAACCAGTAAAAGATGGGGCTGGTAGACCCGACGACTGAATTGATGGCAAAGAACAATGCGACCGCCATCAGCAATCCGAGACCTAGGGATTGAGAGTTGAGCCAAGGTTCTTTGTCATCAAGCCTAACGCTCTTAGGAAGGAAGCCTTGTACAATTGGAAGTTTTCGGCTAAGAGGAACTAGTGAAACTAGATATACAAGAAAAGGCGCCAGAGCCACACCAAAAATGAGCCCAGTTATCAATCTCAGCTCGTTTGTGCTTGTTCTGACGCCAAGTGTTTGAGTCGCAGCGTCAACAATCATTGGCACAACCATGAAAAACGTAATCCACAGATTTGGTGGACCGTGTGCATCCTTCTTGCGCAGAGGCAACAAGAGATAACCTATGCATAGACCGAGGTATGCACCTGTGTCTCTTGAGCATACAGGAAGATAGCGACCGCCAATCCAGAGAGTTCGTTCAGGTATTTGATGACAGACTACGTGACCAACAAAATTAAAAAAATGGGTAATGAGATCTTCCATGGTGGTCATTTTTCACACATTTTGCCATTGCTGGTTAAGCAGATGGCGGATTCCTGTTGCTTCAGCTAGGCGGAGGGGGAGGAGCTCCGGATTTCTTGTCTTTTCTGACGACGAGGTATACGATCAATCCAAGGATGCCTGTGATTATCACAATGATAAGCCACATTGCGCCATTCATTCCTCGTGATTCTGCATCTCTGTATACCCAGATGCAAAGCAAGACCGCGATGATGAACCACACTACTGGAATCAGACAGACTAAGCCAGCGAACCCAAGAAATCCCCATTCCCATTGTCCGATGGGTAGCGGTATCATCTTACTCACCTTGGCCATCTCTTTTCATCCAAGCTCCTTATAAAACTTACATTAGATCTCTGGAAGCTTCTGAGAAGCTGGATGCTTCCTAAGCCCAAAAAAATGTATTCTATCATCGGTTCAAGCCATTTTTACGTAAGAGTGGATCTCTTCTGAAGTCAATGTCTCTCCTAGTTTACTGAGCCCCAAACCAAGGCTTAACCTTGCTGTTTCTGCAAGTAATCATAGAGCTCCTTCGCATAGCTAGAAAGCCTATCTAAGCGTTTCGTGAGTTCTTCAAGTTTGACTTCTAGACGAGTAACTCTCTCGCGCAGTTCACTCATATCCTTCTTAACGTCGGCCTCAGCTGACATAGTATAACCTCTATATAAACTGAAAATAGCCACCTTTTAGTCTTACCGTAACCAAGGCCTTTACGATTGTTCTGAATGCTTTTAAACGAGCTTCTTGTTCATTAATGTGGAACTGCTACAGTGAGAATGCCATGGGTTTACTGCCAAGTGAGGAATTCGAACGAGACGCTCTCAATTCATGCAAGGAAATCGCAGGCGCCCGTGAACTTGTAGCAGCATGTCTTAGTGGTCCTCGTGTATGCGGCTATGGAAAGGAAAGAGACGAAGCAAACGTTCTGCTAGTGATTAGCGGTTTTCGACCTACTTTGAGAAGCTATCGCACATCTATAGATGATATCACTGCTCTGATCTTGACGGTGGAAAAGAGCGTCTTTGAAAAGGATATAACAGCTGGATGGCTCGGAGAGTTTGCCGCTGAGAAAGTCATGGTTCCATACACACCATTGCAGAATGAGGAATACCTTTCGCATCAAGAGGTAACACTAAAGAGGAGGATCGCTTGGGAACTTTTGGAGAACATCATTCTGGGATTCCCTGAATCCTCCCATGAGTTAATCATTAGGCCCGAATATTTCCTCTATGAAACTATAAAGCAGAGAGCGAAGCTTTTTCCGCCTATAACCTTCCGGTTTCTAAACATGCTTGGAGATGACGTGAAGGAAAGAAACGTGAGACGAATGATGCAGGGTTTTTTCCAGGCGCTTGAGGAATTGGCAGCAGAGAAATGGATTGAACACTCTGATGAGCACGTGAAGATAACGCGCAAACTTATTCACACTATCAGAGGTAGAAGGATTCGGATTCCGTCGTTTCTGAGGTCTGTTCAGCGAGCCGCATTCTTCCATGTTTTCAGTGTTCTTCCGAAGATGATGAGCCCTTTACAGTGCGAAGAAGAGATCTTCCTGAAGACTCATCGAGTATTCAGAAACGAAGACTTGGCGCTTCAACTTGAAGATCCAGAGAAATACTTGCTTATGCCAACGCCACTTGGTCCGGTGTCTCTCTCAGACGAAACCTCAATCGAGGAGTTTGTAAGGAAAAATGTCCCAAGCGGAGAAATTGCAGATTTCCAATTCAGCGAAATGGGCGGTGTACTGAACACAACCTATCTGCTGAGTTTTCGCCGAAACCACGAAGAACACAAGATTGTAGTGAAGAAATTCAAAGACTGGCTTGGTTTCAAGTGGTTCCCACTGGCGATTTGGGCTTTGGGTACGAAATCCTTCGCCGTTTTGGGTCGGTCGAGGCTCGAAAGAGAGTATGCGCTCAGCCAGTTCCTACACAGCCAAGGCTGGCCTGTTCCTCAAGTTCTTTACATAAGCCCGAAAGAAAGGTTGATTTTTAAGGAGTTTGTTGAAGGAGAGAACCTTGCTGAAGTCATCCGGCGTCTCCTTACCGACAATGAAAAGACAGCTGAGGAAATTGCACTGATTAGAACTGTGGGAAGGAAAATTGCCGAGGCGCACAGGCTCGGCGTAGCTTTGGGCGACTGTAAACCTGAGAATATCGTAGTTGCTAAGGATGGGACGCCCTATTTCGTTGACCTAGAACAAGCATCAAGGGATGGCAATCAGACATGGGACGTAGCGGAGTTCCTCTACTATTCAGGACACTACGTCTCTCCAATTGCACCAGCAGATACAGCTGAACTCATAGCTGAAGAATTCGTAAAAGGCTACTTAGAAGCAGAAGGCAAGAGAAAAACAATCAAAAATGCGAGTTCCGCCCGGTACACGAAAGTGTTCAGCATTTTCACTCCTCCACATGTCATATTGACGATTTCTAACCTTTGCAGGAAGACGGGTGAAGAATAAGGCAGATAAGGTGCTGCCAAAAGCTATTACGTCGACTTTGGCATCTGCAAGTTTCGATGCTTCCTCCACTATTGCATTCTCCGTGGCTAAGAGTTCAGAGACCACAACTTCACGCAACCAGATTATGGCTGTATGCACCGTTGCTGGTCTAGGTCACATAAGCCGGACTCATATTCCATGATTGTGTTAGACGACGACACACACAAGCCCAATCGAGCGCGACGCAAACTACCCGTCACTCCATAGGGTTATGTGTATTACGTCTTTTCTTCCATCAAATCCTTGGCTGTCTCTTGAGCTTTCTTCATAACCCTTGACTCGTTGAGCGTTTTGACCTCCCGGTCTTCCATCAGTATTTCTCCATCTACAATCACCGTGTCAACGTCGCTTCCGCGAGCCGAATAGACAAGGTTAGCATAGAAATCATGCGTAGGAGTCAGATGTGGTTTGTCAGTGTCAATAAGAATTAAATCGGCCTTTTTGCCGACCTCTAATGAACCAACGATTTTCTCGATACCCAAGACTTTGGCGCCTTCAAGAGTGGCCATTCTCAAGGCTCTTTCGGCTGGTAAAACCGTTGGGTCCATGTAGGATATCTTCTGCAACAGGGCCGCGACTTTCATGCTCTCAAACATGTCCAAGCTGTTGTTGGAAGCAGCGCCATCGGTTCCTATGCCTACGGTTACACCAAGCTCTAAGAGGTCATGTATTTTCGCAATTCCAGAAGCGAGTTTCATGTTGGCAATTGGATTGTACGCGACTTTCACGTCATGTTTCTTGATTATCTGCATATCATTTTCTGTAAGGTGAATACAGTGTGCAGCAATAACATCTGGTTTCAAGAAGTCAACCTTTTCCAACAGCTCTGTCTCGCTTAGACCAGACCCTTGTAACACCGTTTTGGCCATGCGTTTCGATTCAGCCAAATGGATATGTAAGCCTACCTTAAGCTTGGAAGCAGCCTTCCTCGCTGTTCGTAGTAGTTCCGGACTACACGTGGAAGCTGTGTGGGGACCTAATTGCACGTTGATCCTTCTGTTAACGCATCCATGATATTCATGAGCGATCTTCATCGCCTCTTGAAGCATTTTCCTTCCCAAGTTGCTGTTTCCAGCCTCGATTATTCCAGGCGCTAAAACCGCTCTCAATCCAGATTTCTTCACAGCCTCTGCCACCGCGTCTTCATGAAAATACATATCGGCGAAACAGGTGGTGCCGCTTTTGATCATCTCCAAACAGCCGAGCAAAGAGCCATCATACGTGTGGCCCCATGTCAGCTTCTGTTCCAAAGGCCAAATGAATTTCTTCCACCACTCATCGAAGGATCTGTCTTCTGCGACTCCGCGAAAGAGAGTCATGGCAACGTGAGTGTGACAGTTGACTAATCCGGGCATAGCCAATTTTCCTTGTCCATCTAGCGTGCCTTCCGCCCTTATGGAAGAAGCCTTGGTCTCTCTTCCCATTTGGCTGATCCTTCCCCCCTTCACTGCTATGAAACCTCTTTCAACGATTTCTCTGCCCCTCATTGGAAGGATTGTGCAGTTATGAATCAGAAGGTCTACTTCTCCCAAACCTACTCCCTGTAGAGTCATAGGGCGCCTTAGATTTGATAAGTAGTACTGTCAGAGAGACTGAACATCAAGCTTTTCGATGCTATTTTGCAGGGGTGAGAGAGAACTTTGAGTAGGAGCGTGCGAGAAGCTTAGTTTCCTCTCTGCTGGTCGCCCACTGAGTTGAATACTTAGCCAAGGTTCAGAGATTGCAGGACTATTTTGTAAGTTGAGTTTTTGGCAACAGCTTTTTCTTGTCTCTCGCTATTAGACCTAGATGGTTGCCGTTGATTCCAATCTTGCCTATGCCTATCGAAAGTTTTCTGTATATGTGGGTGAGTGATTCCTCTGTGCAGGAGAGTAGGTCCATGCCTTGCGGCGTTATGGTGTAGACTTTTCGTGGTCGTTCCTTTTGTAGGTCCCAGTGGCTTTTGATGTAGCCGTTCTCTTCGAGAGTTGAGAGAAGCGGGTATATGGTGCTTGGTCCGAAATATACACCGAAGTTTTTGCGTAAGCTTGCGATGATTTTGTAGCCGTGCATGGGATGGGCGCGCAGGTACTGGAGAACCACGAGATCTAGAAGCCCTCTCATGAGTTTGATTTGGACTTCCCGTGCTTTATGGTTCATATTTTCAACCCGTATTTTTGTCCGACAGTTTTACGGTTCGACACAGATACAATATGTCCTCTTTCGGACATATCAAGTCTTTATAGACCATAAACGATGATATAAGGGTTTGCACGTACTTCAAGCATAAGAAAGCATATGCGAGCATAAGCTAACCTTTGGGTAGTTCGAAAAGACTTAAACCCACTATACTGTTAGAACATTACCCTGGATAGAAAATGGAAGCCGCAAACTTGGACGAAGATTTGAGCGGTGACATGAAACGCCGATTCATTAAAAGCTTTCTGGACTTGGTCGTTCTAAAACTCGTCCAAGACGAACCCATGTGGGGTTATAAGATCCTCAAAAAAACAAAGGCTGCCTATCAAATCAAACTCAGACACGGTGCGCTTTACCCTCTGCTCAGCACTTTGGAAGCAAATGGCTTCATTAAGGGCAAAAAGGAGCTCCAGAAAGGGCGAATAAGAAAAGTCTATCAGATTACACCAAAAGGCACACAGCTCCTTGAAACCTGCCAGCACTTTCTAAAACAGCAACTGCAAAAGCCAAAACCATGAGGGAAGAAGGAATACGATTGAAAACCGTCAAAACGGAAAGAAGCACAACCGTCAGCCCAGAAGAAGCGATGAGGCAGCTTCAAGAGATCTTCAAAGAGAGAGGAAGTAAGGCACTGCAAATTGCCAGAAGGGAGGTCCTCAAAGAAAAAATCACGAGCAAAGAAGCCAGAGAGGCCCTAACGTACTTCATGACAGAATACTGGCGCGACCTTGCCCGGCCAACTTTGCTCTCTCTGGCCTGTGAAGCTGTAGGAGGAGACCCAGAGCTCACAACGCCCGTCGCAGTTTCTATGATATTAATAAGCGGCGGAATAGACGTTCATGATGATATCATCGACCGATCAAAGTCCAAGAACAGACGATCAACAGTTTACGGAAAGTTCGGGAAAGACATAGCACTTCTTGTTGGAGACGCTCTTCTATTTAAGGGGTTAACTCTTCTTCATGAGAACATTCCAAGAAAAATCTCGTCAGAAAAGATGACGCTTATAATAGACGCTATTCAGAAAACATTCTTTGAGCTCGGCGATGCTGAGGCTCTTGAACTGCAATTACGGAGATGCATTGATGTTTCACCCCAAGAGTACCTCCAAATAGTGCAAAGAAAGGCCGCCGACGTAGAAGCTCACACACGCATCGGCGCGATTTTGGGTGACGCTTCAGAGAAGGAAATCCAAGCGCTTAGTCAATTTGGAAGACAGCTGGGAATGATGATAATACTCAGAGATGATTGGATTGACCTTCTCGATCTGCAGGAAAGCCGACACAGGATCATGAAAGAATGCCTACCAATACCAATACTCTATGCGCTGAAAGATCCAAAGATCAAGCCAAAACTCAACTCAATTCTCCAAGAAGCAAGAATAACTCTGAGGACAGCTAAGGCAATAAAAGAGCTCACCCTAAAGGCTAGAACAACGAAACAATTCACAAAACTCATGCATACGCTAGCGAAAGATGCCATCGCAAAATTGGAAAGTCTAGGGCCAAATACTGGAGAACTCACATTGCTAGTTCAAGCTTCGCTTTCGTCTCTTGCCGAAAGCCCTTAGAAAGAGAACTACCACCACCAAAATCTAACCGGAATCTTCGAACGTTTCTTCTTCCGCATTTTCTTTCACGTGTATATTTGTAAGACATATATTCGCATATAAAACTTGTTGTACACATCTACAGTGGATAATCGGTCCAGTTTACGGCTATGGACTCTAGATTCTGATTTTCCATACGTAATTCTCAAGTACCTAATTCTCTGCATAAAAAGCATGAACAGTGAAGGAATTGCTTGGAAAAGGATGGTTTGATGGATCTGGAATTTCTCAAAAGGACTTCTGGACAGTGTTTACGCTCTTGTTCAACACTTTCACTTGGTTCTATATGCTGCTAGTGATAATAGACCAGGTCTCAATCAGTTTAAACTTGGAATATTCTGTCCGGACAATTTTCTACATTGCCGTTACAGGTTCAGCTTTAGCCGGCTCTCTAATCGCCGAAGAAGTGAGAAGGCTACGCTTTCTCTATTCTTGGATGGTCTTTGGAATAGCCAGTTCATTTGCCTTTGCCCTCGTTTACAGCTTTGCCCCTAGCCTCACATCAATAGTTTCTGTTCCTTTAGGTCTCTCCTTTGGCATAGGTATGCCCTCATGCCTTGCCTACCTCGCAGATCAAACTCAAACTGAAAACCGAGGGCTCGTGAGCTCATTAATCTTGTTATCCTCCAACTTAATCGCCTTTCCATTAGCCTTGATTTTTATGACCGCCAGTGTAACATTATTTTCTGTAATCTTAGTCATTTGGAGGGTATTCGGGCTTCTCTCATTTGCCTCAATGAAACCAAAGGAGAGTTTTCCTCTTAAAGGAGAAAGGCGATACGTCTCCTTCTCTTCAGTATTACAGAATAGACAGTTTACCTTATACATCATTCCTTGGCTCATGTTCAGTTTTGTTGACCGCTTTGAAAAGATAGTCTTCGGGAATTACATTGAACCTGACTTTTACAGATCATTGCTCTCGCTAGGACCGATGATCGGTAGTCTCTCCATTCTTGTCACAGGCTTGCTCTGTGACAAGATTGGACGCAAAAAAGTACTGATTTATGGCTTCATCTTGCTTGGTGTTGCATATGCATTGATTGGGATTGCACCAACGATGGGGGTTTCTTGGTATCTTTATTTAGCACTAGACAGCGTTGCCGCTGGAATTCTAAGCCTGATTTTCCATTTTGTGATATGGGGTGACTTATCGCAACGTCATATGAGAGAGAAGTACTATGTGGTCGGGAGTATACCGGTGTTTCTGACAGAGGCTATATCACTGCCACTGGCTCCTTATATCAAGCTGATCCCGGCGACCTCCAGTTTCTCACTTGCCAGCTTCTTCTTGTTTACGGCTGTTCTACCTTTGATATATGCTCCTGAGACCTTACCTGAAAGGAAGATTCAGATGAGACAATTGCGGGGCTACGCAGAGAAAGCCAAGAAACTTCGTGAGAAATACCTGAAGAAAAACGGTGCCAGTTAGAGCTTATCGACCGTCGTCGCAACTCTGTCCAAGATCTTAACAAAAGGGTGATCTGGTTTGTCATTGGCGAACAGCAAAGTTCCTCCTGTCCGAAGTATGTCACAGTAGCACGGAATCATGTCCACGACCGGTAGTTTTGAGTCAATGAGCTTTCTAGCCAAGTCTTGCCGATGACCTTTTGATGAGAGAAAGTCAGCGAACACCTTATTCATTATTAGGCCAGTTTTTTTCTCGAAGAGGTCATAAAGCTCATCAATCATTCTTTGAGTTCCTTTTATGTCTGAGATGTCCATGCCGCTGACAACGAGCACAAGGTCGGCGCTGACAATAGCGTTTATAGATGAATACTGCAGACCTGGACTTGTGTCCAAGATGATATAGTCAATATGCATATCGTCAAGAAGTGAATTCTTAAGCGACAGAAGGCGTCCTAGCGCTTTCATTTCCCACTTTCTATCCTTTGCACTCATCTCACGGATGGCTTCCGTGCTGGGATTGGCGAATCCGACAAGAAGACTACCACGCTTCGTATGGGTTTTGGAGAGGTCAACTAAGACCTTCTTTATGTCGTAGACTCCGTTGAGATAGTCGTTTACCCAGTATTCAGCACTTTTGACTGCAAGTATGGATTGAAGACTCGGAGCTCGAAAGTCAAGATCAAAAAGACAGACGTTCTTACCCCTGTTAGCATATAATACTGCTAGGTTCAGAGAGAGTAGAGTCTTGCCGGTTCCACCTTTATAAGAATGAACCGCTATGATTTTTGCCATGTTTTGTTCACCTCTTCTTTGTCAACATAGAAGTACGCTTTTCGGCCTCTCCTCTCTTTTTTCAAGTAGCCCATCATGACAAGTTGGTTAAGATAGCTGCTTTCAACAGCTCTCGCTCGCTTGGTCTGTTCAGCCACTTCTTCCGCTGTTGCCTGTTCAAGCTTGCAGAGGGTTATGGCAGTCTTCCTAAGGTGATCTGGCAGAGAGAGAAGCGTCATCACGTCCAAAACATCAGGAATGTCTGGGTTCACCGGTGAACTGTGCTTCTGCAGTTCAATGATAACCTCCATCTTGTCATTGAGACGATCCAGACTCTCCTTGATTTTTTGCAGCAGCCGAGTCTGAGTGCCTTCTAGCTTCCGAACTGTCAAGGTTTAAGTCTCCACGTATGTTTGACACATCTACAGAAGGTTAAGACTATAGAATCTATTAAGTCTTACGATATACATCTCTGTATTCGAGATATTTCGAGTGAAAGCCGCAAAGAAAGAAGAGATGCCTTCTACCCTAAGCTGAGGGGATTGAAATTAAGAAAGAAACATTAGAGGTTTTGGCTATGTCTCTTCTGGGTCAATAGAGTGATGGGGGTAGGCGTTTCCCTTGGGCCTCATCGATGATGGGCAGAACTGTCTTGAGTTCTCTGAAGTACTTAAGCACCGTGATTCCTCGTTGGGTTATAGCATAAACTATGCGTTTTTTTCCAACCGTTTTTTCTTCAATAAGGTTCTGCTCCATGAGAAAGTCCAAGTATTCTTTAAGAACGCTGCAATTGACGTTGGCTTTGTACATTATGTGAGTTAGCTTTAAAGGTCCATGGCGGGCCAAAACCTTCAGAATATCAACATACATTTCCATTTTGGATCTACGCAATCAAACCCACCTTCCATACCTAAGTTGGCGTCCATATAAATGATTTATGGATTCAGCATATGCGTTTTAGAACTGGAAACTGCGGCTTTTGATTGGGCTTCGGTGAAAACAGCGATTCTGTTGATGAAGGCCGTGACTAAATCATCGGCTAGAATCTTCTGTAGGTCTTCAGAGAGCTTCTTCATTTCTTCCTGAAAGATCTGCAGGATTTTCCTCTCGAGCAATTTACGCTTTGCCTGAGGTGAAAGCTCTTTCAATCTTCATCCTCCACATTTCTGCATCTTGAGGGGTTTGCATTTAACTAATTTATGAATCCAGAATCCACATTTTGATGTAACCATAGAAAATGGATTGAGGGTCTTCTTAGCAGCTATTTCAGAGAAAGCACAATTTGGATGAGATTCGACGTGATTTCCTTGATGACTTGTTCAGCATCAGCGGGAGGGAGGCTAGATGAGCTTCATAAAACTTTTATATGTAGAGCGGGCCGTCAATAACAGACATTAATCGGCGGTGCCTTGATGGAACCTAGCAAGAAACCATTGAACGTGCTGACCAAGCGCCTAAACACTTCCATTATGATAACCTTGAAGAACGGTGTGGAATACAGAGGCACAATGGTTCAGTGTGACGGCTTCATGAACATTCTCCTGGATGGCGCCTCAGAACACATAAACGATAAAGTGACTGCAAACTATGGAAACATACTCGTCCGTGGAAACAACATACTATACATAACTATCAACGTTCCACGCAAATAGCTTTGTTGATGTTGTCCAGCGCAAGTAACGCTTGCTAAGGATCAAGTACAAGTTTATGTTGAAGCCCGGTATTCTACATATGTATATATTTGGAGATTGAGGAATTGTCAGACCAGCGCATTCATCTGGCATACTATGAATATCATGCTCTCCCTTGATCCAAAATTAGTTTTCTGGGTTCTAAAAAGTTATTAGTGAATCAACATTCAGAAGTTATCAGCTAATCGCCAGTCGGAAGTTGAGGGCGAAAGAAACCAAAGGCAAACATGAATGATGTGATTGAATGTTTCCGTGGATAGACTTTGCATTGGCTACTACAGCAATCGTTACGTTGATTATTGGCTATGTATTAATCCTTGCCAAACTGAGAGCATCAGACGGGTCATCTGAAAACGAACCTTTCCCATTGATTCCGCAAAGCAACAGTGGGGACTCATCAAAGCAACGAAGAATGGAGATGCTGGAGCGAATCAAAGAGGAAAAGATACGAGAGTACTACAGCAGAAGGAACCGGAAAACTGATGATTCTTGAGAACTGGTGTTGGTGCCTATGCTCAGACCTCATTAATCAACATTTCTCTTCGGCTGGGCGATGATTTTCCTCACTCGCCGCTTCAGATCTTTGAAAAGACTATTTCGAAATTACGCTCTGTTTCTACTTGAGCCCCGTGATCTTTGTTTCTGTCGACACACAAGAATTCACACAACAAAAGGAAAAGGGGATAGCTCAGATCTGGACATATTAGAAAGTAGGAAGCAAGTCATATTTTAAGACATACGATATTGGATATTGAATAAGTGGGTCGCATTGCACAGATCCAAACTGGAATTGTATGTCGATATACTGGGGGTCTTGGCCCGTGATGGGCCACTGAAGTCCGCCCAACTATTGCATAAGGCGAACGTTAACTGCAGCGCTCCTAATGAGAAACTCAATTTTCTCATGCGCCAAAACCTTGTTGAGGAAAAGGCGATAAAACAGAAGCACTTGGGATATGCCATAACTAAACGAGGGGCAACTGTGCTGGGGCATCTGAGAGAGCTCAAGGCGGCTAAGTTCACAGTCAGAAAGCCGCCAAGCAAGCATTCCAACAAAGACAGGTTTTCGAATACGCGATCTCAGGGGAGAAGAAGAATAATCGGAAACTTCATTAGAACTTTGAGGGCAGCAGGTGGAGTGGTGGATAGTCCAGCCTTTCTAGATTTGATGAAGGAGACCAAAGCGGAAATGAATCTTGATCAAATCAGAGATGCTGAGTTACTTTCCATTCGGGCTCAGATGGAAGAAATGGGATATATAAGAAGAACAACGGATACGGGAACGGAGCTTTGGGTATTGACACTGGAAGGTTTGAAATTCGTTGAGAGACGTCATAGCTAGAAATAGCTTTAGCTCAGGTGAAGGTTCGAATCTGCATGCACGCGCGTGTTGCTTAGTATCCATATATCCATGAGCATTTCTTGTTGAGGTATTCTAGAAAAGGCTTTACGTCGATTTCTCCGCCGGTGATTTTCTTGATGAGATCTTTTGGGTCGTAAAGATTGCCATATTTGTGGACGTTCTCGGTCAGCCAGCTTCTGACTTCGTGAAAGCTGCCCTTTGCAATGTGATCTCTCCAGTTTGGTATGGTTCTTTCCAGCGCGCTGAGGATTTGCCCACTGTATATGTTGCCCAACGCGTAGGTTGGGAAATAGCCGAAGTAACCGCTGGCCCAATGAGTATCTTGCATAACACCTTCTGAGTCATTTTCAATATCCACGCCTAGGTATTCCTTGTACTTTCGGTTCCAAATCTCTGGGAGGTCTGCTACACTGATTTTGCCGGGTATCAATTCTTGTTCAATCTCGAAACGAATGATTATGTGAAGGCCGTAGGTAACCTCGTCTGCTTCTATTCGAATCTTAGAAGGTTTAACCTGGTTAATGGCACGGACGTGATCATCTAAAGCCACATCGGAAAAGACGTTTCCTGTGAGTTTATTCAGTTTTGGGAAGAAATATGCCCAGAATTCGCGTGATCGTCCTATTATGTTTTCTACGAACCGTGATTGAGATTCATGGAATCCATAAGAACAACCTTCGCCTATTGGCTGATAGATCCACTCTGGGTTCAGGTTCTGATCATAGGTGGCGTGACCACCTTCATGTAACACGGAAAACAAAGAGGATGCCAACTTGTCTTCGTAATAGTGAGTTGTGATCCGGACGTCGTCATAATAGCCCGTGGTGAAAGGATGTTCAGTCTCGTCAATTCGGCCTCCAGCCTTTTGCGATTCTACGTCGTATTCCATGAACTTGGCGAGTTCACTAGATATCTTTCGTTGTGCATCCAATGAGACCTTTCGACTCAGAAAAGACGTGTCGGGTTGCTTTGGGGCACTCAGACACTTTCCAATTATGGAGACTAATCCCTTCTTCAGCTCTGCAAAGATTTTGGCAATTGCTTCCGCAGGCATTTTCGGCTCAAAGATGTCGATCAGCGCATCGTAAGGTGTTGCGGTACCTTTCACTTGCATGAGAATTCCTGCAGCTTTCTTTCTTAACTCAAGAAGCTTCTCGAGTTCAGGCTTGAACATGGAGAAGCTTTTAGCAGCCTTTGCCTTCTTCCACACATCGACTGCTATAGCTTGTTGTTTTGCTGTTTCTACGACGAGTTTCTCGGGAAGCTTCGTCTGCTCATTATAGTGTTTTCTGATCAGATACACGTTTCTCTTTTGCATCGTGTTTAAGATGTCGTAGTCGGCGTGTTTTTCGATTTTTGAGAGCAAGGTTTCGATTTCGGGGTCGGTGCTCCTTCTATGTTCAATTTGACTGAGCATGGCAAGCTGTTGACTTCGTAGGTTGATTCCCTTTGGAGGCATCTTAGTTTCCATGTCCCAGTGGACTAGGGACTCAATTGTTGAAAGAATTGTTATCTCTTTAGCCTTTGCCATCAGTTTATCATAACTGGATGTTAACGCTTCTCTTGCTTTTGACATCTTCATCATCGCAGACACATAGCTTTCATCGACAATATATGACTTACGTGTCTTTCGCGGCAGATTGGTGGCAAGTTCTTTTCCAGATTGCAGACAGGCCCAATGAGATTAGCAGTGGAATTAGGTTGATGTGAACTACGTTGTTGGTTCTGTGGTTGAAACGGTAGAGTAGCGGTTAAGGCTTATATCAAGAGACATAAAATATTGTTTCCAACTCATATGAGAGGACAACCGGCTTTGACACGAAAGACAAAGGTTCTCATCATGGGAGCTGCTGGAAGAGACTTCCACAACTTCAACGTCTACTACAGAGACAATCCACAATACGACGTTGTAGCCTTTACAGCCACACAGATACCCGGCATCGAAAAACGCGCGTACCCTCCAGGATTAACAGGTCCGGACTATCCAAACGGCATACCCATCCATCCAGAGGAAGATATGCCCGAAATAATCAACAAGCACCACGTAAACGAGGTGGTTTTCGCCTATAGCGACGTGTCACACGAGTATGTGATGCACAGAGCCTCTATCGCATTGGCCAACGGAGCCGACTTTCGCATTTTGGGATCCTCTGCAACAATGCTAAAAGCTGGAGTGCCAGTTGTTTCCGTATGTGCTGTAAGAACAGGTTCTGGGAAAAGCCAGACCTCAAGAAGAGTCGCGAAAATCCTGAGAGACCAGGGCTTCCGCGTTGTGGTTGTCAGGCATCCTATGCCTTACGGCGACTTAACCAAGCAGGTGTGTCAACGTTTCGCTTCGTACGAGGATCTCGTCAAGCATGAATGCACCATCGAAGAACGTGAAGAATACGAACCTCACATCAACAATGGGATGGTTGTTTACGCAGGAGTTGATTACGGAAAGATTCTGCGAGAGGCTGAGAAGGAAGCAGACATAATCGTTTGGGACGGAGGCAACAACGACATGCCGTTTTACAAGCCAAATCTTCACATAGTTGTAGCTGACCCTCATCGTCCGGGACATGAAGTAGCCTATCACCCTGGTGAAGCCAACCTGCGCATGGCAGATGTAGTTGTCATTAACAAAGTAGACACCGCCGATTTAGCGAACGTCACAGTGGTTAGAAAAAACGTGAAGCGATTGAATCCGAAAGCGATCGTAATAGAAGCAGCTTCACCCATAACCGTTGATAAGCCCGAACTGATCAAAGGCAAAAGAGTCCTCGTTGTTGAAGATGGGCCAACGTTGACCCACGGTAACATGCCTTATGGCGCTGGAACCATAGTTGCAAAGAAACTGAAGGCAACTGAGATAGTGAACCCTCGCCCGTATGCGGTTGGCTCCCTCACGAGAGCTTTTGAAAAATACACTCATCTCGGTGCGCTTCTTCCAGCCATAGGCTACGGCGAAGAGCAGGTGAGAGAGCTTGAGGAAACGATCAACAAGACGCCTTGTGATGTGGTTCTCATTGGAACCCCAGTAGACCTGAGACTGGTTTTGCATTTGAATAAACCCGCAGCAAGAGCCAGATATGAACTCAAGGAAATCAGCACACCCACCCTTGAAGACGTATTAACGAAGAGGTTTTCAAGGTAAGCGGGTTTACACTTTCGCAGCGGCTCTAACTTTTCGCCAATAATATTAGGCCGCACAAGATGTTAATCGCTCCGAGAAAACCAAGGGGTCCAATAAGCATTGGGTCAGAAAACGAAAACTCAGGCGAGATTAAGATTCCATACAACGATAGAAAAGAAAGCAAGACCCCAGCCGGAAACATAAAGAACGACAAAGCTCGACCAATCTTCTCAGATGCCCTAAAAACATCTACCGTCTCGGATCCTATTGTGTCTTTAAGAAGCTCCAGCTCCCCGCTTCGTGCAGGAGCTTCAACCAGAATCTCCTTTTTCTTCCTCTTCGACATTCTGCTCACAGCTAAATGTTGAAATGGAATAACTAAAATAGCTTGCGCATGCCCATAGCAATGTTCGAAATACCCGCCAGAATCGAAACTATGCTCACAAGAACCAAGAGGAGAGGAGGAACTGAAGGTATCATGAGGGGCTTGAAGCCATTTTCGACGAGATAGGCAAGTAACGCCGCGAAGACACCCATTCCAAGGCTGACTCCACCAAGAGCAACATGCAGCCGATGAAGACCCACCATCCTGAGATGATAAGTTGCCAAAACCAAGCCCATTAGGCCCAGGCTCCATACAATTGCGCTTTCAGCGTTAACATCTCCTTTTAAGAGCACAGGAGCTATCAGAAGCAAGAAAGACATGCCGATTCCGATTATGGGAGTTAAGGGATATAAAGGCGCCGTGAAGGGTCTCTCAAGGTGTGGTCTCTTCGCTCTAAGCCTCAGAACAGCGAGGTTAACCAATGCAAACACCAGAATGGACGCAAAACTTGCTGCATAGCCTAACCCCACAGCCCCCATGACAAGGAAAAGCAGAATAAAAAGCGAGTTCACAATGACTGCTACATGGGGAGTTCCATAACGCTTATGGATCTTCAGCAAAACCTTCGGCAAGTAACCATCTCTGCTCATCCCCTGAGCAATAGCTGATTGAACCGTTATAGCTGTGCTTAACGAGGCAATGCTCGCAACCATGCCACCAATCGCGATCAAACAACCTCCGAGCAAACCCAAGGTTTTTTCAGCGGCAAAGTTAAGCAGAGTAGACGCATCGAAAGCTTCCTCTCCAACAACACTAACAGTTACATAGGCAATGCTACAATAGAGGGCTACCAACAACACTGTCGACAAGAATATAGCCCTGGGAATGTTCTTCTCCGGATCCTTCGTCTCAGTGGCCCCAACTACGGTAGCCCTTATCCCAACGAACATGATAAAAGTATACGATGTTGCGGCAAAGATTCCAGATAAACCCTCAAATCTTGGCAAGACCTCAGGCGGAGTTTGGCCTTGCCAGAATCCAGTTATGAGGAAGAGGGCGAATATGGCTAAGAATGCCGTTACAATGACAGTTGTGACTTCTTTCACTCCCCGAACGCTAAGCGCACCGAAGATGAAAACCAAGAAAGCTGCGATCAGATTTGTGTACAACAATATCTGACCTTGATCTAAGAGAAGGAGAATCGAAAGAAAGTATGACAGTTGTTGAGCAAAAACTATGGCTGCAAAAGCTGCACCGAATATGCTACTGAGCCACCTTAGGCAACCGCCCAGGAAGGCGATGAAGCCTCCGAACGC
>Ga0209635_10001002_pt1 | contig 20576 bp, 12 predicted proteins | sample DeeMarSWOR230_32_FD_187463 | JGI IMG/M metagenome (GOLD analysis project Ga0209635, IMG submission 187463) | Marine sediment microbial communities from White Oak River estuary, North Carolina - WOR-2-30_32 (SPAdes) (version 2) | ecosystem: Environmental > Aquatic > Marine > Intertidal zone >...
TATATGAATAATTCCCTTCAGTTTCAAGAATTAGATAAAGATTATCCTGAAACTGAAGGGAATTATTCATATAGCTGGACAAGATTCAATGTTACTAATCCTGGAATTATTGATATAGAAATTGAATTTAATGATACTACACCTGGACCGGATGATGTAGACCTATGGACTTACCTGTATTATGGAGACTTTTATTCTGGAGGAGCAACCATGGTTGATTATTATGAATCAATTTCTGATTCATGGGCACATAATCTTTCATTTTCAGCAACATCAGGAGATCTTGGTATGTATTCGTTTGTTATCAGTGTAAATTATGTAGATAATACCGGAGATGGATATCTTATTTCTTCTGATATACAATTTAGAAGTAAAATTCACTGGCCTTTTGATCCACCTCAGTATGGTGGAGGGAATCCATGGAAAGGAATAGCTCCTGATACTCATTTAGTCGGGGTAAAAGTACTTGACCAATATGGAATTGGGTGGAGTACTGATATAATATCGGGAATAAATTGGATTATATCCAATAAGGAAATTTATCACATTAAAACCATGTCCTTAAGCCTTGGAGGTGACCCTGGACAAACGAGTTTTATTGCTGCTGTTAATAATGCTGTTGATGAAGGAATTGTCACTGTTGTTTCAGCAGGTAATGAAGGTTCAGGAGGGAATAATATCGGATCTCCTGGAGATGCAGATAATGTTATCACGGTAGCAGCTAATAATGTACATGATAATATTACATATTATAGTAGTCAGGGAGGATCTTCATATACCAGCAATACTATAAAACCTGATATTACAGCTCCTGGAGGAAGTTTCTTCGATTTACAGATGTTTTCAGCAGATACAGGTGATAATGATAATCATGGAGAATATTCAGATTGGTTTGAAGATGATTTGTTTGGAACTCAGGGAACTTCAATGTCTACCCCTGCCGTTGCTGGGGCATGTAATCTATTAATTGAGGCTATGGGGGGTCATGAAAGCTGGGAATATACAGCTATTGAGGCTAAAAGAGTTAAAGCATTACTATTAATGTCGGCAACAGAAACTTATCCTCTGCAGAGAGAGATTTATGGTTCATACTCCCCAACACTTGATCGAGGTGGAAAAGATGTTCATGAAGGATATGGAAGACTTAATATTGATGTGGCAATAGAAGCAATTAAACAAGAATTAATTCCAGGATCTTATAAAAATACATGGCTTACAAGTAGTCTTATAAATCCATTCAATAAACATGGTCTTGGTTGTTTTGTAGATCTCGAAAAAGGAAAAACATATAATTTTACTTTAGATGTTCCAGGAGGCGCTGATTTTGACTTACATTTATACAACAATATCCCTAGTTCTACTGGAGAACCAATTATAGTATCTTCAAGTACTTTAACTGGATTAGGACAGGATGAAAACATATTATATGGTGCATCTGATACCGGAAAATTCTTTCTAATCGCAAAAGCAATATCAGGTGAAGGAATGGCAAATATTTCATATAATTCATTTGCTCATGATTTAAGTGTTTTGTTAGAGGTTCCTGAAAACCCAGAATTAGCTAAAACTTATACTATTAATGCTACAATTAATAATAATGGAGTTCATGCTGAATCTAATGTTGAATTCAATCTATTAATTGATACAAAAATAGTGGCTTCAACTGTAATTCCTAGCTTTCTTGCTGGTGATTCTGAAATTATAAATTATATCTGGACTCCAACTAAAGTAAAAACTTATAATTTTACAACTTATGCTCTTCCAGTTCCTAGTGAACAATATCTTCTAAATAATAACGATACAAAGTTAGTTGCTATATTTAACAACTATACCTTATTCTATGATGATTTTGAGAGTGGGTTGTCTAAATGGGAAAATATCACGGGATTATGGCATCTTACTGATTTCAGCAGTTCAAATCCAGATCCTTACCATTCCCCATTACATGGAATGTGGTTTGGAAATGAATCAACAGGAGATTACAATACGGGAAAAAGAGAAATGGGGAACTTTACTTCTGTCATAATTGATTTATCTAATTGTCTTGATGCTTATTTAGAGTTCTATCATTGGAGAGAAACCGAAAATTGGGATGGTTATGATAGGTCTTATGTGTATATTTCAACTGATGGATTAAATTGGAATGATATTTATTATGACTGCTTTAGTGTTGTAACATGGGAAAAAGTAATATTAAATATTTCAGATTATGCGGGAAATAAATCTGTGCAAATAATGTTTCATTTCGATACTGTAGATAGCCTTCTTAATGATTATATTGGATGGGTTGTAGATGATGTCAAAATTTTTACAAATCAATACATAGAATTTAACCCAGAATTAACAAATGGTTCTGTTGATCCAACAGTAGGATATCAATCATCATTATTGAATTTTAGTGTCAACTATACTGATAAAGATAACCATGAACCCTCCTATGTTGATGTTGTATTAAATGGAACCTCGTATTCTATGGGAAAACAAAATCCTAGTGATACTAATTACACTGACGGTTGTTTATATCAATATTTAACATATCTTCAACCAAGCCCATATAATTATTCCTATTATTTTGAATGTAGCGATGGAAAGTTATCAAACTCTACCATACTTTACAATGATCTTCAAATACAATATTCGAATAGCCATGTGCCAACCCTATCAAATGGACAAGTTAATCCAAACATTGGTTATAATGGCTCAACCGTATTTACTTTCTCGGTGATTTATAGTGATAAAGATAATAATGCACCCTACAGTATTACTGTTACAATTGACTCTGACATATTTTCTATGAAAAAACAAAATCCATCAGATAGTAATTACATGGATGGGTATGTTTATAAATTGAAGAAAATCTTATCCAAGATTGGTAATTACACGTTTTCTTTCAATTGTTCCGATGGTTTATTTTTTGCTAGTATTGGCCCTTATTCAGGACCTATTGTAGAAGAAATAATATTACCTTCCGATTTCGACTTATCTACTGATGCTGATGATCCTGATAATGATGGCAATTTCAATCTTTTATGGGAGGCATCTAATGGAGCTGTTAGTTACTCTGTATATGAATATCACAGTTATATAACAGTATTCAATGATAGTTTAACTCTTAAAGCAGGAGAAATCACTGATCTTTCGCTTCCACTATCTGGATATACAGATGGTACTTACTACTTCATAGTACTCGCACTTAATGAATTTGGAGATACGCTTTCAAATTGTATTGAAATTGTAGTTGAAATTCCAACTCCACCGGGAAATTTCATCTTATCTTCTGATGCTGGAAGTCCTGATAATGATGGAAATTTCACTCTTTCATGGGGAGCTTCTAATGGAGCTGTAAGCTACTCTATATATGAATATTCTAGTTATATTACCGAAATAAATAGTAGTATAACTAGTTTAGCGACTAATATTACGAGCCTTTCGCGACTATTAACGGGATATAACAATGGAACTTATCATTTCATAGTGGTTGCTCATAATGCAGCTGGAGATACACTCTCAAATTGCCATCTAATTGTTGTTGAAATTCCTCCAGGAGGACATGATGATGATGGTGACGGTGATGGCGGTAGTGACAGAGGAATTCCTGGATATCCACTCTATTTACTTCTAACACTTCTCATAGTTATAACTGCAATTATCATTAAGAAGAAGCGTGAAAAATTGTCTAAATTGTAAAAAATCTTTTTTCGATTTTTTTTTTGTTTGATTCTTATAGAGGAAGTATAAACTTTTATATTACTTAAAGCTGATATACATTGGAACCATTTTCTTTATAGTAGTTAAACATAATAATATTGGTGATACCTTATCAAACTGTTTAATAATTGAGGTTAGAAAACCCCAAACAGGTATTTCTGGATATAACTTACTATTTTTAACTGGATTAATCTGTATTACTACAATTTCTCTATTGCTAAAAAAGTATAAAAAAAAAATAACTAAAATATACGTTTTTTTCTTTCTAATTTATCAGGAATTACAAATTGATTATAATTATTATAATAATTTTAAATTTCAATGAATACTTAATCAATATTTTAAAAAAAAGAGAAAAAAAAATTATTGACTTTCAATACTCATATGGTAGTCTTGAGTTTTTTTATTACCACAATGAATACAGTAGGCAACTCCTCTTTCTGATAAGGTTTGAACCATTGTATCTGAAAATTTATTTCCACATTCACTACAATAAATAACTTCTGGTCGGACAATTTGAACAGTTTCTTGAATTGGAACAATTGGTTCTTCGGCTTGTTTAACTATGATAACTTGAGGTGGTACTTGTTGTGCCGCATCTTGATTTTTATCGGGTTTAGTTTTACCGGAAATAGCATAGTATAAGCCCTCAAAGATTTTATAGAAGAGCAGACCAATTCCTTTTAAAAGATAATATACTCCTTTTAATATATAGTAAATTAGATATCCAACACCTTTCAGAATGTAATATACCAAGATTACCGCAAGGGTTAATACTGCAAAGACACCTATCAGAACAAGAACTTGTGCATAAATTGGTTGAATTAAAAACCAATCAACTATTTCCTGCCAAGTGGTACCAAAAATATATACTTGATTCATTTTTCTATCACTCTAATATTTTATTTTTACTTAATTAAAAGGAGAACTAAATCAAATTAAAAAAATTTGGAGTCCAATTTTTAAAAATCATAATTTAATATATGACTAATAAATGAAATAATAGGTATCAAAATTTATGGTTAACAATTTTCAAGAAGCTACTATGATTTCTCATTGTATTCATACATCATTTTGAATGCTTTTATGGCATGCTTTATTCTACTCATTATAGGAATTATAACCTCAGAATTGGATGAAGATGCTGCTTTTCTAAGAAATTCAAATATCCACCTAGAACCAAAACAAACACATACGAATGGTTTGTTAAATTTCTGTCTCAATTTTTTTATAATATTAAATTGTTGTATTGCCCATTGTGATGCCATTGACCCCATCATTTGGAGTGGCCATCGAGGAACCGAAAAAATATAAAGGATAGCATCTACATTAGGATCTTCAAAAATTGCTTCTACAGTTGGAATAAATGTCTGAAACATAGAAGGTCCTAAATCAACAGTACCTCTAATTGAAACCCAATTAGGAATTACCGATTTAATTCGAGAAGCAGTTTGTTCACTTAAATTTGCTAGATTTAATCCTTGTCTCTCAATTTCATCACATGCTAAAGCCCCTAAACTTCCGGAACCAGTAATTATAGCAACATCTTTCCCAGTAGGTAAAGGTTGAGTAGCAAAAACATGTGCAATATTGAACATCTCATAGAAATTATTAACTCTAAAGATTTTATTATTTTGGTTTATAACGGCATCATAAATCTTGTCATTCCCTGCCATTGAACCGGTATGACTATTAACTGCTTTTGATCCAATTTCAGTTCTTCCATTTTTAAGTATTAAAACAGGTTTTTTCATATTTTTGAGCGTTATAATAAATTTTTTTCCACGTTTTGTACCCTCTAAATAAAGGGTAATGATTTCTGTTTCAGGATCATTATTGAAATAGTCAAGAAGATCAACCTCATCAACATCTACCTTGTTTCCAATTGTAACAGTTTTTGAAAATCCGATGCCTTTATCAAGAGCCCAATCAATGAAGATATTTCCTAAGACTCCCGATTGAGCAATAACTGCAATTTTTCCTTTAATTACATGATCAAAATCCATATCTGCGGACGAGAATTGATTATTAAAGTTAGTTACTCCTATACAATTAGGACCTATTATTCGGACTTTTGAATCTTTAGCTATTTGTTCAATTTCATTTTGAATTTTAAAAAATTTTTCTACTCCTGTTTCAGCAAAACCTGCTGTCTCAATAATTATCCCTTTTACACCTTTTTCAACACAATCCTTAACAACTTGAAGGACATATTCATTACCAATGAGGATTATTGCTAATTCAATTTCTTCGGGGATATCTTTTACATTCTTAAAGGTCTTATGGCCATGGATGGTTTTCTTTTTGATATTAACAGGAAAAGTTTTAAACTCTGAATCTAATAAATATTTTGTTGTATTATATCCAAATTTAGGACTATCTGAAGCTCCAATTATTACTACTGATTTCGGATCAAAAAAAAAGTTAAGATCATTCATAATAATTCTTGTTTGGTGATTTAAAATGAAAAAAAGATATATTATATGATTAATCATTCAAATTAAAGATTAATATTATTTATCAAAATAGAATAGTTATCTTTTAAAAAATGACAGTGCTATTTAATAGAAATGAAATTATAAAATTTGGATATTTTTGGCATTGAACTACCACACCTTAAAGGGTGATGGATTCCTTTTTCCTCGAGAACTGCCTGAAAAGATCTTGGAGAATCTCTTTAGGACTTACATCATCTCCAAAGGCTTGACTTCCCGTCGTTCCAACGGTAGATGTATCATCATGGATGATCGTGATGCTCTTCTCCTCTTTGAGGATTCTTACCCCTTCATTCCTTAGATTAACAGAAGCATTTTCATCTCTATCATGAGTATTTCCACAATTCAAGCATGTCCACACTCTTTCTCGTAGGGTAAGGTTGTTGTTTTTCCAACCACAGCATGAACACAGTTTACTGGAAGCAAAAAATCTATCTACGAAGATAAGATATTTTCCTGACCATTTCAGCTTATATTTTAAATATGTTGTGAATTGATGCCATGAGAAATCTAAAGAAACCGATTTTGACAATCCAGATTTGAACTTTTGTATTCCTTTCAAATTCAAGTTTTCTAAAATAATAGCATCAAATTTATCAGCTAATTTTCGAGTCAGTTTATGTGTCCAATCCTTCTTTCTATTGTATATCTTCTCATAGTGTCGTGCTAATTTTAACCGTGCCTTTTCTCGGTTCTTAGAACCTTTCTTCTTTCGTGAAAGCTCCTTGTTGAGTTTCTTGGTCTTTTTCTGCTCTAAACGGTAGAAATGTGGATTTTCCATCTTAGCAAGATCATTCACCAGAAAATTATTTGCTGACATGTCAAAGGCAGTAATATTCTTTTCATGTATCTTTTGTAGTTCTTTAACATCTTCTTGCGCTCTTAAGGTCAGAGAAACAAAATACTTGTTCGATTTTGTTTTTTTAATAGTTGCATGTTTGATCTCTTCGGAAAATACCCTATTATCGTTAAATCTAAGCCATCCCAGTTTTGGCAACTTTAAATTTTTCCTTTCAAAATCGATTTTGATGTTTTTGTTCGTTTGTTTGGTAGTATAGGATTCCTTTCCTTTCTTTGACTTGAATTTTGGAAAGCCAATCTTGCGACCTTTTCTAAGACCTTTAAAAAAGTTTTGATATGCCTCATACAAATGTTCTCTTGAGGCTTGTAAGGCAATGGAATCTGCTTCTTTTAAAAATGGAAATTCGAGCTTATACTGTTTTTCGGTTTTATAGGAATGCTTCTTAAGTGCATCTTTATTATTTCTAAATCGTTCATAGACTTCTTTCCTCTCACTGAGCATCCGATTGTAAATGAAGCGGCTACACCCTATTGTTTTGTGAATCTGAGTCCGTTGTGTTGTGTTTGGATATATCCGGACATTGAAGACTCGAATCATTTATGCCTGAAAAGAAGAAATCATTCTTTAAATGGATTATACTCCAGTGCTTTTTTGATTTTTCTTTCAAGAAAATCGTGTTTAATTCATTACCCCCATAAATGGTGTTGTTTACTTAAATGTCCAGTATAAATTTTTAATAGCACAATCTTCTTAATTTTAAATATAAATAACAATTTTTCTTTTAAAGTTTCATTTACTATATTAATTTGATTTATTAAATCTACAGAATTAAAAAGTAAATCCTTAAGAGCCTTAAATAATGTATCTAGGCGGATTAATACGAAAAGAATTTGGGAGAATTAGATCAGATAAAAGAACATTAATTTTATTATTTGTTATTCCAGTAATACTAATTTTAGTTTTTGGTCTAACAACTGGAGGAGGTCTTACCAAGTTTTTTACATCTGCTATCATAACTCTTGATGATATGCCTACATATGATAACTTTCCTTCCAATTCTTCTGAATATGATGATAATTTTATATCAATAATGCAATATAATACCTCATCATGGGGATTTCATAGTTATTATAACGCTACAGATTTAGATGAGTATAAGAATGCATACCAGACTTGTTATGAAATTTTAAGAAGTGGTGATATTGATATAATCATTGTTTTACCAAGCAATTTTTCAGAGTCAGTTGAAAATAAAACTAATCCTGTTCTAATTTATCATATTGACGCATCCGATCTTGCGGCTATTACTGCAATTGAAGTTGCAATTCAAGAACCTATCGCTTTATTTAGAGCAGAAACAGACATGATGGCTAATTTTACAATCATGGTTCCGTATTTAGAATTTGATGTCCCATTTTGGGAATCAGCAATTTTAAATTATGCCCTCCCTTTAATCTTACCTATAATAATTCTTGGAACAACCATGAACTTAACTTCATTATCAATAGTTGCTGAAGGTCCACTTCCTCGAATGCTTATAACTCCTACTGCTAAAAGAGAGATAATTTTGAGTAAACTAATTGCTAATTCTATTATTATGTTGCTGCAATCTACAGAGATTTTTATATTGACAGCATTTTTTGGGTTATATAGTTTGGGTTCATTATTTTCTTTCTTTTTAGTTTTAATAATGATTGGTTTTAGTGGAATCTGTATTGGGTTATTTATTTCAGCACTAAGCCCTACAGAACAAAGTGCAAATCAAATGTATCTCATAATGTTTATAATTATAATCCTTTTTTCAGGTAGTATTCTTCCTTTAGGTGAAACTGAAGGAGGAATGCAGATTTTTATGAATATGCTCCCATTATCTAATGCTGTTCCGTTAATAACAGATATAACATTAAAGGGATTACCTCCCGATTTAACAAGTATATTTTGGATTAATTTAAGTTCCTTAATTTATGTAACTTTAGCATATTTCATCTACATGTTTAAGAAATTGGAGGTCTAAGATGGCTAAATTGAAGAAGAAACCTTTATCATTGGATAAAACAAAAATTAAAGAAAGGATCTCAAAAATTAAGCCGAGTTTTAATAAAATCAAAAAAAAAACACCCAAACCAAAACTTAATTTAAAAAAACATGGTAGTAAGATTTCAAATTTAAAAGTAAACGCTCTTAGAATCTTTAAACAAGTTATAAAAGAATTTAGGCTTTTGTGGACCGATAAATTCAATCTGTTTTTAGCGATCGTGGTACCACCTTTAATAATAATAATGTTAGGTTTTACAATGACAGATGCACCTCCAGAAACACAATCCATTCCCTGTATGTTAATATCATACGATTCTAATACATTTATTAATCAAAATGATTTTACAGAGTCAAATTTAGACAATTACACTATGCCCTATGTAGAGGCTGTAAATAAATCTATTATGCTTGAATTAGTACGATTTTATAATGCAACTGAAGAGATTTATGCCATGGAAGCTGCAAGAAATGCTTTATTATCCGGAGAAATCAATATTATATTATCATTACCAGTAGATTTTACCGAATTACTAGATTTCGGTTTACCTGGCTTAATTGATTGTGTTCCTGACGCCTCAAACATCCAATATATTCAACAGAGTCTAAATTCAGTATATGACTCCATTAAAATATTTGTAAATGATAATAATCTAACTCCTCAATTTCAGATTCAAGGATTTGAAGAATTTACTATTCCGGAAGGTTATAGTAATAATTTTAATTCTAGCATAGTAATGGCTTTGTCCTTTATGGTTTTTGGTATTGCTCTTGTCTTATCGATATTAGTAATTGTTCAAGAAAAACCAATAGCAAGATTATTACTTACTCCTGTTAAAAGATCTGAAATTTTACTTTCTAAATTTATAACATATACTCTTGTATTAGTATTTCAAGTTTCTTTATTAGTAATTAGTGGTTTGGTTATGGGATTGTATATAGCAGGTACCATAACAGATTTATTTCTGGCTTTATTCATGATTGGTTTTTCTGGATTAGCTATGGGTGTTTTTATTAGTTCACAAAGTAAAACTAAGACTCAAGCTAATCAATTATTTCTCGCTGTTTTTCTTGTTGCCGTTTTATTAAGCGGTATTTTTATTCCTATTGAAGGAATGCCAGTATATTTACAAGTTATTGCCTATATTCTTCCTTTATCTCATGGAGATCCTTTACTTCGGGGGATAATTCAAAAAGGTCAATCAGTTTTAGGGATCCATTTCATTTGGTTATTGGTAATTAGTATAATTCTGATAATCATTTCATTTGTAATTTTTCAAAGAAGAAAATATGAGGTGTAGAATTATTAGTTCACCAAATTCAAAGATGAGAATGGTAGATGTCAATAATTTAAATGTTAAATTTGGTAAAAAACATGTTGTTCATGATGTAAGCTTTAATGTTGATAAAGGAGAAATTATAGGACTCTTTGGAATCTCAGGAGCAGGAAAAACAACTATAGTTAGAGTATTGACATGTCAAATTGAAAAGAAACATTGGACGGGTAATGTAGCGGTTACTGGTTTATCTCCTGAAAAAAAGAGCAATCATTCTAAGATTCTTAGTAATATTGGATATGTTCCACAACTTGAGCTTTTAAATTTGTATTTTGAATTGGATCCAATGGTAAATGTTGAAGTTTTTACATCTACATATGGATTGAATAAGAATGAAGCAAAAGAAACAGCTGAAAAATTGTTTAAAATCCTTGACATCCCCAAAGATACATGGAAAAAAAGAGTTGAAAAGATGAGTGGGGGAGAAAAAAAACGATTATCAATGGCTATTGGATTAATTCATAATCCGGATGTTCTATTCTTGGATGAGCCAACGACAGGTGTTGATGCTTCTAAACGATATGATATATTAAGTTATCTGAAAAAATTAAACCAAAAATTAAATACTACCATGTTTATAATAACGCATGATTTAGAAGCAGCATTAATCTGTGATAAAGCTGCTATTTTAAAGGACGGACGGTTGTTAGAATTTGACACTTCTCAAAACCTGATATCTTCATTACCGAGTAAAGGATTAATAGCAAGGTTTACAATTGAAGATCTAAATGAAAAATTAATTGCAGTTATTAAAGAATTTCCGTCTATACGGAGGATAATAAGAGTTGGGAATGAGGCAATTGAGGTTTTAATGGAAAATTTTGAAGAAAATCTACCAAAATTAATTGAATATATGGTCGATAAGAATATAATAATTACCTCAATGAGTAAAGATATTGCTACTTTTAGAAGATACTTTCAAATTAGAATTCAAATGGAGGAAGAGAAAGAAAATAGTTTGAAGGAAGTGAAGGTGATTCGAAAATAATTGAGTTGAGTCGCAAATCAAAGCGAATGTTGAAAAACATAATAACATTGGGAATTTTAATCTGTGCACCTATAGTATCTATAATTCTAGTGAACATTAATTATATTCAATATATAAATGATGATGAAGTTCAATTCTTTAAAGATGATGCTGTTTTTTTCACATGGACTCATCAAAATGATCATGGATTGTTTATGGAACCTAGTTTAGAAGCAAATTACAGAGCGATTGATTCAATTAATTTTACTTTATTAAGCATTTTATCATCCGAATTAGTAAATCCAAATAATATTTCGAATGAACGGGTAAAGGCAAATTTACCGAATATATTTTTTGATTATATTTTTGAAAAACAAAATACAGATGGGTCATATTCAGATATAGGCGGATTTGGAAATATGATTTCTACACATCAGGCAATAAAAACATTAGAGATTGCTAATCAATCTTATTTGAATAATAAAATTGAACAAGGGGAGACCAATAAGGTTATAGACTATTTGAATAATTCGTTAAAACAGGAGGATGGGGGATTTATGTTAATACCCTTCCTGAATGAATCTGATATTATTTCTACATCGTGTGCGATTGATCTGGCAAATACTTTAAACGGTGAAAATGTTATCATAAACGATAATATTTCAAAATTTATTAATTCAACTTGGGTTGTTGGAAGTTATAAATTATCAAAAGATAATATGAGTATACCAACAGCAGAAACCACCTATTATGGAATAAGAGCATTTTTAGGAATGAATATGACGTATACAAATTCAGAATTATTAGAAATTTGGTCATATTTTAATTCACTTTATAGCATTGTAGATGGTGGTTTTGCAAATATTATTGGTGAACCTTCTGATGTTCAATCGACATATTATGCCCTCTCATCATTGAAAACACTTGGATTGCCTCTATTTATTGATGAACAAAAAACTTTATCCTTTATATTTAATTGTTCAAAGGGAGATGGGGGTTTTGGTTTAAGTCCAGAGCCAACTGATACTTCAGATTTTAAATCAGGGTGGGCTGCTATGAAATCAATTAACATTCTAAAACAAGAAACCTTGACAAATAAAAATTATTCTGATATTATTGATCTTACCATTGCATATTACGATTGGCTTCATTTTTTTCAAGGTAAAAATTCTTTATTCGGTAGTACCACTATTGAAGCAAACTATCACGGAATAACAGCCTTTTATAATTATAATCCTAAAATTTTTACTGAATTTATAAATAAAGAGATAATGAATAAGGAAATATTAGATAACATTACAAAATTCGTTGATAGATGTTATGATGAAGATGAGGGAGGTTTTGCATCAACCCCAGAAGAAAATGCCACTCTCTATGCAACTTTTTGTGGATTAAATATTTATAAAATCCTTTTTCCATTTACTAATAAATGGCCTGATGACCAAATTGTGAATATAACAAATTATTTAGTAAATCTCCAAAATCCTGATGGTGGTTTTACATTAGGAAAAGATGTAGAAACAGTTTTAAGTTCGTATGGAGCATTTTATCAAATTTTCTTATATTTAATTAATTCTAATATATCAACAATTGAAAGTACGTATTGGGCTTTGGGTTCACTAGATATCATTGAGGGTTTAAGTTATATTGATCATGTTAACCTTACCCGTTGGATGAGATCATGTCAAAATCCAGATGGTGGGTTTTCACTATTTATAGGATTCCATAGTGATGTTATTTCAACATTTTATGGGCTTGAGATATTTTATGAGTTGTTACATTCTGAACCAATGAGTAAAATAGCCGCTATTGAATTTTTAAAGAACTCACAAGCTTCTGATGGCTCTTTTTTGGTTTTACCCGCTTTTGGGGCTTATTTAGACTTACCATCATCATTTTTTGTATCATATTGTGGATCTAAAGGCCTTTATGATTATAGATTTCAACCAGAAAATATTAGAAATACTTTAAATTGGAATGCTCAATGTTTAAGTCATAATACTGGAGGAATTGGCGATAATCCTGGCTTTGGAGGCGATTTAAGAAATAGTGCTAATGCAATTATTATTGTGGATGAATTGCAATACGATCAGAGCTTTGATTCTAAACCTTGGAGTATGTTATTAACCTATATTTTAATTATCGAAGGAGCGTTAATTGGATTATATATATTTTTCAAATTATATAAGCGACTTTCAATCCCGCAAAGAATAAAGTTATTACTTAAAATTGGAGGAAAACTTAATGAATCATATCTAAAAGAGTTTCCAGCTATTAATTGTGAAAATTTAAGTATCTTTGCAGGAGGAAAATTAATTGTTGATTCTGTTTCTATGAATGTAAAACATGGAAAAATTTTAGGAATTTTAGGAGAAAGTGGTGCAGGTAAATCAACTTTCATTAAAGGTTTACTTGGCATGAGAAAGACTACAGGATTCTGTCAAATTTATGGAATGAATATAAATAAACGAACTTCAAGAAGAATTAGACCTATATATGGATATGTCCCGCAAGATTTAGGAAAGATTTACCATAATTTTACAACTTTAGAGAATTTGATATATTTTGGAAATCAGTATGGACTCACAGAAAGAGAGATCATAAGTCGGGCTAAGAGGATCTTACGTAGTTTAGAAATTGAAGATAAAATGAATGAATTAGTTAAAAATCTTTCTGGTGGACAAAAAAGGCGAGTTAGCATTGCTATTGGTTTAATACATTCACCCATGTTTCTTATATTAGACGAACCTACATCAGGTTTAGATCCAGTTGTGAGAGAAAACTTATGGTTAGTTCTAACGAAAATTAATGAACAATTTAAAACTACTTTAGTGGTGATCACTCATTATCCAGAAGAATCCCGATTTTGTAATTTTGTTGCAATTTTTGGGAGAAAGCGTGGAATGTTAGATTTTGGTCAACCAAAAACGCTTTTAGTTAATTTACCTGGAAAAGGAAGATCAATTGAGATTACCTTTATCGATATAAAAGAAAATGCTACTGCTAGACTTGAATCGATTGAAGGAATTGAGAAAGTTTTGGAAAATAAAGCTGGCACAGATTTTTCAATATTTACGAATTTAAATATCGATGATTTGATTGAAAAAATAGAAGAAGAGATGGGTAAAAATTCTATTCAAGAAGTAAAACAGATAGATTCAAAAATGGAACAATATTTCCGTTATAAAGCAATGGAGGTACCAAAAGTTGAAGAAATCTAGTAAATCGAAGAGAACCAGATTGATCAAGGAACCGAGAAACATTGAATTAGAAAAACTGAGAAAAAAAATATTGGAAGCTGTTAGGTTTTCTAAACGTTTTTGGATGACATATAGGGAAAACACATTTGGGATAGCGTCAATTTTTAATTTAATTTATAAAAAATCTTTTATCGAAGTCTTATTTTTTACTAACACAGATGTTATGGAAAGAGGAGTACCTTTATTAAAAATTAACACTCCACTCTTAGATGAATTTGATTTTAGTGAAATTATCTTTGAACCCGATTTTGATGAGGATGGGCTTGTTAGTCCTAAAAAAATTATTGAACGTATGAGAAACCTCATTATAAATGAATTTCAAAACCATATAATGATACTTAATAAAGAAGTGGAATTATTAGATGAAAGATTTGAAAATTATATTATTGATAACAATCCTTATTATCGAGCGATTAGATTTTCTTTCCCTCATTTTGATATAGAGATGAATGTAAATTTTGAGAAATACCCCCTCTTACCATTCTTTTCTTTTTCAAGAACACTTTTAAAAATCCTAAGTGAAAGAGAATTTAATAAAGAGGAAATTATTAAAAATTGGAATGAGTTGGATCCTCCTCACATATATCAATTAATCGAGAAAGTATGTGATATTGTTGCTAGCCGCTTAAAATTGGATAAATTACCAAATAATTCTCAACATTTGGTACTTGAAAATATATCTATTGTGAATGGAGTACAGAATATCTCTTTTAGTATTCATAGAGGAAAATCAATAGGAATACTTTACGATGTAGAACAGTTATCTGATATAGATCATAAATATGATTTATTTTATCTATTCTGGTCAATTTCTGGAAATTATACTGATTTTTCAGGGAAAATAGAGATTTTTGGAAAAGAGGTTCAATTTTTAAACAAAAAAGATTTAGCAAATATAGTTATTTTGCCAGAAGCACATGATTCAAAAATAATAAATATGAAAGTTAAGAAAGCAATCAAATACAAAATTCCCCTCAAAAAAATCCAAAAAAGTAGAAAAGATAAACTGCAATTACTATTAAAAACTGCTGGTTTTGTGCCAAAAATTGATGAAGTAATGGAAGAAATCTTTGTAGCTCCTTCAAAGAGAATAATTTTTAGAAAAACCAATATTAAAAAGGCTTTAGAAGTTACTGGTTTATTACTAAAGAAGAATAAGAAATGTTCCGAATTAAACCATCTAGATTTCCTCCTGTTTTCAATTGCTAGAGCATTAGTAAGATTCCCCTCAATAATTATGTTCTTTATTCCCTTTGAAATATTGGATCGATTAGAATACGATAAATTTAATAATTATATGCAAAAGATTAAAGAGGAGTTTCACGTTATTTTAATTTTTCATGCTCCTGAAGGAATAGTATCTAACTGCGATCAAATCTTAACAATAGGTAAAGATGAATCTAAAATTGGAACATTCAATAAATTAATTGAAGAATTACCTCAATCAGGTGAAATTATCACCATAGAATTAAACAATCCTGAGGAGAAATTAATTAAAAAACTCTATAAATTTAGTGAAATCGCTAAGATTCAAGAAGAAAGAAAAAATGAAAAATATAAAATATTTCTGAAAGATGACCCTAACAAGATGATAATTCGATTAACAGAATTATTTGGGCAATATCTTTTCAGCTTTAAAAGATCTAAAGCTTCATTAGAAGATTATAAAGAATTTTTTGAAAAAAGTTATAAATATAATTAAAGAACAACAAAATAGGCAAAAATTATGTTGAAAAGTATTTATTTCTTAGATGAGAATGGAATCTTACTGTATTCCAAAAATTTTATGGCAAAAAAGTATGATGAAGATATATTGATAGGTTTTTTCTCATCAATTGCCAATTTTAGCAGAGAAGCACTGGGAAGTATAGTGAAAAATGTCGATCTCGGGGAAAATAATAAACTTATATTGGTCCCTCATTCAGAAGAATCAATTCTCGGAGCTGCTGTTGTAGGTGCTAGTGATAATAATGCTTTAGTAACATCTATAGTCACCAATATATTACAAGACTTCATAGATTCTTATTCTCCTGATTATGATCCTGAAACAATCTTCCCTGAAGAAATGGAAATCAAAATTAATAATAATTTAAAAGGGAAGGTTATGCACTCTCCAATAATTAGGATTTTCTTATCATGGTTGATCGTTGGTTCCATATCCTATTTTTTAATTCTTTTAAGCATAAATGCTACATCTTTCATTTATGATTATTATAATTTAGGACGATTCATAACTCAAGAGCAATTATTCACAAGATTCATGCCAATTTTAATCTTATTATCAACTGTAAATATTATTATTTTATTTTTAGCTCCAAACCTAATTTTAGGTTTTTTGGCTCCCAACTGGAGAATTGCTGTCTTAAATTCTTTCATCTTTTTAGGTATTACAATCACATTGTTTTTCTATTCTATAAGGCCAGATTTCGCCTACATCATTATTGGACAACTACCCTTGACCTTAATATTTTCTTTATTTTTTCTCTTCATTGGTATAAGATATTCATCAAAAATGTTCTTAAAACGATAATTTTTCATTTTTCTTTTTTTTTTATCGGAATAATGATAAAAAATCTGCGAATTACTGAAGTTTAAATATACCAATTTAGAAATATATCAAATACTTGAAATTATTATTATTTTGTGATTCCTAATGAGCATTGTTAAAAAAACTTATAAGATTCAAGTAATATGCCCTATCTGTAAGACAAGAGACCTCGTCGGCATACCACGATCAAGCTTAAATAAAAGGAGTCAACTAACTACAATTTCGATTCAAAAAGGACTTATCTGCCCTCATCACTTTCAATTTTTCATGGACAACCATTTTCAAATTAGAGGTTATCAGAAAGTTGATTTAGAATTAAACCAAGAAAATTCTAAAAAATTAAGTAATGGCGTAAAAGCACTAAGTCTTTACAACTCAGAAAAAGATGATATTTTTGAAAAACTAATTTATGATGGCAACAATACGAAACCTGTCCCCATAAATAGCGATTCAAGGAAAGAGAAAAAAATTATTAAACAAAAAGCAAATTCAAAAAATAGTAAATTGACTTTAAAAGAAATTTATGAAGAATTTTGGGAATTTATTGATGAGAATAATAAAAATTTTCATGATTTTATAGTTAGAGATAATAGACGTCAAAAATTTTCAATAATTTCTAATTTAAGTAAAGGTGTAACTGTTTAATATTGGGTTAAAAATACTCAATATAGACATTATGAATCTTTTATTGATGTTTACTCTACTTTTTAATAATAATACCGATTTTTAGGATTTAAACATAATTTCTATAAGAAAAAATCTAAATTCATATGCAAAAGATATAAGAAAATTTAAAATTCAGTACTTAATTTTCCAAAATAATATTTTTAATAATAAAAAACCAAAAATTTGAAGATTAATTAATAGGTTAGGAAATATGAGCTATAAGTTACCGAATGAAAAAGATCTGGAGGCTATGATTGGTATTGTCGGCAAAGAGTACGCTACAAATAACAAGGCGATTACAGCATCTTACTTGGCGAAATCAGTGATGGGTTTAGAAATCTGTTATCCTAAAGCGGATAATGACTAAATAGCCAAATCCCTGATATCGTCGTTCGACCAAAATACGTTGAGGAAATTCGAAAAATTCTTGTGTATTGTACTCAAGAAAAAATAGCGGTAAGCCCTGTTTCTGGTGGATTATCTGGTGGATTTTCATGCCCAACAATTAAACCTGGTGGAGTTCTTCTTGATTTGGGAAGAATGAAAAGAATAATTGAAATCGACGAGGAAAATCGATTTGCGATTGTAGAACCTGGAGTAACTATAGGAGAACTCTGGGCATATATGCATAAAAATACTCCTGATTGGGCACCACCAATACCAGATGGAGCTCCACCAGCTTCAACAGTTATGGGAGATGCTATTGATAGAGGATTTTCATTATACACTTCAAGTGTGGGGCCACAAGGAGATAATTTTATGTGTGCTGAAGTTGTATTTCCAAATGGTGATGTTTTAAGGACTGGTTCTTGGGCATTACCTACTGCGAAACCATTCTACAAATATGGACTTGGTCCTGATATGTGGTCCTTATTGATGGGTAGTCAAGGGACTATGGGAGTAATTACCAAAGTAGCTGTAAAGATTTACCCACATCCTGAATTCAAAACTATTGTAGTATGGGGCATGTCAAATCCTTATGATATGCAGAATTTAACTTTAGAAATCCAAAAGCAAGAATTTGGAATCGCGCATAATACAGTTATGGTCCAAGGTGGAAATTACCCTCTTGTGATGACTCGATGGCCAAAAGATAAAGTACCTCGTGATTATGAATTCTATAAAGAGTTAGGGATTTCGAAATGGTGGATGAATTTTGAATGCTGGGCTCAAACACAGGAAGAATTAGACTATGTTACCAATAGAATTGATAAAATGGCAAAAGATTATAAAGCAAATAGAGCTAAAGACCCTGATTCAATAAAACCTCAGGAGCTACATCCAAAACAAATTGCAAGTAGATTGAAAAAACCAAATAAAATTGCTGTTCCATATGGTTTATGGGATGCTGGTTTCTTATTTATAACTTGGTATACACCTTGGCCAGAATGTGCCCATTTCTGTGAAGTGTACTGTGATGCAATGGAAAAATATGGTTTTCCCCCCACAATGTGGGTTGCTTCAATTGAACGTGGCCGACAAGCAATTTGTATGCCAATCATTTGCTTTGATAGCACAAAGACAAAGGAGTTAGAGAGAGTTCAAGAATTGAATAGAGAGACTACTGAATATGGCCTGAAGCAAGGCTGGCTTAATTATAGACCCGATCCATTTATTCATATTGAAGCTTATTATCAATCAGGTATTTACTGGAAATATTTAAGAGCTTTCAAGAAGCTTGTAGATCCAAATATGATAATGCATCCTGGAAGATTAGCTCTTCCATAAATTAAAGAGGTTGATAAAAAAATGGCTAAAACAGGAATGGAAAGATTAAACGAATTAAAAAAAGATATTTATAAATGTATTCACTGTAAAGCATGTAAATTTGCTTATTCTGGTGAACCTAACAGGGAAGGAATTGGAGAATTCTCAGGAAAACAAGGAACAGTACTTTACGAAGGAATGCTAGATGCTTGTCCAGCAGGTATTGAATATGGATGGGAAGCATTTTGGAATGCAGGTAAGATGTGGATAGCACGTTCTATATTAAGTGGAGATTTAGAATTTAGCGAAGAAGTTAGGGATGTTATTTTGCCTTGCATCACATGTGGTCAATGTTCTGCTCAATGCGAGAATAAGATCCGAACTGTTGATATTATTGAATCTCTAAGAGCGGCGTGCATAGAATCTGGAATACCTATGATTGATAAACACGAATTAGTAGATAAGCTAGTAAAGGAACGAAATAATCCTTATGGCGGAGCCGCTAAGGACAGGTTTAAATGGGCGAAAGATGCTGGTTTGGAGAAGTTTATTAATAATAAAGACGCTAAAATTGCTTATTATGTTGGGTGTACTGCCAGTTATCGGCAAATAGAGGTTGCAGTAGCGACTGCTAAGTTATTCGAATTATTGGGTATGAATTTCACAATAATTGAAGATGAAGTATGTTGCGGAAGTCCTTTTTTCAGAATAGGAGCAGTTGATACCGCGCAGGGATTAATGAGAAAGAATCTTGAAGCTTTCAAGAATATACAAATGGTGTACTTCAGTTGTGCAGGGTGTTATAGAACTTTTACAATCGATTATCCAAAATGGATGGCTGAAGATGAAAAACTTCCATTTAAGACGCAACATGCTTTTGAACTGGTAGCAAGATTGATAGAACAAGAGAAAATTAAATTCAAACCTAATAAGGAATTAAAAGGTAAAGTGGTTACTTATCATGATCCGTGTCACACTGGAAGACATTTCGCTGTTGATATGGAGCAAGATATGATAGCAAAATCTAAGAATCTTTTAATGGACAGTCGAAA
>Ga0209635_10001004_pt1 | contig 20574 bp, 17 predicted proteins | sample DeeMarSWOR230_32_FD_187463 | JGI IMG/M metagenome (GOLD analysis project Ga0209635, IMG submission 187463) | Marine sediment microbial communities from White Oak River estuary, North Carolina - WOR-2-30_32 (SPAdes) (version 2) | ecosystem: Environmental > Aquatic > Marine > Intertidal zone >...
GCTTCACGGATAGTGTTTTCACCGGTAACTCCAATAGCTATGAGAACGTTTGTTCTACAAAATAATAAAATAGTCCCCCCCATTTGTCAATAGCTGGGTGGGACTTAATTACTCCGCCGGGGGTAGAGCCTTGGCCTGGTTTAGCTTCTTCATCAATCGCGCTTTGCGCCGGGCGGCATTATTGGCGTGAAGAATCCCCTTCTCCACCGCTTTATCAAGCGACCTGAGCGCGGTTACCACCGCCGCTTCAGCTAACTCCATCTCACCGGAAAAGATAAACTTCTCTGCCTTGGTGATGTTGGTCTTACACTGACTGAGCACCGACTTGTTTCTCAGCTGCCTCTTTTCAACCTGACGCACCCGTTTCTGGGCTGATTTAATCTGTGGCAATATTTACCTCCTGAAACGCTTTTATTTAAACTCTCTTCTTGGGTTTGGTTTTACCGACCACCTCATCCCCCACCCGGCTGACGCCAATTACCGCCCTCACCCCCTCAATCCTGACCAGGAGCCGGCTCAGCTGAGCCAGGTCCTTTACATCTAAGGTGAGGAAGGTTGAGGTGGTGTAGTCCTCATGATTGGTGAAGTTCACCGCGGCGATGTTAACCTTCTCCTCAGCTACAACAGTGGTGATGTCCCTGATTAATCCTACCCTATCCCAGGCCTTAACCTCAACACTCACCGGATATATTGAATCGGTCGGCTCCCAATCTGCCGGAACCAGCCTCGCCTTCTCGCTCTCGTAAATCACATTATAGCAATCGTGGCGGTGGATGGTTATCCCCCGTCCCCGGGTAACATAACCGGTAATCTTATCACCGGGCACCGGGTGACAGCACTGGGCGAGATGGGTAACCAGATTCCCCTCCCCCAGTACCCGGACCGCCGACGGTGCTGGCGCCGGCGCTGCTACTCCGGGTGTCGGCTTGGCGGGCGCCTGCTGGGCGGCTAACTTTATCGCTACCTGGTGGGTGGTGATTTCGCCACAGCCAATCGCGGCCAGAAAATCGTTCAGGTTACTGTGATAGAAGAGGTGGGCCAGTTCCTCACGCTCTACTTCCACCCCGAGGTGCCGTAACTCCTTCTCCAGAAGCTGGCGCCCCCGCTCGATATTCTCCGCCCGCTCCTGCCGCTTGAACCACTGCCTTATCTTGGTCTTGGCCTGGGAGGTCTTGGTATAGCCCAGATGGGGGTTCAGCCAGTCCCGGCTCGGTCCCTTCGCCCCCTTGGAGGCCATAATCTCAATCACATCACCGTTATTGAGCTGATAGTTGAGCGGCACCAGCCGGCTATTCACCTTGGCCCCGGTACAGCGGTGTCCCAGCTCAGTGTGGACCTGATAGGCAAAATCAAGGGGGGTGGAGCCCTTGGGCAGGTCTTTTATCTCCCCTTTGGGGGTGTAAACAAAGACCTGGTCCATAAATATGTCGGTCTTGACCGATTCCAGAAACTCCTCGGCACCACTCAGCTCACGGTGCCAGTCAATTAACTGCCGTAGCCAGGCTACCCGGTCTTCAAAGCGCATGTCCTTGCGGCCACCCTCTTTGTAGCGCCAGTGAGCGGCTATCCCGTACTCGGCGATATGGTGCATATCGCGGGTGCGAATCTGAATTTCCAGGGGGGTGATGCCGAGGTACATCACCGCGGTATGCAGCGCCTGATAGCCGTTCGGTTTGGGGTTGGCAATATAGTCATCGAAGGCTTCGGGTATCGGGCGCCACAGGCTGTGTATCACCCCCATGGCGGTATAGCAATCGGACACGCTGTCCACCAGCACCCGCAGGGCGAGCAGGTCATGGATATCATGAAAGTGCTTGCCCAGGGCGGCGTAACGCTCCATTTTCTGGTGGATGCTGTAGATATGTTTCGGCCGGCCCGACATTTCGGCTTTGAGACCGGCCTTATCAAACTCGACTTTCAGAATCTCACTTACCTTGGTAATAAAATTCTCCCGCTGGGTGCGCCGGGCGGTAACCAGCCGGGTAATGCGACGGTATCTCTCCGGTTCAAGATAGGAGAACGCCAGGTCCTCCAGTTGCCACTTCAGCTCGCCTATCCCCAGGCGATGGGCCAGGGGGGCGTATATCTCCAGGGTCTCCTGAGCCACGCTGAGCTGTTTCTCGGCGGGCAGGGCGTCTAAAGTGCGCATATTATGCAAACGGTCGGCGAGCTTGATGAAGACCACCCGCAGGTCTTCCGCCATGGCCAGCAGCATCTTCCTTAGGTTCTCCGCCTGGGCTTCTTTGGTCATTGCCTCCGGTGCCTGCCGTGCCGCCCTCGCCAACTTGGTGGTGCCGTCAACCAGCTTGGCTATCTCCTTACCAAATTTGGCTTCAATCTTAGCCACCGGTATCTGGCAGTTCTCCGGAATATCATGGAGCAGGGCGGCGACCAGAGAGCTGGCATCAAGCTGAAGCCCGGCCAGAATCATGGCCGTCTGCAGGGGGTGGTTTAAATAAGGCTCGCCTGACTTACGCACCTGCCCCTGGTGGGCTTCGGCGGCAAAATTATAGGCGTCTTCCACCAGAGCTACCTTCTCCGGAGGCAGATATTCCCGAGCCTTAGCCAAGAGTTCGCTGAAATCCATCGCTCCTCACCACAAACCCGGATTTGGGGTATTTTTAGTATAGCCCAACACGATACTGGTGTAAAATATGCCTTTTCATTGTATAACTGAGGTATTGACATTCATGTATTACCTGACTAAACTCCAATAACATATTAGATAATCGGTTGATGTAGGGCACGGGGTCGTAACTTAGGGCACTAGAAACTGCTAATTCAAAGCGGTAGCTGGTGCCTTTTTAGCTGAGTGGCAACATGAACAAGACGTGGAAACCAATCTGGGCAGGCATCCTGAATATAATCTCAGGAGCAACAAGCGTATTCAGTGTTATAGGTCTTGTTACTGCCATTGTTGCTGACGAAATTCGGCAATCTTTCTTGGACAGCTGCCCCCCTGAATACCTCTCCAGTGTTGAACCCCTAATACCTACAATACTAATAATTCTCCTATTATTGGCTACCATTGTAGTATTATTACCCATAATTGGTGGAGTGCTTGCACTTCAAAGAATGAAGTGGGGTTGGGCACTTGCCGGCTCTATTATTGCCATAATTGCGATATTTCCTTTAGGAGTGGCATCTACCATATTCGTGGTGATGTCAAAGCGTGAGTTTGAAAAGTGAGATATTTTTACTGGGTAGAGGTGATAAACAGAGGCACCGGAAACTGCTAACTTAATGGCGGTAGCTGATGCCCTTTTAAGTTTATAAAAGGAGGTGAAAAATGGCTAAAGATCTTACTGTTATTTTAGAAGATCGTCCGGGTACGGCAGCTGAAATGGGCGAGGCCATGGGGAAAGCTGGCGTCAACATGGAGGGGGGTTGTGGATTCCGCAGCGAGGGCGAGGGAGTTATACATATTCTGGTAGAGGATGCCGTGGCGGCGAGGAAAGTGCTCCAACAGGCCGGAATTGAGGTGCGTGACGAGCGTGAAGTCCTGGTACTGAAGATAGAGGACCGCCCGGGAGTGATGGGTAATATCACCCGTCGCATAGCCAAAGCCGGGGTCAACATCGAACTAATGTATATAGCCACGAACAACCGCCTGGTTATCGGTGTTGATGACATAGACAAGGCTCGCGCCGCCATCTAGTGTAAAAAAGTAGATGCCAGGGTGCTGCATAAATGGTGCTGGCTGGTGCCCTTTTGGTTATGCCTTTACAAATCAAGCCCCGATGCGCTATTCTAGCTTAAAAGTGAAGGGAAATATGCTGTACCGAGCACCACGCGGCACCGCCGATATTCTACCCCAAGAACAGGCCTGCTGGCGCCATATAGAGCAGGTGGCGGTCAGCCTCTGTCAGGGCTACGGCTACCAGCGCCTTGACTGCCCCGTCTTTGAGGATACCGGACTTTTCACGCGCAGTGTCGGCGAGGACACCGACATTGTGGCCAAAGAAATGTATACCTTTGACGACAAGGGAGGCAACAGCCTGACGCTGAGGCCGGAGGGAACGGCCCCGGTGTGCCGTGCCTATCTGGAGCACGGCATGCATAATCTATCTCAGCCGGTAAGGCTGTATTACTTTGCCGCTATATATAGATACGAAAGGCCCCAGGCGGGCCGACTGCGCGAGCACCACCAGTTCGGCTATGAAGCCATCGGCGATGCCGACCCCGCCGTTGACGCCGAGGTCATTGATATGGCCTGGCAGTTCTTCGCCTCGCTGAAACTGAGCCACCTGACCTTGCAGCTGAACAGTATCGGCTGTAAAAAGTGCCGCCCGGCCTATCTAGCCGTCCTGAAAGATTACTACGCCGGCTACACCGATAATATCTGCCCGGAATGCAAAATCAGGCTGAAGCGAAACCCGCTGCGCCTGCTTGACTGTAAAAAGCCAGCCTGCCAGCAAATCGCCGGCCGGGCCCCCCGGAGCATTGACCACCTCTGCCCGGAGTGTGGCAAGCACTTCAACCGGCTGAAAGACTATCTCGGGCGGCTCCAAATCCCCTTTGCCGTCAACCACCGCCTGGTGCGGGGACTGGACTACTACACCCGCACCGTCTTTGAGATACAGCCGGAGGGGGGCGGCGCCCAGAGCACCATCGGCGGCGGCGGAAGGTATGACGACCTGATTGAGGAGCTGGGGGGTAAGCCCACCCCCGCCCTCGGCTTTGCCGCCGGCATGGAGCGGATAATATTAAATCTAAAGCAGCAAAAGATTCCCATCCCACCCCTGCCCCAGCCCCGCGTTTTCCTCGCCTACACCGGTGATGAACTTAAAAAAGAGGCGCTGAAGCTGGCCGCCCGCCTGAGAAAAAGTGGCATCAGTGCCCTTGCCGCCACCGGCAGCCGCAGCCTGAAGGCGCAATTAAGGCAGGCCAACAGCCTGGGCATACCCCGTGCGGTCATTATCGGCGAGGAAGAGCTAAAGAAGAGCACCGTCATCCTGCGCGATATGACCACCGCCACCCAAAAACCGGTGCCCATAAGTAAGCTACCAAAAATACTGGGTTAACCGGTCTTTTTAGCTTCACTTTGTGCCTGAACTATGCTATACTATTTGTATGGGAGCCCCTCAACCCACCCCACCGACTAATAACGCCTATACCGCGGCTGATATTCAGGTTCTCGGTCAGAGGGAAGCAGTCCGCCGGCGGCCGGGGATGTATATCGGCAGCACCGACCAGCGTGGGCTGCACCACCTGGTCTATGAGATCGTCTACAACAGCATTGACGAAGCCATGGTGGGCTGCTGCAGCAAAATCGCGGTTACCCTTCACGAGGACGGCAGCGTTACCGTAGAAGACAACGGGCGGGGCATCCCGATAGAAATTCACCCCACCACCAAGGTATCCGCCCTGGAAACAGTGATGACCACCCTCCACGCCGGGGCCAAATTCGGCGGCAAGACCTATCAGGTCTCCGGTGGGCTGCACGGCGTTGGCGCCTCGGTGGTCAATGCCCTCTGCGCCTGGCTCAGCGTCAAGGTCAGGCGCAACGGCAAGCTTTACCAGCAGGACTACAAGCAGGGCATACCCCAGGGAGTGGTCGCCGAGGTAGGGAAAGCCAAAACCAGAGATACCGGCACCACCATTGACTTCCTGCCCGATAAAGAAATCTTCGGCAAAATCAGTTATGACTTTGATACCCTGAGTGAGCGGCTGCGGGAGATGGCTTACCTCAATAAGGGGGTGGAAATCTCCATCTATGAGGAGAAGACGGAGCAGGAACCTGAGGAGAATACCTTCTATTTTGACGGCGGCATCACCAGCTTTGTGCACAACCTTAACCGCAACCGAACGGTGCGCCACCACCAGCCCTTCTATGTCCTGAAAACAGTTAATAGCTCCATAGTCGAGGCTGCTCTTCAGTACAATGACGGCTTTACCGAGACCACCCTCAGCTTTGCCAACTGCGTTAACACCGTGGATGGCGGCACCCATCTTACCGGCTTTCGCTCAGCACTGACGCGGGCCCTGAACGATTATGCCCGCAAGAACAAGTATCTCAAGGAGGAAGAGCCCAACCTTATCGGCGATGATATCCGGGAAGGGCTTACCGCCATTATCAGCGTCAAACTCACCGAACCGCAGTTCGAGGGGCAGACCAAAGGCAAGCTGGGTAACCTGGAAATCAAGAGCCTGGTGGAGAGCGTGGTCGGCGAAGGGCTGTCCCTTTTCCTGGAGGAGCACCCTCAGGACGCCAAGAAAATTATCGAAAAGTGCCTCACCGCCGCCAAAGCCAGAGAGGCAGCGCGCAAGGCGCGTGACCTGGTCATCAGGAAGGGCATTCTGGATACCGCCACCCTGCCCGGCAAGCTGGCTGACTGCTCCGAGAAAGAAGCCTCCCTCTGCGAGATATATCTGGTAGAGGGGGACTCCGCCGGTGGCTCGGCCAAGCAGGGACGCAACCGCCGCTTCCAGGCTATTCTCCCCCTGCGCGGCAAGATACTCAATGTGGAAAAGGCACCATCAGATAAAATGCTGTCTCATGAGGAAATTCGCGCCATCATTACCGCCCTGGGCACGGGGATAGATGCTGAATTTGACCTCTCCCGGCTGCGCTACCACCGGATTATCCTGATGACCGACGCTGATGTTGACGGCTCCCATATTCGCACCCTGCTCCTCACCTTCTTCTTCCGCCATATGGCGGAGCTGATTACCCAGGGGCACCTGTTTATTGCCCAGCCCCCCCTTTACCGCATTAAAGGCGCCAAGCAGGAGCACTGGGTCTATGCCGAGACGGAAAAAGAAGCGGTGCTGGCGGAACTGAAGGGTGCCAAAAAAATTGAAGTCCAGCGCTATAAGGGGCTGGGGGAGATGACCGCCGAGCAGCTTTGGGAAACCACCATGAACCCGGCCACCCGCACCCTGCTTGAGGTAAACATCGAAAGTGCCGTCGAGGCGGACCGAATCTTTCATATGCTGATGGGGAGCGAGGTCCCGCCGCGTAAAGCCTTCATCCAGGCCCACGCCAAGAACGTCAAGAATCTGGATATTTAACCGCTGAGATAGAGCCCGTGCCGCCTGATGTATTTCGCCACCGCTGCCGGAACCAGGTCATTGATGGGCTCTCCCCCGCTGAGCCGCTTTCTGATTTCGGTGGCGCTGATGTCCAGCTCGGGCTTATCCATAACAATAACCCGCTTGGCTATGCCCGGGATATTGCCTTCCAGCTTCATTAAATCGGGGACGGGGTAACCGGGGCGGGGGACGGCCACCAGATAACACAGCTGGATAAGGCGCGCCGGCTCCCGCCAGCGCGGCATCTCGGCCAGATTATCCCAGCCCAGAATAAAATAAAGCTCGTCTTCAGTATTGATTTGCCCCCGCAGCTCAGCCATAGTGTCCACCGTATATGAGGGACCGGGCCGGTCTATCTCCATGGTGGACAGCCGGAAATAAGCTTTGCCGGCAATCGCCAGGCGCACCATCTGGACACGGTGCTCGGGTGCTGAAATATAGTTATTTGCCTTCAGCCACGGCTGGCCGGCGGGCACAAAAATAACCTCAGTCAAATCCAGCTCGGCTTTTACCGCCTCCGCCACCGCCAGGTGAGCCAAATGAACCGGGTCAAAGGTTCCGCCCAGCACGCCGATTTTCATGCTATGCCCACTCCCATTCCAGATTGCCCAGATGAACTTTATCGCCCGGCCTGATTCCCGCCTTCTCCAAAGCCTGCCTCACCTCCCGCCGGGCAATCTGGCGACTGATTTGCTGACGCACCTCGGGGCTTTCCGTATCGGTGCCGGCAATGATGCGCTCCAGCTCCGGTGCCACCACCACAAAAATATCGCCCTCTTTACGCACGCTAATCCCCTTATCCCGGGGCTGGGGACGAAAGACCTTCATCGGCGGCTTTTCACCCTCAGCGCGCCGGGGCGGGATAATCTGCGCCAGCATCCTCTCCGTATCGGTCATAAGTTTAGCCACCCCCTCGCCGGTGGCGGCCGAAATAAAAAGAGGCTTGATGCCGGCCTGGCTGAAGGCTTCTTTTATCTCGGCTAACCGGGAGCGCACCTCGGGCAGGTCAATCTTGTTCACCGCTACCAGCTGGGGTTTTTGCGCCAGAGCCGAATCATACAGGCTGAGCTCGGTATTTACCTTTATCATGTTCTCCAGCGGAGATGTTGTGCTACCGTCAACCAGGTGAAGAAGCATTCTGGTGCGCTCAATATGGCGCAGAAAGTCGTGCCCCAGACCCCGACCCAGGTGAGCACCATCTATCAGACCGGGGATTTCGGCCAGGATAAAGAGCCGCGAGCCCATCTCAACCGCCCCCAAAACAGGCTCACGAGTGGTAAAGGGATAGCTGGCAATTTTGGGCTTGGCGGCCGAAGCCGCCGCCAGCAGGGTGGACTTGCCGGCATTGGGGTAGCCGATAATGCCGACATCAGCGATGATTCTCAGTTCTAATATCAGCGACGCCGCCTCCCCGGCGGCTCCCTTCTGAGCGATTCGGGGTGCCTGGTTAGTCGCCGAAGCGAAGTGGGCATTGCCCAGCCCACCTTTGCCCCCTTTGGCCACGACTACCTGCTGCCCCGGCTCGGCCAGGTCGGTTATAACGGTATCGCCGCCAATCTGGGCTTTATGCGAGACTACCGTACCCACCGGCACCGACACCACCAGGTCTTGGCCCTTCTTGCCGTGTTTCTTTTTACCCTCACCATCCCGACCTTTATCGGCAGGATAAAACCTCTTTTGCCGGAAGATTCGCAGCGTGTCACCGCTGGCATCAGCCTTAATTATGACATCCCCCCCATCCCCCCCATCGCCACCATCCGGTCCGCCGAAAGGCACAAACTTCTCCCGCCGGAAGCTGACTATTCCATTACCGCCACTGCCTGCTTTTACCTTAATCTCAACTTGGTCAAACATAATTAATAAACTATTAACATTAATCTATCTATTACTTAATGATAAATACTATATCAGTAATTATAATAATAGCATGAAGTAAAAGCTAACCCGTTAATTAAATTAACGGGAAGATTAAAGCTAGTCTTGACCGGACTTATTAACAAAACGGGATTGTCAATAATATGCCAGGTATCACCGGTTGGGGATGGACCTGTTCATCAACGGTTGGTTGGTGGGGATAAATTATTTCGCCCAGCTCTGCCGGATTTCGTTAATTTTGCGGCGCATTGAGGGGCTGGCCTCAATATCGCCGGCCATCCGCCGGCAGGCATGGATGACAGTGGAGTGATCCCGGCCGCCCAGTTCTTGGCCGATTTGGGCCAGGGAACAGCTGGTTTCTTCCCGAAGCAGGTGCATCGCTATCTGCCGGGCCAGGGCGGTTTCTTTATCTCTTTTCCGGCTCACTAAGTCGGCTGGGGCCAGCTGGAAGCTGCTGGCGACTGATTCTATCACTATTTTCGGGGTGACCTTCTGGGGTGCCTTTTTGCCGATAGCCTTAAGCGCCTCGGCGGTTAGTCTGGGGGTAAGGGGGGTTCGCACTAGCTTGGCGTAGGCGGTCACCCGGTTGAGGTAACCTTCCAGCTCTCTGATATTCTGCTCGCTCTGTTGGGCGATAAACTCGAGCACCTCCGGAGCCAGGGCTATCCCTTCCCGCTCCGCCCTGGTTTGCACAATAGCTAGGCGGGTGGCAAAGTCAGGCGGTTGAATATCGACAATCAACCCCCACTCAAAGCGGGAGCGTAGCTGCTCGGTGAGCTGGGGCATGTCTTTGGGGGAGCGGTCGCTGGTAATTACCATCTGGTGGCTGGCGTTGTGCAGCTCATTAAAGGTATGGACAAAGCATTCTTCGGTCTGTCCCTTGCCGCTGATAAAGTGGATGTCGTCAATCAACAGCATATCAACACTGCGGTATTTGTTGCGGAACTCGTCCGTTTTGCGGTGTTGAATGGCGTTGATAAACTCATTGGTGAACTGCTCGGCGCTGACATAGAGCACCTGTATCTTAGAGCTTAACGCCACCTGACCGATGGCGTGTAGTAAATGGGTCTTGCCCAAACCAGCCCCCCCATATATAAAAAGAGGGTTATAGTTTTGTCCTGGGTTTTCGGCTACCCCTAGGGCAGCGGCGTAGGCTAAGCGGTTACAGCTACCGACAACGAAGGCATCAAAGGTATACTTTGAATTGAATATGAGGGGGCTGGTTTCCCTCACTGGCGTGGGTTCCTCGAGGGGGTAATTATCGGGAGGGTCTTCATGCCTCCCGTTGACATGAAACTGTACCTTGGTATCTTGCTGGGTGATGCCGATAAGCGTTTTTTCAATTAGGGAACGCTGGTTCTGATCCAGATATTCGGCGATGAAGGTGGTGGGGACACCGATGACAAATTGACCGTTGTCATAAGCGAGGCCGGTAGTTTTTTCCAACCAGGTGCGGTAGTTTGACTTGCTGACCTGAACCTGCAGTTCGCCTAAAGCCGCTTCCCAGATGTCTCTAGCTGACCTACCTTCTTCCATTAAGCCCCCAGCGTTTCCCCGTTTTAACTTTTACCAGTTCTTATAACAACGCCCCATCCGGATTAGGGGCCGATAACACGAGTGGTTGGGGTGGGGGGAAGAAGGAGGTAGTGTTAAGCGAGCAACTAACAGGATATTCCTTGACTCCTTTAATGGCAAAGGTTTTCAGCCCTATTGCTGGTTGCCGTCAGCCCCTGTTTTCCCTTACAAGGTCTTTGAGACTTCCTTTTTTGGCTAAATAGCTACCCCATAGGCATAAAAAGACAAGTTGTGGTTAAAAATTTTTGATGTTAGAATTTGGGGGCGGGAGGGCTAAAATGCGGGTCGTTTTTATGGGCACCCCTGAGTTTGCGGTGCCCTCTCTGGAGCAATTACTGCTTAATCACTACCGGGTAGTCGCTGTCTATACCCAGCCGGATAAACCAGCCGGCCGGGGGCGTACGCTGGTCCCTTCTCCGGTAAAAAGAGTAGCCCAGAATTGGGGGCTGCTGGTGGTACAGCCGGCCAGTCTTAAAGATGCCGAGGCGGTCCGGCAGCTGGCTGAGTTCCAGCCCGAGGTTATTATCGTGGCTGCCTTCGGTCAGATTCTGCCTCAGCCGGTCTTGGACATACCCCGCCATAGCTGTATCAATATCCATGCCTCCCCGCTCCCCCGATTTCGGGGGGCGGCGCCGGTGGCGGCGGCGATTCTGGCCGGTGATGAGTTTACCGCCATAAGCCTGATGCTGATGGAGAGGGGGCTGGACACCGGTCCGGTGCTAGCCCAGGCGCAGATTCCGATTTCGCCGCTGGATACCACCGGTTCGCTCACCGCCAAGCTGTCCCGCATCGCCGCGCCGCTGCTTTTGGAAATTCTGCCCCGCTGGCTGAGGGGGGAGCTGACCCCCCGCCCCCAGAATGATGCCGAAGCCACCTTCTGTGCTCCCATCGCCAAGGAAGAGGGCGAGATTGACTGGAAGCAACCGGCGCTTGAGCTGTGGCGGCGGGTGCGCGCCTTCCAGCCCTGGCCCGGGTGCTACACCCGCTGGCAGGGGAAACAGCTCAAGATTATTGCCGCTGTGCCCTTACCCGAAGAGACCTCTCCTGAAGCCGGGCAGGTGGTGGCGCTGAATCTGGCCGATAAGGGGCTGGCCTTTGGCGTCGGCACCGGCCAGGGAGTGCTCGGTGTGCGGCGGGTGCAGCTGGAGGGGAAACAGGCCCTATCGGCCACCGAGTTCCGGCGCGGGCAGCGCCAGCTCATCGGGGCACTGCTGCCCTCAAGCTGACGGCATTGCTCATTTCCAGCCCAGCCTGTATAATCTTAAGCAGTTAAGGAGGCCATTTTGTTCCTGCCCGAGAATCTCCGCCAGTTTGATGCTCTGGTCAATATTGTGGCCAAGCTGCGCTCGCCTGATGGCTGTCCCTGGGATAGGGAGCAGACCCATGCCTCCCTCAAGGGGAATCTGCTTGAGGAGTGCTACGAGGCGCTGGAGGCTCTTGATGAGGCAGATAAAGACAAGCTCTGCAGCGAGCTGGGTGACCTCCTGATGCAGGTGGTCCTCCATGCCCAGATTGCCACTGAAGACGGCGAGTTTGAGCTGGGCGATGTTATCCAGGGTATTAATAACAAGCTTATTTACCGCCACCCCCATGTCTTTGGCTCGGTAAAGGTCAGGGGCAGCGGGGAGGTGCTGGTTAACTGGGAGGCACTCAAGAAAGAGGAGCGGGGCAGCGAGGCATCTATGCTGGACAATGTGCCCCGTCAGATGCCGGCGTTAAGCTATAGCCAGGAAATTCAGGACCGGGTGGCCCGGGTTGGCTTTGACTGGGCCGATATCGACGGCATTATTGACAAGCTGGCCGAAGAGGTTAATGAATTAAAGCAGGCCGATAGCCAAGAGAAGAAGGCAGGCGAGTTTGGTGACCTGCTCTTTACCCTGGCCAATATCGCCCGCCGTCTGGGCATAGACCTGGAAGCCGCCTTGAGGCAGGCGAACCAGCGCTTCTACCGGCGCTTCTCCGGTATGGAAGCGCTCTGCCGCCAGCGCGGGCTGGACTTTAGCAAGCTATCCTTTGACGAGCAAAATGCGCTGTGGGAGGAAGTAAAAAAAGCCGAAAAATAAAATCGGGGCGGGCAGATTTGAACTGCCGACCTCCGCGTCCCGAACGCGGCGCGCTACCAAACTGCGCTACGCCCCGACCAACGATATTATAGGTTGCTGGGCGCTAATTGTAAACCGAGATATAGAGTGATGAAATACGTTGTGCTGATTATCGATGGTGCCGCCGGCCTGCCCCTGCCCGAGCAGGGGGGCAGGACCTGCCTGGAGCTGGCTGATACCCCCCATCTGGATGCCCTGGCTCGGGGTGGGATTCTGGGGCTTACCCGGACCGTGCCCGTCGGGATGGAGCCGTCCAGCGCCTGTGCCTGTATGTCGGTGCTGGGCTATGACCCCAAGGTCTACTACCGGGGTCGGGCCAGCATTGAGGCCAAAAGCATGGACATTCCGGTTGGCGAGGGCGAGGTCGTCTTCCGCTGCAATCTGGTGGCGACCCGCCAGGGTAAGATGTGGGACTACAGCTCGGGGCATATCAGCACTGAAGAGGCAAGCCAGCTTATCTCGGCATTGAACCAGAGCCTGGGCAGTGAGAATATTCAGTTCTACCCCGGCGTCAGCTATCGGCATATCCTGAAGCTCAGGGGGCACGAGGAGACCCTTAAGGCCAGCTGCACCCCGCCCCATGACATCCCCGAGCAAGTAATTAGCCAGTTCATGCCTAAAGGGGAGGGGAGTGAGTTCTTGGTTGATTTAATGAAGCGCTCGGCGGCGGTGCTCGCTGAGCATCCGGTAAATATTAAACGGCGCTCTCAGGGCGATGTCCCGGCCAATATGATATGGCTCTTCTGGGGAAGCGGTCAGGTGCCCAGTATGCCCGCCTTCAAGCCTGTCTACGGGGTCAGTGCCGCCATGACCTCGGCGGTTGACCTGCTGCGCGGCCTGGCCCGCATGATGGGGATGGCTGTTTTGGAGATTGCCGGGGTGAGCGATGGGCCGGACAACGATTACGCCGCCCAGGCTAATGGGGCCCTGGCGGCACTCAAAGAACATGACCTGGTCGTTATTCATGTTGAAGCCCCCGATGAGGCGGCCCACTCCGGCTCGTTTGAAGATAAAGTAGCTGCGATTCAGATGGTGGACCAAGAAGTGGTCAGCCGGCTCGGTGCCTGCCAGCCGGGTAATCTGCGGGTGCTGATTATGCCTGACCACCCCACCCCGATTGAAATTCGCACCCACAGCCCGGATCCGGTGCCCTTTATGCTCTGGGGGCCCGGCTTCAGTGCCAACGGAGCCCGGCGCTTTACCGAGGCGGAAGCTGCTAAAACTGGACTGTTTGTTGACCCGGGGTATAATCTTATGGGTAGATTAATAGAGGGATAATATATGGCGTTAATCGTGCAGAAATACGGTGGCTCTTCGGTGGCGGATGCCGGCAAGATTAAAAATGTTGCCCGGCGTATTGCCCGGACCAGAGATAAGGGCAATCAGGTGGTGGTGGTCGTCTCGGCAATGGGGGATACCACCGATGGCTTAATCAATATGGCTTACCAGGTAACCGGACGCCCCGCTGACCGGGAGCTGGATGTGCTGCTATCTACCGGCGAGCTCGTCTCCAGCACCCTGCTGGCGATGGCGCTGCGCGATATGGGCTATGAGGCCATCAGCCTGAGTGGTGCCCAGGCGGGGGTAAAGACGGATACCACCTACAGTAGAGCCCGAATCAGGGACATTGACCCCGCCCGGGTGGTCAAAGAGCTGAAGGCGGGGCGGGTGGTTATTGTCGCCGGCTTTCAGGGTATCACCGAGGAGATGGATGTCACCACCCTGGGGCGGGGTGGCTCGGATACCACCGCCGTCGCCCTGGCGGCCAGGCTGGGGGCGGAAATCTGCCAGCTATATACCGATGTTGAGGGCGTCTATACCGCTGATCCGCGCCTTGTCCCCGAAGCGCAGAAGCTGACCGAAGTCGGCTATGATGAGATGCTGGAGCTGGCGAGCTACGGGGTCAGGGTGATACACCCGCGGGCGGTTGAGTTGGGGGAGCTATTCAATATCCCGATATTAATCGCCTCCAGCTACAACGATAGCCCGGGGACATTAATTCACGGAGGAGCATCAATGGAAGTGCGTAATAAGGTGAGGGGTGTTACCTATGACCTGGATGTGGCTAAGGTGACTGTAATTGGCGTTCCCGACCGTCCCGGTATTGCGGCTGCTCTCTTTGAACCCCTGGCCAAGGGGGGTATCAGCGTTGATACCATTGTGCAGAATGCCAGTATTGAGAATATTACCGACCTGACCTTCACCGTAGCCAAAAGCCAGCTGACTAAGGCAATGGAGGTGGTCGGTCCCATCGCCCGGTCCATCGGGGCCAGGGAGTGCGTCAGTGACGCTAAACTGGGCGAGGTAAGCATTGTGGGCACCGGGATGCAGAACACCCCCGGCTACGCTGCCCGCATGTTCCGCACCTTAAGTGAGCAGGGCATCAATATTCATCTGATTACTACCTCAGAGATAAGAATAACCTGCATCATTGATGAAGCCCGGGTTAAAGATGCGGTCCGTGCCCTGCACAAGATGTTTGAGCTGGAAGAGAAATAATTAAGGCTCATTTCAGGGCATTGAGCACCAGAAATGCCCCCCACAGAATCACGGTGGCCCCCAAAGCCGCCAGGGAAATGATTAGCTGTTTGCGGGCTCTGGTGGTGCTGGCTCTGGCTTGAGATTCGTGAAACACTTCTGATACCAGTTGCTCCAGGTGGGCCATCCGCAGGGATAGTGCCTTAATTGCCGAGGTTTCAATCACTCCCGGGAATGATTGCAGGAGAGACTCCAGTCTATCTCGCTGTGTTTGCATACTGCCGGCGACATTATTCCATTCGTTCTGTATTTCCTCCACCTGAGCCTTCAGGGTCTCCAGAACTTCCAGATAGGTGTCCTTCGGCCAGCTTCGCCAGCTCTCTACCTCTTCACTCAGGTTATCCAGGTTGGTGCGAAGCTGCTCCACCTTGTCACTGAGGGCAGTCTCGGTGACAAAACCAGTAACCGCTTCTTTGATTTCCTCCACCTCTTGGATAACCGACTCAACCTCGGCCGGTTCCACCCCCCCAGTGACTTTTTCATCGGCTTTGGTCTTGCTATCGTCCATTGCCTACCCCTGTACCGCGCTATTGAAAGTTAATTTCAATATAGCATTGCCCATTTAACCAGTCAATATAAGTGGTACTAAATGACTAGTGCTGGCGCAAAAGGTGACAAAACTTTATATTCATAATAGAACATATGTACTATTATGGGAGCAGTTTTACTAGAGGGGAAACGATGAGACTACTAAGGATAGCTGTGGAAAGAGAGAGGTGGGATTTAGCTGCCCATACCATTATCCTGGCTACTGCCCGACTTTTGAATAATGGAGATAGGCCACATGCCAAGCGGAGCCGGAAGAAAAAGAAAGTCTCCAAGAGAGACTAGACAGGCCGAGTTCTACGCCAAGGTTCTGGATGAAGCCGAGCGGCTCGACTTTGAGCTGGCTTCCGGCGTTAACGGCATTGATGATGAGATTGCCCTGCTTCGGGTTAAGATAAAGTCTATCTTGGAACATGACCCGGAGAATGTGAAGCTTATTATGCAGGCCACCAATGCCCTGGAGCGGCTTATCCGCACCAGATACAAAATCACTAAAGAGCAGCGCAAGGGGCTGAAAGAGGCCATCGGCAATGTCCTCAGAGAGGTTGCCCTGCCCCTCGGTATTGGTATTGGCACCACCCTCAGTAAATAATCCTTCATCGGGCGTTTTGGGCTATGTCGGCTTTATCAGCAAGAAAGTTGCGCCCCTATCAGCGGGAAGTGGCGCTGGCGATACTGGACAGTATCTTTACCAAGAAGGGACTGACCTTCTCCGTGGAGATTGCCCGGCAGGGGGGTAAGAACGAGCTTTCCGCCCAGCTTGAGCTTCTCCTGTTGACGCTGTATATGGCTGAGCCGCTCAATCTGGTGAAGTGCTCGCCTACTTTTAAACCGCAGACGGTCATCTCCATGATGCGCCTTAAAGAGAGGCTGAACGAAGTCGGCTTCAACGGCATCTGGACCGGTGAATTGGGCTACATCATCCGGCTGGGGAATGCCCGGGCGATATTTCTCTCTGCCGATGAATCGGCTAATGTGGTCGGCAATACCGCCCATATCCTGCTGGAAGTAGATGAGTCACAGGATGTGAGCCAGGAGAAGTACACCAAGGAGTTCAAGCCGATGGGGGCAACCACCAATGTCACCTCCGTCCACTATGGCACTACCTGGGATGACAGCACCCTGCTGGAGGAGGTAAAGCAGACAAATTTAGAGCTGGAGAAAAAAGATGGCCTCAAGCGTCACTTTCGCTATGACTGGCAGGAAGTAGCCCGATATAACCCCGATTATCTCGCCTATGTTGAGGCGGAGCGGGAACGCCTCGGCGAAAACCACCCCCTCTTTCTCAGCCAGTATCGGTTGATGCCGGTCCACGGCGGCGGTTACTTGAGTCCCCAGCAGCGCTCGCAGCTTCAGGGGGAGCCAGAAAACATTAAGCGGGGCCTAAGCCCCGCTTAAATTAGTTCCGCCCCTTTTCAGGGGCAGAAAAAACCCGCTATGACTAGTATGAGTAGTAGGCGGTTCTCCGCCCCAGCCAGAAGCCGATAATCACCAGTAGAACGCCACCGAGTCCAATCAGGGTATACATTACCCAGGGGGGCATGCCTTCCGCGCCGGTAATGGACGGGGCGCCGACATAGAATTCCCCGGCGCCGGTCCAGGGGCTCTCGTTAGAGGCAGCGTCTACCGCTCTTATCCGCCAGTAGTAGGGCTCTTCTTCGGTGCGTGATTCCAGCTGTTCGGCTTCAGTGAGGGTATACTCCGACTTGGTGATCTCTTTCTTCTCCAGCACCATGGCACTGGTAGCAAAATCCTTACTGGTGGCAATCTGAAGGGTGTAGGTTACCGGAGAGCTGTCGTCGGTGACATCGGCCCAGTCAAAGCGGACCGGCTGTTTTGGCTTGGCTCCCATTTGCGGCAGCAGCGGCTGGGGTGTTGGTGGTACCACTGACTCCATGGTGAAGGTGAACTGCTTGGTGGTGGTGCCGTCACCTACGGTGATAGTGTGCTCTCCATACTGGCTCGCCGGAGCGTTAAAGATAACGGCAAATATGCCACTGGACTGGACGGTGGCCGTAGTCACCTGAGCGTCGTCATACTTGATGATTATGGTGCCCCCCGGTGTATAGCCGCTACCAGTCACCGCGATAGGGGTGCCGACTTTACCGGTAGTGGGCTCAAGCTTGACCGTGGTAGCGGCGACGCTGAGCTCTGCCGTAGCCTCATTATCATCATCGTCGAGTGCCATCACATCATAGGTGCCTGATGCTACCGCCGGCACGGTAAAGTCAAAATCAAAGCTGCCGTCACTATCCGTCTCATCGCTGTCTAGCTCAGTCCCATCGAGGTAGACGGTAAAATCGGTCCTTCCGGCGAAGCCGGTGCCACTTACGGTTACCGTCTCACTGGCATTGGCTTCGTCCGGGCTGACGGTTATTTCCGGCTCCACGGTAAAGGTTTCCTCGGGTTCAGCACCGGAATCCTCACCCAGAACTTTGATGGTGTGGTCCCCGGCGGTGCTTTCCGGGATAATGATGGTGCAGACAAATTCACCGTCGTTATCGGTCGCGTCATCACCATCTTCAATACTTATTTCATCGTCATCGTATTCTATGGTGATATCCTCTTCATCGCCGAAGTCGGTGCCTTCAATCTCCACCTCCGTGCCCACCGGACCATCATCGGGGTCAATGCTAATCTCGCCAGCACCGATTACGGTAAATTCAGCCACCGCCCTTATTCGAGAACTGTTGAAGCGGGTGACATAGATGTAATAGGTGCCCGGCTCAACGTCGGCATCACGATCCCCATCATTGAGCTCATCAGGCACATCGAAGGTGGTCTCAAACTCGCCCTCATCACTGGCGTCCTCCTCGCCAACAATGACTGACTTCAGCTTTTCGTAGGTCTCAACTTCATAATCGATGTCATCGCCGGCATCGGCTTCATCTTCGGAGAAGTAGATAGTAGCCAGTTCCTCATCTTCATCGGTACTGGGCGTGAAATCCGAGCCGGTAATTTCAATCTCGTCGCCGATTTCACCTTGTTCCGGGTCGATGTCAATGTCATAGTCATAAGCCCAGGCTGGTGTTGCCGGGATGACTGCCATCAGCAGGGAAAGAATCAGAGCAACGGTCAATATTCGCCAAATTTTGCTGTGTCTCATTTCCATTTCCTCCTGGTTTGTTTTAGGTTGTCATTTAAGGTATTAATTACGGTCGGTAATAGGCGGTTCTCCTTCCCACCCAAAAGAGTAACAGGCCAATCAATATAACCCCCAGTCCGATCAGGGTATAAAGTACCCAGCCACGCAGGGCGAAGGGGGCGCCAATGTAGAACGACCGTGGCGTTGACCACAGGCTCTCGTTAGAGGCGCCGTCTACCGCTTTCACCCGCCAGTAGTAGGGTGCTTTCTTGCTGACCGGCGCTAGCTGTTCGTCTTCAGTGAGGGTATATTCTGATATATTGAGCCCGGCTTTTTCCAAGACTATGGAATCGGTGGGGAAGTCTTTACTGGTGGCAATCTGGAGGGCATAGGTCACCGGGGGGCTCTCGTCGGTGACATCGGCCCAGTCAAGGTGTAGCGGTGAGTCTGCCTTAACCCCGGTTTCGGGGAGTTGGGGTGCTGGCGCCGCTGGTGCCTCTGACTCCATAGTAAAGATGAGTTGAAGGACGTTGGTGCCGTCACTTACCGTTATGGTATGCTCGCCGCTGACGCTGGCCGGGACATTGAAGGCAACCGAAAAGCTGCCGCCACTACCCGCCGTGGCCAGAGCTATTTCCAGGTCATCATAGTTGACGGTTACTGTCTTGCCCACCAGGAAACCGGCGCCGCTAACGATGAGCGGGGTACCGATATTGCCCGTGGTCTGGCTGAGAGAGGCCTCAACAATGGTAAACATAGCCTTGGTCGAGTTGTTTTCTTCATCCTCTGCCTTAACCTCGTAGGTACTGGACTTCATTGACGGTACTTTAAAGATAATCTCAAAGCTACCGTATTCATCGGTCTTGGCATGGGCGACCTCGCTGTTTTTGAAGTAGATGGTAATCACGCTCCTTTTAGTCAAACCATGTCCGGCGGCGGTTATGGTATCAGCTACCGCTCCTGAGGTCGGCTCCAGGATAATTGAAGGAATCACCGTAAAGTCAGCTTCGGCGGAATTGCCTTCGGCACCCACGCCACCAACCTCATGCTTGCCGATAGCGCTCTTCGGAATAGTAAAGCTGAAACTACACTCCCCGGTAGGACTGGCGGTGACTGTGCCTAGCTTTGATTTAATCCCATTGTAGCTGTAGTAGAAGGTTACCGTTTTTTCCACATAGAACCCCTTGCCCTCAATGGCTACGGTGGTGCCAACAGCTCCCTGGTTGGTGTCCAGCTTGATTTCGGTTTTGGCGATAATGAACGAGCTCTGGGCGATGATAAAGTCAAACTCGCTTTTGACCGTAATCCAGACTCTCCCCGGTGAGGCACCGGCCGGAATGAGAAAATTAAAGCTAAAGCTGCCCGTTTCCGGCACCGTTAGCTCAGCTGTCTCGGTATCATCAAATAGTATCAAGATGGTATCACCAATATAAGAGTCAAAGTTGTTTCCGGTTATGGTCACCTTGGTCCCGATGGCACCTGAAGTTGGCGATAGGGTGATCAGTGGTGCCGCCAGGGCTGGTGTGGCCGGTATGACTGCCACCAGCAGGGACAGGATTAAGCCTAGAGCCAGAATTCTAAGGGCTTTACCGTATCTCATCTGACTATCACCCCCTTGATACTCACCGCCTACTTTATCAGCCTTTTTCTGGCACCACGTTTGGGAACATAGGTTCCGGCAAAGTTATCCAGGACATCTTTATTGATTAACCAGGTGTTGTGAATCTTTACCGCCGGCAGATCCCCCTGTCGGCACAGCCGTTTTACCGTCTCGGGATGAATCTTGAGACGGTGGCCGGCCTCAATGGTATTAAAGTA
>Ga0209635_10001006_pt1 | contig 20554 bp, 16 predicted proteins | sample DeeMarSWOR230_32_FD_187463 | JGI IMG/M metagenome (GOLD analysis project Ga0209635, IMG submission 187463) | Marine sediment microbial communities from White Oak River estuary, North Carolina - WOR-2-30_32 (SPAdes) (version 2) | ecosystem: Environmental > Aquatic > Marine > Intertidal zone >...
TGTGGCGTATTCAGTGCCATTGATTTCAAACGAAAACCAATCTTTTCGCATGTTTATTGGGGCATGCGCGCCCAGAATCATAGAGGTCACCAATCCCACGGGTTTTTAACCTTCGATGGTCAATTTAACGCCTACCGCAGCTTGGATCTTATTCCTAAAATAAAAAGGAAAAAAATTCAAGAATGGTTAACTCGTTTGCCTGGTCATGTTGGCATCGCAAATGTGCGATATACGACGTCTGGGGGGCTAGACGAGGAAGCATTGATTAGAGGCACCCAGCCAGTTACGGTGGAGACGGAAAAGTTCAAGTTAGCTGTTTCGTTCAATGGAAATATTGTCAATACTAATCTGATGAAAAAGGAGATCTGTAAGACTGTCCCTGATTTTTCCTATGAATGTGATGCCGAATTAATCTGTAGAAAACTTGCAATAGAGCTCATGAAAAACCATGATTTGCAGTCTGCGGTTAAAACCTGCATGGAAGAAATTGAAGGTGCATTTTCATTGAGCGGCATAACCCAAGAAGGTGACTTGTTTGCCTTTAAAGATCCCTATGGGTTACGACCTCTTTGCAGTGGTTGTAATACTGAGGGAAATATTTGTGCTTTTTCTTCTGAAACAGTGGGTCTTGACATAAATGGTTTTAACTATGGCTTTGAAATAGAGCCTGGCGAGTTCGTTATCGCTTCTAAGGGAGGTTTTGACCGTAAACAACTTGTAGCTAAAAAGAGAAAGGCTCTTTGCGCTTTTGAGTTTGCTTATTTTGCCCGTCCAGACTCAAAGCTCAATGGTAAATACGTGTACGAAGTTAGGGAAGCGTTTGGAAGAAATTTAGGAAAAGAACATTCTGATATTGTAAAAGACGCTGATCTAATATTGTCTTTGCCTGAAACAAGCGATGATGCAGCCTTTGGACTTCATGAAGAGACTGGACTTCGTTGGGAGAGATGTACAAGAAGACACCGTTATGTAACTGAACGAGCCTTTATTCTTTTGTCGCAAGAACGGTATTCAACTATAAACCGGAAAATTAACATTGTAGACCACAAATTGGCGGGAAAGAATGTTATAGTTATCGATGACAGCATAGTGAGAGGCGACACCACAAGAGTTGTCATTGAAAAGATGCGAAACTTGGGTGCCAAAAAAGTACATCTGTTCATCACTTTTCCCCGAATTGGAGGTCCCTGCTTTTACGGTATTGACATGGCGACTTATGGCGAACTGATAGGCTCTACAAGAGGTCCTCAGGAAATAGCTCAAGTGGTAGGTGCAGACTCGGTAAATTACCAATCTATAGACAGTTTTGTCAAAGCCACTGGTATGAAAAAAGACGAGTTGTGCTTTGGGTGTGTTACGGGTAAGTATCCGACGCCTCTCGCGCAGAGATTGGCAAACTGGATGCGTAGAAGATTTGAGAGGGGACACAAAGAAACTGGAAGAATTTGCGAGATAGATGTTGAGAATCTTATTTAGAAATAAATAGCTTGAGAGTCACACAAGAATTGGAGGGCATAGCTTATAGAAAAAGTGGGCATTTTAGTCATTTCCTATGGTGCTCGGGAAGTAGCTATGATAGACGCATTTCAACGCAGTCTAGACTACAGAACAAAAATCTATGTTGTTGATAAACAAAAAAATCCCTTCAACGCAAAAAATGTATCGGAACATGTTGTTGTTTCTGATTTTGATGTAAATACGATTTGTAAGTTTGCTGCAAGACGGCAGAGCAAGATTGACTTTGGAATAGTTGGTCCAGAAAAACCCATAATTAATGGTATAAGAGATGCTGTGGAAAAAGAAACAGACATTCCTATGATTTGCCCAACAAAACGATATGCTATTGAAGCAAGCAAAGTGGCACAAAGGCGTCTCTTTGAAGAAGCTGTACCCACAGTTAACCCGAGATTCAAGGTTTTCAACCCAAAAGAATACAACAGCACTGCTGAGGTGAAAAAGGCTGTTTATGTATGGTTGGATGAGTTGGGCAACCAAGCAGTGGTGAAGCCAGACGTTCCAGCAGCAGGAAAAGGAGTAGGCGTTTGGGGAGACCACTTTAAAACGCGCCAACAACTATTCAACCACTTCTTAGCTAACTATCAACATGGGCAAGTAATTATTGAAGAAAAAATTGAAGGCGAAGAATCCAGTTTCCAAGTTTTCTGCGATGGAAAAAATCTCGTAGCTTTGCCGGAAACTCGAGATTACAAGAGAGCCTTTGATGGAGATAAAGGTCCAAACACTGGTGGAATGGGATCTTACAAAAACAAGGGTAACCTTCTACCCTTCATGACAGCTGAAGACCGTGAGAAAGAAGTTGAAATAGTGAACAGAATTTTCAATCTAATGAAGGAGCAGGGAAGCGGTGATGAACTGAGAGGAGTCCCATTTTATGTTGCTTTTACTCACACGGCAGAAGGACCAAAAATCTTAGAAAACAACAGCAGGCCAGGTGACCCTGAAATAATAAACATATTGCCGCTTCTCAAAGACGACTTTGTAGACATTTGCCTTAAAATGGTAGAAGGCAACTTAACGAAGGTGGAAATTGCGAGAGAGGCGTCAGTAGTAACTTACAAGGCACCACCCTCCTATGGTGGATACATAGATGTGTTTCCAAATAAAGTGAATCGAGAAGAAATCGGGAAGCCTGTGAAATTAGAAGAAACCTATAAACTTGGGGATCAAGTTCGAGTTTATCCTGCTTCTATGGAACTTAGAGACGACGGAATTTATGCTCTTACTTCCAGAGCCGTTGCTGTCGTTGGCATCGCAGGCACTATCAATAATGCTCGCGAGCTTTCTTTGAAAGGCATAAGAGCAGTTGAAGGCGGCGCTCTTTGGAATAGAAACGACATAGCCTCCAGTGAACACATTCAAAAAAGTGTAGAGCATATTGAGAGATTGAGGCGCAAAAATAGGTGAAGGAAGCAAAGACAGTCTTCATAACAGACTGTGAAGGCCCAATTTCAAAAAACGATAACGCCTTCGAGTTAGTATGCCATTTTATTCCAGAAGGTGAGAAATTTTTCACCCAAATCAGCAGATACGACGATGTTCTAGCAGACATAGTCAAACGCCGTGGATACAAGGCTGGCGACACTTTGAAACTTATAATTCCTTTCCTCAAAGCCTACAAAGTTACGAATAAGAAAATGATGGATTTTTCTGATCAAAACATTCTATTGATGCCAGGCGCAAAGGATGCATTACATTTTCTGAGCCGCATCATTCCTAGTTTTATTGTGAGCACCAGTTACGAGCATTATATCCGAGTTTTATGCGATGAATTAGATTTTCCATATAAGAACACATATTGCACCACACTAAACATTGACGCTTACCACATGGACAAAGAAGAACAGGAGAAAATTAAGCAATTTGGACAAGAAATATGTGCAATGCCTTTAATTGAAATCCCTGAAGGAGCAAAATCGCTACAAGACTTTTCCGAAAGAGACCAACAGACGATTAAGCAGTTATACGAGATTTTTTGGAAAGAAATCCTGCAGATGGAGTCAGGCATCATGCTTGAAGAAATTAATCCAATAGGAGGTGTTGAAAAGGCAAACGCAATAAGAAAAATTGTTGAAGAGACTAGAAGCGGTTTAAGCAGTGTAATGTATGTTGGCGACAGCATCACAGATGTTGAATGTTTTAGGTTGGTCAGAGAAAACGGCGGAGTTACAGTCTCTTTCAATGGCAACGCTTATGCTGTTCGCGAAGCTGAAGTTGCCGTTCTTTCAACAAACAATGTTGTTGTTGCAATGATTGCCGACGTTTTCAACAGGCTTGGAAAGGCATCTACATGTGATTTTGTGGATAATTGGGGATTTAAAAGTCTAATAAGATACAACGTGAATCCTGCATTACAAGAGAAACTTCAAACCCTGTTTCCAAAAAGATTGCCAAAAATGAGCAAAATCAACACGTACAACATGAGAGAGCTTGCTACTGAAAGCAGCACTTTTAGGAAGCTTGTGAGAGGCGAAAAAGTGGGAGGGTTGGGCTGAGATGCATCTAAAACTTATTTGTCTCTCTTTTGGAGATGTATTTTATGAAGGCAGAAATTAAAAACACGTATGCAGAAGCTTTCGAAGGTTTATACTGCAGAGTAATTATCACTGCTGAGGACGAAGAGGTTTTACACAGTGCTGCGGAAGACGCAACAGCGACGCCTTCTATAGTCATAGGAAGAGTTGAAGGTGGAATTGAAAAATGGTTAAGCTCAAAAGAAACGCCAGACGGTCGTCGAGGAGCAATTTTGCAGTTTTGGGGTGGCATAGATGCTAGGAAGCCTTTACAAAATTCATTAGCGAAGTTTGAAACTGAAATGTCCTACCGTATCAGACAAGACATACTTGTGAAACCCTTTACAGCTCTCTTTGACGCTTTGCCAGATCCTACGGGAAAACTGGATATGATGAAAGGAGTTGGTCATTGTGGAGACGGTTTTGAGTGGGAAGAGGAACGTTATAGCCGTAATGTTATTGTTGTTCCCTTGATGGTGCAAGATTTTCTTATAGAAAGATATTTGGGCTATGCAAAGGGCGTCATGGGTGCTAATTTTTGGTACATGTGCGAAACGAAAAAAGCGATTATGACTGCGGGAAGAAAAGCTCTTGAAGCAATTGGAAAAGTGGCAGGAGTTGTAGCGCCTTTCGGCATTTGCTCTGCTGGGTCAAAGCCTGAAACTAAATTTCCACATATAGGTCCTACGACTAATCATCCCTATTGTCCGTCGTTAAAAGAGAAACTTGGCAGTACATCTAAAGTTCCTGAGGGCATCCATTTTATTCCAGAAATTGTAATCAACGGTATTTCTTTGGATGCTGTGAAAGCAGCGATGAAAGCTGGAATTGAAGCTGTATGCCACGCGAAAGGAGTTCGTACAATTTCTGCTGGCAACTATAGAGGCAAGCTGGGCAAATACAAGATTTACTTGCGAGAGTTGTTTCCATGACTGAATTTGACGTTGTAGGTTTTGGTGCCTTGAACGTAGACAAGCTCTTCAAAGTAAACAAGATAGCTGGAAGGGAAGAGGAAAGTTTCATTGTTAAATCCAAAGAATCATGCGGTGGATCCGCTGCCAACACTATTGTAGGCTTGGCGCGTTTAGAACTAAAAACTGGATACATTGGTAAAGTTGCAGATGACCGTGAAGGGAGACTCTTACTTAATGACTTTAAAAAAGAAAATGTTGACACAAATGAGGTAATCGTTGCAAAGGGTGGGCGAAGCGGTATTGTGATGGGTTTTGTTGACAGGGGAGGTGGAAGGGCACTTTATGTGGCTCCAGGCGTTAACGACACCATAGATCTTGAGGAAGTCGGTGCAGAGTATGTGAGAAGAACTACACTTTTTCATCTTACTTCTTTTGTGGGTGAAAAATCCTTTGAAAGTCAGAAAAAACTTGTTGGGCAACTTCCAGAGCCCGCCAAAGTGAGTTTTGACCCAGGTATGCTGTATGCTAAAAGGGGTTTGTCGGCGTTGCGGCCTATCATAAAACGGGTTTTCGTTATGTTTCCAAACGAAATTGAACTGAACCTACTTACAGATAAAGAATATGAAGATGGCGCTAAGATTTTGATAGCTGAAGGAGTTAAGGTTGTGGCGATTAAGTTAGGCAGGAATGGATGTTTCGTTACTGATGGCAAAGAAAGTCATGTTGTAGAGCCTTTCAAAGTGAAAGCTGTCGATACTACTGGTGCGGGCGACGCGTGGAATGCTGGGTTTCTTTATGGTTTGATTAAGAACAAGAGTTTATGGGAATGTGGAAAACTTGGGAATTTTGTGGCGTCGAGGTGCATAACGAAGATGGGTGCAAGAACTGGGCTGCCTCGACTTGCTGATTTGCATGAATCAGGGATATCCTTATAGAAAGTACTATGTTTCCGTGTATCTAGTTTTGAAAAGCCTAAAATAGATAAGAATTAGTTAGTTGTGACCTGTTGGATTTGATATGAGAATACTAGTTTTAGGTTATGGAAATATCGGTTCTGTTATAGCAGCAGATCTAGCTGAAAGCATGCCTTCAACCGAGATTGTTGTCTCTGGTAGAAACCGAACTAAAGCTGAAAAGGTAGCTACTGTTATCAACAAAAAGAATGTCTCCGGGGTTCAATTAGATGCACGCAACTACCAAAAACTTGTCGATACCTTGAAAAAGTTCGACCTAGCGATAGGGGCATTACCCGGAGACCTTGGCTACCAATCGATCAAAGCCACAATTGACGCAAAAGTAGAAATGGTGGATGTCTCGTATATGCCGGAAAATCCTTTTGCGTTAGACGAAGATGCAATAAAAGCTGGTGTGGCAATTATACCTGACTGTGGAGTGGCGCCGGGACTAAGCAATCTGCTTATAGGCCATGTCGTCAGCAAGCTCGATCGTGTTGAGAGTATTCGTATAATGGTTGGCGGTCTTCCAGAAGAGCCAATTCCTCCTCTAGACTACACAATAACGTGGTCAACTGAAGGTCTCATAGACGAGTATACTAGAAAGGCGAAAATAGTTGAGAATGGTAAAGTGTTGGAAGTGGAAGCGCTCACTGGACTGGAAGAAATTAATTTTCCGGGCGTTGGTAAACTTGAAGGTTTTTATACAGACGGACTTAGAACGTTACTTCATACGGTAAAGAACGTTAAAACAATGTGGGAGAAAACGCTTAGATATCCTGGCCATGTTGACAAGATAAAACTGTTGAAGGCTTTAGGGTTTTTTGACGAACATCCAATAGAAGTTGAGAATGCCCATTTGCCCCCAAGAAAAGTTACTGTTAAACTCTTGGAGGAGAAACTTCAAAGACCCGATGTTAAAGACATTTTAGTATTGAAAGTGGAAATAAGTGGAATATCAAGAGGCTCCAAAACTAGCTACGTTTACTATCTCCTAGACTACTATGATGAAAAACATGGAGTAACAGCTATGGCAAGAACCACAGGATATCCTGCTTCAATATTCGCCCAGTTAATAGCCCAAAAAGCCATAAAAGAAAAAGGTGTTCTCCCTCTGGAAAAGCTGGGCGATAAAGAAAAAATCTTCAACAAAACCATAGTTGAACTAGAGAAACGACAGATTAAAATCGTAAAAAGCCTAAACTAGATATCCGTTAAAACTTTCTTGCCAAATGTTCAGCAACCGACTCAAAGATTAGTTTTCCATCACCAAAAGTCGGCATAGCCTCATTTTTTGTCCAATCGGGTAGCTGCCATCCAAAATACGCTCGTTCGGGATGGGGCATCAAGCCTAGAATTGTTCCAGAAGGGTCGCAAATACCTGCGATGTCATAGAAAGACCCATTTGGATTTAACGGGTATTCCCCTTTAGCATATTCACCGTTTCGGTGGCAGTATCTGAAAACCAGCTGATCATTGTTCAACAATTTCTCCAAATATTTTTTCTCTTTTTCTTTTGCAAACATGAAGCGACCTTCCGAATGGGCTACAGGAATCCGCATAACAGATCTAAAGGTGATTTTTTTTGTGAAGATACAGTTGCTACTGTTTTCATGTTTAAGATAGACCCATCTGCAATTATAACCCGATTGAATGTTTGTTCCTAATGCTGCTTCTGGAAACTGGCTGATTCCGTTAAATTGAGGCAACAACCCTGCTTCAATTAGAACCTGAAATCCATTGCATATTCCAAGAATAGGGCGTTCCTGACTCACAAACCTTCTAATGTTCTTTCCTAGTCTTGCCATAAGCCGTTTCGCCCAGATGGCGCCAGCGCGAACATAATCACCATGGGAGAACCCGCCTGGAATAACAAGAGCGTTGTAGTTGAGCAAATTCTGTTGTCTGACAAGCTTATTGAAATGAACAACTTCTGCTTTCATTCCGAAGTCTTGAAAAGCTTGTTTGGTTTCAGCATCGCAATTTGTTCCACCAACACGCAGAATACAGATGCGAATTTCTTCACATTTCATATTCTGCCTCCAAACCGTGCTTCCAGACGTTTAGAAGTTCATCTAAATCGACATCTATCACTTTTTCGTCCTTCAAACCATAGACAAAGAGGTTGTGCTCTTTTGTTACTTCACCTATAACCGCACAGGGAACATCTTTCGTTATAGACTCAAATTTACCAGCTTGCCCCTTTGGCACCTCTACCAGAAATCTACAGTTCGACTCCGAAAAAAGCAAAAGATCATTTCTACCAACATCTTTAGCTCCTGGAACATTTTTTAGACGTATCTTTACGCCATAGCCACCGCTAAAGGCCATTTCAGCCGCAGCAACTGCAAGTCCCCCCTCTGAAATGTCATGACAAGATCTAACACAACCATTGTCGATCGCTTCAATCATTATCTCCATTACACGTTTTGCTTGAGGAACCCTAACCTTCGGAACAGACCTACCAACAAAACCCTTAAGCCAGTAATACTCTGAGCCTCCCAACTCTGCAAAAGTTTGACCAACAACATAAACCAGATCACCAAGAGACTTCAAGTCAAGTGAAACTGTTTTTCTGACGTCAGGTATTATGCCCACAGCAGTTATCAAGAGCGTAGGTGTCACAGGGCCCAATGGTGATTCGTTGTAGAGGCTGTCTTTTCCAGATATAAAAGGGGTTTCGAATCCCTTGGCAAACTTGTAACAAGCTTCGCATGCTCTAACGAGGCTTCCTAGCCTATCGGGTTTTTCAGGGCTGCCCCACACAAAGTTGTCCAGCAAAGCAGTTCTCCGACCGCCCACTGCAGTGTTATTTCTGATGGCTTCGTCAATCGCCGAGGCTGCCATCCAGTATGGGTCTATTTTGCCGTAACGGGGATTCATGCCACATGAAATAACAATTCCCTTCCAGCTGTTTTCTAAGGGTTTGATTATTGCGGCGTCATTGGGTCCGCCAAACTTTCCATGTAGAGGTTTGAGAACCGTGTTTCCTTTTACTTCGTGGTCGTATGTGCGCACTACTTTTTCTCTGCTGGTAATGTTTGGTGAAGAAAGTAATTTTAAAATATAGGGACTTAGGTTGTAGGGTTCTGGGAAAACGGGTTCTTTTAACGTTGTTTTACTCCATTTTGCAGTTCTTTCTGTTTTTGGTGGGGTGAACAAGAAGTCTATATTTAGGTTTGCGACTTCGTAGTGTTCGTAAAAGATTCTTAGAGTGTTGTCGTCAGTAAACTTGCCGATAGGCGTGGCTTCAACATCTTCTTTCCTGAAGATTTCCACTGCTTGCTTCAAATTCTCTTTTGGGATAAAGAGCAGCATTCTTTCCTGCGATTCAGAAACATAAATCTCCCAAGGAGCTAGCCCTTTGTATTTCAAAGGAACCTCTTCCAATTTAACACGGGCGCCGCAGCCGGACCTGTGCGCCATCTCTCCTATTGCGCTTGATAACCCTCCTCCACCTAGGTCTGTTATGCCTGAGCCAAGTTTTCTGTCACGAACTTCGATTATGGCTCGTTTCAGTTTTTCTTCTTCAATTGGGTTGGCGATTTGAACTGCTGGACGAGAAATCTCTTCCGATTTTTCGGTGAGTTCGGCGGAGGCGAAAGTTACACCGTGAATCCCATCTCGGCCTGTTCTACCTCCTGCAAGAAGAAGTATGTCGCCTGGTTTTGTATTTTTGACAAACTTGTCCTTGGGAAGTAATCCTATGCATCCACAGTAAACTATCACATTGCCTACATAGCTTTCGTCAAAAAATATTGCTCCGTTTACGGTTGGGATTCCCATATTGTTGCCGTAGCATCCGATGCCTGCAACTACGCCTCTGAACAGGTATTTTGGATGTTTGACGCCTTGTGAAAGCTTGTCGTAGTCGTAGTTCAAAGGACCGAAACCTAGAACGTCGGTGCAAGCAATTGGGTCGGCCCACACACCTAATATGTCGCGAATGACTCCTCCTGTGCCTGTTGCTGCACCGCCGAAGGGTTCAACGGCTGACGGATGATTGTGGGTTTCGACTTTTGCAGCAATTGAATAGTTTTTGTCAAATTCTATGATACCTGCGTTGTCTTCGAATACGGAAATGCACCATGGTGGATTCAGTTCGGTTGTTGCTTTAGCTATGTAAGTTTTGAATAAGCTCTGTATTTTGCCTTTGTCTGTGACTATGTTTCCCTTGAAGGTTTTGTGGAAGCAATGTTCTGACCACGTTTGTCCGATAGTTTGTAGTTCTACGTCTGTCGGGTTTCTGCCTTTTTGGGTGAAGTATCTCTTTACTGCTCGCATTTCTTCTAGATTTAAGCCGATTGCGAGTTCTTGACTGGTTTTTAGCAGTTGATTGTCGTTTGCATCTATGATTTTGATTTCATAGAGCTCGAAAGGCGTTTTGCGTCGGGCTAAGGTGGTCATTTGGTTTCTTCAACCTGAAAACTGTAGTTGTCTTTGGTGGGGTTGGCTAACAGTTTTTTGCACATCTCTTCTACTTTGGCTTCTGCGTCGTTTTTGGAGTTTGCTTCCAAGATTACTGTGTACATTTTGCTTACTCCAACGCTTTTAACACGGTAGGTGAGCTCTCTCAGGGAGCGTGTGGTTGTTTCTCCTTCTGGGTCGGAATGCCCTGGTTTGAGGCTTACTTCTACTCGAGCTTTGTACAGCATGGGTTATAATTAAACAGTTAAAAATTTAAATCTTTTGTAAGCGGAATTTAAACAAAAATGTAAAAGATTATCTAAGCACTAATGTCTTCCCCTCATAGATTGCTACGGTTTTTTTCGTGGATGTTGCTTCTCCAATGACTTCTGCTTTGATTTCGCTTTTCTCTAAGCTGTCTAATATATCGTCTTGTTCCTGTCTGTCCACGACGATGGCAAAACCCCAACCCATGTTAAATGTTTTCAACATTTCTTTATTGGTAATACCTCCGAAAGACTCTGCTGTTTTTTGTATAAGTTCAAAGATGGGTTGCGGCTTGAAATTGTTAAACCTGAACCCTATTCCTTTAGAGAACTTCGTGAATTTGCCAAATTTTAGGTAGGCGTCTCCAGTTATGTGAACAGCCCCTTTAACATTATGCTGTTTAGCAACTTTTTGTAGCGATTTTGCGTAGATTTTTGTAGGCTCTAAGACTTCATAGATGAGCTCTCTATCCAAGCCTTCTGCGATGTCATGAGGGTCGAATATGCCGCCCCACTCTTTAAACAAGACTCTCTTTGCTAATGTAATACCGTTGCTGTGGAGACCTGAGCTCCTTAATCCTATCACAACATCTTTCGGCTTGATATCGTTGCCGAATATTATGTGGTCTTTACTCACTTCGCCGACGCATGACACTATCATGTCAAAACCTTCGCCTTTTTTGAGTCCCTTTATGATCTCAGCGACGTCGCCTATTTCGCCGCCTGCAACAACACATTGGATTTCAGTGGCAGCTTTTGCTATACCTTTCATCCACTCTTTTATAAGGAAGGAATCAGACCTGTGGGCATGAATGTTGTCAGCGATGGCTAGAGGTTTGGCGCCAGACCTAATCACGTCGTTTACAACCATCGCCACGCCGTCGATGCCTATTGTATCATATTTGTCAGCTAGTTGTGCCAAGAGAACTTTTGTTCCAACTCCTTCTATGGCGAGGTCGAGGTATCTGTTTTTGTCTATTGGAAGAATGTTGCCGTAAGGAAGTTGCAAAACCTCTCCGTAAGCACTGAATTTGTAGGTCTGTTCCAGTATTTTTAAAGCAATCTTTGATTTTGCTCTCAGCTCTCTGTCAACACCAGTTTCGGCATAAGTTAATTTCTTTGGCATATAGTTCACGCTAAAATTAAGAATGCTAACGTTTTATTTAACTTTGGAATTTAACAAAAATGAAGTTTTCCACAAGTCATAAAAACTAAAGAAGGGAAGATAGCTGAATCCAGGTGATTGTTGCTTGGTAGGGACGGAAGAAGATCTTTCAGCATATATTGCCTATCATTCCAACATATCGAATAATCTTGCACTCATAAGTGGCTTCATTTTCACAGCAATTGTGCTCCTTCTGACTTTGCTTCCACACCCAAGTCAACCTCTAGTTCAACTGACTTTTTTCATTCTGCTGGCTGTTTTTAACCTGATAGTTTTCCAGCTTTTTGGTGAAGAAGCGTTATTAGGTTATTGTGTGAAGATTGCTCCAAAACTGCCAGAAGGGCATCCGACTAGAATCATAAATGTATTATCCCCTCTTGTTTGGATTTTACTAGGGATAGTTGTTGTGATGATGTTTCTTGTTTTAGAGCTAGTCTACCTTGCCTTAGCTTCAGCAGTTATGACAGCAATGGCAGATTTGCTTGGATATTTCAAAATTGTGAAACCATTATTACGATGGCAACAGTGGAAAAGAGTAAGCCTGCATGAAGACGAATCAATAGACTAGCTGCACTTCATGCTAACAACATAATCTTACACTATTCGAGATAGCAACACTACTAGCAGCTATAATGTACAGAAGAAAGGCTTCTATGTAACTTTCCAAGAACAGCAGTTATCTTCTTTGGATTATTCTGAACTTGCGTTAAAAACTTTAAACTTAATATTCCTTTATTCCATTTACACAAAGGTGTGCTATTTGAGAATTCTGGCAACGTCTGACTTTCACGGTGATGCCGAAGCTTTTCGAAAAACTGCTCTAAAGGCGAAGCTGCATCACATAGATGTGGTTGTTGTGTGTGGTGATATAACACATTTTGGCTCTCTGCAACAATCCAAAGAACTACTTTCCCCTCTACTTACCATACAATGCCCAGTATTGTTTGTGCCAGGAAACTGTGACCCACCTACCTTGACAGAAGAAAAAATAGAAACAATCGAATCTATCCACGGAAAATGTAAACAAGTCGGCAATGTTAATTTTCTCGGCGTTGGAGGCTCTTCACCAAGCCCCTTCGACACACCCTTCGAACTCACAGAAACAGAAATTGCTCATATCTTGGAACAAGGTTTCAACTCTTGTCAATCCAAACGCCAAATAGTTCTGGTTTCACATTCCCCGCCCAAAAACACAAAGGTAGACATAGCATTCACAGGCGAACATGCAGGAAGCATTAGCGTAAGAAAATTCATAGAAATAACAAATCCCACCTTGGTACTGTGCGGTCATATCCACGAAGCAACAGGAACAGACAAAATAAACAACTCCACCATAGTCAACCCAGGACCCGCAAGACACGGACACTACGCACTAATCAACATAAACGCACACAAAAAAATCAAATTAAACAACCTATAACACATCCTTCCGCCCCATTAGAAGCCTATTAGGCTCCAAATAGGAAGGTCTATCTACTGCGCAGAGAACACACACACACTTTAAATCCCCAAAAAACACCATAGCAAATCTCACAACCCCAAAAAGGACAACACAAAAATGAAAACCCAAAGACCAACAATAATAGTCCACGGCGGAGCAGGAGAATGGCCACCAGAAAGACAAAAACCAGGCATCACAGGAGTAAAAAAAGCAGCAAAATCAGGATTCAACATTCTAAAACATAAAGGCAACGCCCTCGACGCCGTAGAAACCGCCGTCATGTCAATGGAAGACGACGAAAATTTCAACGCAGGAATAGGATCATCACTATCCCTCAACAAACACGTTGAAATGGAAGCCTCCATAATGGACGGCAAAACACTATCTGCAGGAGCAACAGGCCTAATAAACAACATCAAACACCCCATACATTTAGCTCGCATAATCATGGAAAACACCGACCACATCTTCATAGTAGGACAAAGCGCAGAAAAACTAGCCAAAACTTTCAACTTAGAACGCAGAAACCCAAACACCAAACTCAGAGAAAAACAATGGCACGAATTAAAAAACAAAATAGACCAAGATAAGCTGAACTATTTACCAAAACTGTCTAAACTACTAAAATCACATCCAAACCTCTTTCATCTCGACACTGTAGGCGCAGTTGCAGTCGACAGAGACGGCAACGTAGCAGCAGCAACCTCAACAGGCGGAATCACGCTAAAAATCCCAGGGCGCATAGGCGACTCTCCTTTAATCGGCTGCGGCAACTACGCTGATAATGAAGCAGGCGCATGCTCAGCTACAGGAATAGGAGAAATAGCAATTAAACTCGTTCTAGCAAAAAACACTTGCGACCTAATACGTACAGGAAAAACACCCCAAAAAGCCACAGAAAACTCAATAAAAGAAGTAAACCGCAGAATACAAAACACCACAAACCAAATGGGCTTAATAGCCATCGACTCTAAAGGCAGAATTGGTGCAACACATAATTCTTATCATATGTGTTGGGCTTACATGGCACCTCAGATGCATGATCCCAAAGCCTTTCTAAAGGCAAAAGCCATGAAGAAAAAACTCTGAGACATTTCTCTTCGTGGTGTTTTCCGTCACATCGTGTAGAATGCTTAAAAATTTGTTTCTGTGTATGAAAACAAAGGAAGCTCTCGGAAATATTCTCGAAACGAAGATGAAAGTTCTTTAATTCTCTACAATCATATCTTGATCGAGTTTAGCTCAACTTTTATTAGTTACCCGTTTTCCATCTATAGAATCACCACTCATTAATGGGCAAGATTATGGTTCGAATTGCAGTGCTCGACGCGGATAGGTGCAAACTTAAACGTTGCGATAGAGAATGTTATCGTTTTTGCCCAAAAGTGAGAAGCAGGATAGAAGCCATAGTTTTTGAAGAAGATAAACCAAGAGTAGTAGAAGCTTTGTGTGTAGGCTGTGGCATCTGCGTCAAAAAGTGTCCTTTTAATGCTCTTACAATAGTAAATCTGCCAGACGAACTTGAAGCAGAATGCAGCTACCGCTTTGGACCAAACACGTTTAAGCTTTTCCGTCTTCCTATTCCATCGGAAGGTGTAGTACTCGGACTGCTGGGTCAAAACGGTATAGGAAAGAGTACTGCAATCAAAATCTTATCTGGAGAAATTAAACTGAATCTTGGAAATTATGCCACCACACCAGATTGGGCAGAAATCATTAAACATTATAGAGGCTCAACTCTTCAAGAATATTTTCTAAGGTTAAGCAAAAGCAATTTGAAAGTTGCACATAAACCACAGTATGTAGACAAGATTCCACAAGTAGTTTCTGGCAAGGTTTATGAAACCTTGGAGAATCTTGATGAAAGAGACAAACTGAAAACACTTGTGGAACAGTTGCAACTTGAACCAGTCTGGAATCGCCCTCTAAATGTCCTAAGTGGTGGCGAGCTTCAACGAGTTGCAGTGGCCGCCGCTATTTGCAGAGAGGCAGATGTATATCTTTTCGATGAGCCCTCAAGTTATTTAGATGTCAAACAACGCCTGGAAGTTGCGCGGACAATACGAAGTCTGAAAAAAGAAGACAAAACGGTTATTGTTGCAGAACATGATCTCGCCATAATCGACTATTTATCAGATCAAATCTGTGTTCTTTACGGAGAACCGGGTGTTTACGGTATAATCTCCCATGTTCATGGGGTACGTGTAGGCATAAATATATATTTGGAAGGATTTATCTCAGACGAAAACATTCGGTTCAGAAAGGAGCCAATAATCTTTCATACTAAACCTCCAACAGTAAGCTGGAGCGTTGGCGAAACGGTGCTAAAATGGGGAAAAATGAAAAAATCTTATGAAGAATTTACACTAAAAGCAGAACCAGGAGAAGTTAAGAAAGGAGAAGTTGTTGGAATTTTGGGTCCCAACGGCATTGGAAAAACAACTTTCGTAAAGCTTTTAACTGGAATTGAGAAACCTGATGAAGGAATTACGTCTACACCTTACGAATTAACAGTAAGTTATAAACCACAATACATCTCTGCAGAGTATGATGGCACCGTAGAAGAACTGTTAAAAACAGTTAAAAAAGAAGATTTTATGGCAAGTTGGTATCACAGTGAAGTTTTGCAACCTCTTAATGTGAAAGGATTGTTGGATCGTGACATGAATCAATTAAGTGGTGGTGAACTTCAACGAGTCGCAATTGCAGCGTGCCTCTCCCGTGAGGCACAATTATACCTGCTAGACGAACCAAGCGCCTATTTGGACGTCGAAGAACGCTTGAACATGGCCCGCACCATTAGAAAAATTATTGAAAATAAGAACGCCGCCGCTTTTGTTGTAGAACATGATGTGGTTGCCCAAGACTTCATTGCTGACCGTTTAATGGTTTTCGATGGGATCCCAGGTATAGAAGGTGTTGCTAATCCCCCAACGACTCTTAGGCAAGGTATGAACGCTTTCCTGAAAAAAATGGAAGTCACTTTTCGGAGAGATCCAACGACAAAGAGACCAAGAGTAAACAAGGAAGGTTCAAGAACTGACAGACATCAACGTAAGATAGGCGAGTACTACTATGTGGCAGAAAAAAGAAGGTGATTTTGCAAAACTGTTTTTAACACTCTCTCTTTATGCTATACTTGGTGATAGCGCGATTGGAAGCACTTTGGACACCATTAATTCTTGTTAACTTGAAAACTTACATGGAGGGTACAGGAGAAAAAGCTTTAGATTTAGCTGAGAAAGCAGAGAAAGTTAGCCGCGAAACAGACGTGTGTATTGGACTTGCTCCCCAATACGTAGACATAGCTCAGCTTGCCAGAACAGTTTCTCTGCCCATTTTTGCTCAACATATTGATCCTATAAATCCAGGCAGCTTTACTGGCTATGTTTTGCCAGAAGCGGTGAAAAAGGCGGGCGTGGTAGGGACGCTTGTTAACCACTCGGAGCGACGTTTAAAATTGGCCGAAATTGACACTGCTGTTAGAAGAATTAAAGAGCTTAATTTAGTTTCAGTGGTCTGCACCAACAACGCAAGTGTAAGTGTCTCTGCTGCTGTATTAAAGCCAGATTTTATAGCAATTGAGCCGCCTGAGCTTATCGGAACCGGCGTACCTGTGTCGAAAGCCAAACCTGAAATTGTCACTGAAACAGTGAAACTTGTTAAGAAAGTGAACTCTGAAGCCGCCGTTCTTTGCGGCGCAGGCATTACAAAAGGTGATGATGTAGCCGCAGCGTTGAAACTTGGCACGGAAGGTGTTCTTGCTGCAAGCGCCATCGTAAAAGCAAAAGACCCATACAAAATACTCTTGGAATTTGCCCAAGCCACAACTACAGTCTAAGGATGCCTAAGTTTGAAAGTTGAAATCGAATGTCTTTCATGTATAATTCACCGCGGCTACTTAGAGATCGCAGAAGCCACGAAAAACCCAGATTTGCAATTCAAAGCAGCATCAGTACTTCTGGAGTACATGTCAAAAGAGTTCAAACCAGACGCAATTGCGGCCATTCTTGGAACAGTGCGCGATCGAATAATCAAGCAGATCTCAGGCAACTTTGATGTCTATGCAGAAAGGAAACGTGCCAGTAATCAAGTGGCTCTAAAGTTGCTTCCTTCGATCAAAAACTTGATCGAAAAAGGAACATCGCGGGAGAAAAAATTCAGAAACGCTTGCTTAGCTGCAATTGTTGGAAACACAATTGAATTTGACATTCCAGGACATGAAGTAAGTTTTGACGGATTGGAGCAAATGATTGCAGATGCCGAAAAAGATTTGGTGATTGATGAGATATCTGAAATTTATGAAGAAGTCAAGAAAGCGAATAACATTCTCTTTTTGACCGATAATGCAGGTGAAATCGTCTTGGACAAACTCTTGATTAGTGAACTAAAAAAATTAGATGCAAAAGTCACTGTAGTTGTAAAGGGTGGTCCCATTTTGAACGATGCTACATTAGAGGACGCTAAAACTGTTAGCATGTATGAGGTAGCAGATGCCATTATCACGACTGGAGCTGACGCCGTTGGGCTGCCGTTGTTAAAAGAACGTTCAGAAGAGTTCACTAAGGCTTGTGATGAAGCTGATTTTGTAATTGCTAAGGGTATGGGATATGCTGAAACTCTTACGGAGATAAAATTGAAACAACCTCTTGCTTTCTTGTTGAGAACTAAGTGTAATCCAGTGGCTAGGTATTTCGGGATTGTGCGAGACAAAAATGTTGCTAAGCTGGTAAAGCCGTAAGGATCAAAGCAGAATGGAAATTAGTTTGCCGAAAATCGAGTTTGGCTGTGACGTTCTCTCTGATTTGGAAAAAGCGATGAGGTTAGAATGGGTTGTGACAAATGGTTTAGGTGGATATATTTCTTCTAGTGTTTTGGGAATCAACACGCGTAAGTATCACGGACTTTTGGTTGCTTCTTTTAATCCTCCCGTTGATAGGAGAGTTGTGCTTTCAAAGCTTGACGAACAGTTACTTGTTAACGGTGAAGTCTATCCTTTAAGTGCCAACGAGTTCAGCCATGGTATATATCCTCAAGGCTACAAACACCTCGAAAGCTTCTCACGCTTTCCATTTCCCACGTTCACTTACAATATAAGAAAAGTAAAACTTCGCAAGAGAATTTTAATGCCTCATCAAAAAAACGCTACAGTGATCTTTTATGAAGTTTCCTCCCCACCCAAGGAAAAAATAACTTTCCAAATCTTTCCCCTCGTCAATTTCAGGCACTTTCACGCAGTCACAGATAAAGACAAGCTTGAAAGTAGTTTCGTTCAAAAAACATCTTTACGGAAAACAAAAATTCAGATAGCTAAGCCTCAATCCACATTGATCATGTCTTCAAGCTCTGGAGATTATATCGTTGAAGGGGAAAAATGGGTTGAAGGCATATTCTTTAGAACAGACAGCTCCCAAGGAACCAGTTGCTTTGACGATTGTTATATACCTGGACGATTTGAAATCAATTTGAAACCCAATAAAAAAACCAAATTTTACATAGTTGCTACGGCCGGCAAAAACACAGAAGATACCGAAAATATTCACTCATTTATCCATAGAAAATCGAAAGCTTTTACTAATTTTTATCAAAAAGAGTCAGATAAATCAGTTAATCTTATAACAAAATTTCACGATCAGCATCCAAACGTAGTCCAGGAAGACTGGTTAAAATGGCTTATTCTAGCTGCCGACTCTTTCATTGTAAACCGCTCATCCACAAAGACGAAAACGGTTATTGCTGGTTACCATTGGTTTGAGGACTGGGGACGCGACTCGCTTATTTCTCTTCCAGGCCTAACTCTTGTCACTGGACGTTTTGCTGGTGCAAGAGAAATTCTGCTGACTTTCAAACACTATTGTAAAGATGGCATCGTTCCAAACCGTTTTCCAGATCAAGCTGGAGAAAACCCAATATACAACACTGTTGATGCTACTCTATGGTATTTCAACGCTGTTCTTCAATATCTGAAATACACAGGAGACTTCAACTTCATTCAACAAAAGCTTTGGACAATGTTGCAGTCTGTAATTAATCATTACATACAAGGAACAATAAACAACATACACGTAGACAATGACGGGTTGATTGTGCATGGACCACAGTTAACGTGGATGGACGCTATGATAGACAACAATCCAGTTACACCTCGAGAAGGCAAAGCAGTTGAAATTCAAGCGCTATGGTACAACGCACTGAAATTCATGGGACTTCTAGCAACTAAGTTCAAGCACGATGATTTAGCTGAAAAGTATCAAGAAGTAGCGGAAAGGGCTAAAAAGAGTTTTGCTGAAAAATTTTGGAACACCCAAAGGCACTACCTTTTCGACGTAATAGATAATGAAAATAAAGATGTTTCACTCAGACCAAATCAAATACTCGCCGTCTCTCTCGACTTTTCTATGCTTGAGAAAGCAAAACAAGCGACAATAATCTCTGTTGTTCAAGAGAAGCTTTGGACCACTTATGGATTGAAAACCGTGTCTGCCGACGACCCAAAATACCGTGGCAAATATTTTGGAAACTGGGCTGAGCGTAACCGTGCCTACCATAACGGTACTGTATGGCCTTGGTTGATTGGACCTTTTGTTACGGCATTCTTAAAAGTAAAGGACTTCAATGCAGAGTGGAGAAGATTTGTCTTTGAAAACTTCCTTCAACCCCTTTTTAAAGAACAAATGTTGCGTGCTGGACTTGGGACTTTAAGTGAAGTTTTTGATGGAAATCCGCCACATTTACCAGGGGGTTGCATCTCTCAGGCATGGAGTGTGGCTGAGCCTTTGAGGGCTTATGTTGAGGATGTGTTGCTTGTGCGGTCGAATTTTGAGAGGAAAGTTCTAGAAAGTTTTTCTAATGAAGGAAACTAAATAAAAAAGGAGAGATATTAGTCTGAAACAATCTAAAATCTCCAGTAGGTCGGAACAAAGTTGACTGATATCTGTCTCATGTTTGAGGTTCATCAACCGCTGCGGTTGAACCGCAATTTCCACCTAGACCTACTGGCAAGATCTACGGTATCTAAGAAAGATCTTTTCGAACTCTACTTTGACAATACTCTTAACGAACACATTTTCAATCGAGCAGCAAGGAAATGCTATCTTCCAGCAAACAATATAATCCTCAACGAGATTAGAAGATTTAAACAAGAAGAGAAACAGTTCAAGATTTCGTATGGAATCTCAGGAGTTTTCATTGAACAATGTCGTCATTGGAATCCAGATCTTCTTGAATCGTTCAAGCAGCTATCACAAACAAGCTGTGTAGAATTCCTAGACGAAACATATTATCATTCTCTCGCCAGCCTCTTTAGCGTCAACCGATCAGAATTTGTTGAGCAAGTTAAAATGCATCGACAACTAATGAAAAACCTCTTTCATTATG
>Ga0209635_10001007_pt1 | contig 20546 bp, 15 predicted proteins | sample DeeMarSWOR230_32_FD_187463 | JGI IMG/M metagenome (GOLD analysis project Ga0209635, IMG submission 187463) | Marine sediment microbial communities from White Oak River estuary, North Carolina - WOR-2-30_32 (SPAdes) (version 2) | ecosystem: Environmental > Aquatic > Marine > Intertidal zone >...
GAGAACTATACGTTTCAGATGATGCATGGGTAACCCGATGGGTGGAAGACCAATATGGAGCCACCTGGTACCACTGGGGCACCAGGTTCTACCTAGCAGGGTCGCATACATTCTATGGATACATGGGATTGCCCATTGGATTACACATCATGAAAATCCATGCTCAACGGGTGTCTGATGGAGCCATTGTGACAGAGCAGTGTGAGTACACTGTGTGCTGTGGATCATCAGTGTGGATTCCCGCAAGACCTTCCTGTAATTGTGAAGAGGTGCAATTTTCTGCAGCAGTGGACAAAACACGGGTGACCCCTGGAGATTACGTTACCGTCACCGTCACTGTCACCAACAATATGGTCTCAGAGTGCAAAAAGCGGTTTGATGCAGGACATTTGGAGATCGACTGGGGCATTCTTGGTGGTGACACGTCCCCCTTGGAAGAGGATGTCTTAGTAAAACCTGGAGAAACAAAACCTGTCCTAGAGGAAACCCATTTGATTCCTCCTGTTTCTGAAGGAGACTACAGTATTGTCATATCCTATTCCGATGCAGAATGCACGTGGATTGATTATGCCACATTATCAGTGGTTTTACCCACTGCAGGGTCCTTTGAAATTCTGTCCTACCCGGATGTGATCAATGTGGATGAGAAGGGAAGGATAAAATTGCTTATTAGAAATCAAAGCCAAAAAGAGGCCCAGTTCACTCTAACAGTGGATGCTCCTGCTGAACTCAGCCTGTCTCGCTCCATGTATACCACCACCATTCCCCAAGCAGGATACATAGAAATCAATGTAGAATTTCGACCAAAAGAAGAAGGGGAGTATACAATTAGACTGAAACTAACCAGTGAAGGAAAAGACATGGGAAGTGCTTCACTTTCAGTTACAGTGGAAAAGCCCTTGTCTGGAACGCTGGAGATTGTATCTCCTCCCACATCTACAGACATCAATGAGAGCACCTCTGCTGTACTGCAGGTGACAAACTCAGGACAATATGATACAGCATACCAGATTTCAGCAGCAGGAACAGGTGTTACTATCACTGCTATTCCAGAATTGTTTGTTCCTGCATCACAGAGTAGGAATGTGGAGATTTTCATAACTCCAATGGAGGAAGGTGTCCACGAAGTTGTATTCCGGTTGGAAACAGAAGGTGAACTCATGGATTCCAAGACTGTTTCCTTTGAGACAGAAATGAAATTTCCCCTTTTACTAGTGGGTGCAGTTGCTGCTGGGATTTTAGTAATTGCTATTGCAGGCTATTTGCTGCTCAGAAGACATTGATTCTGTATCGCGTATACGAAAGGCAGTGTGGAATGCAGTGGTGAAGATACTGCTCTCCTATCCTGTAATGAGATATAGAGCGATATTCTGTAGAGGTACATGATGCCAGTATTCTATAGCTTTGCACATTTCCAGGTGTTGGCTTTGTGAAAAACACTTTTAGCACAGTAAAGGGTCCAAAAGGAATATTGAAATCAAAACTTAAGAAAAGTGGGCAGAAGAGAAGAAGCAGAAAAAGCAGTAGAAAGATTCATGGAACTCTACCCAGAGCTCAAAGCCCACCTGAAAAAATAATTACTTGGTTCCATCTAAAGAGATCAGAATATTCAAGGACATTAAGGATGCCCACAACTCTGCGTCCTATGAAAAGGTTAAAAAAGTCATAAAGCTCCCCTTGATTGAGATTGTGTTCCACTTTTTCAATTTCATATTAATGTCCTCTTACATGTTTAATTTCTCTACATATCACTATAAACTTCAAGAAAAGACTAAAATACAATATTGAAACAGGACTCAAGCGACGAATTGTCAGCTTTTCTTATACAGGTATTTATATATAAAAGAGGCGAATTCTTCGCAGCCCCACCTGAGACCGTCATATTTGTGCTGTATCTGCAGACAGGCAAAAGAGTCTGTGATGGAATGGGAGAGGTGAAAAAATGTACACGCTTGAAAGGTTGAAAAAAGATCTCGAAAATCTGAAACCTGGGGATCATCTTGCCTGCATCTACAGGAACAAGAAGGAACAACTTTCAGCTGTCGTTCCTTTCATTCTCTTAGGGTTAGAAAACAATGAAAAATGTATTTACATTATAGACGAAAATACAAAAGAAGATGTTATAGAAGCGTTCAAAAAAGCAGCTGACACAGAAGAATATACAAATTCACATCAGCTCGAGTTTCTCACCCGAAAAGACGCATATCTGAAAGAAGGATATTTTGATCCCCACAGCATGATAACACTCCTGAAGCAGATTCAAAAAAGGACACTAGAGAAAGGATACACAGGATTGCGAATTACAGGAGAAATGACCTGGATTTTTACAGGATTACCTGGAGTGGACAAACTCATTGAATATGAAGCAAGATTAAACTATTTCTTTCCAAAAAGCAAATGCATTGCATTATGTCAGTACAATGAAAGAAGATTCACGCCTGAAATTCTGCTTGATGTCATTCATACTCATCCTCAATTAATTATTTACGATTCTCTTTATGAAAATCCCCAGTATGTACCACTAGACGAGTTTTTAGCCAGAATAAAGGGCGAAATAAACTGGAAAATCTATGAAAAAGCTCGAAATAGTATAATACATAAAAAGAAAATTGAAGAAAAGACAAAACAACAGGAAAAAGAGAGAAGGCTCATTTTAGATTCAATGTCTGAACTTGTTGCTTTCTATGGCAAGGATAAAAGGATAAAGTGGGTGAACAGAGCTGCTGCAGAATCGGTTTCTGCAGCGTCTGAGAACTTTATTGGAAAGTTTTGTCATGAAATCTGGCAGTGCAGGAATGGACTCTGTGCTCCCTGTCATATTAACAGAGTCTGGGAAATCGGAATGTACGCAGAAGGAGAAATAACATCAGGTGATGGAAGAATATGGCATACCAGAGTGAATCCTGTGTACGAACATGAGGAGATGAGAGGAATTGTGACAGTTGCCCAAGATGTCACAGACCACAAGAAAACAGAAGCAGCATTACGAGAATCAGAAGAATTGTACAGGAAACTGGTGCAAACATCTCCGGAGGCTGTGACTGTTACTGATTTAGAGGGACGAATCACCCATGTATCTGAAAGATCGCTTGAAATGCACAGGGTTACATGTGCTGATCAATTGCTTGGCAAAAATGCGCTCGAATTGATTGCCCCTGAAGATAGAAAAAGAGCGATGACAAATATTGAGAAAACGCTGAAAGAGGGATTTGTCCGTAATGTGGATTACACTCTGGTGCGAAAAGATGGAACTCGCTTCATCGGTGAACTCAATGCTGCTCTGATCAGAGACGCTGAAGGAAATCCCAAAGCCTTTATTGCCACTGTCAGGGATATCACCCAACGGAAGAGAGCAGAAGAGGCATTACGAGAAAGTGAGGAAAAGTTTAGACTATTTTTTGAAAATGAGCCAGAGTACTGCTATATGATTTCTCCTGAAGGAAAAATACTGGATATAAACAGAAGTGCTCTCAGAATGCTGAATTACAAGAAAGAAGAACTCATTGGAAAGCCCTTGCTTACCACAATCTACGCATCCTCATCCCATGAAAAAGCGCAGCAGCTGTTCACAACGTGGAAAAAAACTGGCGTAGTGAAAAATGAAGAATTGACTGTCATTACCAAAGATGGGAAGGAGCGAACTGTTTTGCTGAGTGTCGATTCTGTACGAGATGCTGATGGGAAGATCAGTCATTCTGTTTCCGTTCAGAGAGACATAACTGAAAGAAAACAGGCTGAAGAGCAAATTAAGGCAACTTTGAAAGAAAAAGAGGTACTCTTAAAAGAAATCCACCATCGGGTCAAGAACAATATGCAGGTTGTCTCCAGTTTATTAAACCTTCAAGCCAACTACATCAAGGACAGTGACATGCTTGAAGTATTCAAAGAGAGCCAAGCCCGTATAAGTTCCATGGCGTTGGTGCATGACACCCTGTACCAGTCTGAAAACTTTGCAGATATTAACTTCAATGATTATATTGAAGTTCTCGCATACGGTGTGCTTCAGTTCTATGCAGCCCAGGCAGAAGAGATTGCACTGGAGATCGAGGCAGATTCAGTCTCTTTGGGAATTGACACTGCCATTCCCTGTGGGTTAATCATCAATGAGTTAGTTTCCAATGCATTAAAACATGCGTTTCCAGAGAGGAAAGGTACAATTACCATTTCATTTCATGCGCGTGATGAAGAGGAGGTTGAACTAGTAGTTCGTGATAATGGTGTGGGTATTCCAGATGATATAGATTTTAGAAATTGCGATTCTTTAGGGTTACAGCTGGTCGCGATCCTTGCTGAGGATCAGCTTGATGGTCGCATCGTTCTGGACAGAAGTGGAGGAACTGCATTTCATATCACATTCAGGAGAGTGAACCAATGACAGTCATTTTGGTAGTTGAAGATGAAAGAATTGTTGCCCAAGACATACAGAAACGGCTGAAGAACCTGGGATATGCTGTCCCTTCGGTAGTGTCTTCAGGGGAAGGAGCAATAAAAAAGGTAAAAAAGGATAGTCCAGATCTAATTCTGATGGATATTGTGCTAAAAGGTGAAATAGATGGAATTGAAGCTGCCAACCACATACGCAATCACTATGACATCCCTGTAGTATATTTGACTGCATATGCAGATGAAAAAACACTGACCCGCGCGAAAATGAGTGCACCCTACGGTTATATTGTGAAACCCTTTGAAGATACTGAACTGCATGCAATTATAGAAACAGCCCTCTATAAACATAAAATAGAGAAAAAAGTGCGAGAAAGCGAACAATGGCTTTCCACAATACTCAGCAGTATCCAGGATGGTGTGATTGCCGCTAATGCACAAGGAGAGATCACCTTTATGAACGATACAGCGGAAATGCTCACTGGGTGGAAGTCCAAAGATGCTGCAGGAAAACCGCTGGATGAGGTTTTTGTCATTTCAGGTGAGGCAGACGAACAATCTGCCCTGGTAGAAAGGGTCCTCCACAAGAAGGATAGCATAAGAGCAGCAGACCAGTTGTTTTTGGCTGAAGATGGAAGGAAAATACTTATCGATTACAGCGCCACACCTATCAAGGATGACAAGAAAGCTATCATGGGCGTTGTTATAGTATTTTGTGACATTACTGGACGAAAGCGCACAGAAGAGTTACTGAAAAAGTCTGAAAAGAAATTCAAAGATCTTTTTGATAATGCCAGTGATGCAGTTTTCATACATGATCTGGATGGACACATTCTGGAGGTGAATAAAACTGCATGTGAACGGTTAGGTTACTCTCGCAAAGAGCTGCTGCAATTAACTCCCCTGGACATAGATTCTCCCGAATATGCTGTCTTGGTACTGGAAAGAATTGATGAATTAAAGAAAGAAGACTGCCTCTTTTTTGAGACTGTCCACGTAACAAAAGATGGTAGAAAAATCCCCATAGAATTGAGCAGCAGAATGATCGAATATGAAGGGAACCCAGCTGTACTGAGCATTGCTCGAGATATTTCTGAGCGGAAGAAAGCTGAAGAAGAATTGAGGCGCATTGCCTGGCTCATGACCAAGAGTATGAAGCCTGTATCTGCTGAAAAGAGAACGGGAAGTGTCTATGAGCAGCCCTACAGCAACCTGACAGAACTCAACACGTGTCGGCTGCTGGTTGATTCTGTAGGAGAAGATGTCCTCACAGACATTGTGAGCAATTACTTGAATCTGCTGGATACTTCAGCAGCAATCTACGAGAAGAATGGGGATTATGCGCTGGGCATTTTTGCCTCAGATTGGTGTCGATTCTTAGACCAGGCGTCACGTAACCTGTGCAAAACTAATGATAACAAAGAGGCTTTGGCCAGTGGTATGTGGCACTGCCACGAGTCATGCTGGAAAGAAGCCTCCAAGGTTTCCATGGAATTAGGTCAGCCTGCTGATATTACATGTCGAGGGGGTATCCGCATTTACGCGCTTCCCATCTGGGCTGAGGGAGAAATTGCAGGTTCCATCAACTTTGGATACGGCGATCCCCCCAAGAATTTACAGAAACTGGAAGAGATTGCTGAGCGATACAGTGTTACTGTGGAGGAACTTGCTGAACTGGCTGAATCATACGAGTCCCGTCCCCCTTTCATGATTGAGCTCGCCAAGAACTCGTTGATGACATCAGCACAATTGATAGGCACGTTGGTGGAAAAGAAATTAGCAGAGGAAGAAAAGATCAGAATCCTACAAGGTCTCAATGAACGAGTCAAAGAGTTAAGCTGTCTTTATCAAATTGATGAGGTGGAAAAAAGGGAAGGCATAACAGTGGAAGAGCTTCTTTTAGAAACTGTTCGCATTATCCCTCCTTCGTTCCAGTACCCTGAGGTTACTGGCTGCTCTATCACCTTTGAAGATAAAGAGTACACCACGGAAAACTTCAAAAAAACGAAATGGATGAAGAAAGCAGCTATTACTGTGGGTGGCAGAGAAGTGGGCTATGTAGAAGTCTGCTATCTTGGCAAAAAGCCTGAAGATGACGGTCCATTCTTGAAAGATGAAGGTGAATTGATAATCTCTGTTGCCCAACGACTGGGAGAGTTCATCGAGCGCAAAAAAGCACAAGAAGCGTTGATGAAAAGTGAGGAAAAATATCGTGACCTGGTGGAGAATTTGAACGAAGTCATCTATGTTATTAATGAAAAGGGCGTAGTAACCTATATCAGCCCTGCTATAGAATCTTTTATTGGATACTGCCCACGAGAGGTGATGGACCACCATTTCAAAGAGTTTATCTACCAAAAAGACTTACCACGTCTGAGGGAAAACTTTGAGCGCATCTTCTCTGACCAGATGATCACAGCAAATGAGTATCGGATTCTGGACAAATCTGGCCGCATACGCTGGATGCGCACTTCCAGCAGACCAATTCTTGAAGGAGATCTAATAGTTGGAGTACAGGGAGTGCTCACAGATATCACCGAGCGGAAACAGGCAGAATTACAGCTGAAAGACCTATTTGAAGCGAGCAAACAAATAAATTCTACCATGAATCTCGATGAAATATTCAGATTCACCTCAAATGCTGTTCAAAAGCTGGTGGGATTTGATAATTTTGTCATCTTTCTGGTCACAGAGGACAGAAAGAAGATATATCCTGCGTACACATCAAAAGAAATGAAGAACCTCATGGAGGGATTGATATTCCACTATGGTGAAGGTTCTATTGGCCGCTGTATCAAGACCAAGATTCCCCTTTTCCTGGATAATCATGAACTTGGAAGTGAAGGGATGAAATCCCAAATTGTGATCCCGCTGGTTATTGAAAATCAATGTGTGGGAGCTTTATACATCTCCACATCTACACCCAATGCGTACGATCAGAAGGCTGTGGCTGTTCTCATGCTGCTGAGTGAGACAATCTCGTCTGCTATCAGAAATTCAAGGCTGCACAGCCAGGTCTGGGAATTTGGTCTGGAACTTGAAAAAAGGGTTAAGGAGAAATCAAGACGGACCGAAATTACCTTAGATACAAAGCATGACCTGCAGAAACAAACCAGTTGGGAGAAAGGGTTACAGATTATTGTCCAACATATCAGCAAGTTGGGATTTGAACGGTGCGGCATCTTTCTGGTAAATCCCATGAGAAAAACATTGGACTTTCATTTTGGTGAAGGAAAAGGACTTCCACAGCGTGGTACATCAATTTCGTTGAGAGATACAGAATATTACGGTGTTAGATGCGTCCGGGAGAAGAAGACCATTCACCTTCGGGATTCTAAAGAAGAAAAAGGAAAGCAGATAGTTGAAGCACATTCCTTTGTGTGGGTGCCCATTATTGTGCAGGACGAGGCCTTTGCAGCAATAACAGCAGGCAGCGAAAGGGAGGAAATAACAGAAGAAGATGTCAAAGATTTGGAAATTCTAGCTGGCATGTGTGCAGCGTTCATTGACCGGACCAGAATCTCAGTAGAGCCAGCTGCCGAGAATAAACTGAAAACGAAAATGAAATACTGGTTAGATTCTGCGGAATGCTACATTGTTACAGAAAAGAAACCTGAAAAATCCTTTGAAATGTTTGTTGACCTGGTAACTCACGGTATAACAGGATTTGTCATTTCCAGACAGTTTCCTGAAAGGGTTAAAAGGAAATACGAGCTGCAAAAGACTCCTGTATTGTGGTTAACCCGTTCTGAAGTAGAGAATACGTTGAATCCAGATGATTTAGCCAAGTTAATCTATATTGTGGACAGTTTTACCAGAAAAAATGGAGGATCTGTTATTCTACTGGATGGGTTGGAGTATCTTATTGCACAGGCTGGGTTTGATACAGTCCTTAAATATGTGCACGAGTTGAAGGATATTGTAGTGTCAAATGATTCTCGGCTGATTATTCCCTTACATTCAGGGACACTTGACCAAGAGGAGTACAGTATTTTAGAGAGAGAGTTCACCATTTTAGAATCTAAGTGAGATAATAATTTGCAGAGGATTGAAGATGGAAGAGCAACACTTAAAAGCAAATGAGTAATGTTACCACCGGTGTACCCATGAGTGATATTAATTTGATTCCTGAAGAAAATCTCGATGATTTTCTCACCATAGCGGACAAGGCCTATCCCGGAATGCGCATAACGTCAAAAGAAGAAAGACAGAGAGCCAGGGAACTGATTCTTAAGATGATAAAAGAAGATACCACACGACACCTTTATGGATTGTACAGGAATAGAACTCTTTTGGGAGGAATGATCCTCTACGATTTTCTTATGAATTTCCACTCTGTAAAAACCCTGGCTGGAGGTGTGGGATTGGTGGCAGTGGATTTGGTGCACAGAAGAGAAAAAGTGTGCAAAGAAATGATCACCTATTTTCTGGATTATTACAGAGAAAAAGGGAGCTGCATAACCTGTTTGTACCCTTTCCGTCCAGATTTTTACAAGGAAATGGGATTTGGATATGGCACAAAAATGCATCAGTACCGATTTAACCCTCACCAGCTGCCATGTACGGCAAAAGACCACATACAATTCATAGATAAAAATGACAAACAGGCACTTCTAGAGTGCTACAGCAGGTACACAGATAAAACACATGGCATGATTGAAAAAGAAGAGGCACAGTTAGATCGTATTTTCGAGAATCCAGAATTAACTATTGTGGGGCACAAAAAGAATGATAACATTCTGGGATATCTCATCTTTAAATTTGAAAGAGAGGATGAAAATTTTCTGATCAATGATATTCTCATCCATGAATTTGTATATGAAAACAGAGATGCCCTTTCTGAATTGCTAACGTTTCTGCACACTCAAAAAGATCAGGTACGGCATATTATTATTAATACTCAGGATGAGTACTTCCACCATTTGTTTTTAGACCCCAGAGATTATTCCCGAAATATTATCCCTGATGTGTACCATGAGAGCAATATATCAGGAGTAGGTTTGATGTACCGCGTAATTGATACCAGAAAGGTATTCGAAATACTAAAGAACCACAACTTTCAAAACCAGACCTTAAATCTGCAGATAGCTGTAACTGACAGCTTCTTTAAGGAAAATGAAGGAGTAACAACAGTTCATTTCAAAAATGGTAAACCGTATGTTAATGAAAACGAGTATGATGTTAGAATTAGTCTGGATATTGCTGAATTTTCCTCACTAATAATGGGGGTCATACCTTTTAGGAAGCTGTACCAATATAATCTGGCAGATATTTCAGACCCTGATTACATTGATGCAGTAACTGCCCTCTTTAAAATAGAAGAAAAACCGGTGTGCACCACAAGATTTTAACTGGTGAGCACTCATAGACCAAGGTGTCATCATGATTTTCGTTGACTTGAGTAGGTGCACAGGGTGCAGACGATGTGAGACTGCATGCGCATTCTTTCATACCAGAAAAGTGGGCACTCATCTCTCCCGGATAAAAGTTGTGCACGCGTATGAAACTGGCATTGATGGTCCTGTGGGTTGTGTCCAGTGCACAGAACGGTACTGTCTATCCTGTCCTGCAGATGCATTATCTATTGGACCTTCAGGAGAAATAGTGTATAATCCCAGCAAGTGTGTACAGTGCGGCACCTGCGAAACACAATGCCCCATTGGGGCTATAGAACTTTTCGAAGGGGCTGTATACGTGTGTGATCTGTGCAAAGGAGAACCGAAATGTGTCAAAGCGTGTACAGAAGGAGCTCTCACTTACCAGCCAGAAGGAGAACACCCCTCATTACAGGAATTTAGAGAACGAACCAAGAAAATGAATCCGAGCCAGAAACGATATTCCTATATAAAAGAGGTGGGACAGAGAATTAGAGAGAAATGGAGGGAATTCCGTGGGTAACTACGGTTATGGAGATAAAATTTCACGAATAGATGTAACAGAACAGGAATCCCATATTGAACAAGTAAGAACTTCCTGGATGAAACCTGTCATTGGAGGGAGAGCAGCCAATACGAAACGACTTTTTCAAGAATTAGATTTTGACTGTGATCCTCTAGGGCCAGAAAATATACTGATCTTTGGCATAGGACCTTTGACTGGTTCCTTACTCCCTGCATCTGCATACTATACCGTAACTGCCAAGTCACCCTTAACAGGTATCCTGGGAGATTCAGCAGCAGGGGGCCATTTTGCAGCTGAAATGAAACAAACTGGATTTAATCAGATTATTATCACTGGTGCAGCTGAAAAGCTCGTGTATATACTGGTGACTGAATCAGGTGCAGAAATTATAGAGTGCCCACATTTGCACAAAAAGACCATCATCGAGACCACAAGAGCTATCAGGAAAGAACACAAGGATTACTCAATAGAAGTGGCAGCTATTGGGCCTGCAGGAGAGAATTGCGTTTTATATTCTACAATCGTGTCCAGTGGAAACAGAGTCAATGGAAGAACTGGTATGGGTGCAGTCATGGGTTCCAAAAATGTGAAAGCAGTAGCAGTACAAGGTTTCAAATCTGTTGAAATGCATGATCCTGGAAAGTTTTTAGAAGAAGTGAAAAAAATTGAAAAAACTATACATAATCACCCTGAATACAACAAACGGTACACCATGGGCACCACCATGTTAATGGGTGATCTCAATCGTATTGGCATCTTGGCTACCAATCACTTCCAAAAGGGAGTATGTTCTTATATTGATCACGTATCTGGTGAACGATTAGCAGGATCATACAAAGTAAAGAACAAAGCATGCTTTAATTGTAACCTCCACTGCTCCAGGTACTACGTGTGTGATAAAACTGAATCTGAAGGACCTGAATTTGAAACCTTGTGCAGCTTCACCTCCCGCATAGGAAACAAAGACCTTCCCTTTGCTCTGGAAATGAACTGGTATTTAAACCAGATGGGGTTAGATTCCATCTCCACTGGTGAAGTGTTGGGCTGGTTAATGGAGTGCCAGGAGAAAGGAGTGATTCACCCTGAGGATATAGATGGGCTTTCACTTACCTGGGGTGATAAAGAGGCAATTAAAGATGCTGTGCAAAAGATTGTCTACCGCAAGGGAATTGGTGATACACTGGCAGAAGGAGCCACAAAGGTATCACAGCAGTTCAACCAGGAAGCGCAAGAGCTGGTCATGCAGGTCAAAGGGTTAGACATTATCTGTGGAGATCCCAGAGGGATTAAAGCCTACGGCCTCACCTATGCAGTATCTTCCAGAGGTGCTGATCATCTGCGTGCAGAACCCTATTTTGAATTAACCAACAGAAAACAGGAAGCTGTCAACCGATTTGGAACTGAAAAAGCTGCAGATCGTCTATCAGAAGAAGGTAAGGCTGCCTTAGTCGTATATTCTGAGAAGATTGCCCTTTTGTGTGATTCACTAACTATGTGCAAGAATATTGGATTGTGCATGGATATTTTAAATTTTGAAAATGTGTCTGCTTTATTAACTGCGGGGACAGGAACACAATACACACCTGAATACCTACAACAGATAATGGATGATTCCATCAATGTACAACGAAAGCTTAATGAAGAATTTGGGATAACAAGAGAGGATGACACACTACCAGCACGATTTGTGAATGAACCCCTAACTGAAGGTCCCACAAAAGGATCTACTGTCAATATTGAAAAAATGGTCAATGAATACTACAAAATCCATAAATGGAAATGATTTCCACATATTATCTTTGAGATTGTCCAGATAACTTTTTTATTTTCCATTCTTTTGCCTTTTTCCATCATAAGTCAGAAATCTCGTAAGATTCTCTCTACAAGAAATGGGACCCAACAAGAAAAACCTGGAAACAGCAACCCAGGGGATGGGCACCCTCATTTTCCACAGCAGATATTTGATATTTGAGCATTTCTAGCTGAACTAGCAAACGATAGGTCCCTGTGAGAGTCTACAAAGAGAAGAAACCCTACGGATCACCAAAATTGAACATGACTAATGTGTGATCCACGAAGAAAAGAGCAAGGTTCCTCCTAACACCAAAACAATGGTCGCTCCAGAAGGCAAATCAAACACATAAGAGAGGATCAATCCACTCACTGTTACTACCATGCCAATGACAATCGAAAAGAGCATTAACCGCTTGATCCGATAGGTGAAATTCCTGCTGATAGCTGCAGGCATAGTCAGCAATGCAATCACCAGAATGACACCCACCACCCTGATTAAGACCACCACGCTCAGTCCCACCAAACACAGCAGTAACAAGTACAATTTCTGGGCGGGTATACCCACCACAGTGGAGAATTCTTCATCAAATGACATAGCCAGAAACTCTCTATAAAACAACGCCACAACCCCCACAATGAAGCAGTCCAGTACCAGCATCATGATCAAATCAGTCCGTGGAACAGTTAGAATACTCCCAAATAGATAACTGAACAAATCGGGAGCATAACCAGGACTCAAATGAATGAACAAAATACCTAGCGCCATTCCCACAGGCCACATGACGCCAATAGCTGTGTCCTCACCCATTTTAGTTTTCTTACTGATGACGCCAATACCCACTGCAGACAACACACTAAAGGGAAGGGCAGTTAATATAGGATTTATCCCTAGAAGGTAGCCTAACCCAATACCTCCAAAGGCAGTATGGGAGATGCCGCCACTGATGAACACAATTTTCCTCACCACCACATAAGTGCCCACAATGCCGCAGGCTATACTAACCAAGACAGCTGCTGCTAATGCATTGCGCATGAACTCATACTGCAGTATGTCAATCATTGTTGTGCCTCCTCAGCACTCGGTGAGGTACTCCGTGAGCAATCACCTCTACAGGACACTGGTACACATCTTCAAGCTTCTCTAAAGCTCCCTCTGCAGAGCCGTGGTAGTACAATTTCCGGTTCAGACAGGCCACACTGTCCACGTACACAGATATCACGCTGACATCGTGGGTTACTAACACAATGGTCATTTCCTCTTTTAATGTCACCAGCAATTCATAGAAGGATTTTCGCATTTCAGGATCAATACCAGTGGTAGGTTCATCCAGCAGTAATAACCGAGGAGATCGGGCCAGTGCGCGAGCGAGAAACACTCGCTGCTGCTCTCCTCCTGATAACGTCCCAATTTGCCGGTGAGCAAATGTAACTATTCCCACTGTTTCTAATGCACCAAAAACGATTTCTTCATCTTTTTTGGTATAGGAAGCAAAAGACTTTGTGTACCGCCCCATTGAGACTACATCAAAAACAGATATAGGGAAATTGGCATCAAAAGAAATGTGCTGAGGGAGGTATCCAGTAAAAGTTCTCCCTTTCTGAGGAGTAGTGCCAAAAACTTCCACTGTCCCCGCATTTGGGGTAATTAACCCTAGAATGACTTTTAATAATGTGGTTTTCCCAGCCCCATTGGGACCAATAATAGAGAGGAAATCATGTTCCTCAATTGAGAGCGTCACCTCTTCTAAAAGAGGTACACCATCTTCATAGACTGATACATCTTTTAGATTAACAACACTCATACTATTCCACCTCCGCAAATGCTTCAGCAATCTTTTTCATATTCTCAATATAATTTTTGGCCAGAGGATCTATCAATACCACTTTTCCATTGATTTCTCTGGCAATAACTTCTGCACTTTCTGCATTAAACTGCGGCGAAGCAAAAATCACCGTTATCTCGTATGTTTTGGCCTGGTCTATGAGATGAGCGAGCCCCTGAGGAGTGGGCTCTTTCCCTTCTTTTTCAATAGGTATCTGCTCTAATCCGTAGTCTCTGCAAAAGTATGTCCAGGAAGGGTGATATACCATAATTTTCCTATTTTCTTTCCCAGAGAGAGCCTGAGCAATTGCTTCATCCAGGTTTTCCAGTTCTTGGATATATGTATTCTTGTTTCTTTCATAGTACTCCTTATTTGATGGAGCTATTTGAATCAATCCTTCATAGATGTTCTCCACCATTTTTACTGCATTCTTTGGTGAGAGCCAGATATGAGGATCGTATCCTTTATCCTTATTCTCGCGTTCTTCTTCATTTCCCACATACACTAGTTCTACACCCTGAGAACAATCTATGATCAGCATATCTTTATTAGCATCTACAATTTTATCCATCCAGGTTAACTCAAATTCAACTCCTGAGCCCACTTTGGCATAGATATGGGCGCTGCTCACCTCTGCCAGCTGGCCTGGTGTGGGCTCATAGGTGTGAGGACTTGCTCCAGGGGGCACCATAACAGTAACCTGTACTCTATCTCCCCCTATTCTCTCTGCAAATTCAGCCTGGGGAAGGAGGGTTACCACCACTTTCACCTTTCCATTCTCTTTTCTTACCTTTTCGCTTTCTTCTGGCTGCCAAAATATACAGCCCATCAGGAAAAGCAAAAGTATGCCTGCCAGCACTTTTTTCATAGTACATCACGTTTTCAAATTTTCACATAATATTTTGATTACTAATATTTAAAGTTTTCTCTAATAATTTTTATGATGATCGATACAATTTATTAATAAAGTAAAGAATTGACAGGGAAAAAACAAATATTTTATTAGTGAAATTGCAGTCAAGAATCAAGAATGAATTTTCCTATGACATAGTGCAAAATTTGCTGGAAATAATCTAAAGGTACAGCCCTATAGTGGTATATACCACAACTTTTGCTGAGGTTAACCTTTTAAACACCGCAGCTAATGAGTACGTATGCCCATTATCAGCATTTCCCTTAATGAAAAAATGCTTGAAGAAATAGATAAAATACAGAAAGAACTGGGGTTTTCAGGAAGATCAGAAGTTATCAGGGCGGGGGCCCGAATGCTTATTGCAGATAAGAGGGAGAAAGAGAAACTTGCTGGTAGGATTAATTCAATTCTTCTGTTAATTCACAGTCAGGACGTAGAGAACGTAGTGACTGAGACAAAGCATGAATTTGAAGATATCACCAATACGCAGATTCACAGTCATTTAAAAGGAAATAAGTGCCTGGAAATTTTTGTACTGGATGGCGATGCAAAGAGAATAAAAGAATTTGTGGAATTATTCCAGGTGAGCGGGAAGATGGATTATGTCAAATTGATTGTTGCATGATAATATGTACTGCTCAATAAAAAGGGGATAGATGATTTAATCTCATTATATTAGATAATAGATCTACTTGATTGCACTGCAGAATACTTTTAAATAGTGATCATGTTTTATTATGATATGAACTGGAGTATAACCTGGAAGGTGATGCTTTCCTGGTTCATAGTGGTAATGGTCATACTTGGCGTGGCTGGAGAATGGTCAGTAGTTGCTTTTGGAGTCACCTTCGGGTTAGTATATGGAGGAGTTGCATACAGATACCGGAAAAAGGTGAAGCCATTCTTTGAAAAGATTAACCTGGACAACTATGCAGGCTTTCTTTTGTTAGCAGTGATAGTTACTGTAGGTGAAGAAGTGTACTGTTATATCCTGGGAAATCAGATAGCCCATCCTGTATTATGGGTTGATCTTGTGCTGGTCACTGTAATGTGGTGGGTGTGGTTTTCAACCTGGTATTTCTTCTTGTCCAGAAGGTACTACTTTGAAGAAAAAGCAGCCTTAATGACAGCTGGATTTACAGGAGTGCTCTACGAATTTGTGGGTACGGGAGAAATTTTTAAAAATCCATTGGGAATTGTAGTAGCAGTTCCTTTAGCAGTGGTGGTGTATGCAGCAATTTTTGCGCTGCCACTGCAGTTGATCACCTTCACTGGAGATATAACCAGCAGACAAAAATATGTGGTGGGGAGTGTGCTTCCTTTTCTACTGACTATACCAGTGGCTCTTGGGTTGTATCTCATACTTGCTGGGTTCGGGATACAGTGAAATGAATTTGTGAATTGAATGCAAGGCTATAGGCTTCGAACGTATTCTCACTGGGTAACTTCTGCACATGTACAGAGATTTATAAGTGTGTGATGCGAGAGGGTGTAGTGGTTTGTATGAAAAGGCCGAGAGAGCATGTACTGGAGGAAGAATCGAAACAGGCTTTGAAGAATTTATTGCCGCCAGAATGGGGTTGAGAGAAAAAATCCCTGATTATGGTATAGATGTAGAAGTTGAAATTGTTGAAGAAGAGAAAGTAACCAACAAGGTGCTCTGGCTGCAGCTAAAAGCCACTGAGAATAAAGGTGGTGACGTGTTCTATCAAATGCAGACCAACCATTTGAAGTATTATGAAGGGTGTCACCTTCCAGTACTTATTTTGTACTGGATTAAATCTGAGAATGAATTTTGTTGTGTATTTGCTCAAGAATATATAGAAGAACTATCAAGGTATAATCCTTCCTGGAGAGAACAGAAAACAGTTAAGATACGATTTGATTCGAAAGTTAAAGCTCCTGGAGATTTGGAATCTATTGCAACAGATGGTTATCTTTACATTCTGAAGGGGGTAATAGTAACCTGGAAGAGCTGCAGAGGGCCTGTGGGAGGTCATAGAGGGTTGAACCCATCTATTTTCCAGGACCCTCTGCTGAGGAGCAGCAAACGAGGAAAGATTGATCTCTGTTGCATATGGCAACCAGTAGTAAATACTTCTACACAACATTTATATGAGTTTGCCAGAGAAAAATAAAGATATTTTCGGAAAAAAGTACTCTCACGTTTCGGAAGAAACTAACAATCTCTTACATGTTTAAGATTCCCTTCTATGTGACTCCTTTCTTTCATTTTAGTGTAAGGATTTACCTTCCAACACATTTCTGCCCCCATCTAACTACCATGATAGCCCATCTAAGGCAAAACATTTTTATACTAGCAAGCAAAGGTGTTCAACGGTGAAAGAGATGAGAAAGGTATTTATCTTCTTGTTGGTAGTCGGGGTTCTAGTATTAGGAACCTGTGCTATCATTGAGGACGCATCTGAAGGATGTTCTTACGAAAAACCTGTGGATTGTACTGGTGAACTTGGTGAGTATTTTGATTTTGGTGATTCAACTCTTTCCGGTGATGGCCATGGTGGGGATGGGGGAGGACCAATACCTGGCTAGAGGTCTTTTCCCCAGTAGTACTCCACAATGGTGTGCACTTCGCTACTAATAATTCCTCGTTCCAGAAGATCCATAAGCAGCAGGTTAATGTGGAGCTTGTAGAAGTGATTCGTCTCTATACCTGCATACCTTAAAAATTCCCTCTTCAGATATGTATAGAGACACAGATGATCTGAAACCTTGAAAAAGAATGAGGAGGTGGGTAATTCAGAAAACAAATCAATGATGAAATCTTCGTAACCAGTTTCCATTATAAAAAAATAGGGATCGTAAGCAGCAACTGTTTCTGGAAAGTAATAGGTGGCAGTAGTACAGGACTGCGGAAGTTTGTCCAGCCACTGATACAGTTTTTCTCCAGAAATATGGTGTTTTTTCATGATGGGAGTAAGCTTCTTTCTCAGGTCGTACTTGAATTCTCTGAATAGTATTTCATCCTGATCATCCCATTCGATATACTGATCCCAGCGGGCTTTAATGGTCTTATTTGGAGTATACGTATCTGAATCAAAGGTTTCTATTTTGGGCTGCATGGTTTTGATAGCAGTTTCCCAGGAGCGATTGGGAACAAAGGGTACATGGTAATCTGAACGGTATCCTTCAATGAGAATATCTTCAGTAATATCCATTTTTTCTTTTGAAATTACCCACAAATTAGGAGAACCAATCAATACTGCGTGGTAAACCACATTTTTATCCTTTTTATACTTTAGAAACTGCGTTCGTGGATCTTCGCAGGTAACAAAATAAGTATACTCTTTCGTATTTTTATGAGAACGTTTTCTCAATTGAGGTCCCACGATGTATCCTTCTTCTAAAGCTTCCGTCAGTCTCCTGCTGGTAACAGCAGGATCTGCACCTAATGCTGATGAAATATCTTTGATATACATTCGTGGGTCTTGGTGCAATAATTGATATATGATCCAGTACTGTTTCCTTCTCTGTTCTAGACTAGTTCTCATATCTTCCACCCTCCTTCCAAAAAGCATACTGTATGCTTCCATTACCATATGTTGAAGCACCTTAAAAATCTTTCCTTTGTTCTGCCAGGTGAAGGGTGAAAAGTCCATATTCCAAACCTTTAAATATCAGGATTTTTCTGATGAGCAATGAAAGAGCTCTTAAAAAGAATAGTAATGGCATTATGTGCAGGATATATCCTTTTTTATTATTCAGAATTAGTGTTTTGGGCCAATTACCACCCAGTAGAGATGGTATTACCTGATTTGCTGTTTACTTATCTCCTATACTCTATAGTGACCTATGCTCTCTTTTCTGTTATTGCCACCTTTAAAGTGGGGAGTATATGGTCATATGGTCATTATTTCTAGCCGGAACTATTTATGGATGGTTAATTGGGGGGTGTATGCAGTTACCACACTGCTGGGATTTGTTATGCTCGTTGTGAGTGTTGTCAAGGTCTTCAGAAAAAAAATGAAGTAGAAATAACCTAGGAGTCCAGAGTTACAACATTGTAGTCTGATTACCACTTTACTAAGGGATTTAAGCACACTGTTTCATTGCATTTGACGATAACCATTTTTTCCTGGGACATTCCTTCTTCTGGTTTTATTAATACTACATAACATCCGGGAAGTACTCTAAGTTGAACATGTCCTTCTTTTATCGGCTGTTCGTCTGCCCATCCTCTCTCACAACAGGACCTGATATAGACAGTGCCACCCACAGGAACGATTCTGCACATGTCATCCCTCATGAAAATGGCTATTTCGCCCCTTTTTTCCATTTTATCACCTCTTCTCCTATTTAATTCTTAGGGAAAGCACCAGCTTTCCTTCAGCAGAATTTAAGATCCAGTATCTAAATTCATATTTCTATTGCAATCAGTATCACCCTCTGCATCACCTCACTTTTAAGAATCTTGCATCTTTAAAAAGATTTCCCTTATTCTCATTCTCACTCTTATCTTCTACACCTTAAATTGTTGAGTTCATAAACTTTAGTCTTTGTGTTCATAGAAACAATTATTAAGTAGTCTGTTCAGGGAACAAAGTGGTATAATGGAAGACATGGATCCTCAAACCCTCCGGGAAATTATCTTCAAATCTTCAGAACATGTATCAGATCTCATAAAGACTGTTGCCCATGCTCACCGATTACGAATCTTAGTTCTTCTACTTAATGGACCCCAGGAACTTTCTCATCTTTTAGATGCAGTAAAAATCAGCAAGACTGCCCTGGCCAATCATCTCACCCACATGATGGATAAAGGAGTCATAGAACGCTCAGAACGAGGCACATACCAGATCACAGCAGATGGGAAAGATCTGATAACTGCTGTAGCCACATTCTATGAGCAGTCAACAGCAAGAGAATTGAACCGGGTTAACCAGATTAAAAAACAGTATGCACAGGGGTACAAAGGCATGAAAATACGTAAAAACAGTATTGCTAACCCCCCTGTAATGCAAGATTGCTGGCTCACGTATATAGGTGCAGTTACTGGTGTTTTACAGTGGTTAGGTGTGGATTGTGATGTTATAGACGTGGGGGGGTATTCTGGATATGCGTTCTTGCTCAATGTGGCCAAAAGGATTACCTGTGCTTCAGGACCCACTGCCCACAGTGCATGGGAAGAGATACACAGAGGTACAGAGCGACTGGGCTGGAACCTGACCTCAATCAGTGATGAGCAGTCCTACCCACTTTCAGAAAAAGCGACCACGGAAGATCGTGCCCGGGCATGGCACTTTCTTGAAGTGGTGAAAAAAGAAATCGATAAAGGGTCTCCTGTGATACTGTGGGGCATACCAGTCCCTGAGTACGGGATTGTTACCGGGTATGAGGGAGATTCTTATACAGTGAGTACAGTTCGACGCTTTACTGGACAACCAGAACTTCCTATACGCTATGATGCTTTACAGGCTCCAGGTTGTATGGAAGCAATTTTTTTCAGTGAGAAAATACCTGTTCCAGATACAAGAGATGAAGATGCTATTAACAGCGCATTAACCATGGCAGAAGGAAACTATGCTCTAAAAGGGTATGTGCAAGGGCTTGAAGCATACGATGAATGGACTACCATTTTGGAAGGAGGAGAATCAGAAGTTGATTACTTCGGAAACAGTTATGTGGGGGCCTGTCTTCATGATGCCAGAAGGATTGCTGCCCAGTTTCTAGAACGGATGGCCCAAAAATATGAGAGTCACTGTAGCTCTCTG
>Ga0209635_10001011_pt1 | contig 20495 bp, 15 predicted proteins | sample DeeMarSWOR230_32_FD_187463 | JGI IMG/M metagenome (GOLD analysis project Ga0209635, IMG submission 187463) | Marine sediment microbial communities from White Oak River estuary, North Carolina - WOR-2-30_32 (SPAdes) (version 2) | ecosystem: Environmental > Aquatic > Marine > Intertidal zone >...
AGACGAGGAACTAAGTAAACGGGCCAAGCTCAGGGGGATTCTTACCCGGAACGCGGTAAAACACCCGGAAGCCCTGCAGGCGGCATTGCAGGAAGCGCCTGAACCGATAAGACAGGCTCTGCGCAACGCCCTGGAAACGTCCAATATCGAGTATGAAAAGCTGCTCCAGCTTCTCGAGGCGATGGAAGACGAGGCTGAAGATGAGGACTGACTTATTCGCTCATTAAGTGGCTTAAGTAAAAGGCAAAAAATACTGGAGACGTCGAGGGAGTCGCCACTAACCAAGCGGCGACTTTTTCGTTATTTATTAATGGAAAAATAAAAAAGGAGGTTCTCGATGAACAAAAAACTACTATTAGCCGTCGGTCTGGCACTGGTGATTGCCGTGGCTGGACTGGCTGGCTGCGGTCAACAGGGAAGTGTTGCCCTGGGTGAGACTGCGTCAGGTTTAAGGCTCAGCCTGAACAACCAGCAGGAAGGTATCTGGGTGAACGGCAGCGGAAAGGTAAGCGCGGTCCCGGATATCGCCATACTGAGACTGGGCATTGAAGCCCAGGAGGCCAGTGTAGCCTACGCTCAGGAGCAGGCGAACCAGGCGATGAACGCGGTGAAGTCGGTTCTGGATAGCAGTGGCATAGATGAGAAGGATATCCAGACACAGTACTTCAACATCCAGCGCGTGACCCGCTGGGATGAAAGAGAGGGACGCGAGGTGGTTATCGGCTACCGTGTGACCAACATGGTAATGGTCAAGATTAGGGAGATGGGAAAGGTCGGTGCCATCATTGACGCCGTGGCGACCGCCGGAGGCGACCTCACCCGCATCGACGGCATATCATTCACCGTCGATGATCCATCGGCTTACCTGGACCAGGCCCGAGCCAAGGCCATGGCTGATGCCGCTTCGAAGGCGGAGCAGCTTGCCGAAATGGCCGGCGTGGAACTGGGTAAAGCGACCTATATCGTGGAGAGTACTGCTTACCCGTACCCGGTGTACCGCCAGGACCTCTATGAGGGAGTTGCCGCAGCGCCGGCGATGGAAACGCCGATAAGTCCTGGTGAAATGGAAATCAGCGTTAATGTCCAGGTAGCCTACGCCATTCTGAACTAACGTAGAAATGACTGGGGTGGGAGAGAGAATCTCCCACCCCTATCTATATATCAACCGACATCTAACTGATGAAGGGAGGAAATAGAATGTCCAAAAAGATGAAAGTTATCATTGCGGTGCTGGTGGCCATCCTCACTCTGACAGTCAGCGGCGCAGTGGCTGTGCTGGCCCAGGAAGACGATGAGCCTGAGCCGGACGAAGAGGAATTAATCGAAGAGTTGGATGAAGTTGCACCGAGATTCAGGTTATTTATGGCCTCGATAGAATCTGGCGAACTTCTGTCCAAGCTGGCCGAAATTCTGGACATACCGGAAGACGAGTTAAGGGAGGCTTTCGAAGAAGCGCGTCAGGAGATAATCTCCGAGCGCCAGGAAAAGGCGTTCCATGAGTTCCTGAACCGGATGATTGAGGAAGGCCTGATAAATGATGATGAAGCAGCAGAGATAGAGGAATGGTGGCAGGACAAGCCGGAAGCCCTGAACTGGGCACTGTTGCGAAAAGCCTTCTTTATGATGCGTCCGCACTTAGGGAACCTGACCGATGAGGATTGCAGGCAGTTCCAAGAGATGAGGCAAAACACGTGGCAGTGGCGTCAGGGAATCGGGACATCTGATGAAACTGATGAAATCAGTGCCCGTACGGGCAATAAGCTGGCGGCATTGAACCAGCTATCGCCAAAACCGCAGATAATGAACGCGGTGCGCGGTCGGCATATGATAGCTGTCTCGGAAGGATGGCAGGGGTCGCTGCCTTACCAGCAGGCCAAATGATGGCCGAGAAAGCTGAACCATTAAGCGGGAGCCTGCTTCAAGGTTCCCGCTCTTTTTTGAGGAAGCTGACAAAAAGACGGGCATTTGATACAATATTTATTAGAAGACATTAAATCCACACTGAAGTAATGCGGGGAAGGGAAGATGAAAGGGTTCAAAGTTTTTCTCTTTGTTCCTCTAATTCTCACAGTTTTACTCTCGTCATTCGGGTGTGCTTCTGCTTCAGAGAACGGTGATGCATTGCCTGACTCTTCACCGGCTGAGGCGGAAAAGATAGCCCGGAATTTTCTTGAGCAGAGCCCAATTTACCTTGCTTATGGCGATAAAGATACTCTGGAGTTGGCCTGGACCAAGAAACCTGCCGTCGGGGACGGTCTGGAGTTTATCTACCAGTTCGAAAGCTCGCGTTTGGGCTATACGTGTGATCTGACCGACTTTATGGTCTCGTCCGAAAGTAAATATACACAGGTAGCCAGTATCGTGGTCAGTGGGACCGAGATAACCAGTGCCAAGATGATAGGCTGGAATCATGACATGGAGATTCCCGAGCGCATCGTCTGGGATATGTTGAAGCAGGAGATTACCGAGACCTGAATATAACCGTTGGCGCCCGTGGGGCAACGTGTTGAGATGAGGTGAGCGGAAGAAAAGGCTTACCTTATCTTTTGGCCCGCTATTCTATTTTTATATTTGCGTACCGTTCCCACTCGCTGTAAACGCAGCCGCAATACTGCTGGCGGTATAGTTCAAGCGGTTTGGTTAAGCGGCGGCTGTCCGAATATCTTTTGCGCAGGTCAGCATAGAGGAATTCAATGTCCATTTCTTCAGCTATGCCAGTTCCAATTTCGTGGATAAGCTCGTGCTTCTGGTGCGGGCTGATGAGCAGCGTGGTGGTAAATGCGCCGAAGTCTCTTTCCCGGGCGACCTGAGCGGTCCGGGAAAGGCGCATCTGAAAGCAGTACCGGCAGCGCTCGCCTTCATGCCCGACCACACGACGGAAGTAATCGACCATTTCGTAATCTTCGCTGACAATCAGGGGGAAATCCAGTTGCCCGGCCAGCGCTTTCATCGCCTCAAGGCGTCGCTCGTGTTCGGTATAGGGATGGATATTCGGGTTGTACCAGAAGGCGCTGACATCATATCTCTGTTCCCGCCAGTGATTGATGGTGTAGGCGGCACAGTGCGCGCAGCAGACGTGAACCAGCACCGGTTTCATCCTGAATACAATTGTAAACAATCAGTTAACCGGGGTGCAAAATTTATGGTCAGAAACAACGGGTTTTGCATAAATCGGTAAAAATGCTAGAATAGAACAAATTTTTTCAGGAGGTGGCATTTGTTTTACGAAGTACAGTATCCACAGCCCGAGGCCGGACAGAAGCAGATTTCAGCTCTGGTAGTGCTGAATCCGGCTGAATCGAGGCGGCTGCTGGCGAAAGTCACGGTGGCGCTGCCCGAGGTGCAGAACGCCTATAAAAACGGCATGATTATCATCGGCCGCGGCATCACTAATGCTTTCGTCAGTGAAGAGCTCTTCGGGATAAAGATTGAGAATAGGGCCAACCAGACGGCGGGGCTCGTTTGCAATGGTATAACCAATGCCAATCCCGGGCCGCCGCCCTGCACCGCACACGTGGTACGCAAGGGTAAGGTGGTGGAGGGAGCTGATTCCAACGTGGAAATACTCGATTTTGGCCCGGATGACGTCTTCATCAAGGGCGCCAATGCCATAGATATGCAGGGTAATGCCGGTATTTTCGCGTCCGGTATGAAAGGTGGGACCATCGGTATGTGCTGGCCGATTGTGACGCCGCGCGGTTCGCATTTAATTATGCCGGTGAGCCTGGAGAAGCTGGTACCGTCGGTGATTGAGGCGGCCAAACACACCGGGCACTATTATTTTAAATACAGTACCGGACTGCCGGCCAAGCTGATGCCAGTAGTTCTGGGCAAGGTGCTTACCGAAATCCAGGCAATAGGTTTCATGACCGGTGCCCGGGCGTACCACCTCGCTTCCGGTGGTGTCGGTGGGTCGGAAGGAGCGGTGGTGCTGGCGCTGGAGGGCGATGAGAAACGGGTGGAGAAAGCCTTTGAACTGGTAAAATCGGTCAAAGGAGAACCTCCAGTAAGGATGCCGGATAAATTACGGGTCAGCTCGGCCAAAGATTATAACTACGATGCTATGGCACAGTTCGCCACGCTGGAAGGTGTTTAGGCTGGTCGCATTGAGAATATACCCAGCTAAGTAACCTCAGGAGGTGGGAAATGTTCTGTGATTTTCCACAGGACTTCAAGAAATTCGAGCCAGCGCCGGGATTTCTGGTGCATGTGGTATCGGGGCAGCGCATCATGTTCTCCCATGTAACCCTGCAGCCCAATGCGATAGCTCCTCTTCACAATCATGCCGAGGAGCAGATGGGACTCATCCTGGAAGGTGAAATTGAATTTACCATTGGGGATGAGACCAGACTGATAAAGAAGGGAGATATGTACTTGGTGCCATCCGGTACAGGCCATGGTGGAACTGCCGGTGCAGCAGGTTGCGTGGCGCTGGATGCCTTCAGTCCACCCAGAGAAGTTTACAAGTAATACTATTAGTTTAAGATTACAGAGTTACCACAGGGTTGACTGGGGAGGCTTCTCTTTGTTGTAGGGCAGCCCAAGGTGCTGGTAAGCTTGCTGGGTGGCGGTGCGACCGCGGGGGGTGCGCTCCAGAAAGCCAAGCTGTAGCAGATAGGGCTCGTAGACATCCATAATGGTGTCCGATTCCTCGCTGATGGCGGCGGCCAGGGTCTCCAGACCGACCGGGCCGCCGTTGAATTTTTCCACAATCGTCCGCAGCAATTTGTGGTCGACTTCATCGAGGCCGATGGAATCGACTTCAAGCTTGGCCAGCGCTTCGACCGCTGCGGTGTGGGTGGCTATGCCATTGCCTACCACCTGAGCGTAGTCCCGGACCCGCTTGAGCAGCCGATTTGCCACGCGCGGCGTCCCTCGGGCGCGGCGGGCGATTTCCTTCAGCCCTTCTCCTTCTGCCTCAATCTGCAGGATGCGGGCAGAGCGATGCAGGATGGACTCTATTGATTTCTGGTCATAGAAGTCAAGGCGATAGACAGCGCCAAAACGGTCGCGGAGAGGGGGGCTGAGCAGGGCATAACGGGTGGTGGCTCCGATCAAGGTGAAATCGGGCAGGTTTAGTCGCAGGCTCCGGGCGCCAGGGCCCTTGCCGATTATGATATCGAGGGCGTATTCTTCCATCGCCGGGTAGAGGATTTCCTCAACAGCACGGCTGAGGCGGTGGATCTCATCGATGAAGAGGATATTCTGGTCACGCAGGTTGGTCAGTATGGCAGCGAGGTCGCCGGTACGCTCAATGGCAGGTCCCGAAGTAACCCTGATGTTCACCCCCATTTCCGCGGCGATAATGTGGGCAAGGGTCGTCTTGCCCAGACCGGGCGGTCCGTAAAGCAGTACATGGTCCAGTGCCTCACCTCTGCCTTTCGCCGCCTTTATGGCGATGTTCAGGTTCTCCTTGATCTTATCCTGCCCGACGAACTCATTCAGATGGCGTGGCCGAAGGCTGATGTCAAGCGGGGCATCTTCCGCATTGGGTTTACCTGATATAATGCGAGCTATTTACTCTCACCCCCGTTAGTCTGCTAAATTCAGCTCATCATCTTCGTCGCCTGATGGGCTTTCCTCTTCCGGGGTTATCAGGCTGGAAATTTCTTGGTCATCTTCCTGAGGTAACTGGTCCGAGGGTTCCTCCAGCTCTTCGGTGATAATCGCTCCCGGAACCTCTTCCGTCATCTCGCTAATTAACAGGTCCGTTAATGCCTCCGGCTCTTCTGGCAGTGCTGCTGGTACCTCTTCCAGAAGTAGGTAATGTGCTGGAATCAGTTTCCCAATGATGACGTTTTCTTTGAGACCGATAAGCCTGTCTATTTTGCCGTACACCGCTGCTTCGGTAAGCACCCTGGTTGTCTCCTGGAAGGAGGCTGCCGCCAGCCAGCTGGCCGTGTTCAGCGATGCTCTGGTTATACCCAGCAGCACCGTGTGCGCTGTAGCCGGTTCACCGCCTTCGGCCAGTACTTTGGCGTTGATGTCCTCATAGATAAACCTGTCAACCAGCTCATCCGGCACCAGGTCGGTGTCACCGGCGGAATCGATGCGCACTTTGGTCAGCATCTGATGGACGATGATTTCGATATGCTTGTCGTTTATATTCACGCCCTGCGAGCGGTATACCTTCTGTACCTCGTCAACCAGGTACTGCTGCACCGCTTCACGGCCGAGAATGCGCAGGATATCCTGAGGGTTCACCGAACCCTCGGTAAGCTGCTGTCCGGCGCGTACCGTTTCTCCAGCCTGGACCCTGAGGCCGGCGGCAGTGGGGACATCGTACTCTCGTTCCTCCCGCTCTTCGTAGCTGATGAATAGCTGCCTCTTTTTAACGCTGACCTCGCCGGCGATGCGTGCTACAATGGGCTGTTCTTCCTTGGAAAGCGCCTTGGTTTCGTCTTTGCTTTTCTTGGCGGCGGTCCGGATTGCCAGTACCGTGCCAATATCCACCCACTGTCCATCATTGACCGTTACCTTCCAGTCAGCCGGCAGGGCATACTCATCGCGATAGGTCTCGGAGCTCATAATCTTGACTCTCCTGCCTTGCTCATTCTGGATAACATCGGCCATGCCGTCTATTTCGGAGATAATGGCCTGACCTTTGGGAGTCCTGGCTTCAAATAGCTCTTCCACCCTGGGCAGACCGCTGGTGATATCGAGCCCGACCACGCCACCAGTGTGGAAGGTACGCAGCGTCAGCTGGGTACCCGGTTCGCCAATACTCTGGGCGGCGATGATTCCCACCGCCGTATTTAGTTCAACCGGTCTGCCGCGGGCCAGGTCGCGCCCATAGCACATCCGGCAGGTACCACGTTTGGACTGGCAGGACAGAGGCGACCTGACGTGAACTCGGCTTATTCCGGCCTCAATAATTTCGGCTGCCTTGGTCTCATCTATCTCTTGATTGCGGTCAACGATGACCTCTCCCGTTTTCGGATGGGTTAGCTGGCTTGCCGCCAGCCTGCGGGTAATGCGTTCGGCGAGTGAGGGAAGCAGCGCTTTATCTTTCGGTTCGGAAATCCAGATGCCATCAACAGTATCGCAATCCTCATCAAAGATGATGACATCCTGGGCCACATCGATGAGTCGCCGGGTAAGGTAGCCGCTATCTGAAGTTCGCAGTGCCGTATCGGCCAGGCCCTTGCGCGCTCCGTGTGTGGAGATGAAGTACTCCAGAACGGTATGCCCTTCACGCAGGCTGGATTTAATGGGGAAGTCGATGATTTTACCGGAAGGGTCGGTCATCAGACCGCGCATACCGGCCATCTGGGTTATCTGGGAGATATTACCTTTGGCACCGGATGTGGCCATCATATAAATGCCGCCATAACGGTCAAGGGTATCCGAGATGGTGCTGGTGATCCGGTCCATGGTTTCCATCCAAGCGCCAACAACGCTATTATATCGTTCGTCCTCGGTTATTAAGCCGCGGTTATACTGGTTTTCAATGATGGCTACCCTTTCTTCCGCTTCCTCGAGCAGTTTGGCTTTGCTTTCCGGCACCTCAATGTCATTCATGGCAATGGTAATGCCGGACTTGGAAGCGTAATGAAAGCCCAGCTGCTTGATGCTGTCAAGGACTCTGGCGGTCTCTTCGTCATTGAGTATCCGGCAGCACTCTGAGACAATCTGCTTGAGGCCGGATTTGTCGACTATTCGATTATGAAAGCCAAGCTCAGCGGGGAGGATTTCATTAAATATAATGCGTCCGACTGTGGTCTCAATTGCCTGACCATCTTGCTTCTGGTCTCTAGCCAGGATTTTAGCCCGGAGGTCGATGTTACCAAGCTCATAGGCAAGCTTGGCCTCATCGAAGCTGCCAAAACGATTTCCTTCTCCTCTGGCCCCGGGTTTTTCCGTGGTCAGGTAGTAGCAGCCAAACACCATGTCGAGAGTAGGGGTGACCGTTGGCTCACCACTGCTGGGCAGCAGCATGTTGTGCTGGCTGAGTGCCAGTTCTCGCGCCTCACGAACTGCGGCTTTGGAGAGCGGGACGTGACAGGCCATCTGGTCGCCATCGAAGTCGGCGTTGAACGCCGAGCAGACCAGCGGGTGAATCTGGATGGCGCTGCCATCGATAAGCACCGGCTCAAATGCCTGGATGCTGAGGCGATGCAGGGTGGGGGCCCGGTTTAACCAGACGGGACGTTCTTTGACTACTTCCTCGAGTATATCGTAGACTTCGGGCTTGGCTCTTTCCACGAGGCGCCGAGCGCTTTTAATGTTCGGCGCGAGTCCTTGCATCACCAGGCGGTGCATGACAAACGGTTTGAAGAGTTCCAGGGCCATCCGTCTGGGCAGACCGCACTGGTTCAATCCCAATTCCGGGCCGACCACGATGACGGAGCGGCCGCTGTAATCGACTCTCTTCCCGAGAAGGTTCTGGCGGAAGCGCCCCTGTTTGCCGCGGAGCATGTCGGAAAGTGATTTCAGTTTATGGTTGCCGCTTACTGAGATCGCCCGACCGCGACGGCCATTGTCGATGAGAGAATCAACGGCTTCTTGGAGCATCCGCTTCTCATTGCGGATGATGATCTCGGGCGCACCGATTTCAATCAGATGGCGCAGGCGATTGTTGCGATTGATGACGCGCCGGTACAGGTCATTGAGGTCGCTGGTGGCGAATCTGCCGCCGTCTAATTGAACCATGGGCCGCAGGTCCGGGGGAAGTACCGGCAGAACAGTCAGGATCATCCATTCCGGTTTATTGCCGCTGTTGCGAAACGCCTCCACTACCCGCAGCTGTTTGCTTGCCTTTTTACGCCTCTGGCCGGACGAGGACAGGGTTTCCAGGATCAGGCTATTGCGCAGCTTGTCCAGGTCAACATCCTTTATGATTTGCAGTATGGCTTCAGCACCCATTCCGGCTTCGAAGACCTCACCGTATTTCTGTTTCAGTTCGTGGTACTGGGTCTCATTAAGCAACTCTTTCACGTGCAGGCCCTTGAGCCGTTCCACATCGCTGGTCTGGTTTTCTTCTAGCTGTATCTTTTCATCGTTAAAGTGGCGCCGCAGCTGGTTGATGTCCTCAACGCTTGCCCCCTCCTCCTCCATCTGGGATATTCGCTCATCAATGGCTTTCTGACGTTCCGTGATTTCGTCGGAGGTACCTTCCTGTAACTGTCTGATAACTTCTTGGCGTGCCTCTTCATCAACCGAGGTGACAATGTAATTGGAGAAGTAAAGCACGTGTTCTAGGCTGCGCGGTGAAAGGTCAAGCAAAAGCCCCAGGCGACTGGGTGTTCCTTTGGCGAACCAGATATGGCTCACCGGGCAGGCCAGTTCAATGTGGCCCATGCGCTCCCGGCGCACCTTGGCCCGGGCGACCTCGACGCCGCACTTGTCGCAGATGACGCCCTTATAGCGGATTTTCTTGTACTTCCCGCAGTAGCACTCAAAATCCTTGGTGGGACCGAAGATCCTCTCGCAGAATAGTCCGTCTCGTTCCGGTTTCAGCGTGCGGTAGTTGATGGTCTCCGGCTTGGTTACCTCACCGTATGACCAACTCCGGATCTGCTCCGGTGAAGCCAAAGAAATTCTTACCGCATCAAAATCATTAATTTCCAGCATCTTTTTCCGTTTCCTCGTTCACAGATGTATCTTCACTCATGGTTGATTCAGTTTCCAGTTTGGCGGTCTCTTCGTTCACAACCGGCTCGGCCTCCAGCTCTGGAGCCTCTTCACTTGCGGTTGGCTCCGTCTCCAGCTTTGGAGCTTCTTCACTCACAGTTGATTCGGTCTCTGGTTCCGGGGTCTCTTCAATTAAAGCGGGTTCACCCTCCAGTCCGGAGGCCTCTTCAATTGCTTCTTCACCTGCGGTTACGCCTGCCTCTCTCTCGTTAATCACCTCTAGAGCAAGCCCCAGACTCTGCAGTTCTTTTACCAGAACCTTGAATGACTCTGGCACTCCAGGCTGTAGGATATCATCTCCCTTGATAATTGCTTCATAGCCTTTGGCTCGACCGTTAACATCGTCCGACTTTATGGTGAGCATTTCCTGGAGGTTATGGGCCGCGCCATAAGCTTCCAAGGCCCATACCTCCATTTCACCGAAACGCTGCCCGCCGAACTGGGCCTTGCCGCCCAGAGGCTGCTGCGTGATCAATGAGTATGGGCCGGTGGAGCGAGAGTGAACCTTGTCCTCAACCAGATGGATGAGTTTCATCATGTAGATATTGCCTACCGTTACCGGCTGGTCAAACGGCTCACCGGTTCGTCCATCGCGTAGTACTACCTTGCCGAACGTAGGCGGCGTTGCTTTCCCTTCCAGATTAGCCTTCTCCACTGCCTGCATTAACTCATGCTGGCTCAATTCACGGCTTGGTATACCGAGTTCTTCCAGCCAGAGGCGCAGGCAGACCTCTCTGGCTTCTCCGGGATAGCTCTCGTCAAAAACACGGTCGCCATCATAGCCGTGGCTGTCAACCCACGCCTTGGCCATCTCCATCTGAATTGCTGCCTGCTTTTCCGGCGCGTAATCCACCGCGGCCGCTTTGTGAGCGATCCAGGCCCTCGCCAGGGCGTCTTCGATGGCCATGTCATTGGCGCCGTCAAAGACCGGTGTTAGTACTCTGAAGCCCAGTGTCTGAGCTGCCCATCCCAGATGGGTCTCCAGAACCTGGCCAATGTTCATCCGGGATGGAACGCCGATGGGGTCAAGGATGATATCTACCGGGGTGCCATCGGGCAGGAAGGGCATATCCTCCTTGGGGGCAATGAGGGCAATGACACCCTTGTTGCCGTGACGTCCCGCTAGCTTATCACCCACGGATACCTTTCGTTTCTGGGCAATCCAGACCTGCACCCATTCATTAACGCCGGCGGGCAGGTCGTCACCGCTATCCCGGCGGGAGTATATTTTCACGTTGATAACTTTACCCCACTCGCCGTGGGGAACGCGCAGCGAGGTATCTTTTACATCGCGGGCTTTTTCACCGAATATCGCCCTCAGCAGCTTCTCTTCGGCGGACAGCTCGGTCTCGCCGCGGGGAGTTATCTTGCCGACCAGTGTATCATCGGGCCCTACCTCGGCACCGATGCGGATGATGCCGTTTTCATCAAGTTCGCGGAGGCTCTCTTCACCAACATTGGGAATATCACGGGTGATTTCTTCCGGACCTAGTTTGGTGTCACGGGCTTCCACCTCATGTTTGGCAACGTGAATTGAAGTGAACTTATCATCTTCCACTAGGCGGCTGCTGATGATGATGGCGTCCTCGAAATTATAGCCTTCCCAGCTCATGAAGGCGCAGAGTACGTTCTGTCCCAGGGCCAGTTCGCCATTTTCCGTAGCCGAGCTATCGGCAATAACTTGTCCGGCGGCAACGCGGTCCCCTTTGTGCACCAGAGGACGCTGGTTGATGCAGGTTCCCTGATTGGTGCGAACGAATTTCATCAGTTCATATTCATCTTTGCGGCCATCATCCGCGGTGATAACAATGCTATATTTGGCTTCGGCACCGGCGTCTTTGACGCTGCCGATTTCGGTAACCACTCCGGCGTTTCTGGCAAAGATAACCTGGCCACTGTGTCTGGCGGCCTCCATCTCCATACCCGTAGCCACCAAGGGCGACTCGGGAGCGAGCAACGGCACCGCCTGCCGCTGCATGTTGGCACCCATCAAGGCCCTGTTGGCGTCATTATGCTCGAGGAAGGGAATCAATGCCGTGGCCACGCTGACTATCTGCTTGGGAGAAACGTCCATCAGGTCTATGTTGTCGGCCGCTTCCAGCAGATAGTGGCTTCCCTGCCTGGCCTCTATCTTTTCCTCCAGGAACTGGTTATTCTCGCCAAGGCGGGCATTTGCTTGGGCGATGGTGAACTTCTCTTCTTCATCTGCAGATAGAAACATGATTGTATCGGAAACAAACGGTTCTACCTTGACCTTGGTATCGGTGAGTTTGGCTAGCTTGGAGGCGATGGCCGGAGTTACGGTGGTATTTGCCCTGGCTATGGTATTTCCCTTGCTATCAACCACCGCTTCTCTGACTACCTTGCCGACCAGCCGCTCATCGGTGCTGCTCATATCGGTGATAACTTTGCGATAGGGCGTCTCAATGAAGCCGTACTCATTGATTCGGCTGTAAGTAGCCAGCGAGCCAATAAGGCCGATATTCGGGCCTTCCGGCGTTTCAATGGGGCAGATCCGGCCGTAGTGAGAAAAGTGAACATCGCGGACATCAAAGCCGGCGCGCTCGCGGGAGAGGCCGCCCGGACCCATTGCGGAAAGGCGGCGTTTGTGCGTAATCTCGGCCAGCGGGTTAGTCTGGTCCATAAACTGCGAGAGCTGTGAGCTGCTAAAGAATTCTCTGACGGCGGCCACCACGGGGCGGATATTGACCAGGGCGCTGGGGGTAATCGCCTCGGTGCCGATGATGCTCATGCGCTCTCTGACTGCCTGGGCGAGTCGAAGCAGGCCGACGTGAAACTGGGTCTGCACCAGCTCACCGACCGTGCGCACGCGCCGGTTGCCAAGGTGGTCGATATCATCGCCATAGTCCGCGCCGTTATTGATCATTATGATGTGCCGTACAATCTCAACGATGTCTTCTCTGGTCAGAGCACGCTCTTCCAACTGCCTGAGTGTCCCTTCCAGCGCACTGTAAAACTGGAGCAGCTCTTCCTTCTGGTCAAGCTTGCTGGCCAGTGCCAGCTTGAGGTCTTTGCATATCCGAACGACCTCGCGGTCGTTCCGTTCTCCAGCCTGACGCAGTCGGGTGATAATTTCCGAAGTTTCGAAGGGTAGCTCCAGAGCCTCAATACGGTTCAGTATCTTTTCTGCGGCAAGGCGGAACAGGCCGAGTCGCTTGTTCAGCTTGTAGCGTCCAACCGTACCCAGGTCATAGCGCAGTGAATCGAAGAACAGGTTCTGGAGCAGCTTCCGGGCATTTTCCAGATTCGGCAGTTCTCCCGGCCTGACTTTACGGTAGATGTCGAGCAGGGCTTCGTTCTCGTCCTTGATGAGCGCATCGCGCTCGATGGTCGTGGGAATATACTGGTGGTCGGGGTCGTTATCATCGTTACGAAAAAGCTCGCGCAACTGCTCATCGCTACCATAGCCGATAGCGCGGAGAAGGGTGGTGATGGGGATTTTCCGCTTGCCGTCTATCTTGGCGGATAGAATATTGCGATTGCTGGTCTCGAATTCCAGCCAGGCACCGCGGGTGGGTATCAGCTTGGCGAAACAGAGCTCGCGGCCTGAGGCGGCGTCTTCCTCAGCGGTGAAGTAGACGCCCGGAGAGCGCAGGAGCTGGCTTACCACTACTCTTTCGGCACCGCTGGTGATAAAGGTGCCCTTGGCCGTCATCAGTGGTATGTCGCCTAGGAAAAGGTCCTGTTCTTTGATCTCCCCGGTCTCTTTGATCAGCAGCTGTACCCTGACATAGAGAGGTGCCGAGTAAGTCAAATTACGGTCATGGCACTCCGTCTCGGAATGGCCCGGGCGCGGCTCTCGGAACTCGTAGCCGACAAAGCTCAGTTCCAGCTTGTTGCTGGTAAGCGTTTTAATCGGCGATATTTCCATAAGCAGATGCTTGAGGCCATCTTCCTGGAAACGCTGAAAGGAGTCAAGCTGAACCTTGATCAGGTTGGGAACATCAAGAACTTGGGGTAATTTGGCGTAAGGTTTTCGGGGAACGGGATGCATAGTCTGCTTACTGGCCGGTGAAATAGAAACCATACCTATACCTACTCCTTAAAAAGACACAAAATCCCTAATCTATTGCTTCAAAAACTGAGGCATGTGGCACTAATGCCTATAATGATAAGGAAACATATAATGGGGCTGAATCCTCTGAGGCCATAGTCAAAGATTAATAATACCATTAAATCTAAATTTTGTCAATACTGATGCCAATGGGTTTTACAAAGTCAACCAGTTAATATACTATGTATCCTCATCATCCCTCTCCTGCTATAATTAGTAAATAGTACTAGTACGAAAAGATGACTACGGCCAGGCTGATAATAGCCATTGTAAGTACCATGGCGGTGGAGTTCGCCTTCTACGCTATATGGCGATGGATGCTGCCGGAGTTTAACATCCAGGTGCCGCTCTGGGCGCTGGTGGCGTTGATGGTCTTCTGGGCGGTCTTCGCTGTGGTCGATTTTATCTTCGTCACCCGTATTCTGAGACGGCAGACCGTTGTCGGCCTGCCCACCATGGCTGGCATGCGGGGCAAAGTGAGAAGCCCTCTGAACCCGGAAGGGCAGGTCATGATTAAGGGCGAGCTCTGGGGGGCGAAATCAATCGACGGCGATATTGATGTCGGGGAGATGGTGGTGGTGGCAGGGCAGGACGGTCTGCAGCTGATTGTGCGCCGGGCTGGCGCTGGCAATTTGAGAGCAACTGATAAAAACTCTACACGTTGAACAGGAAGGTAATGACATCGCCGTCCTGGACTATGTACTCCTTTCCTTCCAGCCTGAGCAACCCCTGTTTGCGCGCTTCCGATAAACCTCTGCACCTGACTAGGTCAGCGAAGCTGGTGACCTCGGCCCGGATGAATCCCCGTTCCATGTCCGAGTGAATTTTGCCGGCGGCTTTCAGGGCGCTGGTGCCGTGCGGTACGGACCAGGCTTTCACCTCGCCGGAGGCGGTGGAGAAAAAGGAGACCAGCCCCAGCAGTTCGTAGGACTGCTTGATGACACGGTCGAGTCCGGATTCGATCAACCCGAAATCGGCGTGGAACTCGGCGGCTGCCGTCGCATCCAGCTGGCCGAGCTCCATTTCCAGTTTGCCGCAGAGCGCGATAATGCGGGATTTCTCCTGGGTATGGCGCGAGTTCAATTCAGCTTCAAGCTTTGTCGCCTCAGACAGCTGCTCCTCGCCGATGTTGGCCACGATGAGCAGTGGTTTGGCGGTCAGGAACTGGTAGCCGGCAAGTAGTCGCGCATCGCTGGCGGCAAGCGATAATGCCCGTATGGGCACGTCTTTCTCCAGTTCCGCCCGGAAATTCAACAGGGTCTCCTGCTCGTGGAAGATAGCCTGGCGCTCCGGCGGCTTGGCACCTTTCAGCGACGTCTCAATCCTCTCCAGCCTCCGTTCGATAATGGCCAGGTCAGAAAAGATGAGTTCCAGATTCATGGTGACGATGTCGCGCTCGACGTTGAGGCTGCCTTCGGGATGGGGTACGCTATCATCGGCAAAGGCCCGCACCACGTTAATCAGGGCATCGGCGTTGCTGAGATGATTGAGCAGTTCGCCGCCAATTCCCTTGCTGGTTACCAGGCTCTTCACGGAAGCCCCAACATCGATATAACGCACCTCGGCGGGAACCACACGTTTGGGTTGCAGCATATCGGCCAGCGTCTGTAGGCGCGGCTCGGGAACCTTGGCCACACCGATGTGGGCGGTAGAACCGTCGCCGGCAAAGCCACCGGCCTCAGCTTTACCTCCGGTCAGGGCATGGAAGATGGTGGTCTTGCCGCTTTTACCCGGCCCGATGATACCAACATCAATACTCATCAGCCCAACCGCACATGAGTAGATGTGGGGGTCGATTACTGCGGGCTCGTCTTTTTGATTACCTCTCTGGCCTGTTTGAGGGCGAGGTCCCGGTCTTTATTTACCAGGTTTTCATTGGCGGCGATGTCCAGCAGGACCAGCAGAGCCTCGTGGGTGTAAATAGCTCCCAGCTGTTCGATGGCTTTTCTCCTGATGTCAGATGGAAGCTTCATATCGGCAGCGATTTCGGACAGTTTCTTCAGTTCATCAGGTCTATCTGACATTGGTGCACCTCTTAAATTAAGCAATAGAAACCGGATATCTTTTAACTGATATAAAGTCTACTCTTTACGGGACAATTTCTCAATAGGATTTTTACCATTCTGAGTAACAAACATCTGGCAATTCGGTTATGGTAGAATGGAGGGGCAAACAGTTTTGGAGGCGGGGACTCTTGCTCTACGTTCTTTTTGGAGAAGACGATTTTTCCCGGCAGCAGGCGCTGAATGAGATAAAAAGCACCATCGGTGATGAGACTGCTTTGGCCACCAATACCACCGTACTTGACGCGCCGCAGGCGACCGTTGACCAGCTCAGGAATGTGACTGAGGCCATGCCATTTCTCGCCGAGAAACGGCTGGTTATCATAAACGGTCTGCTGGAGCGCTTTGACCCCAGAGCGAGTTCAGGACGGCGAAGGAAGGCTGTCGATGTATCAAACCGGCAGAAGGAATATAAATCCTTGGCCGAATATCTGGTTGCGGTGCCAGATAGCACGGTGGTGGTGCTGGTGGATGGGAAGATAAGCAATAAGAATCCGCTTTTAAATTCGCTTTTCACAAAGGCGAAGGTGAAAACTTTCCCGCTGCTGGCCAGAGACAAACTAATTCAATGGATAAATAACCGTGTGACGTTTAGAGGTGGCAGCATATCGGCTCAGGCAACCCAGCTTCTGGAGAGATTCGTCGGCAGCAACCTGTGGGTCATGGCCAGTGAGATTGACAAGCTGGTCCTGTTTGTCGCGGGCAGGCAGATAGAGGCGGATGATGTCAGGAAAGTGGTGAGCTATGTTCAGGAGGCCAATGTCTTTGAGCTGGTGGATGCCATCCTCGAGTTCCGGGGTGGCGTGGCGGAAAAGCTGGCGGAGCAGCTAATGCAGAGAGGGGCATCACCGGCCTACATTCTGGTCATGCTGACTAGGCAGGTGCGGTTTATCGTGCGGGCGAAGGAGTTGAAAAATCAGCGTCGGTCCGAGGCGGAGATTATGGGTCGGCTTGAGATGACTTCACCGTTCGTCCTGCGCCGGACCTTAGAGCAGGCCAGTCGCTATACAATGGCACGGCTGAAGGAGGTATACCACCGGCTTCTGGAAACTGACCTGTCGATTAAAACCGGAAGATATAACGCCGAGCTTGCCCTCAATATTCTGATCGCCGAGCTATGTCAGGGGACAGTGGTGAAGTCAGCATAGCCCTCGTTTGACAGCTACGAGGTCTTACGCCTAAAATCAAGTAATCAACCTTCGGTTTTTACGTCAGGAGTTATCGATGACCAGTGATGAGTTAAGGGACGCTTATCTGAATTTCTTTGCCGAGAAGGGACATGATATCATTCCCAGCGCCTCTCTCATCCCGCACGGCGACCCCACCCTCCTCTTCACCAGTGCTGGTATGGTGCAGTTTAAAGACTACTATCTGGGCAGGGCCGTCCCGCCCAACCCCCGCCTTGCCTCGTGCCAGAAGTGTTTCCGCATGACTGACATTGAGTCGGTCGGCAACGCCAGCCATCTCACCTTTTTTGAGATGCTGGGCAACTTCAGCATCGGCGACTATTTCAAGAAAGAGTCCATTGCTTGGGCCTGGGAGTTCGTCACCGAGCGCCTTAAGCTGCCCCCGGAACGGCTCTGGGCCACGATATATCTGGATGACGATGAGTCTTTCCAGTACTGGAAGGACGTTGGCGTTCCGGAAGAGAGAATCTTGAGGTTTGGCGAGAAGGACAACTTCTGGGGGCCGGCAGGGGACACTGGCCCATGCGGTCCGTGCAGCGAACTGCACTATGACTTCGGTGAGGAAGTTGGCTGCGGCAGAGCCGACTGCAAGCCGAACTGCGAGTGCGGCCGATTTTCCGAAATCTGGAACCTGGTCTTCACCCAGTACAATCAGAATGAGGACGGGAGCCGAACGCCGCTGCCCAAACCGAACATCGATACCGGCATGGGGCTGGAAAGAACGGTGGCGGCGGTCACTGGCCAGACATCTGTCTACCAGACCGAACTCTTCGCCCCGCTGCTGGAACGCGTATCGGCCTTGTGCGGTAGAAAGTACGGGGCGGATAAAGAGACCGATGTTGCCATGCGGGTGGTTGCCGAGCACGGACGCGGCATCGCATTCCTTATCGGCGACGGCGTTATCCCCAGCAACGAGGGGAGGGGATATGTACTGCGCCGATTGCTGCGCCGGGCGGCCCTCTTCGGGCGCAGGCTGGGGTTGGACAAGCCGTTCTTGGCTGATATCGCCAAGGAGACCGTTGGCCTTATGGGGCATGTCTATCCAGAGATAAAGGAAAGACAGGACTTCATCCTCAAGCTAATAGAGGTGGAGGAGGCCAGGTTCGAGGAAACGCTTAGCACTGGCTTAGAGCTTTTTGATAGTTTCGCTTCGGCTGAAGCAACTCAATGGACTAAGCCCACCATGACGCCAGCTGCAGCAACACAAGTGGGGGTCATTTCTGGGGCTGATGCTTTCAAACTCTATGATACCCATGGTTTCCCCGTGGAACTTACACGGGAGATTGCCCGCGAGCGGGGTATGACCGTGGATGAGGCCGGTTTTGAAAAGGAGATGGAAAAGCAGCGGGAGAAGGCTAGAAAAGCAGAACTGATGTCTCGCGGTAAGAAAGCGGCCTCAGAACTAGTTTCTCCGTCACGTTCTTATGGAACAACGCCGTTTGTCGGCTACCATGATTTAAAACACAAATCAGTGATTATAGATTTGCTGGTTGATGGCGGTACCGTGAGCACCGTTGAAAAGGGGCAGACTGCCAGCATCGTTCTGGAAAAGACGCCTTTCTATGGGGAGATGGGAGGACAGGTGGGCGATGCTGGCCGGATAAGCGGCGTGTCCGGGCAGTTCACCGTAACCGATACCATCAGGGTTCCGCCCGATATCATCGTTCATCAGGGAATGGTCAGCGATGGCAGCCTGGCGGTGGGCGATGAGGTCGAGGCCGAGGTTGACGAAGCCAGGCGCCTGGATATCGCGCGCAACCACACCGCCACCCACCTGCTGCAGCACGCGTTGCGCAAAGTCCTTGGGGAACACGTGCAGCAGAGAGGCTCGCTGGTGGCGCCGGATCAGTTCCGCTTTGACTTCTCCCATCTGAACGCCATGCTGAGGGAGGAGATAGATGCAGTGCAGCATCTGGTCAACGAGAAAATCCGCCAGAATTTGCCGGTCTATGATGAGGAAGTGCCCTACAAGCAGGCAATATCAGAAGGCGTTATCGCCCTGTTCGATGAGAGATACGGAGAGATGGTCAGAGTGCTGCGCATTGGTCAGCCGCCGATAAGCTCGGAACTGTGCGGCGGCACGCACGTCAGCTCTACTGGAGAAATCGGGTTCTTCCAGATAGTTGCCGAGAGCAGCATCGGCGCCGGGCTGCGCCGAATTGAGGCGGTGACGGGGAGGGGGGCAGAAGAGTTCGTGAACAAGCGTTTTGCCAGCTTGGAGCACATTGCTGGCTTATTACACACCTTGCCCGAAGAGGTCGAGGAAAAAGTTTCCAGCACTGCCAGCGCCTTGGAAATAGAGCAACGGCGGCGAATGGCTCTAGAGAGTGAACTGGCCAGAGGCAGGGTCGAAACCCTGCTCGGCTTGGTTGAGGAGATAAACGGGATATACGTGCTTGTGGCCCGGGTGCCCTCATCACGGATAGAGATACTGCGGGAGATGGCCGACTTCGTCCGCGATAAGCTGAAGAGTGTCATTCTGGTGCTGGGTACCATCTACGATGGAAAGCCCATATTTCTGGCAGCGGTCACCGACGACCTTGTTTCACGGGGCTATGATGCGGGCAAGATCGTAAGAGAGGTGGCCCGGGTGACCGGCGGCGGCGGTGGTGGCAAACCAAATCTGGCTCAGGCAGGCGGCAAGCACAAAGAGAAGCTGGACGAGGCCCTCCGCCTGGCCAAAAGCCTGGTCTAGAAAGCCTCATTGATGCGGGGGTAGCAGAGACGCGCAGTCTGGGTTTGGATATCGGGGACCGGTGGATAGGGGTGGCCATGAGCGATCCCCAGGGCATACTGGCCAGCCCTCTCACCATTATAGACCGCACCGACGAGTCGTCGGACATCAGCGCTATTATCGACATTATTGAACAGAACCAAGTGGGTGTGGTTGTGGTTGGCCTGCCGCTTTCCATGAACGGTGCTATTGGTTCGCAGGCGGAAAAAGTACGAGATTTTGCCCAAGAATTAAGTAAGCATACGAAAGTACCCATCGAGTACCGGGATGAACGCCTTACCACAGTATCAGCGCAGAGGTTGCTAAGAATGAGCAGGAAAGGACGCAGGCTCAGGGATGATGCCTTGGCCGCCGCGCTCATCCTACAGGGATATCTCGACGAAGGGTTAACTTAGAGGATTGACAAAGGAATTCTTTCAGTTTATAATTGTTTCGACAAAGTAATATTATGGCGCCGTTTGATAATTATTACAATGTAATAGAGGCCAGCCACCGGCTCAGGGTCCATCCCGAGACGGTGAAGCGGCTGTGCCGACAGGGGGATATACCAGCGATCAAGATTCACAATACCTGGTTGATCAGCGGGGATATTCTGGATAATTTTGCTGGGACCTATGTTCCCCGGCGCGGTGCCAGAAAAAGGCTGATAAAGTGAAGGGGAAGATGGAGAGGCAATCTAGCAGCAGAGAGGCTCGATTGGTCGATGCGTTGCAGTAAAATCTTACGTGTCATGACCGTGGTTGCTCTCCTTTTCGGGTGTCTGGTATTCATATCAGGCACACCGGTTATGGCTGGGCCGGAGA